>Ga0105240_10001443_pt1 | contig 40608 bp, 26 predicted proteins | sample KBSC54metaG_FD_80426 | JGI IMG/M metagenome (GOLD analysis project Ga0105240, IMG submission 80426) | Corn rhizosphere microbial communities from Kellogg Biological Station, Michigan, USA - KBS C5-4 metaG | ecosystem: Host-associated > Plants > Roots > Rhizosphere > Soil | place: Michigan, USA... | reverse complement strand
CGGGTCTCCATGCGGGACCCGCGGAAGCGATATAACCCCACAACCGTTGCCGCTCTCGAAGCGCTCGCGCCCGCGTTCGACTGGAAGGAGTTTCTGCGGGACGACGGCGTTACCGTCGATGCCCTCAATGTAAGCGTGCCTGGATTCATCAACGGCCTGAATCAGGCAATCGCCTCAACAGACCTGTCCGATTTGAAGACATACCTTGCCTGGGCCTTGCTGAACAATTCCGCGCCACTGCTGACAACCGCGCTGGCCGCGGAAGATTTCGACTTCTCCCAAAAGACGTTGCTCGGGGTGCGGGAACAGGCTCCGCGCTGGAAGACTTGCGTTCAGCTGGTGGACCGGCAACTAGGCGAGGCGCTTGGTCAAAAGTACGTGGAGCAGGCGTTCGGCAAATCCGGTAAAGATCGAACCCTGCGGATGGTAGCTGAGATCGAAGCCGCCATGGCTAAGGATATTCAATCGCTTACCTGGATGAGCGACGCCACCAAACAGCAGGCGCTGGCAAAACTGAACGCGGTTGCGAACAAGATCGGTTATCCGGAAACGTGGCGCGATTATTCAGCGGTGAAGATCGTGCGGGGCGATCTGGTGGGGAACAGCGAGCGCGCCTCCGCATTCGATTTGCGCCGCGATTTGAACCGCATTGGCAAGCCTGTCGACAAGGCCGAGTGGAGCATGACGCCGCCCACAGTGAACGCATATTACAGCCCGCAGATGAATAACATCAACTTTCCGGCTGGTATTCTGCAACCGCCGTTCTATTTCAGCGACGGCGATGAAGCCGCAAATTACGGCGCCATCGGCGCGGTGGTCGGCCATGAACTGACCCACGGTTTCGATGATCAGGGAAGGCAGTTCGACGGCGCGGGAAATCTTAGGGAGTGGTGGACGCCGGACGATGCAAAGAGCTTCAAAGAACGCGCCGATTGCCTGGTGAACGAATACGGCGGCTTCGTGGCGTCGGGCGACGTGAAGCTGAATGGACAGCTGACCCTGGGTGAGAACGGCGCCGATAATGGCGGACTCCGTCTCGCCTATATGGCGCTGATGGATAGCCTTGCGAAACACACCTTGTCCGACATGGGCGGTTACACGCCGGAACAGCGCTTCTTCCTCGCCTATGGGCAGGTGTGGTGCCAAAATATCCGGCCGGAGGCGGCGCGTCAGCGCGCGCTGACTGACCCGCACTCGCTGGGCGAGTATCGCGTGAATGGCGTTCTGCAAAACATGCCGGAGTTTCAGAAGGCATTCGGATGCAAAACCGGGCAGGCGATGGTGAGCCCGAATTCGTGCAGGATTTGGTAAAGAAATGAAGAGATCTTGTTTGCTGGTATTTTTAATTTTATTTGCGCAAACTGCTGTTGCGCAGAGCCCCGCCAAAGACTGGGTCGCGCGAAGCAATGAGAATGCGCAAATTCTGATTCAGTTAGGCGCGAAGTATGGGCCGGAGGGCGCTTCGTCCCAGGGGGTTCCGGGCCTCGACGAGTTGATCAGCAGTTTCTCATTGGACGAGACTCAGAGACTGCGGGCCGATACGGTCAAGGCGCAGGATAAGTTAAAGGCCAATCTTGCCGCGGAAAAGGACCCACTGGTGAAGCAGGATCTCGAAATCCTGATTGGCGTCACCGAGCGGCAACTGCGCGGGATCGATGCGAACCAGAAGACGTTTTTGCCTTATGGTTCGGTGGCAGGCCTCATTTTCTTTGGTGAGAAGAGTCTGCTGGACGATCAGGTGAAGCCCGAACGGCGGCCCGCGGCGCTGGTTCGTTTGCGGAAGTACACCGGTATCGAGCCCGGCTACACGCCTGTTACCAGGCAGGCCGAAGCGCGCTTCCTCGAGAAGGCGAATGTTCCTGGTTTGCTCGGCCCGTCGAAACAGGAGGTCGAGAAAGACCTGCAAAATACCGCGACGTATGTCAACGGAATTGGGCTGCTGTTTGAAAAGTACAACATTAAGGGCTATCAGGAACCGCTTGCGAAGCTTCGCGAGGAGTTGACCGAATACGACGACTTTGTGCGCCGCGAGGTGCTGCCGAAGGCGCGCACCGATTTCCGGTTGCCTCCCGCGATCTATCGGACTGCTTTGGATAATTACGGCGTCGACTATACGCCGGAGGAACTGACGCGTCTGGCCCATGCGGCTTTTACCGATTTCCAGAATCAGATGCGGCAGGTCGCGGTTCGCGTGGCGAAAGCCCGAAATTTGCCCGCGTCGGATTACAGAAGCGTGATCAGGGAACTGAAGAAAGAGCAGTTTTCCGGAAACGAGATTCTGCCGAAGTACGAGGCCACGCTGAAGCAGATTGAAGACATCATTCGCCAGAATCATTTGCTCACCCTGCCGGAAAGGCCGGCGATTATTGTGATCGCCAGCGCGGCGGAGACGGCACAACAGCCGGCGCCGCATATGCAGCCGCCACCGCTGCTGAACAACCATGGCGAACGCGGCAAGTTTGTGCTGCCGCTCGATCTGAAAGGCACGGGCGGCGCGGAACTGAAGTATGACGACTTCACTTTTGCGGCGGCGGCGTGGACTTTGACCGCCCACGAAGCGCGCCCCGGCCATGAGCTGCAGTTTGATTCCATGGTGGAACACGGTGTCTCGCTGGCCCGCGCGGTCTATGCTTTCAACAGCACGAATGTCGAAGGCTGGGGGCTTTATTCCGAATGGTTCATGCTGCCCTATATGCCCGATGACGGCAAGCTGATTTCATTGCAACTGCGACTGCTGCGCGCGGCGCGGGCGTTTCTCGATCCGGAACTGCAGGCGGGAAAAATCACGCCGGAACAGGCCATGAAGGTCCTCGAAGATGACGTTGTGTGTTCAAAAGCCTTCGCAACGGAAGAAGTGGACCGGTTTACTTTCCGGTCACCCGGTCAGGCCGTTTCATACTTCGACGGATACACGCGAATCCTGGCTATCCGGCAGGATGCGGAGAAGGCGCTCGGGCCAAAGTTCGACGTGGGCAAGTTCCACGATTTCATGTTGAGCCAGGGGCTGCTGCCACCAGCATTGATGAGGAAGGCCGTAATGGAAGACTTCGTAGCAAAACAGTAACAGGTATTTGGATATTTTCCAGCCGCAAAACAGGGCGGGCAAGCCTGCCCGTCTACTGCCCTTTCCGATTCCCGTTCAGCCTCCCCCGCCGCCGCGAGGCCGTCCTTGCGCCCTGCCCTCTGTGAGCTGCGATGCCTGCTCAAGCCGATGTTCGGGAAGCAAGTTCTTCGCAGCAAAACGGCAATAGGTATTTGGATATTTTCCAGCCGCAAAACAGGGCGGGCGAGCCTGCCCGGCTACTGCCCTTCCGATTCCCGTTCAGCCTCCTCCGCCGCCGCGGGGCCGGCGTTGCGCGCTTCCTCTATGAGCTGCGATGCCTGCTCAAGCTGATGTTCGGGAACATGAACCTGGAAATCGAGATTAGGAAGCATGTGCGGCCCCACCAGCATGGTGGGAATGTTGTTGCTCTCGAGAATTCCCTTAATCGTGAGGGCTTCCATTTCGGCGTCGTGATTGGATGAACTGAAGACCGGGACAAATGCTTCTTCGTTTTCCCGGCCCACAGTCGGATCTTGACCTGTCATGACTTCCACAATACTCCGTCGGGTGATCTCCACTAGAATAAAGGCGTATGGACGACAACAACGGCAGCACAGTGGGATGGTTTTTGGCGGGAGTGGCGGTGGGCGCCGCGGCGGCGCTTCTCTACGCCCCTCAATCAGGCAAGGAAACGCGACAGTATCTCGGCAAAACTACACAAGACGGCCGGGATGCAATGGAAGCCAGCGGCAAGGAACTCATGGAGCGCGGCAAGGATCTCTATGAACGCGGCAAAAAGATTGCCGACGATGCGGCGGAGTTGTTCGAACGCGGCAAGAAGCTGGTGCAGGGCTGATTGGCGTCGATCGAAATCGGTGATTTTCGGGTTACGCTGGTGCGCGCCGCGTCCTATTGGTGGGACGGGGGTACGTTCTTCGGCGTGGTTCCGAAGACACTTTGGTCTAAGACCCAGCCGTGCGATGAACTGAACCTGATTGAAGCCGGGTTCAACTGTTTTGTAGTGGAAGACGCGGCGAACCGGATCCTGATCGAGACGGGCGGAGGTGTGCGCCACGACGCGCGCGCCTGCGAGCGCATGCGACTGCCGCGGCCGCCAGGGATTCGCGAAGTACTTTCGGCGCACGGGTTCGAGCCCTCCTCGTTCGACCTGGTGATTAACACGCATCTGCATTGGGATCACGCGGGCGGCAATACGGTGGATGAGAACGGACAAGTGCTTCCCGCCATCCCGAATGCCCGCTATGTTACGCAGCGGGGTGAACTGGAACACGCGAGGGAGCGGCATCCGCGGGATTCAGTGAGTTACCGGCAGGTGAACTACGAGCCGCTGGTGGAATCCGGCCAGATGTATTTGCTGGATGGCGACAGCGAAATTCTGCCGGGCCTGGAAGTGCAGGTCGTGCCCGGCCACAACCGCTCGATGATGATTGTCGTGCTGCGTTCAAAGGGGGGGACATGGTGCCATTTCGCAGATCTGGTGCAGTTTGCCGCCAACGTTACGCCGACCTGGGTATCGGGATTCGACCTGTTTCCGCTGGAAGGAATCGACAACAAGACAAGGCTGTTGGGCCAGGCCGCGGCGGAAAACTGGTGGGTCAGTTTCGGCCATGATCCTGCATGTGGATTTGCCAAAGTTGAAGTGAAGGAGGGGAAATGGAGGGTATCCGAGAGGCTTTGAGCAAGTTCCGGAACGAGCCATATACGGATTTCATGGTCGCCGAAAATCGCGCGAAGATGGATGCCGCTTTGGACAGAGTACGGGAAATGCTGGGTCGCGAGTACGATCTGTTGCTGGCGGGTAAGCGTGTTCGAACCGACGAGAAGCTTCGGTCTGTGAATCCCGCGCGGCCTTCGGAACTGGTCGGCATCGTCCAAAAAGCGACCGTGGACCAGGCCCAAAACGCGGTCGAATCTCTGTTTGCCAATTTCCCTGAATGGAGCCGGACCCCACCCGAAGAGCGCGTCCGAATGGCGCTTCGCTTAGCCGCCATTATTCGTGAGCGGAAGTACGAGTTCAACGCGTGGCTGATTTTTGAAGCGGGCAAGACGTGGCCGGAAGCGGAGGCGGAAGTCGCCGAGGCAATCGACTTTTGCGAGTATTATGCCCGCGAAATGGCTCGTTTGGCGGGACCGCGGGATGTGGTGCAATTGCCGGGTGAACGCGATGAGATGCGCTACTTGCCGCTTGGCGTTGGCGTGGTGATACCGCCATGGAATTTCGCGCTGGCGATTCTTTGCGGCATGACCGTTGCGGCGCTGGTATCGGGAAACGCCGTGGTAATCAAGCCATCAAGCGAAACGCCCGTGATTGCCGCCATCTTCGCCGAGGCGCTTCTCGAAGCCGGTTTTCCCCCGGAGGCGTTCAGTTTCGTGACCGGCAGCGGGGCGAAGATTGGAGACGCCCTGGTGGCGCATCCGAAGACTCGCTTCGTTTCGTTTACGGGTTCGCGTGAAGTGGGGCTGCATATCAATGAACTCGCGGCGAAGGCGCAGCTCGGTCAAATCTGGATCAAGCGGGTAGTGGCGGAGATGGGCGGCAAGGACGCCATCGTGGTGGATGCCAACTGCGATCTGGAAGCGGCTGTGGAAGGCGTGGCCGTATCGGCTTTTGGATATCAGGGCCAGAAGTGTTCCGCGTGCTCACGGGCGATTGTACATAGTGCCGTTTACGACACGTTCCTCGAGAAGCTCAAAGCACGCACGGAGCAGATTCGTGTGGGCGCCCCGGACGATCCCTCGTTCTACATGGGTCCGGTGATTAGCGCGGGGGCGAAGAAGACCATCCTTTCCTACATCGACGTTGGCAAAAGCGAAGGGCGTTTGTTGACCGGGGGAACAGAACCTGACGGAGCGGGCTATTACATCGCGCCGACCGTGATTGCGGACGTGGATTCCAAATCGCGGGTCTTCCAGGAAGAGATCTTCGGACCGGTTCTAGCGGTGGCGAAGGCTGACGATTTCGATGCCGCGCTGGCGATGGCCAACGATTCCGTTTACGGTCTGACCGGCGCGATCTATTCGAATGACGCGGAGCATGTGCGGCGCGCGCGCGACGAATTCTTTGTGGGAAATATGTATATCAACCGGAAATGCACGGGAGCCATGGTGGGCGCCCATCCGTTCGGGGGCTTCAATATGTCCGGGACGGATTCAAAGGCGGGCGGACCGGATTACTTACTGCTGTTCCTGCAGGCGAAATCGATCGCGGAGAAGATTTAGAACGGCGTGGCGCACTCGGCGTGCGCCACGCGCTTTTCTGTCGTTAGCCTTTCATATATGCGGGCTTCAGGAACTTATTCGCTTCCTGATTGTTGGTGAAACGGCCTTTCACGGCATCCCATTCCAGCTTCCCTTCCACCCGCAGGGCAATCACGCCAAGCAGCATCCATTCCACAAACGGCACGGCCACATTGAAGTTCGAGCACGAAGGGTCTCCGCCTTTGCAGGAACGGATCCAATCGCGGTAGTGGCCCGGCGATCTGGTGAGCAAGGGCTCAGGGAATTTGTAATCCTGCATTTTCTCCGCAGCCGGTATCAAACGAGTGTTCTCGCCATAGGTGCCGGTAGTGATCATGCCCTTATCGCCGACGAAAACACTTCCGTTCGGACCGGAAAGACGCGCTTCCGGAGATCGTGCTTCCTGGAATCGATCCCACGTGAACACGCTGCCCACAAAGCCCGTGCGAGGCGGGGCCGGAGGACGCGGCGCGCCCTGAACGCGCGGCTTCGAGGGAAGATCGCCCAATAACTCACCCGCCGGGACTCCCTCAATCTGAGGAGCTTCCTTCAAACCGTCATGCCAGAAAATCTTCACCGGAGGCATGTTGCCGCGCGCCGGAAAATCGTAGCGAATAACCGACTTTTTCGGAAACATGAAACTGCTGGCGCCTTCCTTCGAGACGCATTCCACGCTGCTGGGCGCCCCCAGGCGCAGCGCCATGTTCGGCGCACCCAAAATGTGGCAAGCCATGTCGCCAAGGGCGCCGCAGCCGAAATCGAAGAAGCCTCGCCAGTTGAAAGGCTGATAGAAGTTGCCATACTGATTCGGATATCCCGCCCCGCCCGATGTGTAAGGCCGCTTTGCCGCGTTACCAAGCCACAGATCCCAATCGAGCGTCGCGGGCACGGCATCGGGCGCGGGGATTTCTGTAAGCCCCTGAGGCCACCACGGGCGATCCGTCCAGGCATGTACTTCAGAGACATTGCCGATCTCACCAGCCCACACCATCTCTGCCGCCTGGCGGGTGCCTTCGTTCGAGTAGCCCTGATTGCCCATCTGCGTGGCGACTTTGTATTTATTCGCCGCATCGAGCATCATGCGGGCTTCCACCACAGTGCGCACCAGCGGCTTCTGCACGTAGACGTGCTTGCCGCGCTCCATACAGGCGATGGCGGCAGTGGCATGCATGAAGTCGGGAATCGTGACGATCACGGCATCGATATCTTTGCCCTGAGCGTCCAGCATCTTGCGGAAGTCTTTGAACTTCGGCGCCTTGTCGTATTTCTTATAGGTCTCCGCGGCGCGTTTATCGTCCACATCGCACAGCGCGACAATATTTTCGTGCGAACAGCCCTCGATATCGCTGGCAGCCTTTCCGCCCGATCCAATAGCTGCGATGTTGAGCTTTTCATTCGGCGATTTGTAGCCGGCGGATTTGAGCGTTGCCGCGCTCACGAACCCGCCGCTCGGAATCGCGCCTGCCAGCAACGAGCCGAAAAAGAAATAACGTCTGGAAAGATCGTAGGCCATAGGAATCCCTGTTTTGCGTTTGAGTACCCGCTGAGATTATATCCCCGGATGCCCGGCAGCGGGCGAACACCCACGAGTGGCCGTCGCAGGCTCGGCACAAGATTAAGAAACGGATTACTCCGGGAACGGCATCCTCGTGCAAAATAGGACATTACAGTGGAAGTTCAACTCCCGGAAGACTGGAAGCGAATCGAGGAAATTTTCCTCATTGCCGCCGACCTCATGGGCGTAGCTCGTGAACGCTATCTCGAGTCGGCGTGCGGCGGTGACGCTGCCATTCGCCTTGAAGTAGAGGCCCTGCTGGCCGCTGACAATGGCACAACAGAAATAGCTTCATTGGTTCGTGAGTCCGTGGTTTCCATGGTTTCGGATGTCATCAAATCCGATAGCCCCCTCTCCGTTTCCCCTTCACGTTCGGCCCCGCCCGGCCTGCATACCGGCGCCTCCGGAATGGAAGGCCAGCAGATCGGCGAGTGGAAACTGGTGGAAGAAATCGGGCGCGGCGGCATGGGAACCGTCTATCGCGCAGTTCGCGGCGATGGTGAATTCAGCATTGAAGCCGCCGTAAAGATCTTGAACCGCGGCGTGAGTTCGCAGATTCTGCTCGATCGCTTTAAGCGCGAGCGGCAGATACTTGCGCGGCTGGAACATCCGAATATCGCGCGCCTCCTGGATCGGGGTAAGACCACGTCCGGCTTGCCATATCTGGTGATGGAGTTTGTCCCGGGCCTGGCGCTGACGCGGTATTGCGACGAGCACCAGTTGACCGTCCGTCAGAGGCTCTCGCTCTTCCGAAAAGTGTGCGATGCGGTGTCGTGCGCGCACCGAAACCTCGTGATTCACCGCGATCTGAAGCCGGACAACATTCTTGTCACGGAGGACGGCACCCCCAAACTGCTTGACTTCGGGATCGCGAAATTACTCGAGCCCGGCACCGGCGACAGCGGCGAACTCACCATGACCGCCGAGCGCGTGGGCACGCCATCGTGGTGCAGCCCCGAACAGATTCGCGGCGACCACATCGGCGTCGCGACCGACATCTATTCGCTCGGGGTCGTGCTCTTTCGGCTGCTCACCGGCTACCGCCCGTACCACGCCGATTCGGTGACGTGGGAAAACGCCACGAGCGTAATCTGCGATCGCGAACCATTGCGCGCCAGTGAGGCGGTTGCGGTAAAGCCGAAGAGTCCGGAGGAAGCGGCGGCTGTGGGGCGGCACCGTTCTGTTAATCCGGAAATTCTGCGAAAGCAGCTGACAGGCGATCTGGACAACATTCTTTCGTACGCGCTTCGCAAAGAACCAGACCGGCGGTACCGTTCCGCCGACGAGTTCAGCGATGAATTGCAGCGGTATTTGGACGGCCGAGCGGTGATGGCCGCCGGCGACACCGTTGCCTATCTCGTCGGCAAGTTCATTCGTCGGCACAGACTCGGCGTGGGCATCGCGGCCGTGCTTACCACGTTGTTGGTCCTTTCCACAGTCGACGCCATCTGGCAGGCACGGCGGCTTTCCATTCGCGTGAATGAAGACCGTAAACTTGCGGCGAGCCTGTTATTCGATCTCCACGATAATATTTCGCATTTGCCGGGTTCTCTTCCCGCGAGAGAAGCTCTGCTGCGAAAATCGCTGGACTATCTGAACGGCCTCGCCCGCGACGCCGGGCAGGATCGTGAGACGCGCCGTTCCCTGGCACTTGCCGGAGAGCGATTTGCCACCCTGCTGGGAACTCTCGGGCGCTCCGCCGACTCGCTGAAAACATGGCAAACTGCCAGGGCGATTCGTGAAGCTTTGGCCAATGAGGAACCCTCCGATCTGAAGGCGCAATACGAGTTGGGGAACAGCTATCTGAGCGGCGCGGTGATTACCGGCCGGGTGGGCACGGTGGACCAGATGCAGTCGCTGAACCGCAAAGCTCTCAAGATCGCCGAGATGCTGGTGGCCGTTGCTCCCGGCGTGCGTGACTATCAGGGACTCCAGGCGGACGCGTGGGCGAGCATCTCAAACGGGTTCAATATTTTGGGGAAGCCGGACGAAGCAACCAATGCCCTCCGCAAGGCGTTGCCCATCCGCGAGACCCTGGCGTCCAAAACAACCGATGGCGCCGCACAGAACGATCTGGCGATGGTTCGCTATCACCTGGGTATGATTGAAGCGCAGGCGGATCAGCCAGGGAGCGCGCTTAAAGATCTGGAAGCAGCGCTGCGGCTGCAGTCCATGCAAGCGCCATCGGCGCAATTGTTTTTCGAGATGGCCGGCACGCATCATTTTTTGGGGGTTTCGCTGGGAGCTTTGCGCCGTTATGACGAAGCGCTCGATCATTTCAATCAGGCCATTGCCTTGCGGGAAGACGCGCTTCGCGAAGATGAGCATGACGCGCGTTCACGTTCTCTGCTTGCCGGGAATTATTCGGAGAAGGCACTGGTCTTATTGAATAAGGGGCTGCCCGAAGAAGCGCGGGCGGTGATTCAACATGCCATCGTGCTGCAGCAGCAATTGCTCGCTGTCGATCCGCGAGGGGTGCCCGCGCGAATTTCGATGGCTACTTACCTGAGCCGGGAGGCGAATATTTACGCGGTCAATCATCAGCTGCATGAGGCGGCGGAAGCCTGGCGACGCGCGGTTCGCTTTTATGAGGATCTGAAGCGCGGTGGATTTCTCGGCGCTCCGGATGTCGCAAAGGATTCCGAAACAGCACATGCGGAGGCCGCGAAACTGGCAGGCCAGTAGAGTTCCGCACAAAAAGGGGACAGACGCATTTATTTTATGGTTTCAGGTGTACCGGTTGAGTGAAGGCGCCGTTACCCGCGGAATCCCAGACGGCAAAGCGAACCCACTTCTTTCCGGCTGAATCGAACGGAATGCGAAATTTCTGAGAGCCGAACGGAGCCTTGTCCGTGAGAATAATGACTTGCCTTCCGACCGTATCTCCATCGCCCCAAACCAACTCGGCAAATTCCGGAGGAAAGGTCCATTCCGCTTCGGCAGTGTAGGTGCGCTTCGCGCCTGAGCCCTCCATACCGGAGTTCCGCAGCAATACTTCACCGCTCGTCACAAAGTAATCTCCCGCGCGCATGGTTTCGAGAAGCGAATTCCACCCGTCGTCGAACTTCGGCACCTTGTCCATCCTCACGTAGTTGACGATCAGTTGCGGGAACGTCTCATCGTCCGGATACTTCATGTATGTATCGCCCTCGGCAATCATATATTTCGCATTGCCCCAGTTGTTCATGTCATCAAGCAGTCCCAGGCAGCGCACTTCACACAAGCGCTTTTGCGAGAGATCTGCCGGCAACGATTGATACGATCCGCCAAGAAAACGATCGCTGCGGAAGAAATCCTTTTCCCGCACGGCATCGGGATATCCGGCGGAACCTTTCGTGCGCGGATGAGTCTGCCACACCAGACCGTGCTGTTGATTGAGAAGGTTCAATTCCGTTGCCGCCGTCGCAGTGTGGAAAACCTTGCCGAAAGGGGCCATCTCTTCCTCGAACGGCTGGCCCGCGGGTCCTTTCGCCGGTTCCTTCACATGGCTGAAGAACAGCGGTTTCGGAAACACGAACATGTAATGCCCGCCGAAGTTGGCATCCGGCTCCTCACCGGGAATCAGCAGCATATCCCGGTCTGAGAAGCGCCGGCAGGCATCGAAATACACCTTTTGCTCGTTGAAGCGGATTTTCCCGGTATCCGTTGGATGTGAATCGCTGTGGAAGTCCGCAAGTATCGCCATATTGATGCCCAATGCGCGGAACACCGGCAGCCATGTGGGTTCCTGATCGAGTGTTCCCGCGTCTGTCATCTGTTCGTTCAGGTGGAAATGGAAATGGCTCACCAGAACCTTGTAGCCGGGCAAGGGCTTGTAAACGTCGTCATGAGTGAACGCCATCACCTCGGCCTGAGTGGTGCGGCTGTCCCGCGGGCTTAGATAGAAGTACACCGGCATCCGCTGCATGGTTCCGGGAGGCGCGTTGTAGAGCGCGAAATTGTTGAGGTCGCCGCGAGCTTCGTTTACGCGCCGCGTCCAAACCTCATCGGAGACTCCCCACGGCTTTGCGCCATTCTCGCGATCCGGCTGACGCACTCCAATGGAGAACGACTGTTCGCTGTCCTTTCGGTAATAAACATACCCGAGATTCGTTTCGATTTCGCGCGACCAGAAGAATTTATGCGAGGGCGGCAGAAATGCAAGCGAGCCTCCGTTAGTCTCCAGAATCCCGAGGCGATTCCGGGCCAGCAATCCGACCGGCTGCTGGTTGACTGCTCCGCCGAATCCGTAGTGCTGCCAGCCGCGCGCAGTATCGCGCCAGACTACCTGCGTGTCGTCGGCGATCTTGAATCCTTTCAGCCCCGAAACATATTTGTAAGCGACAGACGGCTCATTCGTACTGGCCATCGCCTCCTGGCGCAAGAGGTTCGTTCCGCGGTAGACGGTGTATTGCAGCGACCCGGAGAAGATGCCGGCATCGAAGCCCGGGAAGACAACCTCGATTCGCGCGCCATCGGTCTTCACCTGGCAACCCGTAGCGTTGTACTTCGCCCAGACTCTGCGAATTTCTTCAGGCTTACGCGGCAAATCAAGATTAGTGCCGGGGCGGCCCGGGACCATGAGCGGGGAATCCCAAAAGGCAAACCATTTCTCCCGCTCGATAACCTCCGGGGTCAATTGTATTTTGAGGTCGCGAAGGGGCGCCATCTGTTGTTCCGAAAGACGCCGGACGCCGCTTGTGATTTCGAACTCCGGGGACAGATTTTGACCAAGCACCGTCCAGGCTCCACCGGCTTTGCGGGCAGCAAGTTCCTGAACCACTGGCTGCCCGTTTCGAACGATGAACTGAGCCCGTAATTGCTCGCGTCTCTCGCCCTGCCAACTGAGTTCGAGCACGCCTGAGCGAATCTGTGCCGTCAGCCCCTCCTGCGCCTTGTACGCAGTCATGTCACAGTTCAATTCCTGGCCGAGCGAACTGGCCGCGAGTATTGTTCCGAGCAGGAATACTTTCTTCATGAAGGCTCAGCATATCTCGTTTGAGTGTGCTGCGCGTGTTCCAGTTCATGAGCCACTTGAGCGATCACCGCTTTCCAGTCCCCGCCGGAAGGTTGACGGAACAAACGCGTTGCGGGATACCAGGGAGTGTCGGCGCGATCCAGCATCCAACGCCAATCCGCCGCGAACGGAAGCAACAACCACACAGGCGTCCCCAAAGCGCCCGCCAGGTGGGCTGCCATCGTGTCCACCGTAATCAAAAGATCCATGTTGGCGAGGTCGGCGGCGGTGTCGATGATTGCAGGCGAGTGCATCGCTGTGTCCCGTATTCCCCGCTCCGTAGATACACCGCAAAGCTCCGCACGCTCCGGCCCCCTCTGAAAGCTATAGAAATCGCAATCCGTGTTCTCCGTTACAGGCTGCAAATCCCGGAGCCTGGTACAACGTGCCGGATTCCACGCGCTCGATGCCCACAGTAATCCAACCTTTCGGCGACCGCTTTCATTAAGATGTTCCCGACTTCTGGCCACCGCCCTGTCGCACAGGTGAATGTAGGGAACCGCCGACGGAATGCTGCATAGTGAGGTGCGAAAAGCCCGCGGCAACTCCATGACTTCGATCTGCTGATCCCATAACTTCCGGTCGAACCGCGAGTCCCACGTGATCACCTCATCCACACCGGAGACGCGCTGCGCGAGCGACATCATTTCCGGGTGCGTTTCCACAACCACGCGGGCCGCGGTTTGCCTCACCAGCTTGGCGTATCGAAGGAACTGGATGGTATCGCCGTAACCATGCAGGCACCGAATCACTACCTTCTTACCTTCGAACGGCTCTCCATCCCAAAGCTCGTGCGTTCCGCCATTCGCCAGGGCGGAGATTGCATCGCTTTCCCGCCAGGCTTCTTCGAAGTTTCCCAGAAGCATCCAGCATTGCCAGCGATAAGCAGCGCACTTACCGGCCTCACAGCCGAGATATTCGGCACAATAAAACGCCTCAATCGCTGCTTCGGCCCTCCGCTCGGAAAATGCCCGGCAACCGTTGTTGAAGGCACTTTCAGCATTCATAGTAAGAATTCATCCCGGGCCAATCTGGCATGAGGAGAGCCAATGTAACAGCCTGCACCGTTATTACTCAATTGCCTTGCCTTCCGGTAAAAACCTAACGTTACCGCGGGCGGCGGTGTTGTCGAAGTCGTCAAAAACACGTAGGGTAAAGTCCAGAGATGTAAAAGAAGACTTACCACTATGAAGGTACTTATTACAGGTGGCGCCGGATTTATTGGCGCACACGCAGCCAATGAGTTACTCGCCAATGGTTACACGGTAAGAGCACTTGACAGTTTGGTCCCCCAGGTACACGGTCCGGAACGGAAGCGGCCTCCGTATCTGTCGGGCGAAGTAGAACTGATTGTCGCTGATATTCGAAACACAGAAGCGCTCACGCGTGCGCTGAAAGGCGCGGACGCTGTGATCCATCTGGTCTCGCTTGTGGGAGTGGGTCAGAGCATGTATCAGATGGATGAATACACCAGCGTCAATAACCTCGGCACCGCCGCTCTGCTGCAGACGCTGAGTAAGTCCCCGGTGGCGCGCCTTGTGGTGGCTTCCAGTATGAGCATCTACGGCGAAGGGCTCTACGTTGACGAGAAAGGTCATGCGGCCACTCCCGTCGAGCGCACGCTCGAACAACTCAAACTCAGCGATTGGGAGGCCCGCGATGAGCATGGCGCGCGACTTACACCCGCGCCGACGCCGGAAAGCAAATCGCCGTCGCTGGCGTCGGTCTACGCCCTTTCAAAATTCGATCAGGAACGTATGTGTCTCATGGTCGGTCGCGCTTATCACATTCCCGCTGTGGCGCTCCGCTTTTTCAATACCTACGGACCGTTCCAGGCGCTGTCCAACCCATACACAGGCGTGCTGAGTAACTTTGCCGCGCGGGTCCTGAACGGGCGGGCGCCGCTGATATTTGAGGACGGTCTCCAGAAAAGGGACTTCGTCAGCGTCTACGATGTAGCTCGCGCATGCCGGTTAGCACTTGAGAAACCGGAAGCCGCGGGCCTCGCGATTAACATTTCGAGCGGCCTGCCAATGACCGTCAGCGATGTCGCCACAAGAACAATTCGGGCACTTGGCCGCACCGACATAGAGCCCGACATCACCGGCAAATATCGAACAGGCGACATTCGTCACTGTTTCGCGGATATTTCGCTCGCCCGGCGCACACTCGGCTGGGAACCCCACGTGCTGTTGGAACAGGGCCTTGAAGATCTCGCGGCTTGGCTTACGGGCCAAACTGCTGTGGATCACGGGGTGGAAGCCCGTGCCGAACTGGCAGCGCGGGGACTGATGGTATGAAACGCGGGGCCCACAAAATTTCGGAGTTTCAAAACAAGGTAGTCGGTCTGGTGGAATGGTTCAGACCCGGCGAATTCGAACGCGTCGAGAGTGTGCTTGAAGACCTCCGCGCCCTTGCCGTAAAAGACCTGCGCGTCGGCGTTTCCTGGGCCGAGTGGAATTCGTCCGAAGGTGACGGTTGGTACGCCTGGTTGCTGCCAACGCTGGCGAAAGAGCTCAACATCGTTCCCACGTTTGTCTACACGCCGCCGTGCCTTGGCGTCGTGCCTAAATTCTCATCGCCGCCTGAAGTGCCAAAGCATTACGCCGATTTCATCGACGTGATGATCACCCGCTTCGGCAGTTACTTCGAGTGGCTGGAACTATTGGATAAACCGGACGAACTTACTCACTGGGATACCCGGCTTGACCCCGATTGGCGGATCTTCAGCGAGATGGTTGGCGGCGCCGCATACTGGGCACGCACGCGCGGCAGGAAGACAGTCCTTCCCGGGGTTTGGCAATCGAACGAGCGTTGGCTCGGGCTGATGAATTCACGCGGTGTACTTCCGTATATCGATGCCATTGGACTGAACGGCTTCGCGAGTTCCGCCGAGGTGCCCCGCCGCGGCTGGCAGGCTGAAGTTGAAGCGGTCCGCGGTGTTCTCAACGGTCTGAATGTGCAACCGCGCCTGTGGATCACGGCGACGGGCTATTCCACGTGGAGGGACGATGAAAAAGCGCAGTCGCGAGCGTTTGTCGATGCCGTGGACGCGCCTGTGGATCGTGTCTATTGGAGAGAACTTCAGGACTACGAACCAGTCGCGATCGATTCGTTCCATTCCGACGAGCGCGAAAAGCATTACGGCCTTAAGCGCGCCGATGGGGCTCCCAAACTGCTTTACAGCGCATGGTCCAAGGGAGGAGTCGCGGGTGTCCGCGAATCCGTTAAGGAGACAGCGGTTCGCCGCACTTCCAACGGCGCGCCCCGCCATGTGCTGATCACAGGCGGCGCGGGCTTCATCGGCACCAATCTCGCCGACCGGTTGCTTTCCTCGGGGCGTCCGGTGCTGATCTACGACGACCTCTCCCGGCCCGGCGTGGAACGTAACGTGGCATGGCTGCGCGAGCGGCACGCCGATTTGGTTCGCGTCGAAATCGCCGATATCCGCGACAGGCAAACGCTGCGCCGCGCCGTGCGCAATGCCGACAGGATCTTCCATTTCGCGGCTCAGGTCGCGGTTACAACCAGCCTTACGGATCCGCTGAGCGATTTCGAAATCAACGTGAGGGGCACGCTGAACCTGCTCGAAGAGGTGCGTTCCCTCGAAACGCCTCCTCCCCTGCTGTTTACTTCAACCAACAAAGTTTACGGGTCATTATCCGATCTCGCGCTCGAGAAGAATGGAACGCGATACCAGCCTCTCGACGCCAGTCTCCGAACCGGTGTGAGTGAAGAGCGGCATCTCGATTTCCATAGCCCCTACGGTTGCTCGAAGGGCGCGGCGGATCAGTATGTGCTCGATTATGCGCGCACTTTTGGAATACCGGCCGTAGTCTTTCGCATGAGCTGCATCTACGGTCTTCATCAGATGGGGACGGAAGATCAGGGTTGGGTCGCACACTTCCTCATTCGGGCAATCAACGGCAAGCCACTGGTGCTTTACGGCGATGGCATGCAGGTTCGCGACATCCTTTTTGTCGATGATTTGGTGGACGCCTTTTTGCTCGCACATGCGAATATCCATACCCTTTCCGGAGAGGCATTCAACATCGGCGGAGGCCTGGGAAACACGCTCAGCCTGCTGGAACTGCTCAATATCATCGAAGCAATACACGGCAAGGAACCGGAATCCAAAGTCGAGCCGTGGCGCTGTGCCGATCAGCGCTATTACGTCTCCGATACGCGGAAGTTTAAATCGGCCACGGGTTGGTCTCCCAAAGTAAACGCGCGGCAAGGCGTGGAGCGGCTTTACCGCTGGCTGCTCGAACAGCAGGGCGCGATCTTGCCGGCGTCGCTCACGGCGGAGAAAGGCGTTTATGCGTTTCTCTCTCATTAACCCGCCGTGGACTTTCGATTCCAGCATCTACTTCGGATGTCGCGATCCGCACCTTCCGCTCGAGTTCGGCTATTCGAAGGTGCTGCTCGAACAGGCTGGCCATGAGGCGGAAATTGTCGACGGGCAATTGGAGGGGCTCAGCAACTCCGGCATTCGGGATCGCATCGAAGCCTTCGAGCCGGATTTCACGGTAATTACCACAGCGCCCAGTTATCTGTTCTGGCGTTGCGCGCCACCGGAACTGCGCGTTCCGTCTGTGGTCGCCGATGCGGTTCGCGATGTCTCCAAAACACTTGTGATCGTGGGGCCCCATGCCTCCACTACACCGCGCGCAACTCTCCGCAAGCTTCAGGCCGACGTGGCTGTGATGGGCGAATGCGAAGAGATTTTATCCCGCCTCGCGGGGCAGTCGTTAGATAATCGGCGTGACATTTCTTCTGTCGCCTTCCGGGACGGGCCGGATTCAATCGCGGTGCGGGGCGGTCCTTACGCTGCCGATATGGCGGCCCTCCCTGCCCTCCACTGGCCGGCCGCTTCAATCCGGAAACACTCGCACCATCACCATCGTTTCGATGCGAAACCGCAACGCCCGGGCGCTGAGATGGAGACATCGCGCGGCTGCCCGTATCACTGCACGTTCTGCGCGAAAGATAATTTCCGAAACAGCTTCCGCAGGCGGCCACTGAAAACAATCGAAGAGGAATTGGACGGCCTCGTTGCACATGGCGTCGAATACGTGTATTTCATCGACGAGATATTCCTTCCCTATCGGGATGTGCTCGAAATCATTACGTCGCGCCATATCAAATTCGGCGTGCAGACGCGCATCGATCTCTGGAACGAGAAGATGATTCATTTACTCGCCAGGGCCGGTTGCGTATCCATCGAAGCGGGCGTGGAAAGCATTACGGAAGCAGGTCGCGCCAGGCTCGATAAGAAGTGCAAACTTTCCACCGCCGAGATCACTCGCCGGCTGATCGTCGCCAAAGAGTTGGAGGGCATTCCTTTCGTCCAGGCCAATCTGCTCGACTCGATGGACGACAATCCGGGCGAAGTGGAACTCTGGCGCCAGGAATTGCTGCGGCATGGCGTGTGGGCGAACAAGCCGGTGCCTCTGTTTCCTTATCCTGGCTCCCCCGATTATTCGCTGCGTTGGGGCGCCCCCGATGACCGCGCCTGGGAGCGCGCTCACGCATTCTATCTTTCACATTTCGACGAGTTCAGTGACGTGCAGGAAGAGCGGCCCGCGCCTTTGATTCAGTTGGAAGCCGCGCGATGAAAGTGGAACGAGTGCTGATGACGGGTGACACCGTCGGCGGCGTGTGGACGTTCACGCTGGATCTCGCGCGCGGCTTGAGCGAAAAAGGAATAGAAGTGGTGCTGGTCGCATTCGGGGGCAAAGCCTCAGCCAGTCAACTCGCCGAAGCCTCCGCGATTAGGGGCGTGTGCCTCCTCGACAGCGGTTTCAAGCTGGAGTGGATGGACGATCCGTGGGCGGACGTCGAAGCCTCGGGAGGGTGGCTTCTGGAACTGGCGCGCGAGTATTGTCCCCAGGTCGTGCATCTGAATTCCTTCGGGCACGGCGCCTTGCGGTGGCATGCGCCCGTTGTGGTGACAGGCCACTCCTGCGTACTTTCCTGGTGGCGCGCGGTCAAAAACGAGAGGGCGCCGCGTTCATGGGATCGATATCGAACTTTGGTTACAGAAACGCTCCAGAATGCCGATGTGGTGACGGCTCCAACCTCGGCGATGGCGGCGGCTCTCACCGAGCATTACGGAATGGATCCATTCGCCTGCCGGGTGATCCCGAATGGAAGGGACGCCGCGAAATTTCGTTGCGGAGTAAAGGAACCGTTTATTTTCTCGGCGGGCCGGCTTTGGGACCACGCCAAGAACGTACAAACAATTGCGCACATTGCGCCCGAGCTATCCTGGCCGGTATATGTTGCAGGCGAGTCGAACGGCGCGGGGCTGGAGACCTGTCTCAACCTGGGCCATCTCGGCGCCTCTCAGATGGCCGATATGTATGCGCGAGCCGCCATCTACGCCATGCCCGCGCGCTACGAACCGTTCGGACTATCTATCCTGGAAGCCGCGCTCTCCGGCTGCGCGCTCGTCCTGGGCGATATCCCAAGCCTGCGCGAAATCTGGAAAGATTCGGCGCTCTTTGTGCATCCCGAGGATTCCCGCAAGCTCGGCCGCACCCTTCAATCCCTGATCGATAATCCGAATCAACGCGAGTATTTATCCCGACGCGCCTGCGAACGAGCGATCGGCTTCAGTGCCGGCCGCATGTCAGAGGCGTATCTTAAGACCTATCTCAATGCTGTGGCTTTACGGAGCATCCCATGCGTTTCGTGATTTTTGCCCACTCGTTAGTAAGTGACTGGAACCACGGGAATGCGCACTTTCTGCGTGGAATCGCCACCGAACTTGTGCGTCGCGGTAACTTCGTGCGCATCCTCGAACCCTCCGATGGATGGAGCCGCCGAAATCTTATCGCGGAGCACGGCATGGCGGCAATCAAGGATTTCCAAAGCGCCTATCCGCTGATCCACAGCGAGTTGTACGACCCGCATAATCTGGATCCCGAAGTGGTTCTGAAAAATGCCGATATTGTGATCGTGCATGAGTGGAACTCACACGAACTTGTCCGCCGCATAGGCGAACATCACCGTCAGCACCACGGCTACCAGCTTTACTTCCATGACACGCACCACCGCTGCATTACCGCGCCGGATTCCATGGCCGCCTATGACCTGCGCAACTACGACGGCGTTCTGGCCTACGGCAACGTGATCCGTGACATCTATCTGGCAAAAGGCTGGTCGAAGAATGCGTGGACGTGGCACGAGGCGGCTGACACCAATGTCTTCCGCCCCCTCCATGCCAATCGCCGCGAGGGGGATTTGGTTTGGATTGGGAATTGGGGTGATGACGAGCGCGCCGAAGAGCTGCGCGAGTTCCTGATCGAACCGGTAAAGACTCTGCGCCTGAAGGCTCGCGTCTACGGGGTTCGCTATCCCCCGCACGCGCTGGATGCGCTCGCCGCCGCCGGTATCGAATACGGGGGCTGGCTTCCCAATCATTTGGTCCCGCAGGCTTTCGCGAAATTTCGGGTCACCGTCCATGTGCCGCGCCGGCCTTACGCCACCGCGCTTCCGGGCATCCCGACAATCAGGCCTTTCGAGGCTTTGGCGTGCGCCATCCCGCTCGCGTCCGCGCCCTGGAAAGATTCGGAAAATTTGTTCCGCCCAGGAAAGGACTTTCTCTTCGCCGCCACCGGCGCTGAAATGACGCGGCAACTCGAAACGATTCTGAACCGCGGCGGTGTGAGGCAAAGTCTTACCGCCAGTGGCCTTGAAACGATTCGGACGCGCCACACCTGCGCGCACCGCGTGGATGAGCTTGCCCGCATTATGGAAGCCCGTGTACCAAAACGTATGGCAGGCGGTGCCCGCCGATGAAAATCGCGTTCTTCGGGTCCAGCCTGGTTTCGGCTTATTGGAACGGCGCCGCCACTTATTACCGCGGAATCATTCGGGCGCTGGCGGACCGCGGGCACCATATTACCTTCTACGAACCGGACGCCTATGAGCGTCAGCAGCACAGGGATATGGAAGATCCCGCATGGGCGGCTGTTTGCGTTTATAGTGCGAATGAGCGCTCTGTTTATGCGGCGCTCAATTCTGCCCGTCACGCCGATCTTGTAATCAAAGCCAGCGGCGTTGGGGTCTTCGATGAGCTGCTCGAAGAGGCCGTTCTCGATCTCAGAAGAGCATCTACCCGAGCGGTGTTCTGGGATGTGGATGCGCCCGCAACTCTCGACCGCGTGTACGCCTCTCCCGCCGATTCGTTCCGCATGTTGATTCCCGGTTATGACGCGATTTTTACGTATGGCGGCGGCGATCCCGTGGTGAATGCGTATAAGGCACTGGGCGCCCGCATGTGCGTGCCGGTCTATAACGGGCTTGACCCGCAAACACATCATCCCGTGAAGCCGGATTCACGTTTTTTCGCCGATCTCGCGTTTCTTGGCAACCGTCTGCCAGACCGGGAATCGAGGGTGGAAGATTTCTTTCTGACGCCTGCGCGGCGCAAGCCTTCCATGCGGTTCCTGTTGGGCGGCGCGGGCTGGGGCGATAAATACAAACCTTCGAACGTCGCGTATCTCGATCACATCTACACGCGCGATCACAATGCCTTCAACTGCACCCCCCGCGCGGTCATCAACATCTCGCGCGAGAGTATGGCCCGTTACGGTTTCTCGCCCGCCACCAGAGTGTTCGAAGCGGCGGGTGCGGCGGCCTGCCTCATCACGGACCGCTGGACTGGAATTGAACGTTTCTTCGAGCCAGGCAAGGAAATTCTGGTTGCCGACAGTTCGGATCAGGTGGTTGCACATCTGGAAGAGCTCGGCACGCATCGCGCATACGCCATCGGGCAAGCGGCATACCGCCGCGTGCTGGCCGAACACACTTACGCTCATCGCGCCGAACTGGTGGAATCCGCTCTGGAAGGCCGTCAGCGCACCGCCGGAGCAACCCCATGAGGATTGTGATCCTCGGGCTCTCCGTCACGTCCTCCTGGGGGAACGGCCACGCAACTACCTATCGAAGCCTGCTGCGGGGCCTCAGTGCGCGGCGGCACAGCGTGTTGTTTCTGGAACGCGATCTCCCCTGGTATGCCGGGAATCGGGACGCGCCAAATCCGTCCGGCGCGGAAACTCGGCTGTACCAAAGCTTCGAAGAATTGATTTCGAAATACGAGCGGCAGGTGAGCGAGGCGGACCTCGCGATTGTCGGCTCATTCGTTCCCGACGGTATTCAGGTCGGCGAGTGGGTGACAAGCGTGGCACGCGGCCTTACGGCTTTCTACGACATCGATACGCCCGTGACTTTAGAAGCGCTGGCGAGCGGCCGGCAGCCTGAATACATAACGCCCTCGTTGATTGCCCGCTACGATTTATACCTTTCATTCACCGGCGGCCCCACGCTGGAGCGCATTGAGCGGGAGTTTGGCTCCCCCATGGTTCGTCCGCTATATTGCTCCGTGGATACGAACCAATACGTTCCAGTCTCCAATGAAATGAAATGGGACCTGGGTTATTTGGGAACGTATAGCGAAGATCGTCAACCAGGGCTCGATCGTTTGATGCTGGAACCCGCGCGGCTCTGGAAAAACGGAAGCTTCACGGTGGTGGGCCCGCTCTATCCAAAGACGATCAGGTGGCCCGCGAATGTGGATCGGAACATTCACATCGCCCCGCGCGAACATGCCGCATTCTATGGAGCGCAGCGGTTCACGCTCAATATCACCCGCCAGGCGATGAAGCGCGCCGGCTATTCGCCAAGTGTCCGCCTGTTCGAGGCGGGCGCATGCGCAGTCCCCGTGATCAGCGACTGGTGGACAGGCCTCGATTCCATTTTCATTCCGGGGGAAGAACTGCTGGTGGCCGAAACTCCCGAAGACACGCTTCGGCTTTTGCGCGATACTGCTGAACCGGAACGGCTGCGAATCGGGGCTCGCGCACGCGATCGGATTTTGGCTGAGCACACTCCGGAAAAACGCGCGGGTCAGCTGGAAGGCTATGTCGCGGAAGCCGCCAAATGCCGCCGTTCACGACCGCTGCCGAGGGTGGTTCACGCATGAAGATCGTGATTTTCGGATTGACCGTCAGTTCTTCGTGGGGCAATGGTCACGCAACCCTTTGGCGCGGACTCTCCCGCGCTCTCGCTGACCGCGGGCACAAGGTGGTGTTCTTCGAGCGCGACGTGCCATATTACGCGAGCGCGCGCGACCTGACCGAACTTCCTGGCTGCGAACTGATCTTCTATTCCGAATGGAACGATGCGCTGCCTTCCGCGCTTCGACACGCGGAATCCGCCGACGCGGCCATTGTGACTTCATACTGCCCCGACGCAATTGCCGCCTCACAGGTCGTGCTCGATTCCAAGGCGGGCCTTCGCGTCTTCTATGACCTCGATACCTGCGTAACACTCGCCAGACTCGCGGCGGGCGAGCGCGTGGATTATGTTCCATCCAACGGCTATGCCGATTTCGATCTTGTGCTCAGCTACACCGGAGGCGTTTCGCTGGAACTGCTGCGCACCGTTTTGCTAGCGCGAAACGTGGCGCCCCTTTACGGAAGCGTGGACCCCGCGGTTCATCGCCGCATGCCGCCGCGGGACTGCTTCCGCGCCGCGCTTTCATACATGGGGACCTGGTCGGCAGACCGCGATGAGGCGCTGCGAACCCGTTTCATTGAACCGGCGCGCCACCTTCCGGAACACAGGTTCCTGGTAGGCGGATCGAAATATACCAGCGATTTCCCCTGGCTTCCAAATATTTATTTCGTTAACCACGTTCCGCCGAATCTGCACGGCGCTTTTTACTGCTCTTCTAAACTCACCCTGAATGTGACTCGAGGGCCGATGGCCGCGATGGGCTATTGTCCTTCCGGCCGGCTGTTCGAAGCGGCAGCCTGCGGCGTACCCATCCTGAGCGATTGGTGGCCCGGCCTCGACACTTTCTACCTGCCCGGCTCGGAAATCCTGATCGCCAATTCGTCGGCGGAGGCCATTGAAGCGATTGAAAGTTCACCTTCCGAACTTGACCACATAGGCCGGGCGGCGCGCGACCGCACGCTCTCGTGCCACACAGCGGCTATTCGGGCGGGGGAGCTCGAGACCATCTTCGAATTCGGGGTGTCCCCGCGGGCCGGTATGGCGGAGGCAAACACATGTGGGGCATAATCCCCGCGGCCGGCAAGGGCACTCGAATCCAGCCGCTTGCTTTTTCGAAGGAACTGCTTCCTTTTTGCGATCGCGACGAAGATAACGTGCAGCGCCCGCGCGCCGTAAGCGACTTTTTGATGGAACGCCTTGTGATCGCCGGGGCGAAACGCATTTGCTTCGTCATCTCGCCTGAAAAATCGGACATTCTGGAGTATTACAGCCGCCGCACCTGGGGCGCTTCCATTTGCTACACCGTGCAACCTGAGCCCGCGGGCCTGTGCGATGCGATATTTCGAGCGCTGCCCATGATCGCTCCGAATGAGCCGGTGATGATCGGTTTGCCCGATACCATCTGGTTTCCGCAGGACGGCCTGAGCCGGCTTTGCGACGATCGGTTTTCATTTCTCCTCTTCCCTGTCGCGCATCCCGAGTTCTTCGATTCGGTTGAGCTGGATGCATCCGGCCGCATCGGCAGAATTCATGTAAAGTCTCCCGAAGCACCCTCAAACCTCGTCTGGGGCGCGTTTAAGATGCCCGGCGCTGTACTGCGCGAACTGTTCAGTCTTTGGATGAAACGCGGGCGAAGCGACGAATATATCGGCACTCTGGTGAACGCCTGGATTTCGGGCGGCGGCGATGCGTGGGGAGTCGCCGCGGGTGAAACATATTACGACGTGGGCACCATGGAGGGCTATCTCGAAGCGATGCGCAGGCTCGCCGAGGCGGTTCCCGCGGTTAAGATTGGCACAGCATCACGATGAGCGTCAGTACAAGCCCCGCGTTTAGCCGCGAGCACATCGCGCGTCGTATCGGCGAGCTGGGCGAATGGTTCCAGAATATGGATCTGGGCGGCGTGCCCACCGCGCCTTCTCACTTTCTGGGCGATTACCCGGCCATTAAATGGCAGCGCTTCTCGCACGCTGTTCCTGAGAACCTGGCTGGCAAAAGCGTACTCGATATCGGTTGCAATGCGGGCTTCTACTCGCTCGAGATGAAGCGGCGCGGGGCGGCCAGAGTGCTCGGAATCGACTTCGATGAAACCTACCTCGCGCAGGCTCGTTTCGCGGCGGATGTCACGGGGCTTGATGTCGAGTTCCGCCGCATGAGCGTTTACGATGTGGGCGACCTGGGCGAGCGCTTCGACGTAGTGATCTTTATGGGCGTGCTCTATCACCTGCGGCACCCTCTCCTCGCGCTCGATCTGATTCACGAACACGTTGCCGGCGACCTGACCATCTTTCAATCCATGCAGCGCGGCAGCCAGGATCTTCCGCATCTTGAGGCCGATTACCCGTTTTGGGAGACGCAGGTCTTTGAAAGGCCGGGCTTCCCCGCGATGTACTTCGTGGAACACCGCTACGCGAACGATCCCACCAACTGGTGGATCCCAAATCGCGCCGGCGTCGAAGCAATGCTGCGCTCAGCGGGTTTTCAAATCACGGCTCATCCCGAAGAGGAAGTCTACATCTGCAAGAGGGCTGACTGTGGTTGAAGCGGCAATGCTCTGGAACGAGCCGAATAATCTTTCCCACTGGAACTTCGAAATCGACCGGGACTGGAGCATTTTTGCTCGAACGATCAATCTGGCATCGGACGCGATCAAGGCGGAGAATCCCCGGTTGAAGCGGGCACTCGGGGGCATCTCGCCTATCGATCCCTCATTCATTGAAACGATGCGCAATCATTGCGTGCTGAGCCATGTGGATGTCGTCGCCGTTCACGGCTTTCCGCTCGACTGGAACCACTGGAGTATTCATGAGTGGCCTTCCAAATTAGCGGAAATTCAGGCCGCTACGGACCTGCCGGTATGGGTGTCTGAGGTGGGAGTCTCCAGTTTCGGAGCGGAGGAAGTGCAGGAATTCGGGCTGAAGAAGACAGCGGAACTCCTCATTGGAAGAGCGGAGCGTATCCACTGGTACAGCCTCTGCGATCTGCCGCGCGCGTGGCCCGCAACCACGCGGCACCGCGAGGCGGAGGGCTCCAGTTATTACAGACATTTCTACATGGGCTTGCTGCGCGAAGATGGCACGCCCAAGCCGGCGATTGGTGAATTCAGCAACTATACGCCGGCTTTAGGAATTTGCCAATGGTTTCATTTTCAGGATCATCGCCTCTGCGACGCGGCGGCGTGGTTCAAAAAACTTGGCGTGAAGCACGTGCGTACGGGCATGAGCTGGGCCGATAGCTTCCGCCCGAACGCCGATCAATGGTTTGACAGGCAGATGCTCGCGCTCAGCGATTTCGATGTGACCCTCACATTCTGCTTCACGCCCGAGCACCTGGGAATATTGCCCAACCATACCAGCCCGCCGAAAGATCCCCGGCAGTTCGCGGATTTCTGCGCGCGCATGGTGCGGCGATACGCTTGACGGTGATGGGTGGCTCAGGGTAATGGGCGGCCGGATCATTCTTGCCCGCCACGGCGAAACGGAAGCCAACCGGATGCAACGCTTCGCCGAATTCGACGATGTTCCTCTCTCACCCGCCGGGCGCGCCCAGGCTGCCGAACTCGCACGGCAAATCGCGCGCGACTTCCGTCCCGGCTTGTTGTTTTCCAGCACCTTGCTCAGGGCGCGGCAAACCTGCGCAATTTTGGGAGGCATCCTGAACCTGAAGGCGGAGCTTCTCTCAGGCATTCACGAACGCGATTTCGGCGCTCTCAAGGGCCAGCCATATGAGCGGATGGGCGATACCATGCTGAGCGATCCCTGTTATGACGCCCACAGACCATGGGCGTGGCGACCGCCCGGCGGTGAAAGTCTGGACGATGTGCGGTTGCGCTCCGTCTCTTCGCTGAGGAAAGTGCTTGGTTGCTATCCCGAAGGTGAGATCGCCATCGTTTCTCACGGCGCGGTAATACAGGCGATTTGCGCGCACATCACCGGAGAATGGCGGGAATCCGACGTGCCTGCCACCTGCGGCATACTGGTGCTCGGATTTACGGGCAACGGTTGGGAACCGGCGAAATGACGAAGCCCGCGCCTTTGACGCGCGGGCTTCGAATTGTTTTCCTGCCGCGCGGAATTACTGCTGGCAAGACGAGCTGATCATTTTCAAGTCTGTAACCCGAAGGTGTTCACTTTCTTCTGACTTTCCGGTCTTACTTTCAGTTGACGTTCCCTTCTCTTTCATCGGTGTCCCCGTTATAGAAACCTGGTGACCCAGGTGAGGTTTCAAATTTACGCTCGAACTCATGAGTCCGTAAGTTTTTCCGTTCGCGTCACGAATGCTGTATTCGTTAGTTTGGTCGCCCTGTGCAAGACATCCTGTTACTGTCACAGTAGACTTGTCACCGGCGGCACTTTTGTCGTTTCCGTCCTGGGCGATTGCGCTCGAAGCAAAGAGGAGCGAAGCGCCGATAAGTGCGAGTGATGCCAAAAAGTGATTCACGTTGATCACCTCCTGATGCACCACTTAGCAACCCCAAGTCCAATCGTGGCTGGCGAGGACTTACTTACAGCGTTGTTTTGTGGGGCTGGTTGCTAAACTAACCCGCTGGCCGATTGGTAGTAATCGACCGCGCGGCTGTCAAGCCGCGTTCGCCGTCTTTGCAGTAGTTACACGGTTGAAAAACTCGCCGCGACCGCAACAGGCCTGGACGCTCGGCCTCTTACGCGCCGTGCGGAACGGCAACCTTCTTCAGCATTCCCTTAATCACGTCGCCCAGGCCAAGAAAACCCATCAGCGTGCCCGGCTTGGTTACGTGAGTATCGGCCCCGAATTCCATGCTTCTCAACTGATCTCTGGGATGGTCGGATGTCGTCCAAACCATGATCGGAGCGTGGTTAAATACGAGGCTTTCCCGGATGCGGCGCAGCACCGAGATTCCGTCCACCTTCGGCAGGTTCAAATCGATGACAAACAAATCGGGCCGCAAATCTGGCTTCAATTCCGCCCTGCCGATGGCCTCAAGAGCCGCCGAGCCGTCCGTGAACACCGTCAAATCGCAATGAACCCCGTGCTTGCTGAGCGCCATTTTCAACAAGTCGACATCCGCGGGATTATCTTCGGCGATAAAAATCAGATCGCGCTGTGACACACTAATTCTCCTGCAACCATCCGACCATCAGGAGCCCTTCGGAACCGTGAATGAGAACCGCGATCCCTGGCCGGGAACCGATTCGACCCATATCCGTCCGCGATAGTTTTCGATGATCTTTGCGCAAATAGCTAATCCTATACCAGTGCCTGGGCGTTCCCTGCCCCGGAACCGTTCGAACAGTCCGAATATCGCCGTGGCCGATCCAGGCTCAACACCGACGCCGTTGTCCGTTACGTGAAACACCCATTCGTGCTCGTGCTCTTCCGACGTGACCTCAACTCTCGGTTGCTCTTCTTTTCGATACTTTATCGCGTTTCCGATCAGGTTTTGAAAAAGTTGAAGCAAATGGGACTGATGCATACGAACTTTTGGCAGCGCGCCCGCCGTCATGAGTGCATTGCTCTCATTTATCGGGGTCCGCAGATTGTCGAGCGCAGCTTCAAAAGCCACACGGGAGTCAATCGTAGTGGTGGGTGGCTCGAAATGCGCCGTGTTCCTGGTATACGAAAGCAGATCGGAAACGAGGCTCTGCAGTCTTCTGCCGGATTCAAAAATGTAATCGAGAAACTTTTTGGCCTCGGGAGGCTGTTGGTCTCCATACGTCTTTTGAAACAATTCCGAGTAGATCGTGATCGTGCGAAGCGGCTCCTGAATGTCGTGACTTGCCGCGTACGCGAATTGCTCCAGGTCGCTGTTGGCACGGTACAAGCGGGAGTTCGCCGCCTTCAGCGCTTCTTCGGCGTCCGTGCGGGCGCGTTCCGCGCGCAGTCTGTCGGTCACATCCCTTATATTCAGTTGAACGGCAACCTGCGCGCCTATCGTGTATCGGTTCGCAATTACCTCGGTTTCAATAACCTGTCCCGAGCGCGAAACGATCGTTACTCTTGGCAGGCGGATCGTTTCATTCTCCCAATGGTCCTCCGTCAGAGCCGAGATTCCCGCCTTATTGAAGAGCGGCACGTCGCCCAGCTTCTTCCCGATTAAATCCTCGCGCGCTAAACCAGTCATTTCGAGTAGATATGGATTCACGTCCGTGATCAGTCGGGTCTCATTATCCAAGACCAGAATTGCATCCTTTGCCGATTCAAACAGGCGCTGATACCGGATTTCCGCCTGCTCTCTAAGTACCGTGATGTCCTCAATACTGAGAAGTACGACGCGACTGCGGTCCTCCTGCCTCGAAATACGGCGCGCGTTCAGCCGCACTGTCCTGCGTCCTATGTGAGGGAACTCGTGCTCAATCTCCAGATCGTGAAACGGCTGATTCCGGAAGAGCGCATCGCCCAGCATTTCACGCAGTCTCGGCCGGTTCCATTGGCCGTTCCCAAGGTCGTAGAGAAAGCGTCCCAGCGTCTCCTCGCGCGTCACGTGGAACAGATCGAAGAACGAGGAAGTGGCCCGCTGCACCCGCAGATCCTGATCCAGAACGATCAGCGGCTCGCGGACGGTTTCGATCATCCCCTCCGCAAAGTCGCGCGCCTCTTCCGCGGAAGCGAGACTGCGCTTGAGCGGATCGATATCGATGAAAACGATCACCGCGCCGTCGATTCTGTTTTGCGTAGTCCGGTACGGTCGGGCGATCAGGTTATACCAATGTCCGCTCTTGTCCTGCGCCTCTTCGTTCTGCATCACCAGCGTTTCCAAAACTGTCCTGAGCATGTTCTCGAGTTGCGGAACCTCAATGTTGCCCCGCACATGAGAAATAGGTCGCCCCATATCCGCCGGAGTTAGTTCCAGTAGTTTCTCGGCGACCGGGTTGAAGCGGCGCACGCGCAGCGCGCCATCCACCATAATGATCGGAATGTTGACCGCGGTAAGAAGGTTCCCCAGATCGTTATTCAGGATGTCGAGTTCGTTGTTCCGGTTCTGCAGTTCCTCGTTTACCGTAGTAAGTTCTTCGTTTGCGCTTTGGAGTTCTTCTTTGGTGGTGCTGAGTTCTTCGTTGGTGCTCTGCAGTTCCTCGTTTGCGCTGCGAACCTCCTCATTCGCGGCGCGCAATTCCTCCATTCCCGCTTCGTGATCTTCATTCAGATTTCGAAGATACTCGCGTGTTTCGGATAATTGCTGTTGCAACTGCCGGCGATGGTTTTCAATATCCACACCGGGGCGCTCCGAATCCGTCGCGGAAGTGACGCGATCCCCGTCAGTACCAACAATGGCCGGCGCCGGAGCCGAAGCCTCTTCGAATACCAGCAGAAAGTATTGTTCTCCCGGAGCAACGCCAGGAATAGGCGTAACCTCTAATGCGATGGACCGATGCTCGCCGCGATGCTCCACTACCACGCCGCTTTCCCTTACGAAGACTCCCTTTTTTTTTGCCGCCTCAATATTTCGGCGAAGAGGCACCACCAGGTTCTCCCGCACCATTCGAAGCAGATTCAGCGTAGCGTCTCCTGGCGCCGGGTCAAAGTAAAAGCTGATATTTCCCCTGAAGTGCAGAATCTTCAGATCGCTGTCGACCACCACGGCGGCAGGCGAATACTTACTCTGGATAATCCGATCTACCTTCTTGATCAGTTCGGGCCCGTTTAGCGTCTGCGTGATTGGCAAAGGAGGTTGAAATTCCCTTGGGTCGCGACCGAGCGACAGATCAAGCGTGAGCCGTACGGGAACCGCCCGCCGGCCATAGATCCGATGTTGCTTGTCTATTACCTCGAATAACTCGGGCGCGGCGCCCACAGTCTCCGCGCTGCCGAGCATTAAAATTCCGGTGGGGCAAAGGCTGTAATGAAAGACCGGAAGAACGCGTCTTTGCAGCGCCGCGTCCATATAGATCAGCACGTTCCGGCAGGTGATAAGGTCTGTATGCGCAAACGGAGGGTCCCGCGTGATATCCTGGCGTGCAAACACACAGGAGTCGCGCAGCACCCTGTTGATCTGATACCCGCGGTCCGCCTTTATAAAGAACCGCTGCAGCCGTTCCTGACTCACCTCTATACGAATGTCATCCGCGTAAACTCCGGCGCGGCACTTTTCGAGCGCCGCTTCGTTTATATCGGTCCCGAATAACTGGAGCGAAATATCGGACTTCAAATCTTCCAAAGCTTCCGTAAGGCAGATCGCGACCGAGTAGACCTCCTCGCCCGTGGCGCATCCCGGAATCCAGATTCGGAGAGGTTCCCGCGATTTGCGAAGCGGCAAAGAGTCCATAACTACTTTGGTCAGCGCCATAAATGCGTCCGGATCCCTGAAGAAATTAGTTACGTTAATCAGCAGATCGAGGTAAAGCTCGCGCGCTTCGCCCGCGTGATCCTCCAGAAATTTCGCGTACTCGGCTAGCGAGTTTTTTCGGTGTACAATCATGCGGCGGCCAATCCGCCGGCGAATCGTGTTCCGCTTGTAGTGCGTGAAATCAACCTTCGTGGCAGCCTGAAGATTCCGAAAAATTCTCTGCAGTTCGTCTTCTCCCTCGGGGAGATTGCCATCGCGGCCCGGCTGCTCTTCCGGAGATATGTTGACATATGGATGGGCACTTACACGCACGAGTTCGCGCGCAATCTCCGGCGGAGACATAACAAAATCGACGGCGCCCGTCGCGACGGCGTTCCGGGGCATACTCGCGTAGCGCGCGCTCACTTCATCCTGAGCGAAGGTAATTCCGTACTCGCCCTTGATCATGCGCAACCCCTGACTGCCGTCCGAAGCATTGCCTGAAAGGACTACTCCGATTGCGCGGCTGCCCTGCGCCACCGCGAGGGAAGTAAAAAAAGAGTCGATCGGCATATGCACGCCGGGCTTACGCGCCGAGAGGCGCAGCTTTCCGTCTTTGAGCGTGACGTCGGCGTTGGGCGGGTTAATGTAAACGCGATCCGGCTCTGGTTCTTCGCCGTCATGCACCGGAAAAACGGGCATTTCGGTAGTGCGCGCCAGTAATTCCGGCAGCTGAGTTTCGTGATTTGGATCCAGATGCTGCACGATGACAAACGCCATCCCGGTATTCGAAGGCAGTTCACGCAGCAAGCTCGTCAGCGCCTCAAGCCCCCCCGCGGACGCTCCGATGCCCACCACCGGAAACGGCTTGCCGCGTAGCGCGCCGGCATCATCGCGCATTTCGGTGTGCCGCCCCTTGCCCTCAGCCGCCGCGTCGGACTGCGCCATGGGAGGAGTAGAAGAACTAGAGTCTGTTGTATCGGGATTCCGTAAATCTGAGCTCATGGCGTTAATCGCGCTTCGCTCTTTTACTCTAATACGTCCGTTTATGAACCTGACGAGTGTATGGTGCGTGTTGAAAGTACCTTCCGGCGCCCTCCCGATGAGACTGCGAGACGCGGGGACGGGAGATATCCAGTCTTCTGCAAAGCTTGTACATTGGCTGCAGAGGCGGACCATGGTTCTTGCGTACATTCTGATCGTTAGTCTCGCGGCGTTCTGTCTGTATCTGCTGTCGCGCGTGGGCGATCTGGAAGTGCGGATCGAAGCGGCTTTCGCCGAATTGAAACAGCTCAGACAGAGCGGCCCGGCTCCGCTGACCGCCCCCGTTGAACAGGCCGTCGAACAGACGGTTGAAGAGCCATTAAAACAAGCGGTTGAAGAATCGCTGGAACCCGAGCCAGTCTCCGTGCCTGCCGCGATATACGTCCCGCGGCTCGCTCCTCCGCCGTTGCCGGTGGCGCAAGGCCCCACGCTGAGCGAACGCCTTCGCGCGGTTCTGGGCGATGACGAATGGGAAACCATTGTCGGCGGCAGCCTTTTGAACAAAGCCGGCGCGCTGATCCTGGTGATTGGGATCGCCCTCTTCCTCGGGTTCTCTTTCGGTCGCATTACTCCCGCCGGACGCGCGGGCGTTGCCCTCGCTGTCAGCGCCGGCGTCCTCGCCGGCGGCATTTGGCTCGAAAGGAAACAGCGGTACCAGGTTTTCGCAAGAGGCTTGATCGGCGCCGGATGGGCCGCGCTCTACGCTACCGCTTATGCCGCCTATGCGATCCCGGCTGCTCGGGTGATTGATGATCCGTTCGTAGGATCGCTGGGCATCCTGGCCGTGGCGGCGGGGATGATTGGCCACTCTCTGAGGTACCGGGCCCAGGCGGTTACCGGCATCGCGTACTTCCCTGCCTTCGCGGCATTGGCCTCCACTCCATCCAGCCCCTTCGCGGTAGTTAGCCTGGTGCCGCTCGCGGTCTCCCTGCTCTGTCTTGCAGCGAGATTCGACTGGTATTCCATGGCGCTGTTCGGGATGGCGGCCACCTATCTGACCTGCATTTCACGCGGAACTTCCGGCGCGCCGCTCGCCGAAACTCAAGCCCTGCTGCTTGTCTACTGGCTGATGTTTGAAGCGTTCGACCTGTTGCGAACACGCCGCGACGTTGCGGCGGGCGGCGTGGAATGGATCTATCCCGGCAATCTGACGGGCTTCATCGGGCTCTCGTGGCTCGCTTGGGCAAACCACCAACCGGCAAATCTTTGGCTCGCGGCATCGGGCGGTTCCGCTCTGTTTCTCGCCGATTCCATCGCCCGCGCATTCCTTCGCCCAATCGACGAACCTCTCGCGACGGGTCTCCGCTTTGGCGGGTATCAAAGCTCGGCGTTCATATCGGCTGTACTCGGCGGTCTTGCGATTGTGGCGCGTGTCCAGGGTGTGTGGATGAGCGCCGCGCTCGCCGTCGAAGCAGAAATTCTCTATCTCCTGGGAATCCGCCTGAACGCCCCATTTCTGCGGCGCATGGGCATCACCGCATTTGCTCATTCGCTTTTCCAGGTTTTCTGGGAACAACCGCTGGCCAAATCGAATGCGCTGGGCCACCCTATCTGGAACCAGAGCCCTCCCGCGGTGCTGCATGCGGTCATCTTCTGGCTCAACCGATACCTGCGCCGTCCCAATCCGCTGATGAGTTGGGCGGCCGCTGTCCTGCTTGCGGGAGTGATTGCGGCGGAAGCGCCCCAGGCTTGGATCGGCCCGTCATTGGCCGTGTTCGGCACGATCCTGCTCGAAATCGGACTCCGTCGCGATCAATCCGAATTTCGGCTTCAGGGATACGCGCTGCTAACCACAGCATCGGTCGTTGCCTTCTTGCCGGTAACTTCGGCGCCCGGCGTTGCAATCGCCCTGGCCGCGGTTTATGGGTGCGCGCTGCGTTCATCTCGCATACAGATTTTCGAGCGTGACAACCTGGTATGGGGCTCGAGCGCCCTTTCCGTTGCGGTAGCGGGGTTGCTGCTCTGGCGCGTGGTTCCCATCGCGTACGTCGGTCTCGCCTGGGCTGCGCTGGCGTTGTTGGTTCTGGAGCTGGGAATCCGTCAACTGCCCTCCGCATTGCGCGCATTCTTCGTGCCCGCTGGCGTGTTCGCGGCGTTCGGTCTCGCCCTCACCCACGCGAACGACTTCGCGAAGTTCCCTGCCGCCTCGGTATCGGTCTCGTTCTTCGGGACAGCGGTCATCGCATGGGCCTCGGCGTATCGAAATCGTGCGAACGCCGAGCCGCGTGACGGCAGTATCGGTGTCGGCGTAATCGCTGCAATCGCGGGCGTGTGGCTCGTTGTTCCAGACCCGTTCGTAAGCGTCCTCTGGACGGTGCTGGGTCTCGCGGTCCTCGAAGTTGGAGCTGACACAAGAGTCGAAACCATCCGCCTCATCGCGCTCGTTCCCCTCGCGTTCGTCTACGCCCGGATCTTCCTGTACGACCTCGACCGTGCGCCGCTGCGAGCGACACCGGTCGCGATCGCGGGCCTTTACCGGGCGTGGTACCGGCTTCGCGGCGAGTTGCTTGCGAAGTTTCTGTTCTGGCTCGCCATCGTTCCGCCTGTCGTGCTGATCTTCGACAAAGCGGGATCGCGCAACGCGCCCGCCGGATGGATGGCGATATCGCTGATTCTGCTGCTCGCCGGAACCCGGTTCGGCGTCCCCCACGCTGAGATGCAGTCGTGGATTATTGCCGGCGTGGCATTTGGATGGGCGGTCTTCGTCAGCAGGTGGCAAATCGCTCTCGCCACAGTGGCCGGGCTTTACATTGGGCAGTTTCTTGCCAGACGGTCACCTGAATCGCGGGCGCGGATCGGGTTCTCAGTTGCCGGAACCCTGCTGCTCGCGGCGGTTCTGTACCGGCAGATCTCGGGAAGTCTGCTGACCGTATCTTTGGGATTGGAAGGGCTCGCATCACTCGGTTTCGGCTTCGCGCTGAGAGAGAGAATCTGCCGGCTGCAAGGCCTCGCGCTGTTGCTCTTCTGCATCCTGAAATTGTTCGTCTACGATCTGCGAAATCTGGAAACCATGTATCGGATACTCAGCTTCGTGGCACTCGGACTGATCCTGCTGGGAGTCTCCTGGATCTACACGCGATTCCGTGAGCACGTGAAGAAACTGCTGTAGACCGTCAAAAATCGCATATCATCGTGTCCATGCGCCGATTGCTGCTGTTGCCCTTTTTCGCCGGATTTGCCTGCGCTCAGGCGCCCATCGCAAACCCCGGCTTCGAACTGGCGGATGCGAACGGAATTCCCAACGGCTGGAGCTTTCCTCCGGTGCTGGCAAAGGCGGGTTTTGCAGTGGGAGTCGCTGACCAGGCGTGCCATTCCGGAATGCGCTGCGCAGTGCTGACCGGTACTCCGAATGCGCCGCCAAACATGTTCGGCAATTTGATGCAGACCTTGCCCGCGTCAGGTTACATCGGTCACCGCGTTCGGCTGCGCGCTTCAATTCGCGTGGAAGGCGCGCAGACTCGCGCGCAAATGTGGCTTCGTGTTGACCGGGCGGACAACAGCATGGCCTTCCTGGAGAACATGGGCTCCCGGCCGATAATCTCATCCGAGTGGAAAACGTACGATATCGAGACCAACGTTCCCGCCGATGCCGCCCGTTTCGCCCTGGGCTTTCTGGTTTTCGGACCCGGCAAAGTGTGGGTGGATGACGTCAGCATCGAACGCATTGCCGAAGTTCATAAGGATCCGGCCGAGGCGCCGCGGCCGCTCACCCCGCAAGGGCTCACGAATCTGACAGCGTTTACGAAGCTCTACGGTTACGTCCGTTTCTTCCATCCCTCGGATCAGGCGGCGAAAACCGATTGGGAAACCTTTGCCGTTGAAGGAGCGCGGAAGGCGGAGTCGGCCGCTTCGAATGCCGAACTTACGGAGCGCCTGCGGCAGATCTTTGAGCCAATCGCACCATCGGTCCGGGTCTTCCCGACTGCGCAGCGCCCGAAATTGCCCGAAGCGATTACCGGCCCTGAAGTCGTGCGGTACAAGCATACGGGCGTGGGGCTGGCCACAACGACTATTCCAAACAATATCTATAAGAGCCAAATTGTCAGGGAAAAAGCCGGGGCGCAATTCCCGGCGCCGTTCGAGGCCGTGCTGGTACCGGGAATTACATCTATGGTTCCGGTCGCCCTCTATGCGGATTCCGAGGGAACGCTGCCTCACGCAAAGCTGGTGTCGTCGCCATTCGTATTTGACCGCGACCCCACCGAACGGGCGACAAGGCTTGCGGCCGTAATCATCGCCTGGAATGTGTTCCAGCATTTCTATCCATACTTCGACGTCGTGAAGACTGACTGGAACGCGGAGCTTGCCAAAGCCCTGACACGCGCTTCCACAGACACCGGTGTCGATGACTTTTCGGGGACTCTTCGTTTATTAGTCGCCGCGCTGAAAGACGGGCATGGCAACGTGTATTGGCAGGGTCAAAGAGCGCGCACCGTGCCGCCGCTGACGCTCGACTGGGTTGGCGATCAGTTTCTTGTCACGCGAGTGCAGTCCGGCAAATGGACCGGCGCGGCGGTTGGAGACAGAGTCCTGAAGATCGACGGCAAACCTGTGGAACAGGCGGCTGCGGAGATCGAACAATATATATCGGGGGCAACTCCGCAGTGGATTCGGTATCGGTCCGCAACGGAACTGTCAGTGTGCAACCCCGCAACAAAGAGGATGAGTCTGGAGCTCGAGCCCGTCGCGAATCCGAAAACAATCAGGACGGTTGAACTGCCGTGTGCCATGCCGAAGATCAAAGACATGGAGACGTATACCGAGCCGCGCCCGGAGAAAATTGCGGAGTTGGAGCCCGGCATCATCTACGTCGATCTTGACAGGGTAACGGAAGAGGACTGGATCCCTCTCGTGCCGCGTCTGGAGAAAGCCACGGGCAGCATCTTCGATATGCGAGGATATCCGGCGCAACCCGGAATTCAGGCGCTCGCGCATCTCACGGACAGCACCATCCGCAGCGCGAAATGGAATGTGGCTTCGGCGGCTTTGCCGGATCGCCTCGATTCGCCGTACACAGAGAGCGGCTGGGATGTGCAACCGGCAAAGCCGTACTTCAGTGCGCGCCGCGTGTTCCTGACAGACGGCCGGGCCATCAGCTACGCGGAAACTATTATGGGAATCGTGGAGCGGTTTAAGCTGGGCGAGATCGTGGGCGGGCCCACCGCCGGCACCAACGGCAATGTGAACCCATTCGCGCTGCCTGGCGGGTTTACGGTTTCCTGGACCGGCATGAAGGTCCTGAAACACGATGGCACGCAGCACCATGGCGTGGGAATTCTTCCGACGGTACCGGTCTCACGTACCAGGCAAGGCGTCGCCGAGTCAAAAGATGAGATTCTCCTGCGCGGTTTGGAAGTGGTGAAGGGAAACCGGTGATGCCGGCATATTATTGCATCCTTCCGCGTAATCCGGAGTGGCTGCAAAGCCATTCCGCGGGTGCCGTTGCTAAACTGAAATTTCCCATTCCAATTGAGTCCGCAGTCCAGTTTCGGCGAAATCATAGTCCGTGGCGCGCGTCTTCACAACCTGAAGAACCTCACGCTGTCCATCCCGCACAACCGGCTCACCGTTATCACGGGAGTTTCCGGTTCCGGCAAGTCATCGCTGGCCTTTGACACAATCTACGCCGAAGGTCAGCGGCGGTATGTCGAATCCCTTTCGGCGTATGTGCGACAGTTCCTCGAACGCATGGAAAAGCCCGCCGTGGATGAGATCGACGGGATCGCGCCGGGCATTGCGATTCGACAGAAGAATACCACGCGCAACCCCCGGTCGACGGTCGCAACCTCCACCGAAATCTACGACTTCATGCGGCTGCTCTGGGCGCGGGCGGGCCGAACCTTTTGTCCGGTTTGCGGCAGGCGCGTCGAGAAAGACACCGTGGATCACGTCGCGCGGGAGATGCTCGCGCAACCCGAAGGAACGCGCTATTACGTGCTGTTTCCCATTCGGCACGATCATGGGATGTCGCCCGATTTCGACCCGGACGCGCCGCCGAAAGACAAGCTGATCGAGCTGCGCGCCCGCGGCTTCAATCGGCTATGGCAGCGCGGAAAGATTTTCGAATTCTCCACCCCTGAATCCCTTCTCGATATCGACTGGACACAGCCGGTCTGGATTCTTGCCGATCGCATTTCGATCTCGCCCGATCTTCACCAGCGCATCGTGGATTCGGTGGAAGTCTGCTACCGCGAATCGGGCGAGGCTGTCTTTGAAAACGCCGCGACCGGCGAGCGGCTGCTCTTCAGCGAACGCTTTATTTGCAAATACGACAACATCGAATTCCGCGAGCCCGAGCCCATTCTGTTCAGCTTCAACAGCCCGGTCGGCGCCTGCCCCCGATGCCAGGGTTTCGGCAACACAATCGACTACTCACTCGACCTCATCGTCCCGAATCGGGGGCTCTCCATCGACCAGGGAGCGATCGAGCCTTGGACCAAACCCAAAGGCAAGGAATGGCTCGACGATCTCCGCGAGAAAGCCGCCGGCCGCATTCGCTTTGACGTGCCGTTCTGTGACCTCACAGAGGATGAGCAGCATCTGGTGCTGGAAGGCGGCAAGGGCGCGGCGGGCAGGAAAATCGACGGCGTTCGTCAGTTTTTCAATTACCTTGAGACCAGGAAATACAAACTGCACGTCCGCGTGTTTTTGAGCCGCTACCGCGGCCAGGCAAGTTGTCCCGATTGCAACGGCTCCCGCCTGCGAAAAGAATCGTTGTACGTAACGGTGGGCGGCAAGACGATTGCAAAGGCCGTCCGGATGAACATTGCGGAGGCCTTCGTTTTTTTCGGCTCTCTCGAACTCACTCCCGAGGAATCCGGTATCGCCGGGAAAATCCTTGTTGAAATTCAGCAGCGGCTGAAGTTCCTGAACGATGTCGGGCTCGAATACCTCACGCTCGATCGGCTGTCCTCCACTCTCTCCGGCGGTGAAGCACAGCGCATTCAGTTAGCCACCTGCCTTGGCTCACGCCTGGTGGGCGCTTGTTACGTGCTTGACGAACCCTCGATAGGCCTGCACTCGCGCGATACCGCGCGCTTGCTTCGCATCCTCGCCGAACTGCGGGATCTGGGCAACACGATCCTCGTCGTCGAGCACGATCCGGATGTGATGAGGGCCGCCGACCACATCATCGATCTCGGCCCCGGCGCGGGCGAACACGGCGGCAACATCATCTTTGAAGGCAGCTATCGCAAGCTGATCGGCAAGGGCAACCAATCGCTCACAGGTCAGTACCTGCGGCGCGAGAAACAGGTGGCCAGGCGGACGCACAGGCGGGAGCCAAACCCGCGCAGGACTGTGCATCTGTACGGCGCGTATATGCACAACCTGAGGGGTGTGGATGTCGCGATTCCACTCGGCGTATTGACGGTTGTGACCGGCGTATCCGGCTCCGGAAAATCGACCCTCGTCCATGACGTGATCTATAAGTCCCTGCAAGCCAGCCTGCGGGGCAAGCTGATCACGGAAGACAGCGATTCCGCCGGCGATTCCGGAGCCTCGGAGCCGCGGATGGTCTGCGGCAGAATCGAGGGCGCGGAACTAATCAGCGATCTGGTGATGATCGATCAGACGCCGATTGGCCGCACGCCGCGATCGAACCCGGTCACTTACATCAAAGCGTTCGACATCATCAGAAGCCTTTTCGCCGCCACGCCCACAGCCGAAAAGCGAGGCTATACAGCCGGCCATTTCTCGTTCAACGTTCCCGGCGGACGTTGCGAAGTTTGTCAGGGGGATGGCACCGTAACGGTCGAAATGCAGTTCCTGGCCGATGTGGAACTGACTTGCGAGGACTGCAAGGGCACACGTTATAAGAGTGCGGTTCTCGACATTCGCTACAAGGGTCTGAATATTCACGAGGTGCTAAATCTTACCGTCCGCGAGGGCATCGCCTTCTTTCAGGACACCCCTCGTCTGGTCACCAAACTCAAATTGCTCGACGAAGTGGGGCTCGGGTATCTGCGGCTCGGCCAATCTGCTACCACGCTTTCAGGCGGCGAAGCGCAGCGGGTAAAGCTCGCGGCTCATCTCTCGCAATCGACCAATAACGGGACTCTTTTCATATGCGATGAGCCCACTACAGGGCTTCACTTTGACGACATCAACAAGTTGCTCAACGCGTTTGAACGGCTGATTGAGCACGGCGGCTCCCTGCTTGTGATCGAGCATAATTTAGACGTTATACGAGCGGCCGACTGGATCATCGATATGGGCCCCGAAGGCGGCGCGGGGGGCGGCCGGATTGTGGGTGAAGGCACGCCCGAAGACATAGCGGCTATCGAGGGATCTCACACGGGTCGTTTCCTGCGGCAGGATTAAACCTGAATTCCGAAGTTGAGCGATGGAACCGTTTTAGACTGGGCGGATGGAAGCAGAGAGCAGTCGGATATTCGACGGGCAGAAGGTGTTGCTTGGGGAGACGGACCGGGCACTGACACCGT
>Ga0105240_10001441_pt1 | contig 40617 bp, 47 predicted proteins | sample KBSC54metaG_FD_80426 | JGI IMG/M metagenome (GOLD analysis project Ga0105240, IMG submission 80426) | Corn rhizosphere microbial communities from Kellogg Biological Station, Michigan, USA - KBS C5-4 metaG | ecosystem: Host-associated > Plants > Roots > Rhizosphere > Soil | place: Michigan, USA... | reverse complement strand
CTGGGTCTTCTCCATCTGGCGCTTCACGCGGTTGCGGATCTTCTTTTCCGTCTGCATGACGCTGATCTCGCCCTCCATCAGGGCGTAGACCTTCTCCAGGCGCTTCACGACGTTGAAGACTTCGAGCAGCTGCTGCTTTTCGACGATCTTCACGGACAGGTGGCTGGCGATCCGGTCGGCGAGTTCGCCCGGATTGTCGATCTGCGGGATGGCGGCCAGCGCCTCCGGCGGCACCTTCTTGTTCAGCTTCACATAGTTTTCGAACTGTTCGACGACCGCGCGGCTGAGCGCCTCGGCCTCGGCCGAGCCGGCGCCGTCTTCGGCCACATAGGCGATCTCGGCCTCATAGAATTCCGTCTGGCTGGTGAACCGCGAGACGCCTGCGCGGGCGCGACCTTCCACCAGCACCTTGACGGTGCCGTCGGGCAGCTTGAGCAGTTGCAGGACCGTGGCGACCACGCCGACGTCGTAGATGCCCTCGGGCGAGGGATCGTCGTCGTCCTTGTCCTTCTGGGTGGCGAGCAGGATCTGCTTGCCGTCGTTCTTCATCGCCTCTTCCAGCGCCCGGACGGACTTTTCGCGGCCCACGAACAGCGGCACCGGCTGGTGCGGGAAGACCACGATGTCCCGCAAAGGCAGGATCGGCAGGATTTTGATCTCGGACATGATGCATTCAACTCCTGACCGGCCGTGTTCGTCTCACAGCCCGGCCTCCCGGATCGCAGTCACCCAGACGATGCGTCTGAGTCGGACGATCCGTCCGTCCCCGAAGGCGACGGGTTTGGGTGATTTATGTGGACCATTCGGCCCGTGGTTCAAGCGGAGCAATACCTTTGCGCGACACTGGGTCCCACCGCATTCCGCGAGCCAACTTGACGGGTGACGGCGGGTCGTTCGCGCAACTCTATGCCCCGACCCTTGCCAATATATGTGGGAAGCGGCGGTTGGAGTCTCAAGCGGCCGTGGACGCGAGCGCCTCTTCGACGAAATCCATGCGGTCCTGGCCGAAGAACATCTCCTCGCCCACGAAGAAGGTCGGGGCCCCGAACACCCCGCGCGCCACGGCGGCCTCGGTGGTCGCCTTCAGCCGTTCCTTGACCTCCTCGCGCGCCACCAGCGCGCGGAAATCGTCGGCTTCCAATCCCGCGCGGCGCAGCACAGGGGCCAGTTCTGCGGGATCGCCGAGGTTCCTGGGTTCGCGCCACATGGCGTCGAACACCAGGTCGCAATAGGCCATGAAGCGGGTGTCCTCGATCAGGCCCGTGGCGCCGCGCATCAGGTGCAGGGTGTTGATCGGGAAATGCGGGTTGAAGTTGAACTCTGTCCCATACCGGCCGGCCCATCGGCGGAAGTCGACGCCGGTCCAGCGTCCCTTGGCCGGGATGGTCGCGGGCGAGGCGTTGCCGGTGGCCTTGAACACCGCGCCCAGCAACATCGGCACATAATCGACATAGGCGCCGGTGCGCTCGGCCAGGTCCGGCAGACGCTTGTAGGCCAGGTAGCTGGCCGGGCTGCCGAAATCGAACAGGAACTCGACGGTCCTCTTGGCCGGCGTTTGGGACATCACCAGGTCTCCATGTAGGGCCGCAGGTCGAGTTCGTGGGTCCAGGCGTCTCGCGGCTGGACGTGCAGCGCCCAGTAGGCGTCGGCGATGTGGTCGGGGTTGAGGATCCCGTCCTGGTCTTTCAGGGCATGGCGCGCCGGGAAGTTCTCGGCGATCCAGGCGGTGTCTATCGCGCCGTCGATGATGGTGTGGGCCACATGCACGCCCTTGGACCCCAGCTCGCGGGCCATGCTCTGGGCCAGCGCCCGCAGGCCCGCCTTGGCCGAGGCGAAGGCCGCGAAGCCCACGCCGCCGCGCAGGCTGGCCGTGGCGCCGGTGAAGATCACCGTGCCGCGGCCCCGGGGCGTCATCACCCTGGCCGCCTCGCGGCCTGCCAGGAACCCCGAGAAGCAGGCCATCTCCCAGACCTTGCTGAACACCCGCGACGTGGTCTCGGCGATCGGGAAGCGCACATTCGCGCCGATATTGAAGACGCAGACCTCCACCGGCGCGATCTCCGCCTCAACCTTGGCGAACAGCTCGACGATCTGGTCTTCCTGGCGGGCGTCCGCCCCGAAGGGGTGGGCTTCGCCGCCGGCGTCGCGGATCGCCGCGGCCAGCGGCTCCAGCTGGTCGGCGTGACGGCGGACGATGACGGCGGCGTAGCCTTCGCGGGCGAAGCGCCTGGCGATCGCGCCGCCGAGAGCGTCGCCGGCGCCGATGACGATGATCGCGCGATCGGCCATGCGGGTATTAGATGACGATCATCATATGCCAGCAAGCGTCATTTGACACGATGGGGCTTGCGCGGCCCACGCACGGTCAGGGCGGCGATCAGCGCGGCCGTCGCCGACGCCACGGCGGCCACGATCATCGCCAGGCGGAAGCCCGCGGCGATCGCCTTCGGATCGGAGCCGCCGATCACGAACCCGACAAGCGCCACCGCCAGCAGGCCGGCCACGCGGGCCACGGCGTTGTTCACTCCGGCGGCCGCGCCTTCGAATTCATCGTCGACCGCGCCCAGCACCGTGTCGGTGAGCGGGGCCACGGCGATCCCCGCGCCCAGGGCCACGACCGCGAGGCCCGGGAACACCGAAGCCCAGTAGCCCTGCGCCTGCGAGAGGATCGCCAGCAGGCCGAAACCCGCCGCGATCAGGAGCGGGCCCACGATCAGCATCGTGCGGGCGCCGATCCGGGAGGCGACCCGGCCCGCCACCGGCGACAGCGCCGCCAGGCCGGCGGACATCGGCAGGAGCGCCGCGCCCGCCGCCGAGGGCGCATAGCCGTGCGCCCGGATCAGTTCGAACGGCAGCAGGAAGAAGGCCGCGCCAAAGGCGCCGTAGAGCACCAGGGTCAGGGCGTTGACGCCGGAGAAGGTCGCGGACCTGAAAAGCGTCAAGGGCGTCATGGGGTTGGCGGCCTTTCTTTCGATCAGCACGAAGCCCATCAGGGCTGCGAGCCCGACGCCGGCCGCCCCCAGCACCGCCCAGTTCGCCCCCTGCTTCGGCGCGACGGTGAGCGCCCAGGTGACGGCGCCCAGGCCCAGCGTGACCGCCACCGCGCCGGGCCAGTCCACCGGCCCCGACTGGCCGGCCTTGCTCTCCTTGGCGTTGGCCAGCACCAGCCACACCGCGACCGCCGCCACGGGCAGGTTGATGAAGAACACCGCCCGCCACGAGATCGCCTGGGTCAGCCAGCCGCCCAGCACCGGGCCGATGGCGCTGGTCAGGCCGCTGGCGCCGGCCCAGACGCCGACCGCCTGCCCGCGGCCCTTGGCGTCGTAGGCCGCGCCCAGCAGCGCCAGGCTGGCCGGGGTGAGCAGCGCCGCACCGATCCCCTGCATGGCCCGTGCGGCCAGCAGCACCGGCAGGGTCGGGGCCAGGCCGCAGGCCATGGAGGCGACCATGAACAGCAGCACGCCCGCAGCGAACACCCGCTTGCGGCCATAGCGATCGGCCGCCGCCCCGCCGGCCAGCACCAGGGCCCCGAGCATCAGGGCGTAGGCGTTCATGATCCACTGGGCCGCCTCCAGCCCGCCGCCCAGGCTCTGCTCGATCACCGGCAGGGTGAGGTTGACCGCCGAGCCGTCGATGAACGCCAGGCCCGAGCCCAGGACCGTGCCGGTCAGCACCAGCGCCTGGGCGCGGGGCCCGTGCGCCAGGGCCGCGACGCGGTGCGCCAGCGCCCGGTCGCAAGGCGGATGGACGGCGCTCATCAGGCGGCCGGCGTTCGGCAGTTCAGCTCGATGGTCACGCCGTTCAGCTCGGTGACGAACATCTGGCGGATGCCGCCGTTCGGGGCCTCGGCGGCCTCATAGGCCAGGCCGGCGGCGTCCAGCCGGCGCCTGGCGTCGTCGTAGTCGTCGATCGCGAAGGCGAAATGGTCGAGCGCGGAGCCGCGCGACGGCGCCGAGGGCCTGGCGACCTCCACCAGGTGCACGACGTCCTTCTCGCCCGCGTAGAGCCAGGTTCCGCCGAACGGGAAGTCGGGCCGCCAGCCCACCGTCAGGCCCAGCACCTCGGTGAAGAAGGCGCGGGTCTTCGCAAGCTCGGTGGTGCGGATGTTGATGTGGTCGAGGTCGAGGATCGCCATGCCGGGCTCCATGCGCGGGCGGCGATTATCGCGCACGAAAAAGCCCCGCAGTCACCTGCGGGGCTTTTGCTGCTCGTCGCCGGACAGTCGGCCTTAGGCCGCCCCGCCCTTGTCGCGGCGCTCGGCGTAGATGATCAGCGGCTGGGCGCGGCCTTCGACCACTTCGGCGTTGACCACCACTTCCTCGACGCCGTCGTAGGTCGGCAGCTCGTACATGGTGTCTAGCAGGATCGCCTCGAGGATCGAGCGCAGGCCCCGCGCGCCGGTCTTGCGCGTGATCGCCTTGCGGGCCACGGCGTTCAGCGCGTCGTCGGTGAAGGTGAGGCCCACGTTTTCCATGTCAAAGAGGCGGACGTACTGCTTCACGAAGGCGTTCTTCGGCTCGGTGAGGATCTTCACCAGCGCCTTCTCGTCCAGGTCGTCCAGGGTCGCGATGACCGGCAGGCGGCCGACGAATTCCGGGATCAGGCCGAACCGCAACAGGTCGTCCGGCTCCACCTGGCGGAAGATTTCGCCGGTGCGGCGGTCATCGGGGTCGGACACCTTGGCGCCGAAGCCGATGGAGGCGCCCTGCCCGCGCGCGGAGATGATCTTCTCCAGACCCGCGAAGGCGCCGCCGCAGATGAACAGGATGTTGGTGGTGTCGACCTGCAGGAATTCCTGCTGCGGATGCTTGCGCCCGCCCTGCGGCGGCACGGAGGCGACGGTGCCTTCCATGATCTTCAGGAGCGCCTGCTGCACGCCCTCGCCCGACACGTCGCGGGTGATCGAGGGGTTGTCGGACTTGCGGCTGATCTTGTCGACCTCGTCGATGTAGACGATGCCGCGCTGCGCGCGCTCGACGTTGTAGTCGGCGGCCTGCAGCAATTTCAGGATGATATTCTCGACATCCTCACCCACATAGCCGGCTTCGGTGAGGGTCGTGGCGTCGGCGACGGTGAACGGAACGTCGATGATTCGGGCCAGAGTCTGGGCCAGCAGCGTCTTGCCGGTGCCGGTCGGGCCGATCAGCAGGATGTTCGCCTTGCCCAGTTCCACGTCGTTGTTCTTGGTCGCGTGGTTCAGGCGCTTGTAATGGTTGTGCACCGCGACGGAGAGTACTTTCTTGGCGTGATCTTGCCCGATCACGTAATCGTCCAGCACCTCGCGGATTTCCTTAGGCGTCGGAACGCCATCCTTCGACTTAACGAAGGAGATCTTGTGTTCTTCGCGGATGATATCCATGCACAGCTCGACGCATTCATCACAGATGAACACCGTCGGGCCCGCGATTAGCTTGCGGACCTCATGCTGGCTCTTGCCGCAGAAAGAGCAATACAGTGTGCTCTTGGAGTCCCCGCTTGCGGCCTTCGTCATATCGGTTCTCACTCTCTAGGCGATCCGGACGGCGCCTTAGCCTGAATCGCCCCGCGGACGTTGCCGCCCTATCACTGCAGAATACGCGCCGCGGGTTGTCTAAGTCTTGACATTCCTCGATCCGGACCCGGATCACAACCCTTGCCGCGCCGTCGCGACAATTGGCGGCGCACGCCCGCCATACGTACGAAACACACTCTTAGATGGGATTTGGGCCGAAATGGCACAAGATGGGCCGGCCGGCGCGACCGATATGCCTCCAACGGTTGAGCTTGCGGTCGTGGCCTTCGACTTCGACGGCACCTTGACGACCCACGACAGCTTCACCGCCTTCCTCAAGTGGCGCGCCGGCGCCGCCCGCTACGCCCTGGGCCTGGCCAGGCTGGCGCCGAGCGCCCTGGCCTACCTCATCCATCGCGACCGAGGCCGGATCAAGGCCGCGGCGACCCGCGAGTTCCTGAGGGGCATGCCGCGCGCGCGCCTCGAGGCCGAGGCCCGGGAGTTCGCGGAGCGCTTTTCCGCCGGCCTGCTGCGCCCAGACGCCGTGGCGGCCTGGCGCCGCTGGCGCGACCAGGCCGTGCGGCTGGTGATCGTCACCGCCTCCCCCGACCTCGTCGTGGCGCCCTTCGCCCGCGCCCTGGGCGCCGACGCGCTGATCGGCACGCAACTGGCCTTCGACGCCCAGGACCGGGTCACCGGGGCCTTTGCGACGCCCAACTGCCGGGGTCCTGAGAAGGTCGCGCGGCTGAAGGCCGCGTTCGGGCCGGACGTCCGGCTGAAGGCGGCCTACGGCGACACCGGCGGCGACCGCGAGATGCTGGCGATGGCCGAGACCGGCGAATACCGGGTGTTCACGGACCGGCCATGAGGCACGCCCGCGACCAGGACCTGGATCGGCTGGAGGACCTGCTGGCCCAGGTCCGCGCCCTGCCCGGCCTGGTCGAGAAGAAGCGCGGCGTGTTCTACCGCAGGGGCCGATCGTTCCTGCACTTCCACGAGGACCCCAAGGGCCTCTTCGCCGACATCAGCGACCCGGACGAGCGGATCGACGTCACCGGACCGGCCGGCCAGGCCGCGCTCATCGCCGCGGCGCACGCGCGGCTGGCCTGACCGCTGGGGCGGCTCAGGCCTCGGCTTCGCGCTTTTCCCAGACGTGGTCGACGATGCCCCAGGCCTTGGCTTCCTCGGCGGTCATGAAGCTGTCGCGGTCGAGCACGTCCTCGACGGTCTGCACCGACTGGCCGGTGTGCTTGGCGTAGAGCTCGTTCAGCCGCTGCTTGGTCTTGATGATGTCCTCGGCGTGCCGCTCGATGTCCGAGGCCTTGCCGGAGAAGCCGCCCGACGGCTGGTGGACCATGATGCGCGAGTTGGGGAGCGCGATCCGCTGGCCCTTCTCGCCGGCCATCAGCAGGAAGGAGCCCATCGAGGCCGCCATGCCCAGGCAAAGGGTGATCACCGGGCTCTTGATGTATTGCATGGTGTCGTAGATCGCGAGGCCGGAGGTCACCACCCCGCCCGGCGAGTTGATGTACATCTGGATCTCCTTCTTGGGGTTCTCCGCCTCGAGGTGCAGCAGCTGGGCGCAGATCAGCGCCGCCATGCCATCCTCGACAGGACCGGCCAGGAAGATGATCCGGTCCTTCAGGAGCCGGGAGAAGATGTCATAGGCGCGCTCGCCTCGGCTCGTCTGCTCGACGACCATCGGCACGAGGCCCAGCGCGGTGGTGACGGGGTCACGCATAGGGGAAGTCCTTCTTGGAATCTTTGACCGAGCCTGCCGACGGCTCGTCACCCCTGGATATCGCGTGCCGGACCGCCGGGCGCAAGGTGGCCTTAGCGCGCATGCCATTTCGGCTTTGCCCGCGGGACGCGGCGCAGCCATGGTGCGGCGGTGTTCAGTTGGGGGGACTTCCATGAGGTTCAGGTTCATTGCGCTGGCCGCCGCCGCGGCGGCGCTCGGCCTGCCGGCCCACGCCGCGCCCAGGGCGGCGGCGCGCGACGCCAAGGTCTGGGCGGCCGCCGAGGCGTCCAGGAGCGACGAGCTCAAGCTCCTGGAACAGGTGGTCAATATCGACTCCGGGACCGGCGACGTGGCGGGCGGACGCAAGATCGCCGCGGTCCTGGCCGCGCGCCTGAAGGCGCTGGGCTTCGCCATCGAGAGCGTCAAGGCTGAGGCCGACGGCCTGCCGGAGAACACGGTGGCGACGCTGAGCGGGACCGGCAAGGGCCGGATCCTGCTGATCGGCCACATCGACACGGTGTTCGAGCCGGGCGCCGCCGCCCGGCGGCCATTCCGCATGGATGCGGAGAGGGCCTATGGCCCGGGCGTGTCCGACGAAAAGGGCGGCGTCGTGGAGGGCCTCTACGCCCTGCAGATCCTGCACGACCTGGGCTTCAAGGACTTCAAGCAGATCGTCTTCCTGATCGAGACCTCCGAGGAACGCGGCTCGCCGGGGACCAAGGCCCTGATCACCAGGCTGGTCGCCGACGCCGACGTCGAGCTGAACCTGGAGCCCGGCGACCTGCCCGACATGCTCACGGTCTGGCGCAAGGGCTCGTCCACCTTCCACATCGATGTGAAGGGCCGCGCCGCCCATGCCGGCATTGCGCCGCAGGAGGGGCGCAACGCCGCCGTGGAGCTGATCCATCAGATCCAGGCCGACGGGACCTATCCGACCAGCGGCGACGGGATCACGGCGAACGTCACGGTGATCAACGCCGGGACCCGCGCCAACATCATCCCGGAGGCGGCGTCCGCCCAGATCAATGTCCGGGTGCGCGAGAAGGGCGACCTGGCCAAGGTGCAGGCGACCTTCGAGAAGAACGCGCTCACCACCCAGGTGCCGGAGACCAAGGTCACGGTGAGCCGCGAGCCCTCATTTCCGCCGCTCTCCAACAACCCCGGCACCGATGGGTTGGCCGACCGGGCCGAGGCGATCTATGCGGGCCTGGGGATGAAGATCGGCCGCGGCGGCAACGGCGGGGCCTCGGAATCGGCCATGGCCGTCGACGGCGGCGTCCCGGCGCTGGACGGCCTGGGCCCGGCGGCGGGCGGCTTCCACTCCGACGCCGAGTACCTGTTGCTGGGCTCGGTGACCCCGAGGCTCTACCTGCTGACCAAACTGATCCAGGATCTCGGCCGCAACCCGCCGCCGCGGCTGAAATAGGCCTCGCGATCTAAGAGGGCTTGGCCGGATCGATGATCGGCGGCCTGGGATAGAACACCGCGGCGATCTTGCCGTCGGCGGTCAGGTAGATGACCCAGTCCATGCCGCCATGCGCGAAGGTCGCGTGGTAGACGTCGGCGCCCATCATATCGACCTGCTTGAACGTGAGGCTCTGCAGCGGGCCGAGCTCGGCCAGCACCTTCTGGACGCCGGGCATCTGGGCCTTCACCGGCTCGGCCAGATCCGGCGTCAGGGCCTCGTAGTTGATCACGCCCCGCGCCGCGCTCTCGATCGCCGCGCGCAGAATCCGCTCGCTGTTGGGCAGCCGTTCGGTCCGAGGCGCCAGCAACACGGCGTCGATCCATGGCTGCGGCTCCGCGGCGCCCGCCGCCAGCCGCGCCTGGAGCGCCCGGCGTTGCGGCGTGGCCGGCGTCCCGTCGAGCGCGGTCTCATAGGCCGTGGCGAAGGCCGCGCCGGCGGCCGTGGGAACGTCCGGCGTGACGCCGGTCCCTTCCCAGCTGGTCTTGGTGATCGGGTTCTCGGCGCGCCCGCCGGGCACGAACAGCATCAGCCCGGAGCCGATCGGCTGCACGCCGCCGGGATTGGCGCCGCCGCCGGTGGTCTCACCGACGGTCCGCGCGCGCTTCAGCACCTTCAGGTCGTTGGCGAACTCCTCACCGCCGGAGAAGGTGTGGGGGCCGGTGATCAGGATGACGGGCTTGCCCAGATAGTGGATCGGCACGGCGACGGTGGAAAACGCCTGGGTCCGGTAGGTCAGCGTCCCCTTGTTGCGCCAGATCAGGTCGTTCAGGTGGGTCGGCCGCGCCGGGTCGAAGAAGAAGCTGCAGAGATAGCTCACCGACTCCGGCGATCCGCCGCCGTTGCGGCGCATGTCGATGATCAGGGCGTCGGTCCCCGCGACTGCCCGCATCGCCTCGTCCGCCGCGTCCCTGAACATGCCGGGCGCCGGGAAGCCGGCGAGCGCGATGTAGCCGACATTGCCCTGCAGCCGGTCGACCCGGATGAAGCCGGCCCGGCTCGTCGGCGGCGGGCCGGTCGGCGCTCCGGGCGGCGGCGGGCCGTCCGGATCCATGACCCGCATGTGCCGGTCGTGGGTGACCGACTGCAGGTCCTGGGTCAGCCGCGTCGCGAAAGCCGGCCCGTCGGTGATCGCCGCATAGTCGCCCGCGGCCAGCGCCTGCTGGATCCTGTCGCCTGCGCGCTTGCCGAGATCAGGGAACACATAGCCGTCCGCGAGCGCGGTCGCCGCGCTCGCGACCACAGCGCGCTTGGCCTCGTCGGTGAGCGGCCCGGCCGCGTGGGCCGCTGCGCCGGCCGCCGAGAGCATCAGGGCGATGAGCGCCCCTGTCATTCGCCTGCGCATCTCGTCTTGCCCCCTTTTCGGCCGTCCCGCTCGCGACCGGATCAGGTTACGCCTGTAAATTCCGCTGTCAATTCGCAGCTCAGGCGGCGAGGCGCGCCAGCCATTCCTTGAGCACGCCGATCACCTGTTCGCCGGGCGCGAAGCCGCGGGTGACGACGCCATAGACCCCTTCCGAATTCGGCCCGGCCACCAGGGTCGGGAAGCCGGTCACGCCGGCCCGCTGGGAAATGCCGTAGTCGCGCCAGGTCTCGCCCTTGGCCTCCGCGCTGGCCAGCGCGGCCAGGAACGGCTCGCGGTCGAGCCCCAGTTCCTCGGCGATCTCGCCCAGCACCTGAGGCGTCGTGACGTCGCGGCCCTCGGCGTAGAAGGCCCGCTGCGCGCGGGCCAGGTAGGCGCCGGCGATCTCCTCGCCCTCGCGCCGCGCCACGACCACTGCCCGGGCGGCCGGGTCGGTGTCGTAGACGAACCCCGGCCGCGACATGCCCGCGCCGTTGAACGGCAGCCCGGTCGCCTCGTGCACATGGGTCCAGTGGTCGGCGATCTCGAGCTTGGCCTCTTCGGTCATCGGGGTTTCCGTGCCCGGCCGCAGCCCGCCCATCACCCCCCGGATCGGCAGCGCCGTCCCGAACGTCCGGCGGATCTCCTCGATCACCGGCGAGAAGCCGTAGCACCAGGAGCACATGGGGTCGGAGAAATAGATCAGGTGCGGCGTGGCGGTCATGGCCTTTGCGAGCCTCCAGGCCCGGCCAGCATCGCAGGAGACGGTGCGTCGGTCACCTGCCGGCGCTTCACCTTTGCGCGCGTCTGGTTCACTTATCGGCCCATGGCGCACGACCACCACGACCACGATCACGGGGACGACCACGGCCAGGAGCCGCCGTCCGACATGGCCTTGCGGGTGAAGGCGCTCGAGTCGCTGATGGTCGAGAAGGGCCTGGTCGATCCGGCGGCGCTGGACGCCATCGTCGACCATTTCGAGCACAAGGTGGGGCCGCGCAACGGCGCGCGCATCGTGGCCCGGGCCTGGACCGATCCGGCCTACAAGGCCCGCCTGCTCGGCGACGCCACCGCCGCCATCGCCGAGCTGGGCTACGCCGGCGGCCAGGGCGAGCACATGGTGGTCGTCGAGAACACGCCGACGGTGCGCAACCTCGTCGTCTGCACCCTCTGCTCCTGCTACCCCTGGCCGGTGCTGGGCCTGCCGCCGGTCTGGTACAAGTCCGCACCCTACCGTTCGCGCGCGGTGATCGATCCGCGCGGGGTGATCGCCGAATTCGGGGCGCCGCCGGCCGAGGACGTCGAGGTGCGCGTGTGGGATTCCACCGCCGAGATCCGCTACCTGGTGCTGCCCGAGCGGCCGGCGGGAACCGAGGGGCTGGACGAGGACGCCCTCGCCGCGCTGGTCACCCGCGACGGGATGATCGGGACGCGGCCGCTGTGAACGGCGTCCACGACATGGGCGGCATGGCCAACCTGGGCGAGATCGTCATCGAGCCCGACGAGCCGGTCTTCCACCACACCTGGGAAGGGCGGGTGCACGCCATGACGATGGCCTCGCCCACCCGCACCAACATCGACGCCGGGCGCCATCAGCGCGAGCTGATCGCGGGGCCCGAGTACCTGGCCATGACCTACTACGAGAAGTGGTTCCGCTCGCTGACCGAGCTGGTGGTCGCCCACGGCCTGGCGACGCCGGCCGAGATCGCCGACGGACGCGCCGCGCCCGGTTTCCAGGCCTCGACGCCGGGGCTGAGCGCGGACGCGGCGGCCGAGCGTCTGGCGCGGCGGGGCTCCTACCTGCGCGACGGCCCTTCCCCGCAATTCGCCGAAGGCGACGCGGTCAGGGCCCGCACCCTGAACCCGCCCGGCCACACCCGCCTGCCCCGCTATGTCCGCGGCCGGCTGGGCGTCATCGCCGCGCGACGCGGCGCGCACGTGTTCCCGGACTCCCACGCCCACGGCAAGGGCGAGGATCCGCGGCCGCTCTACACGGTGCGCTTCACCGCGCGCGAGCTCTGGGGCCCCGACGCCAATCCGCTCGACAGCGTCTGCCTCGATCTCTGGGAGCCCTATCTTGAACGCGCCTGATCCGCTGAGCCTCCCGCGCCTGCCGCGCGACGCCACAGGGCCGGTGTTCGCCGAGCCCTGGCAGGCGCAGGCCTTCGCCATGGCCCTGCAGCTGCACGCGCAGGGCGCGTTCACCTGGGCCGAATGGGCGCAGGCCCTGTCGGCGCGGCTGGCCGCGGCGGGGCCGGACGATGACGGCGGCCGCTACTACGAGCACTGGCTGGCGGCGCTGGAGGACCTGGTCACGGCGAAGCAGCTGGCCGCAGGTGCGGAACTTGCGGCGCGCAAGGACGCCTGGGCCGACGCCTACCGCCATACGCCGCACGGCCGCCCGGTGGAGCTGGCGCGGGAACCATTTACCTAGTTCGCACGCTCAAGCTTGAGCGGAGGAACTCAAGGGTCGAATGGTCCAATACGCCGTGACGCTGAAGGATGGGGACTGGACCGTCTTTTCCGACGGCGCCCCTATCGAACGCGGCCTGAGCCGCTCAGCCGCCATCCAGCTCGCCAAGGACCTGGCGTTCGAAGCCGAGGAGCGCGGCGACAGCGTCGAACTGCTGATCCAGGGCTACTACGGCGACCTGTCCCGCAAGCTCACCGGCGCGGCGGACGACTAGGCTCGAGGCCTAGCCGCGACGCTGGGCGGACTTGGCTTCGCGCTTGGCGCGGGCCTCGGCCTTGGCGGCGGCCTTGCGGTCCTTGCGCTCCTGGCGCTTCAGCTCCAGCTGGGCCTCTTCGTTGTTGGCCAGCGCCAGGCGCGCGGCTTCGGCCTCGGCCTCGGCCTTCAGACGGGCGGCTTCCTTCTCGGCGACCCGCTTGGCGCGGACCTCCTCGATCTCCCGGGCCTTGCGCTGGGCGCGGGTCTCGAGGACCTCGGCCTGCACCATCGGCTTCGGCTTGAACTTCTCCAGGAGCGCCCTGCGGGCTTCGGCTTGGGAGGCCAACCGTTCGTTGAAACCCCCGATCTTGTCTTCTCTCATCACGACTTTCGAATGGGATGGATATCAGGCGAGGAAAACCCCGCCGGGCGGATTGCGGTTGCCCGTCCTCAGCCGACGATGTCGGCGTCGGTGAAGAACTGGGCGATCTCGAGCGCCGCGTTCTCCTGGCTGTCGGAGCCGTGCACCGAGTTCTCGCCGACGCTTTCGGCGTAGAGCTTGCGGATGGTGCCCTCGGCGGCGTCGGCCGGGTTCGTCGCGCCCATGACTTCACGGTATTTGGCGACGGCGTTCGGACCTTCAAGGACCTGCACGACGACGGGCGCCGACATCATGAACTCCACCAGCTCGCCATAGAACGGGCGCGCGGCGTGGACCTCGTAGAATTTCTTGGCCTGGGCCTCGGTCATGCGGATGCGGCGCTGGGCCACGATACGCAGGCCGGCGTCCTCGATCACCGCGTTGATCTTGCCGGTCAGGTTCCGCTTGGTCGCGTCCGGCTTGATGATCGAGAAGGTGCGTTCGGTCATGGGTCTCTTTACGGTCAGATTGGCTGAGATTTCCGCGGAGCGCCGCGAGGTGGCGGGCTCTATAGCCGCCCCACTGCGGCTCGCCAAGGCGCTGTGCTGCAACACTGCCTAACTGATCGGCATGACGCGGGCGTGTCGGTCTGCTATGGACCCGCCGGTCAGGCGGCGGCGCGGCCTCTCTTCCCTGACCTTTCCCATCCTCCCGCAGGTCCGGCGAACGCTGGTCCGCGCCCCATTGTTCGTGTCCCGATGCTGCAGATCAAAGACCTCGTATTCGACGCCTGGGGCCGCCGGTTCTTCGACCAGGCGACCGTCAGCCTGCCCAAGGACGCCAAGGTGGGCCTGGTGGGCCGCAACGGCGTGGGCAAGTCGACGCTCTTCAAGCTGATCCTCAACCAGCTCGCTCTGGGGTCCGGCGAGATCGGCCTGCCGCGCGCCGCGCGCATCGGGTCCGTCGACCAGGAACATCCCGCGACGCCGGTTCCGCTGCTCGAGACCGTGCTGGCCGCCGACGTCGAGCGCGCCACCCTGCTGGCCGACCTCGAGACCGCCGAGCCGGAGCACATGGGCGAGATCTACGCCCGGCTGATCGAGATCGACGCCGACCGCGCGCCCAGCCGCGCCGCCGAGATCCTGGCCGGCCTCGGCTTCTCCAACGCCGACCTGGCGCGCCCGATGGCCGAGTTCTCCGGCGGCTGGCGGATGCGCGTGGCGCTCGCCGCTTCGCTGTTCGCCGCGCCTGACCTGCTGCTGCTCGACGAACCCACCAACTACCTCGACCTGGAAGGGGCGCTGTGGCTGGAGGCGCGGCTGAAGAAGTACCCGCACACCGCCATGGTGATCAGCCACGACCGGGAGCTCCTGAACAATTCGGTGGACCACATCCTCCACCTGAAGGACGGCAAGCTCGACCTCTACGCCGGCGGCTACGACAGCTTCGAGCTGCAGGTCACTGAAAAGCTTCGCCTGCAGGAGGCCATGCGGGTGAAGATCGAGGCGAAGCGGGCGCACATGCAGTCGTTCGTCGACCGCTTCCGCGCCAAGGCGTCGAAGGCCACCCAGGCGCAATCGCGTCTGAAGATGATCGCCAAGCTGCCGCCGGTCTCCAACATCATCGAGGAACGGGTCGCGCCCTTCTCGCTCCCCTCGCCGGAGCGGCCCCTGCCGCCGCCGCTGATCCGGCTGGAGGGCGCGGACGTGGGCTATGGCGGGGCGCCGATCCTGCGGAAGCTGAACCTGCGCCTCGACATCGACGACCGGATCGGCCTGCTGGGCGTCAACGGGGCCGGCAAGTCGACCTTCGCCAAGCTGGTGGCCGGCGCGCTCGACGTGGAGGCCGGAACGCTGCTGCGCTCCTCGCGGCTGAAAGTCGGCTGGTTCCACCAACACCAGATCGAGGCGATGGATCCGACGGACACGCCCCTGGAGATCATCCGCCGTTCGATGCCGCAGGCCTCCGAAAGCCAGCGCCGCTCACGGCTCGCCCAGTTCGGCCTGGGCTTCGACAAGGTCGAGACCACGGTCGCCAACCTGTCGGGCGGCGAGCGGGCGCGGCTGCTGCTCAACATGGTCGCCATGGAGGCGCCGCACCTCCTGATCCTCGACGAGCCGACCAACCACCTGGATATCGACAGCCGGCGCGCCCTGCTGGATGCGCTCAACGACTACGAAGGCGCGGTGATCCTGATCACCCACGACCGCTCGCTGATGGAACTGGTGGCCGACCGCCTGTGGCTGGCCGCCGACGGGGGCATCGAACCGTTCGACGGCGACATGGAGGACTACGCCAAGTTCGTCCTCGACCGCGCCCGCGTCGCCGCCCGCGCGCCGAGCCAGGTCGCCGAGCCGGTGAAGGCCCCCCCGCCTCCCCCGCCGCCCGCCGCGCGCGCGAAGGTCCCGACCGGCACGGCCCGCCGGCGCGCCGAGGCCGCCGAGGCCGCCCTGGCCCGCTCGAGCTCGGCGCTGGCCGAGATCGACCGCAAGCTCACCGACCCGGCGGTGTTCGCCAAGGACCCGGGCCAAGCCGCCGAACTCGGCCGGCGACGCGACGCCGCCCAGGCCGCCGTCGACGCCGCGGAGGCGGAATGGTTGGCCGCGCAGGAGGCCTACGAGGCCCTCAGCTCGGCGTCCTGAAGCTCGACCTCGCCGACCAACTCGATCACCGGCACGGTGTCGTGGATGCGGGTGATGTCCAGCTCGACCATGCCGTTGGGCAGGTCGCGGATGATGTCGGCGAAGCGGTGGTTGAGCCGAACGTCAGGCGCCCGATAGGTCTTGCGGTCGGTGACGGGCGCAGAAATGGACTCGTCGAAGCCGCTGACCGAGACCATCAGGGTCGGCGCCTCGGCCTCGATCCGCTCCGGCGTCAGGTTCCAGAGCGGACTCGTCTCGTCGATCGGATGGATCAGGGTCCAGGAGAGGCTGAGCACCGGGATGTTGTTGCGCACCAGGGAGAGCTCGTTGAATCGCCGGAAACGGGTGTCGCCGACCGCGTGTTCGCGCAGGTAGACGATGCGCGCCGTGGCCTCGCTGATGCCCTGCAGCCGTCGGCTGGCCACCCGCAGCATCAGCGCCTGTCCGCCGTCGTAGGGCGCGATCACGGCTGAATCGCTGAACAGCAGGCGCGGCTGCGGGCGCGCAAAGCGGGCGAAGAAGGCGCCGGTCGCCAGCGCGGTCAGGAACATGCCGACGAAGATCTCGGCCGTAGCCACCGCGTGGCCGTAAGTGCTGACCGGGGTCATCACGCCGTAGCCGACGGTGGCCAGGGTTTCGACGCTGAAGAAGAAGGCCTGCAGGAAATTGCCGCGCTGGACGTTGGCCACCGCGTCCGGCGCCAGCCAATAGAGGGTGGCGAACAGCAGGTTCGCGACCAGGAACATCCCCAGCACGGCCGCCAGGAAAGTCGGCCAGCGCATGGCCAGAACCAGATAGTAGGGGTCGTCGAGACTGAACCGGCGGACGCCGACCTTCACGGCCGACAGGCCGGACAGGTGGATGCGGGGCGGCGGCAGCTTCACCACGCCTGACTAGCATGCCCCCGCCGCGCCGTCAGGCGCAGCGCGTCAGGTGATGTGCTTGGGGCTGATCGGATCGCTGCCCGGGAAGGTCTCTTCCAGGGCCTCGTCGAGCAGGGCTTCCTGCCGGTCCTCGGCCTGCTTCTCCTTGGCGGCCATATGATCGTGCTTCTCGCCTTCCTTCAGCGGCTCCACCGCGCGCGCGTGCGGCGTCTCGATGTGGCGGTCCTCGTGGATCGGAGCGGCCTCGACAGCTCTCTCGGCGTTGGCGCCGCCGGATCCATGCGTGAAGGCGCGCTTGGCTTCTTCTTCGGTCTGCTTGCGGGGCATGGGTGGCTCCTGATGCGTAGGTCGTCCAGGGAAACCCGCAAGGTACGGCTTAGGTTGCCCGCTATTTCCGGGTGAGCAGCAGCTGGCCTTCCTTCTGCAGCGTGCCGCGCACCTTGCCCGCGATCATCGCCAGGAACCCGGGCAACAGCACCTCCACCGTGACCACCGCCTCGGCGACGGCCACGTGGCCGCTGATCGACTGGCCCATGGAGGTCAGGGAGAAGTTCAGCCGGTCGCCCTCCCAGCGCTTGTCCAGCGCGCCCGCCGCGCCGCCCAGGTGGCGGGACAGGTCGCCGAATCCCTCGTCCACCCGCCGGCGCGCCTCCGCGCGCCCGAGCTGGTGGGGGATGGTGACGCTGATCGGCTTGCTCATACCGGCCAAACGGCTCGCGCCCCCTTGGCGGTTCCGCCTAGAAGAACGTCCAGTGGCCGTGGTCGCGGACGCGCAGGTTGTTCTGCACGTGACGGACGCCGTCGATGTCGGCCACGTCCTCGATCCGGCGCCGGTCGGCCTTGTGCCGCACGGTGCCGTTCAGGGTGACCTCGGCGTCCTCGACCACGACCTCGAGGCCGCGCAGGTCAAGGCCGCGCTCGTCCTCCAGGCGCTCGACGATCACCGCCCAGAGCACGCGGTCCGACGGGCCGCGCCGGCGGCTCGCGCGGGCCTCGGTCTCGGAGGGATGTGCGACGGGCGAGAAGAAAGCCCCGGCCCGGTCGATCCATGAACGCGGCTGTCCGGTCGGCCGGTATTCGCCGCTGTCCATCCGGCGCGCGTACTCCCGGTCCGCGCCGGTGTTGCGTCGATAGGCTTCGCCGCGTTCCGGGTCATAGCCGTAGTCGCGGGAATAGTCGGCCTGGCCGAAGTCGTCGGTGCGCGGGCGGATATCCTGTTCGGCGCGATAGCCCGTCCGGGTCCGCTCGTCATAGCTGTAGTCGCGCGAATAGTCGGCCTGGCCGTAGTCGTCGCGGTCGCGCGCCAGCGCTCTCCTGCGGGCGGCTTCGTCGTACTGCCAATCTTCCCGGGCCATGGCGCGTGTCCTCCATTGTGCGAACCTACGCCCGAAGAACCTGCGCCGTGGCCTTCGGTTCCCATATGACGGGAACCGCGCCCTGCCTTGCGGCCTGACTCGCCGCCCCGACTCAACCGAGACTGACGCCCGCCGTGACCCCGCCTGACGCGACCCGCTCCGCTCCGCCAGAGCCCGTCGAGGCGGAGCTGGCGCACGCCCCGCCCGCGCCGCACCATCGCCTCGCCCGCTGGGCCCGCTGGGCGTTGCGCATCGTGCCGCCGATCATGCTGGTGGCCGCGGTCTGGGTGCTGTGGCGCGAGTTCCATCACCTGAGCTTCACGGCGGTCAGCGCGGCCATGGCCGGCTGGGGCCTGCGCGCCATCCTGCTTTCCCTCGCGCTCTCAGTGGTGAGCTTCCTGCTGATGGGGGCGATCGAATGGGTGGGGCTGCGCTGGACCGGCGCGCGCGTGCCGTTCGGGGCGACCCAGCTGGGCTCGTTCATGGCCAACGCCATCGCCCACGCCATCGGCGCGAACCTGCTGATCTCGGGCGCCATCCGGGCGCGGTTCTACGACCGCTACAAGGTGACCCTGACCCAGGTGGCGGGCACGACCCTGTTCGCCGCCCTGTCGTTCGGGGTGGGCCTGGCGGCGCTCTCGGGCGTGGGCCTGCTGCTGGCCTCGCACGATGACCTCGCCCGCACGGCGATCCACCCGCTCGTGGCCCGCGCCCTGGGCACGGCGCTGTTGCTGGCGGTGGCGGGCTACGTGCTGCTCTGCGCGGTGCGGCGGCGCTCGATCGTGGTCTTCGGGCGCAGGGCCAGCCTCCCCAATGTGCGCGAGGCCCTGCTGCAGCTCGTGCTGGGCCTCGTGGACAACGGCATCGCCGCGGCGATCCTGTGGATCCTGCTGCCGGCGGGAGGTCCCAGCTACGTCACCTTCGTGGGGGCCTATGCGGTCGCCTGCATCGTGGGCCTGGCCTCGTCGGTGCCGGGCGGCGCGGGCGTGTTCGAAAGCGCCATGGCGGCCCTGCTGCCGGGCGTCGAGCCCGCGGCCCTCGCCGCCGCCTTCCTGGGCTACCGACTGGCCTACTACATCCTGCCGCTGATCCTTGCGGCGATCGCGCTGGCGGCGGAGACCCTGCGCGCCGCGCGGCGCGGTTAGCGGCCCTCGCGCAGGCGCCTGAGTTCGGCCTCGACCGCGCGCTCCCGCGCGTCGCCGGCGAAGTGGTAGACGGCCACCCCGTGCGCGGTCAGGCCCAGGCCCCAGCCGATGATCGGCCACACCGCCCAGAAATAGCCCGGCGATGTCACCAGGTTGATCGCCACCAGGCCGGCGTTGACCAGCACATAGGCGAAGAGATGCACGCGGAAGCCCAGCTTCACATCGGCCCTGCGCTCGGCCTGGCGGCGGAGTTCGGTCTCGTCGGTCATGGCGGAGTTCCCCAAGGGTCGCCGCCACCATAGACCGGCCCGTTCGCCAGGGCGACCGGCCTACTCCGGCTGGGCCGGCTCGATGGTGACGCTTTCGCCGCAGCCGCAGGCGTCGGTCTCGTTGGGATTGCGGAACACGAACTTGGCCGCCAGCCGGGTCACGTCGTAGTCGACGACCGTGCCGATCAGGAACAGCACCGCCTTGGGCTCGACCAGGATGGTCACGCCCTTGTCCTCCACGACCTCGTCCAGGGGGCCGGCGGTCTCGGCGTATTCCAGGACGTACTCCTGGCCCGCGCAGCCGCCATTCTTCACGCCGACCCGCAGGCCCGCGTAGGGCTTCTCGGCCTTGGCCATGATCTCGCGCACGCGCTCGGCGGCCGCCTCGGTGAGGGTGACCACCTTGGGGCGTTCGCGCCGGGCGCGCGGCTGGGGGGAGACGTTGAGGTCCATCAGAACATGTTCAGCTGCAGCTTGGCCTCGTCGGTCATCCGCGAGGGGTCCCACGGCGGATCGAAGACCAGCTCGACCTTCACCGACCGGATCTCCGGAATGGCCTTGACCGCGTCCTCGACCCAGCCCGGCATCTCGCCGGCCACCGGACAGCCGGGCGCGGTGAGCGTCATGTCGATCAGCACGTCCTTGTCGTCGGAGATATCGACCTTGTAGATGAGGCCCAGCTCGTAGATGTCCACCGGGATTTCCGGGTCGTAGACGGTCTTCAGCTGCTCGATCAGCTTGTCGGTCAGGACGTCGAGCTCCCCCTGCGACAGGGGGGTCGTCATCTCGGTCTCAACGGGTGCGGCGTCGTCCATCTGGGTCATCTTACGCGAAGAAAGTCCGTTTAAGCGAAGAAGGCTTGGGTCTTGGTTAGGGCGTCCACGAAGGCGTCGGCCTCTTCGTGGGTGTTATATAGGGCGAAGGACGCCCGCGCGCTCGAGGTCACGCCGAAGCGCCGCATGAGCGGTTCGGCGCAATGGGTCCCGGCGCGAACGGCCACGCCGTACTTGTCGAGGATCTGCGCCACGTCGTGGGCGTGGGCCCCATCGACGGTGAAGCTGAGGATCGCGCCCTTGCCCGGCGCCTCGCCCAGCACGCGCAGCCAGTTGGCGCCGTTCAGCCGTTCGCGGACATGGTCGTAGAGCGCGTGCTCGTGGGCCGCGGCGGCGGCGCGATCGACGCCGGACAGCCACTCGATCGCCGCGCCCAGCCCGATCGCCTCGAGGATCGGCGGGGTGCCGGCCTCGAAGCGGTGCGGCGGATCGGCGTAGGTGATCGCCTCCATCGATACATTTCCGATCATCTCCCCGCCGCCCTGGTAGGGCGGCAGCGCCGCCAGGCGCCGGGCCTTGCCGTAGAGGGCGCCGATGCCGGTTGGGCCATAGAGCTTGTGACCGGAGAAGACGTAGAAGTCGACGTCGAGGGCCTTCACGTCCACCGGCTGATGTACGACGGCCTGGCATCCGTCCAAGAGCACCAGGGCCCCGGCGTCGTGGGCGAGCCGGGTGAGCTCGGCGACCGGATTCACGGTGCCCAGCACATTCGACATGTGGGCCAGGGCGACGACCCTGATGCGGTCGCTCAGCAGGTCCTTGAAGGCCTCGAGATCCAGCCGGCCGTCGTCGGTGACGGGCGTGAACTTCAGGACGACCCCCAGGCGCTCGCGCAGGAAGTGCCAGGGAACGATGTTGGCGTGGTGCTCCATCTCCGAGAGCAGGATCTCGTCGCCGGCCTTCAGCGAGGCGCCCAGACCGGAGGCCACCAGGTTGATGGCCTCGGTGCCGCCCTTGGTGAAGACGATCTCGGCGGGTTCGGCGCCGAGGAAACGGGCCACCGAGGCGCGCGCGGCCTCGTAGGCCTCGGTGGTCTCGTTGGCCAGGGTGTGCAGGCCGCGGTGCACATTGGCGTAGCTGTGCTCCATGGCGTGGACCATGGCCCCGATCACCGCCCGCGGCTTCTGGGCCGAGGCGGCGCTGTCGAGGTAGACCAGCGGATGACCGTTCACCTGGCGGGCCAGGATCGGGAACTCGGCGCGGAGGGTTTCGGCGTCGAAGGCCATGGGTCAGCCCCTCAGCCGGCCGGCGGCCCAGGCGCGGACCACCTCGCGGGCGCCCTCGTGGCCGATGCGGTCGACGACTTCGCCGATGAAGGCCTCGGTGAGCAGAGCGCGAGCCTCGGGCTCGCCCATGCCGCGCTGGCGGGCGTAGAACAGGGCGTCCTCGTCCAGCGCGCCGACCGTGTTGCCGTGGGCGCAGGCCACGTCGTCGGCGTAGATCTCCAGCTCGGGCTTGGCGTCCACCTCGGCGCGGTCGGACAGGATCAGGGCGTGATGGCCCATGCGGGCGTCGGTGCGGTCGGCGCCCTCCGCCACCACGATGCGGCCCTGGAAGACCCCGCGGGCCTGGTCGCGCACCACGCCCTTGGCCAGCTGGGCGGTGACGCCGTCGGTCCCGGCGTGGGTGACGACGGTGGTCTGGTCGGAATGGCGCTTGTCGGCCAGCAGGTAGATCCCGTCGAGGCGCAGCTCGGCGCCGGCGCCCGGATGGGTGACCTGGGTCTCGAGCCGTTGGCGGCGCGCCCCGGAGGCCACGACCGTCTGGCTGAACCGCGCCCGCGCGGCCAGGGTCACCCTGGCCTGGCTGACGCTCACCGCCTCGGCGTCGTCCTGGGCCAGCACGACGCGCTCCACCGAGGCGCCCTTGCCGAGCGTGATGGTGATCGCGGCTTCCGAGAGGGCGGCGCCGTCGCTCTCGTAGGTCTCAAGGAGCTGCAGCTTGGCGTCCGCCCCGACCTCGACGGTCAGGCGGGCGATGTGGGCGCCGGCGCCGCGCGAGACGAAGCGCACCGCGACCACCGCCGTCGATCCGCGGGCGATCTCGATGGGGTCGGCGCCGCGGCCGTTGATCACCACCCGCCGGTCGGCGGCGAGCGCGTCGAACGCGCCGGCGTCCAGCTCGCCGGCGAACCGCTCGGACGGCGGCGGCAGCTTGCGGATCAGGCCGCGCAGGTCGGTCCAGCGCCAGGCCTCGTCCCGGCGGGACGGCAGCTCGGCGACGTCGCGGTCGCGGATGGCGGTGGCGATGCTCAAGCGGCCGCCTCGTAGCGTTCGTAGCCGCCGCGCTCGAGTTCGTGGGCCAGCTCCGGCCCGCCGGAGGCGACGATGCGCCCGCCGGCCAGGACGTGGACCCGGTCCGGTTTGATGTAGTCGAGGAGACGCTGGTAGTGGGTGATCACCAGCATGGCGCGGTCGGGCGCCCGCAGCGCATTGACCCCGTCGGAGACTATGCGAAGGGCGTCGATGTCGAGCCCGCTGTCGGTCTCGTCGAGGATGAGGAAACGCGGCGAAAGCATCGCCATCTGAAGGATTTCCATCCGTTTCTTCTCACCGCCTGAGAAGCCGACATTGAGCGCGCGCTTCAGCATGTCGAAGTCGATCTTCAGGTCGGCGGCCCTGGCCCGGGCCAGCTTGAGGAACTCCGGCGCGCCCATCTCGGCCTCGCCGCGGGCGCGGCGCTGGGCGTTGAGCGCGGTGCGGATGAAGGTCAGCGCCGGGACGCCCGGGATCTCCAGCGGATACTGGAACGACAGGAAGACCCCGCGCGCGGCGCGTTCGTCGGGCGCGAGCGCCAGCAGGTCCTCGCCGTCGAGGGTGGCCGAGCCTTCCGTCACCTCATAGCCGGCGCGGCCGGTCAGGACGTAGGACAGCGTCGACTTGCCCGCCCCGTTCGGCCCCATGATGGCGTGCACCTCGCCGGCGGGGACCTCCAGGCTGAGGCCCTTCAGGATCTCCTTGCCGTCGACCACGGCGTGCAGGTTCTCGACCTTCAGCATTCAACGGAACTCATCGGCGAGGAATTGAGCCATGACGGCGAGCGCGTCGGCCACGGTGTCGACCTGTTCGCGCTTGCGCGGCGCCGCGGCGCCCGGAAGCGTGGTGCGCTTGTCGGCGGAGGTGACGCTGGCCTGGCCGGCTTCGAAGTAGGCAGCGATGCGGAAGTCCAGGTGATCCAGCGAGACCGTGTAGCGCCGGCGGTCGAGCACCAGCTTGTGCTCGGCCAGGAAGCTGGCGTCGGCGCGGATCGCGGCCTCCAGCTCCTCGGCGCGGGCCAGGTCCTGCTCCTGCTGGCGGCGCTCGGCCTCGTCCTTCTCGCGCCGCGCGGCGTCGCGCTTCAGCCGCTCGGCGTCGAAGGCGTCCTTCAGCGACAGGCGCGGCGGCGCCTGGGTCTTCGACTTGGTCATCCGACGCTCCCTTCCAGCGAGATCGCCACCAGCTTCTGGGCCTCCACCGCGAACTCCATGGGAAGCTCCTGCAGCACCTCCTTGACGAAGCCGTTGACCAGCAGCTGCACGGCCTCCTCCTGGGAAAGCCCCCGCTGCATGACGTAGAACAGCTGGTCCTCGGAGAGCCGGGTGGTGGTCGCCTCGTGCTCGAACTTGGCCTGGCCGTTGCGGGCCTCGATGTAGGGCACGGTGTGGGCCGCGCAGTGCTTGCCGATCAGCAGGCTGTCGCACTGGGTGAAGTTGCGCGCGCCCGTAGCCTTGGGGTGCGCCGAGACCAGGCCGCGGTAGGTGTTGGACGAGCGCCCGGCGCTGATCCCCTTGGAGATGATCCGCGAGCGGGTGTTGCGGCCCAGGTGGATCATCTTGGTGCCGGTGTCGGCCTGCTGGCGGCCGTTGGTGATGGCGATCGAGTAGAACTCGCCCGAGGAGCCATCCCCCCGAAGGATGCAGGAGGGGTATTTCCAGGTGATCGCCGAGCCGGTTTCGACCTGGGTCCAGGAGACCTTGGCGCGGTCGCCGCGGCAGTCGGCGCGCTTGGTGACGAAGTTGTAGATGCCGCCCTTGCCGGTCTGCGGATCGCCCGGATACCAGTTCTGGACGGTGGAATATTTGATCTCCGCATCGTCCAGGGCGACCAGCTCGACGACGGCCGCGTGCAGCTGGTTCTCGTCGCGCATGGGGGCCGTGCAGCCCTCCAGGTAGGAGACGTAAGCCCGCTCGTCGGCGATGATCAGGGTGCGCTCGAACTGGCCGGAATTCTCGGCGTTGATGCGGAAATAGGTGGAGAGCTCCATCGGGCAGCGCACGCCCGGCGGGACGTAGACGAAGCTGCCGTCGGAGAACACCGCCGCGTTCAGGCAGGCGAAGTAGTTGTCGCTGACCGGCACGACGGAGCCCAGGTACTTCCTCACCAGCTCCGGGTGCTCGCGGATCGCCTCGCTCATGGAGCAGAAGATCACCCCGACCTGCGCCAGCTCCTTCTTGAAGGTGGTGACCACGCTGACCGAGTCGAACACCGCGTCCACGGCGTAGCGGGGGGCGCCCACGACGCCGGCCAGCACCTCCTGCTCGCGAAGCGGGATGCCGAGCTTCTTGTAGGTCTCCAGGATGTCCGGATCGACCTCGTCGAGGCTCTTCAGGCCCACCTTCTCCTTGGGCGCGGCGTAGTAGTAGCTGTCCTGGTAGTCGATCTTCGGGAAGCTGACCTTCGCCCAGTCGGGCTCGTCCATGGCCTGCCAGCGCTCGAAGGCGTCCAGGCGCCAGGCCAGCATCCATTCCGGCTCGTCCTTCTTGGCCGAGATGAAGCGGACGATGTCGGCGTTCAGACCCTTCGGCGCGAAGTCCTGCTCGATGTCGGTGACGAAGCCGTGCTTGTACTTCTCGAGGCTCTCGACGTGTTCGACGGTCTGGCGGACGGCGGCCATGGTCAGGCTCCCACGGTCGCGGATTGGCCGTGCCGGGCGGCATGGCGAGCCTGGGCGGCAGACCAGGCCTCGACGAAGCGGTCCCAGTCGGCCTGGGTCGTGTTCCAGCCGCCGCTGACCCGGATGGCGCAGCCGGCGAGGTCGCCCTGCCCCATGGCCTCCAGCACCGGCGAGGCCTTCACCTTGCCCGACGAGCAGGCCGAGCCCGCGCTGACCATCACCCCGGCGAGGTCCAGGCCCATGACCTGCAGGTCGGAGGGGAAGCCCGGCGTGGCGATGCACAGCGTGTTGGGCAGGCGCGGCGCGGCCTCGCCCATCACCACGCCGCCCGCGGCCTTCAGCCGCTCGGCGGCGGCGTCGCGCAGGGCGGCGCGCCGGCCATAGTCGTCCAGATCGCGGAGCGCGGCCTTGGCCGCCGCCCCGAAGCCCACGATGCCCGGCACGTTCTCGGTGCCGCCGCGGCGGCCGCGCTCCTGCCCGCCGCCGTGCTGGCGGCGCGACAGGGTGGCCCGCGGCCCGAAGGTCAGCGCGCCGACGCCCTGCGGCCCGCCGATCTTGTGGGCGGAGACCGAGAGGGTGTCGGCGCCGAGCGCGCGGCTATCGACGGGGATCTTGCCGGCGGCCTGGATGGCGTCGACGTGCAGCCAGCCGTCGGCGGCGCCGACCAGTTCGGCCGCTTCGGCCACCGGCTGGATGACGCCGGTCTCGTTGTTGGCCAGCATCAGGGCGACGAAGGGCTTGCCGTCGGCAGGGTCCCAGGCGGCCAGGCGGGCCGCCAGCCAGGCGAGGTCGGCCCGGCCGTCGGCGCCGACCGGCAGCGCCTCGACGGCGACGCCGAGCACGCGCGAGGTCTCCTGGACGCTGTCGTGCTCGACGGACGAGACGATCAGCCGGCGCGATCCGGCCGCGACCGCGCTTTCGATGGCCAGCGCATTGGCCTCGGTGCCGCCGGAGGTGAAGACCACGGTGCTCGCCGGCGCGGCGATCAGTTCGGCGACCGCGTCGCGGGCGGTCTCGACCATGGCGCGCGCGGCGCGGCCGGCGGCGTGGATCGAGGACGGGTTGCCGCCGACCTCCAGGGCATGCGCCATGGCCTCGCGGGCCTCCGGGCGCACCACGGCGGTGGCGTTATGGTCGAGGTAGGTGCTCATGCGGCCTGCCGGTTGGCGCGCAGGCGCCCGGCGATCACGTCGGCCAGGCTGACCGAAGCGAGGTAATCCTCGATCTTGCGGCCGAGGTCCTCCCACAGGTCATGGGTGAGGCAGCGTTCGCCCTTCAGCATGCAGCCCTTGCCCTGGGCCGAGCAGCGGGTGGCGCGCAGCGGCTCGTCCACCGCCAGCACGATCTCGGCGATGGAGGTCTCGGCGGCCGTGCGGGCCAGGCGATAGCCGCCGCCGGGCCCGCGCGCGCTCTGCACCAGGCCCTTGCGGCGCAGGCGCGCGAACAGCTGCTCCAGATAGGACAGCGAGATTTCCTGGCGATTGGCGATTTCGGCGAGCGCCACGGCGCGGCAAGGTTCGTCCTGGCGGCGGGCGAGGTCGGCCATGGCCATGACGGCGTAGCGGCCTTTGGTGGAGAGACGCATGGAATGCGATCCGTTGCCGAGTGCGCAGTTTTCTCGCGTTCCGCCGCGACCCTATGTTATAGGCCGCCGCCTTGCGCGGGACCGGTCTGGCCGGTGGGTTGCGACTTAGGAAGACCAAGCGCAGTAGTCAAGTATTCCAGGCTGTCGCGATGCGCGGGTCTGAACGGAAAGGGTTCTCATGCCAGAAGTGGTTCTGACCGGCGCCGCCGGGCGGATCGAAGGCCGATATTCGCAGGGCAAGAGCGAGACGGCTCCCGTCGCGCTGATCCTGCACCCGCATCCCAAGGCGGGCGGCCAGATGAACAATCCGGTGACCGTTCAGCTCTACCACCTGTTCATGAAACGCGGCTTCTCGGTGCTGCGGTTCAACTTCCGCGGCGTCGGCCGAAGCCAGGGCGAGTTCGACGCCGGCATCGGCGAGTTGGCGGACGCCGCGACCGCGCTCGACTGGCTGCAGTCCACCAACCCGGCGGCTTCGCAGTGCTGGGTCGCGGGCTACTCCTTCGGGGCCTGGGTGGGCATGCAGCTCCTGATGCGCCGGCCGGAGACCGACGGCTTCATCTCGGTCTCGCCGCCGACCAACGCCTACGACTTCTCGTTCCTGGCCCCCTGCCCCGCCTCGGGCCTGATCCTGCACGGCAGCAACGACAGCGTGGTGCCGCCGATCGAGGTGGAGCGCGTGGTCTCCAAGCTCCGGACCCAGAAGGGCATCGTCATCGACTACGACGTGGTCGAGGGCGCAACCCACTTCTGGATGGAGAACCTGCCGGATGTGGAAAGCCGCGTCGGCGCCTATCTCGACAAGCGCCTGGCGGCCGAGCCGGCCTGAGCGGCGCCCCGTGTCTGAGACCGGGAGGACCGCCCCGGAAGACGCCATCCGGGCCCGGCGGCGCCTGACCAACCGGCTGATCGCCGAGAAGGCGGCCCAGCGCCTGCGGCCGTTCTTCGTCGCCGACGCGCGGCTGATCGCCGGCGACGGCGGGCTGATCCTCGGCGCCCAGGCCATCGTCGAGGCCTTCGCCGCACAGTTCCGCGAGCCCGGTTTCGTCCCCTATGTCCGCACGCCAGAGCGTGTGGAGCTCGACGCGGCCGGCGACCGGGCCGCCGAGACCGGCCGCTGGACCGGCGCCGGCATGTCGGGCGCCTACATGGCCGCCTGGCGCAAGGTCACCGGCCAATGGGTCATCGAGAGCGAGCTCTTCGTCACCCTGGCGGGCTAGCTTCCCGGCGCACGGGTCCAGGTCTGGGCCTGGCAGACGAACAGGACGCAACCCGAAACCTTCAGGGACCCGTCCGGGGCCATGGCCATTTTCGAGCGATAGGTCTTGCCCTGCCCGGGCGCATAGATCTGGCCCTCCACCCAGCGGCCGGGCGCCTCGCGGCGGAAGTCGCCGATCATGGCGATCCCCAGGAGAGGCCGGCCGCGCAGCGCCGGGTCGGGATTCTTGGCGTCGCGGACCGGCGCCCCGGACTTGTCGGTGGCGGTTTGCAGCCAAACGAGTGTGCCGCAGGCCTTGGCCGCGTCGCCGGGACAGGCCGAGATCCGCACCTTCGCGTCGTGTTCCGGGGTCAGCCAGTCGCCGAACGCGGGGTCGCCGGCGGCATGCGCCGAGCGGGAGAAGACGAGGGCCACGGCCAGCAGGCCGGCGGCCCATTTGATCGAGCTATTCATAGCGCAAGGCTCCGACGGGCCGTGCGCGGGCGACGCGCAGGGCGTGAAAGAACACGGTCCCGAGGGCGATGACCACCCCGGCGCCCGCCGCGGCGGCGAAGGTCCAGGGGGCCTGGTCGACGTGGTAGGCGAACCCCTTCAGCCACCAGTCCATCGCCAGCCACCCGACCGGCAGCGCCAGCACGGTCGCCCACAAGACCGGCTTGGTGAACTGCCAGAGCAGCAGGCGCAGGATGTCGCCGGAACTCGCGCCCATGGCCTTGCGGATGCCGATCTCCTTGGTCCGCCGCTCGGCGGTGTAGGCGGAGAGCGCGAAGAGGCCCAGGCAGCCGATGGACACGCAGATCAGGGCGCAGATGGCGATGAAGCCGCCCTGGAGGACGCTGTCGATGTAGAGGCGCAGCAGGAACTGGCTGGCGTAGTACTGCTGGAGCGGCAGGCCGCCGCTGATCTTCGCCCAGGCCTTGTCGACGCGCTTCAGGGTCCCGGCTTGGTCCGCAGGGCCGAGCTTGATGTTCAGGGCCACGGAATTGAGGAAATCGAGCTTAGGGCCGACGTAGAAGAAGGTGGGACTCACCTTGTGGCGGACCGAGCCGAAGGTGAAGTCGGGCAGGACGCCGATCACCTCGGAGGAGGAGGCCGGCGGATCCAGTTTGAGGTTCGTGGCGCTGAGGTGGGGATTGAAGTGCCAGGTCACCAGGCGGCCGATGGCGGCCTGTGGCGACTTGAAGCCCAGCGCCCGCGCGGCGGCTTCATTCAGCAGGATCGGCGGCGGGATATCTCCCGTCTTGCCGCCGTCGTCGCCCGGTCGCACGGCCTCGGGCAGCCGCCCGGCGACCGGTCGGATGCCGTAGACTTCGAAGAAGCCGAAATCCACCGGCGAGTAGTTCAACATCGCCTTGCGGTCGCCCGTCGAGCTCAGATCCTGGCTGTTGCCGAGACCGACCGCCATCGGCGAAGCGCAGGCCGCCCGTTGCACGCCGGGCACCGCGCCGATGACGTCGCGCATGGCCTGGGTGCAGGGCGAGGCGAACAGCATCACCACGCCATCCTTGTCGGTGTGGGTCGCGTCCTTCAGGGCGAAGGCGGTCTGCCGGTAGATGGTCAGGGTCCCCAGAAGCAGGGTGATCAGCACCGCGAACTGCGCCACCACCAGGGCCTGGCGCACCCCGCCGCCCCCCGGCGCGGCGATCGGCCCGCCCTTGAGCACCGAGGACGGCCGGAACGACGACAGCACGAGCGCCGGATAGATCCCGGCCAGCAGGCCGGTGACCAGGGTCACACCGATCATCGCCGCCAGAAGCTGGGGATCGGCCCAGTAGTCGAAGGCGATCTTGCGCTGCAGGGCCAGGCCGATGGCGGGAAGCAGCAATTCGGCGATGGCGACCGCCAGGACCAGGGCCACCGTCACATAGATCAGCGCCTCGCCCATGAACTGGACGACCAGGTCCCTGCGCTGGGCGCCCAGCGCCTTGCGCACGCCCACCTCGACGGCGCGCCGCGATGCGCGGGCCGTCATCAGGGTGACGAAGTTGATCGCCGCCACCACCACGATCAACACGCCGATGACTCCGAGGCCGGCCAGCACCTTGGCGTCGGCGCCAGGCTTGGGATCGCCGAGGTCAGCCGGCTGCACATGGATGTCCGTAAGGGCCACCAGATGCAGTTCGCGACGCTCGTTCTTCTGGTCGGGGTTCAGCAGGCGCAGACTGGGCATCATGCGCCGCTCCACGAACGCGGGCAGCGCCGCGCGCATGTCGGCGACCGACGCGCCTGGCTTCAGCCGGATGTAGGTCAGGTCGTTGTTGCTGGCGTAGCCGGCGGACTTCAGCATCGAGATCAGCGACCAGGGCGCCTTCGACGACGCGTAAACCTCGCTGCTGAGGTGAGAGTTGGACGGCAGGTCCTCGATCACCGCGGTCACATGCACAGGGTGGCCGTCGATCAGCAGCGCCCCGCCCAGGGGCGCGTCACGGCCGAAGAACTTGCGGGCCGCGCCGCGCGTCAGGACCACGGCGTCCGGCGCATCGAGCGCCGTGGCCAGGTCTCCGGCCACGGTGGGCATCGGCAGGACCTTGAAGTAGTCGGGATCGACCGCCGAGAACGCCTGCTCGCTCATGCTGAAGGCGCCTCTGCGGATGACGGGCGGGAAGCTCAGGCCCGTGGCGCGCGCCACATACTGGATCTGCGGGAAATCGAGCTTGAGGTCGTCGGCGAGCGGCGCCGCGGTGACGTCCGCCGTCGAGCTGGGCTTGTCCTCGGGGATTGAGGTTTGCCGCACCAGGAACACCCGGTCATGGCCCGGGATGAACCGGTCGTAGGTCAGTTCGTGCCGCAGGTAGAGGCCGATGACGATCGCCGCGGCGAAGCCGATGGCGAGGCCCGTAACGGTGAGCGCCGCATAGAGGCCGTTGCGCCGCAGGTTGCGGATCGAGGCCGCCAGATAGTTGCTGAACATGGTCGGATCTCCTCAGGCCGCGAGCAGGGTTTCGGAGACCACCCGTCCGTCGAGCAGCTTGATGGTCCGCTGGGCCGCCGCCGCATGGGCGAGCGAGTGGGTGACCATCACCACGGTGACCCCGCCCTGCGCGGCGTCGGTGAGCATCTGCATCACCGCCTCGCCGTTGATCGTGTCCAGGTTGCCGGTGGGCTCGTCGGCGAGGATCAGGCTGGGGTTGGAGACCAGGGCGCGGGCGACCGCCACGCGCTGCTGCTGCCCGCCGGAGAGCTGTTGCGGCCGGTGCTTGGCGCGATGGCCGAGGCCCACCCGCTCCAGGGCCTCGGCGACGCGACGGCGGCGCTCGCCGGAGGGGACCTTGCGGTAGAGCAAGGCCACCTCGACGTTCTCGGCGACCGTCAGGTCCTCGATCAGGTTGAAGCTCTGGAAGACGAAGCCGATGCGCTCGCAGCGGAGCGCGGTGAGCTCGCGCTCCGAGCGGCGGGCCACCTCCTGGCCGAAGAACTCGAAGGAGCCGCTGGTGGGCGTGTCGAGCAGGCCCAGGGTGTTGAGCAGGGTGGACTTGCCACAGCCGGACGGGCCCATGACGGCCACGAACTCCCCGTCGCGCACCTCCATGGAGATGTCGTTGAGCGCCAGGGTCTCGACCTCGGCGGTGCGGTAGATCTTGCTGACGTTCGTGAGCCTGAGCATCCCTGCCCCCCTATTTCTTCGACAAATCGACGCGGTCGACCTTTTCGAAGGCCGCGTAGTCGGACGTGATCACCCGTTCCCCGGGCTTCAGACCGCCCAGGATCTCCACCTGCTCGGCGCTGCGCCGGCCGATGCGGATGCGACGGCGGTCGGCATGCGCGGCCCCCGCGTCAGCCACCATGACCCAGTCGCCGCCGCTGCGCTCCAGGAACGGTCCGGAGGGCAAGACGAGGGCCGGCCGGTCGCCGCCAAGCGTCAGCCGGCCCTCAAGCGCCTGCCCTGGGAGGAGGCCGCGCGGCATGGGACCCTCGAAGGCGATGTCCACCTGGAAGGTCGCGTTCTTCACCTGGGGGTCGACGCGGGTCACCCGCACGGGGAGCTCGCGCCCGTCGACCGTCACCGCGCCGGTCTGGCCGGCGCGGACGCGGTCGAGGTAGTATTCGTCGATCTGCGCCTGCAGCTTGAAGCCGGTGTCGGCGACAATCTGGCCGAGGCGCTGGCCGCGGTTGCGGATCTCGCCGACCTTGATGTCCATGTCGGTCAGCCGGCCGGCCACCGGGGCGCGGACCACCAGGCTGTCGAGCTTCGAGCGGGTGACCTTCAGGCTTTCCTGCAGGGTGGCGAGCTCGCCCTGGATCTGCGGGACCTGGCGGCGGCGCAGCGCGTCCTGCTCGGCGTTCGACGCGGTCTGCAGCGGCAGCAGTTTCCTGTTGTGGTCGAGTTCGTCGTGGACCTGTTCGTAGAGGTCCTTCGAGATGTAGCCGCGCGCCGCCAGCGTGTCGCGCCGCTCGGCGGTGCGCTGCAGGCGGGTGATGTCGTACTGGATCTGGGCGGCGGCCTTCTCGTTGGCGACGCGGGCGTCCTCGAGCTGCTTCTCGTAGGTCTGCAGCTGGGTGATCGACTCCACGAGCCGGCCCTCGCGGTCGAGGACGTCCAGCTCCAGCTCGGTGTTGCGGAAGCGCAGCACCGGCTGGCCGACGCGCAGCATGTCGCCGGCCTGGGCCATCACCTCCTGCACCTGGCCGCCCTCCAGGGCGTCGAGGTAGATCACGTCCTTGGGCTGGGCCGTGGCGCGCAGGACCACGAAGTCGTGGAAGACGCCGCGCTGGACGGTGTCCAGCGTGACGTTGGCGGCGGGCACGCGGACGCTCGACTTGGCGCCGCCCAGCAGGGCGACCCCCAGGCCGCAGGCCGCCAGGACCGCCGCGGCCGCCGCGCCCGCGATCAGGGTGCGGCGGCGGCGCCACCACGGCAGGACGATGCGTGTGTCCATCTGGGAACTCATGACGGCAAGTGTCGCCCGGCAGGCCCGGGAGACGAAACATCGGTCTTTCAACGACTTGTCCGACTCCAGGGCGACTTGACGCCCGGCTGCTGTCCGGAAACGGACAGCGCTGGGCCGCGGCCGGTGGAGACCCGGACCTAAGCTCTTGACCGACCTGGCTTTGCCCCGAAGCAAGCAAGGCCGTAGATTCAAGGCATGGCGCCGCGCTTCCTGATCGTCGACGACGACCCAGACGTCCTGAAGGCCGCGGCGGCGGCCCTGGCGCGCGAGGCCGATCGCGTCGAGACGGCCATCTCTCCCGAGGGACTGGACGCGCAGGCGAGCGCCTACGACGCGGTCCTGCTGGACATGAACTTCGCGCCGGGTCAGCGCGACGGGACCGCCGGCCTCGACACCCTGGACCGGCTCCAGGCGGCCGATCCGGCGCTCTCGGTGGTGCTGATGACCACCTACGGCGGCGTGGCGCTGGCGGTGAATGCGCTGAAGCGCGGCGCCTCGGACTTCATCCTCAAGCCCTGGCGCAACGACGGACTGGTCCAGTCGATGCAGGCCGCAGCGGCCCAGACCGCCGAGCGACGGGCGTCGGGCCGGGCGCTGAACCTCGACGAACTGGAGCGCCGCGCGATCGCCCGCGCGCTCATGCTTTACGAGGGCAACGTCAGCCATGCTGCGGCGGCCCTCGGGCTCACCCGCCCGGCGCTCTACCGGAGGATGGAGCGCCATGGCCTCTAGGCGCCTGGGCGGCGCGGCGGGCTTCGCGCTGGGGGCGGGCCTGCGCGCCATGGCCATCAGCGGGCTGGCCTTCGCCGGCCTGCTCGCCGCCGAGCGGCGCCTCTGGGCGACCGCCCTGCTGCTGGTATCGGGCCTGGTGCTGGTGGTCGTCGACCTGGTGCGCAGCACGCGCTCGGCCGACCGCACGCTGGCGCAGTTCATCGACGGGCTGATGGCCGAGGGCTACGAACGCCCGACCACGCCGGTCGGCCTGGGCGAACTGGGGCTGGCGATCCACGGGGCGCTGGACCGCCTGTCCGCCACGCGGGCCGAGCGTCAGCAGCGGACCGACTTCCTCGAGGCGCTGGCCGACACGGTCAGCGCCGCCCTGCTGGTCGTCGACGACAAGGGCGAGGTCACCGCCGCCAACCGCGCCGCCCGCCTCGGCCTGCGCGCGACGGCCGGGCCCATCTCGACGATCGCCAGCCTGACGCCGGAGACCGCCCAGCGGCTGCTGGACCTGCCGCTCGGCGCGCGCGAGATCGTGCGCCTGGCCGACCAGCGCGCGATGCTGGCCCAGGTCTCCGGGTTCGCCACGCCCGGCGGCGCGCGCCGCCTGATCGCCCTGCAGACGCTTTCGGGCGACCTGGACGCGGTCGAGGTGAAGGCCTGGCAGGACCTGGTGCGGGTGCTGGCCCACGAGATGATGAACTCGCTGACGCCGATCTGCTCGCTGTCGGAGAGCATCGCCCTGCGGCTGGCCGGCCCCCACACCGCCGCCACCCAGGCCGAGGTGATCGAGGCGGCCGAGGTGATCGCGCGCCGCGGCCACGGCCTGATGCACTTCGTCGAGCGCTATCGCCGGCTGACCGACGCGCCGGCGGCGGCCAAGACGCGGACCGCGGCCACCGAGTTCGCGCACGGCCTCGACCGGCTGGCGGCCGCGATGATCGGCGCCGACGAGATCGCCTATTCGAGCAGCGTGCAGCCGTCGTGGCTGACCATCGAGGCCGATCCCGATCTCCTGGAGCAGGCGGCGATCAACCTGATCAAGAACGCCGTCGACGCGGTGCGCGGCCGGCCGGGCGCCCAGGTCCGCCTGGCCTTCACCCTGGAGGAGGAGCAGGTGGCGCTGACCGTCGCCGACAATGGGCCCGGCCTGCCCGTCGCCGACCCGGAGGGCGTGTTCGTGCCCTTCTTCACGACCAAGGAAGGCGGCTCCGGCATCGGCCTGACCCTGGCCCGCCAGATCGCGCTGGCGCATGGCGGGCGGCTGGAGCACCGGCCGGCCAGCCCGCACGGCGCGGTCTTCCAGCTGATCCTGCCGGGAGCCTAGCCCGGCGGTCCCGCGATCAGGGCCGCGCGCTCGTCGTCGCTGAGCAGCCGCCACCGGCCTTCCGCCAGGTCGCCCAGCCGCAGGGACCCGATGCGGATGCGGACCAGGTCCATGACATGCAGGCCGACCAGCTCGCACATCCGGCGGATCTGCCGGTTGCGGCCTTCCTTCAGGATGAAGCGCAGCTGCTGGCCCTCGACGACGCTGACCTCGGCGGGCTTCAGCTGGCGGCCGTCCATGCTGAGGCCATGGCACAGGCGCGCGATCTTCTCCGGCGTGATCTTGCCGGTGACGCGGACCAGGTACTCCTTTTCCAGGTCGGACTCCGGCCCGATGATCGCCTTGGCCAGCACCCCGTCCTCGGAAAGCAGCAGGAGGCCGCGGCTGTCCATGTCGAGGCGGCCCAGGGGCGCAAGGCGCGTGTCGCGATCCGGGATGGTCGGACTCTCGCCCACCAGGGCCGCCTTGGTCAGCAGCCGCACCGCGGGCGTCTGGCCGGTTTCCGGCTGGGCCGAGACGATCCCCATGGGCTTGTGCAGCACCACGCTCAGCGCCGCCGGGCCGCCGCCGTCGGCCAGCGTCAGGGTTTGGCCGGGCAGGATCTTGCGGCCGGTGTCGGTGACCGTCTCGCCGTCGATGGAGACCAGGCCGCGCGCGATGAAGCCCTCGGCCTCGCGCCGCGAGCAGACGCCGCTCTGGCCCAGCCACTTGTTGACCCGCTGCGGCTCGGACTCCTCGTAGCGGCGTGTCCAGGCCATCAGGCCGGCCCCTGAGGCGGGTAGGCGTGAACGCGCCCGGCCGGGTCGAGGACGCAACCCTCGAAGAGATAGTCCGGACCTATCGGCACCTTGCCGTGGCCGCCGGGGATATCCAGCACATAGGTGGGCTGGCAGAGGCCGGAGACCGCGCCCCGCATGGCCCGCATCACCGTCTGCCCCGCCTCGATCGAGGTCCCCAGGTGCGACGTCCCCGGCGCGAGGTCCATGTGGTGCAGATAGTAGGGCTTGATCCGCGTCTCGACGAAGGCGCGCATCAGGGCGGCCAGCGTGTCCGGATCGTCGTTGACGCCGGCCAGCAGCACGGTCTGGCCGAGCATCGGAACGCCCGCCTCGACCAGCTTCGCGCAGGCCGCGCGGGCGGCGGGCGTCAGTTCGCGGGGATGGTTGGCGTGCAGCGCCACATAGACCGCCTTGCCGGGCGCTCTAAGGGCCGCCACCAGCTGGTCGGTGACCATCTCCGGCGCCACCGCCGGCACGCGGGTGTGGAAGCGGATCACCTTCACGTGGTCGATCCCGCCCAGCCTTCGCATCATCTCGCCCAGCCGGCGCGGCGACAGGATGAAGGGGTCGCCGCCGGTGACGATCACCTCCCAGATGTCCGGGTGGGCGGCGATGTAGGCCATGGCCGCGTCCAGGGCCTTCGGCGACAGCGGACGCAGCCCGTCGGGCCCCACCATCTCGCGGCGGAAACAGAAGCGGCAGTAGACCGCGCAGGCGTGGTTGACCTTAAGCAGGGCCCGGTCGGGATAGCGGTGGACGATCCCCTCCACCGGCGAATGGACGAAGTCGCCCACCGGGTCGGCCAGCTCCTGCGGCCTGACGTCCAGTTCCGCGGCGGTCGGGACGAACTGGCGGCCGATCGGATCGTCGGCGGTGGCGATCAGCTCGGCCATCGCCGGGGTGATCGCCACCGCATATTGCGCGGCGACGCGCTCCAGCGCCGGCAGGCGTTCGGGCGCGACCAGGCCGGCCTCGGCGAGGTCCTTGGGGCTGCGCAGGGTCTTGGCGGCGGTCATGCGGCTGGCGGTATGGCGCAACAGCCGGTCGGCGGCAACGCAGGCGCCGTCAGGAGGTCTCGGCGACCGGCGCCCAGAGCACCTGTTCGATGCGGTTCGCGCCGGTGGCCAGCATCACCAGGCGGTCGAGGCCCAGCGCCCCGCCGCTCGCCGGCGGCATGGCCGCCAGCGCCGCCAGGAAGTCCTCGTCGATCGGGTAGCGCTCGCCGTAGACGCGCGCCTTCTCGGCCATCTCGGCCTCGAACCGGCGGCGCTGTTCGGCCGGGTCGGTGAGCTCGCCGAAGCAGTTGGCCAGCTCGACGCCGCAGGCATAGAGCTCGAAGCGCTCGGCGACGCGCGGGTCCGCCGCCTTGGGCCGGGCGAGCGCGGCCTCGCTGACCGGGTATTCGCAGAGCACCGTGGCGCGGTCGCGCCCGAGATGCGGCTCGATCTTCTCCACCAGCACGCGGCTGAAGATGTCCGCCCAGGTGTCGTCCGGCGCGACGCGGACGCCCTGCCCCGCCGCGGCCCCGGCGAGGCCGTCGCGGTCGGTCGAGCCGTCCGCGTGGACACTGGCGAGGAGGTCGATGCGGGCGAAGTGCGCGAAGGCCTCGGCCAGGGTCACGCGCTCGGGCTCGGCGAGCGGATCGATGCTCTGTCCGCGGAAGCTGAGGATCTCGGTCCCCGCCGCCTCGGCCGCGACCGCCAGCAGGCTCGCGCAATCGGCCATCAGGGCCGCGTAGGGCTCGCCCGCGCGATACCACTCCAAGAGCGTGAACTCCGGGTGGTGCACCGGTCCCCGCTCGCGGTTGCGCCAGACCCGGGCCAGCTCGAACATCCTGGGTTCGCCGGCCGCCAGCAGCTTCTTGGCGGCGAACTCGGGGGATGTGCGCAGATAGAGCGGCGCGCGCGCGCCGGCGAGGTCGATCGCCTCGGTGACGAAGGCGTGCAGATGCGCCTCGTTTCCCGGCGAGACCTGCAGGGCCGGCGTCTCGACCTCCACGAAGTCCCGGGCGCCGAACCAGCCGCGGATCGCAGCCGTGATGCGGTTGCGGGCGATCAGGAACGGCCGCCGGTCGGCGTGCCGGTCGGGCGTCCACCAGGGCGAAGGGCCGGGTTCGGGCAAGGGGTGCGACCGGTTGGGGGGCTGGCGAAATCAGCGCCAATCGCTATAGGGGCGCGACGAGAAATTCATCAGCGGAATCGCGCGGACTGACAGCGCGACCGCCGTCATCGAGGAAGATCGACTTTGAAAGTAGCCGCCAGCTCGCTCCGCAAGGGCGCCGTCGTCGACATGGAGGGCAAGCTCTACGTCGTGCTGACCGCCGAGAACATCCACCCCGGCAAGGGCACCCCGGTCACCCAGCTCAACATGCGCCGCATCTCCGACGGGGTGAAGGTCTCGGAACGCTGGCGGACCACCGAGCAGGTCGAGCGCGCCTTCGTCGACGACCGCAACTTTACCTTCCTCTACCAGGACGGCGAGGGCTTCCACTTCATGAACCCCGAGAACTACGACCAGGTGGTCTGCACGCCCGAGGTCGTCGGCGAGGCCGCGGCCTGGCTGCAGGACGGCATGACGGTGATGCTTTCGACCCATGACGGCGTGCCGATCGCACTCGAGCTGCCGCGCCTGCTGACCCTGGAGATCACCGAGACCGAGCCGGCGGTGAAGAACCAGACCGCGTCCTCGTCCTACAAGCCCGCCACCCTGAGCAACGGGGCGCGGATCATGGTCCCGCCCTACATCGCCGCCGGCACCCGGGTGGTCGTGCTCACCGAGGACTTCTCCTACCACGAGCGGGCGAAGGACTAGCTGATCAGCCCGCGCAGCCTCCGCGCCACGCCGCTAACTGCCGGGGCGGTGGCGCGGTGGGAGGGCCTTGGCCGAGACTATGGCTGCTGGGGCCACTCCGGCGGCCGACGCAGGTCGCCTGCGATGTGTCGAGCTCTAAGTGCGTACAGGCTCAGCGGCAATTCGTCCGGGCCGCCTTCGACTGTCGACGGCATCTCGATCGTCTCAGGGCGGCAGAACCGCGTCGTTCCGTGCGCGTGCGTCGTTTCGGAAAGGGCTCCGAAAGATTCCTCCACCCCGCCTTGCTGAACAAAGAGCCTTATCAGCGCGCCGTCGGCGCGGCCTTCGATGATGGCTGATCCGCCATGGGCAAACCCGGCATAGTGGGCGCGCAGGTCGGTCAGAACGCGTCGCCTCGCCGGCTTTTGCTCGACCAGCACGAGGTCCCAGCCGCCCTGCGCCAAGGACTCCAGGACCATCTCGGCGTCACCGCTCGACAGGAACCGGCACGAAAACACCTTGGTCGATTCCGAGCGGCCGTGCGGTGAGCTCAGCGCCATTGCCGTCGCCGAGGCCGTCATCGCAACAGCGTCCGTCGCGATGCAGAGGGTCAGGAGGGCGATCAGTCTCATCAAGCTACAGCCAGTCCAGGTCACCCAATATCCTGCGATCTTCTCGTTAAGGCGCCGTGACCGGGCCGGCTCCCGCCAGCTGCGAGCCGCACGGCCTCCGCACAGCTACTCTAGGGGCGGACGATCTTCCCGCCGGTCATCGGCGCCGGCACGCCCGTCGTCTTCGGAAAGCTGATCGGCAGGCCATTGGCCGTGCGGGCGGCCAGGTAGGCGAAGGCCTCGGCCTCGATCGAGTCGCCGCGCCAGCCGTGGTCCTCGGCGGTCCTCACCGGCATCGGCAGGCGCTGGGCCAGCGCCTTCATGATCTCGGGGTTGTGCCGCCCGCCGCCGCAGACCACGACCTCGGTGGGGTTCTCGCCCATGGTCTCGAAGCCCAGGCGCACGGCCTCGGCCATGAACGCCACCAGGGTGGCGGCGGCGTCCTCCAGTTCGAGCGGCTCCAGCGATTCCAGCGAGAAGTCGAAGCGGTCAAGGGACTTGGGCGGCGGGGCCTTGAAATAGGGATGGCCGAGCAGACCGGAGAGCACGCCCTCGTTCACCCGCCCGACGCTGGCGTACATCCCCTTGTCGTCGAAGCGGCCGGCGCCCCTGGCCTGCACCATCAGGTCGATCATGCCGTTGCCAGGGCCGGTGTCGAAGGCCGCGATGTCGTCGCCTCCGGACCAGAAGGTGACGTTGGCCACGCCGCCGACGTTCAGCACCGCCAGCGGCGCCGCCAGCCCCGACGCGCGGGCGCGGGCCAGATGGTAGATGGGCGCGAGCGGCGCGCCCTCCCCGCCCGCCGCCACGTCGGCGGTGCGGAAGTCGTGGGCCACGGCGACGCCGGATTTCCGGGCGAGCAAGGCTGCGTCTCCCAGCTGCACCGTGCGGCCCACGCGGCCCTCCTGGGGACGCTCGTGCAGCACGGTCTGGCCGTGCATGCCGATCAGGTCGATGTCGGACCAGCCGAGACCGTTCGCCGCCAGGAGCTCCTCGGCCGCGGCGAAGTGCTCCTCGGCGCCGGCGGTGGCGGCCTGCGCGAAGATCGCCGGCTCCGGCGCGCCGCGAGGCCAGGCCAGCGCCTGTCTCGTGGCCTCCAGCATGATGTCGCGGGTGGCCTCGCTCAACTTGCGCTCGCCGGCCGGCCCGAAGGCCGAGATCGTCTCGCCGTCGGTCTCCAGCACCGCCATGTCGACGGCGTCGAGGGAGGTTCCGGTCATGAAGCCCAGCACGCGCATGGACCTTGACTGCCACGGCCCGCGTCCGTAGTCAGCCGGCATGTTCGGCAAAGCCGCCCTCTTCGGCCGCTATTACCGCCTGCCCTAGACGCAGGCGACCGACCCCTCGCGCCTGCCCTTCCCGGCCGGCGCAGCCCCTGTCAGACCCCATCGCGCCGGCTCCCCCGCAACCTGGAGCCCGCCATGCCGCTCGAAACCTTCGGCCCCGCCATGCTAAGGCCGGGCCAGCCGCCCCCAGAGATTCCCCAGATGTCCGACGCGCCGTTCCAATCCGAGTTCCTGAAGACCATGCAGGCGCGCGGGTTCATTCATCAGATCACGCACCCGACGGAGCTGGACGCCGCAGCCAAGGCGGGGCCGATCGCCGCCTACATCGGGTTCGACGCGACCG
>Ga0105240_10001440_pt1 | contig 40663 bp, 26 predicted proteins | sample KBSC54metaG_FD_80426 | JGI IMG/M metagenome (GOLD analysis project Ga0105240, IMG submission 80426) | Corn rhizosphere microbial communities from Kellogg Biological Station, Michigan, USA - KBS C5-4 metaG | ecosystem: Host-associated > Plants > Roots > Rhizosphere > Soil | place: Michigan, USA... | reverse complement strand
TGGTGTTCGGGGGCGGCAGCAGCACCGAGGCCGTCCGCCAGGTCACGCCGCCCGAGCTGGTCCCCGAGATCGCGCCGCACACCATCATCCTCGACGCCGCGTCGAAGAGCTTCGCCGCGACGGGCCTGCGGGTGGGGTGGGCGGTGATGGCGCCGCCGGTCCGCCAGCGCATGGCCGACCTGCTGGGCCACGTGGGCGCCTGGGCGCCGCGGCCCGAGCAGGTGGCGATGGCGACGCTGCTGGATGACGACGCCGCCGTGTCCACCTACCTGGCCCAGATGCGCGAGCGCGTGGCGGCACGCCTGGAGCGCCTGGCGCAGGGCTTCGCCGAGATGCGGGCCGCCGGCCTGCCGGTCGACGTGATCCCGCCCCAGGGCGCGATCTATCTGTCGGTGCGGTTCCCCATCCCCGGGCAGACGAACGAGCAGATCCGCAAGCGCCTGCTGGACGAGGCGGGCTTCGCCGTGGTGCCGTTCCAGGCCTTCGGTCTGAAGGACGACAGCGGCTGGTTCCGCATCTCGGTGGGCGCGGTGTCGCTGGAGGACATCGACGCCGCGCTGCCGCGCGGGCGGGCCGCGCTGGCCCGCGGGTAGACCGCCCGTTACCGTCGGCGATCTGTATTATCGCGCGACCGTGCCGCCCGCCGTCCCCGCGCCCGCCTTTTCTTTTCCCGGCTCCGTCGCTGCCCGCCCCGGGGCGGTGACGACGAAGGGGTCGTGGGCGGTGATCGCGCTGGCCGTGCTGGTGCGGATGGCGGTGTTTCCCTTCGCCGACAACAAGCAGGCCGACGCGCCCATCCGCGCGCTGCTGGCCCAGCACATGAACGCCAGCGCCGCCGCGGCCGCCGATCCCCGCGGCTTCCTGCAGTTCGGTCCGTTGCCGATCGAGGTGATGCGGCCCGTGATGGCGGTGACGGGCGAGACGCGCGTCGCCTCGCGGTTGCCCTCGCTGCTGGCGGGCTTGCTGGTGTTCTTCCCCTTCTTCGCGCTGGCGCGTCGCTTTGGCGTCGGTCCTGGCGCCCAGGCGCTGGCCGGGCTGGGTTTGGCGCTGGCGCCCCTGCACGTGCAGGTGTCGACCACCGCCGCCACCGAGGCGCTGTACCTGCTGTTCCTGCTGTCGACGCTGGTGTGGCTGCACGACGGCGTGGCGACGCGAAGCAGGCGCGCCTTCCTGCTGGCCGGCCTGTTCGGCGGACTGGCCGCGGTCACCCGCTACGACATGTGGCTGTCGCTGCCGGCCGGCGCGGTGGCCGTGCTGGTGCTGGGCCCGCGCGATCGGCGCGCCTTCGTCGATGTCGGCCTGTTCCTGGGCGTCGCCGGGGTGCTGCCACTCGCCTATCTGGGATGGTCGCTGCTGGCGGCGGGCGATCCCTTCTTCTTCGTCCACCACATCAAGCAGGACCATGCCCAGCTGGCGGCCGCGGCGGCGGGGCGCCTGGGCCCCGCGGCGGCGCGCGTGCGCCAGCTGGCGATCTGGCTGATCTCGTTCGCGGCGGCCATGACGCCGCTGCCGTTCCTGGGGCTGGCCTGCGCGGCGGCGGTCTGGCGGCAGGCCTCGACGGCGACGCGGGTGGCGCTGGTGACCGCGCTGTCCCCCATCGGCGTGTACCTGATCCAGGGGCTGGTGCTGGGCGAGTTCGAGCCGCTGCCTCGCTTCGCCATCGCGCCCGGCGCCGTGCTGCTGCCGCTGGTCGCCGCGGAGCTGCTGCGGCGCTGGGGCGCCCGCTCGCCCACGGTCTTGCTGGCGCTGACGGTGGGGGTGGCCGTCGCGTTCTCGGCGACGATCGAGGTGCTGGCCTTCGCGCGGCCGGGGCGTAGCTGGTCCGGCGCCGAGTGCCTGGGGCCGCTGACCCGGCTGGACGCGGAGGATCGCGCGCTGGCCGACTTCCTGCGCGCGCACCGGCGCCCCGAGGAGGGCGTCTTCGTCGATCCGCTGGGCTTCACGGACATCGTCATCATCGAGGCGGCCGGCATCCCCATCGAGAAGGCGGCCACGCTGTCGTGGACGCGCACGCCTGCGGCGACGCTGGCGGAGACGCGCGCGCGGACAGGCGCATCGTGGTTCGCGGCGCACGACGCCTCGTGGGGCCGGAGGCCGATCCCGGACTGGCCCTCCGACGGTGTGCGGTTCGGCGGCTGGCGCGTGGCGCACTACTGGCCGGGCCGCGTCCCCGGCGGCTACGACATGCGTCCGGTGGCGCCGGCGCGGGCGCGGTGAGGAAACGGTAGGGAGGCGAGCCGCGCGTGCCCACAGCCCGACTGCCCCACCCGTCGCTGGCCGCGCGCTGGAACGCGCTCTTGCGTCACGTTCCGGGCGGCGGAATGGCGGCGCTGATCGCGCTCGGCTTTCTGCTGCGCCTGCTGTGGGTCGTGCTCGTGCCGTCGCGCCCCGTGGGCGACTTCGCGCTCTACCGCGAGTCGGCCGCCTACCTTCTGGAGCACCGCGCGCTGGATCCGCAGTTCATCTACATGCCCGGCTACGTGTTCCTGCTGGCCGCCGTGGAGGCGCTGGGCGGCGGCCTGCTGGCGGCGAAGATGATCGGCGTGGCGGCGGGCACCGCCATCGTCGCCGCGGCGGGCGGCATCGCCGACGGCCTGTGGGGCCGCCGTGTGGGGCTGGTCGCCGCCGCGCTGGCGGCGGCGTGGCCGGCGGGCATCGCCGTCACCAGCGTGACCGGCACCGACCTGCCCGCGGGCGCGCTGGTTGCGCTGGCGCTGTTGGCCCTGGTTCGCTGGAGCCGCGAGCACCCCTGGCGCGCCGCCGTCGTCTTCGGCGTGGTGATGGGCCTGGGCGCCTGGGTGCGCGCGGTGGCCGCGCCGCTGGCGGGCCTGTCCTTCTTCTACTGGTGGGCGGTGGAGCGGCGGGCGGCGCGGGCGGCGCCGCGCGCGCTGGTGGGCATGGCGGTGGCGTTCGCGGTGCTGTCGCCGTGGGCGCTGCGGAACCACGCGCTTTACGGCGAGACGTTCTTCACCGACAGCCACGGGGGGCACACGGCGCTGGTGGGCGCGAACCCCGACAGCGAGGGGACGTACAGCCGGTCGCTGAACCTGATGTTCACGAAGGCGACCGGGTTCAGCTTCCTGAACGACGGGCCGGAGCGCCACCGCGCCTCGGACCGCGCCGCCTACCAGCTGGCGAAGCGCTGGACCGCGTTCGAGCCGGGGTACGCGCTGGGGCTGCTGGCGGCCAAGGCCGATCGCCTGCTGTCGCACGAGCGCAACCTGCTGTACTGGCCCATCTACCGGCAGGGTGTGCTGGCGCCCGGCTCGCGCGGGCGCCTGTTCTTCGACAGCCACCGCGCGGCGCTGGAGCGGCTGTCCGACGCCTTCTGGTGGGCGATCGTCGCCCTGTTCGTCGCCGGCGTGTTGCTGGCGGCGCCCGCACGAGATAGGCGGCCCCTGGCGCTGCTGGTCTTCCCGGGCGCCATGGTCGTCATCTACGCGTCGTTCTTCTCCGAGGTACGCTACCACCTGGCGATCGCGCCGCTGCTGTTTCCCCTGGCGGCGCTGGCCCTGTGCTGGGCCGTCGACTCCGGGCGCCGGCGCTTTCAGGGCGACGCGCGGCCCTGGCTGGGCGGCGCCGTCGCCGTGCTGTCGACGTTCCTGCTGTGGGCGGCGATGCTGGCAGGGGGCCTGGCCCTGCGCCAGCGGACGCGCTGGGCGGTGTCGCTGTGCGATTACCCCAGCGAGGCCGAGATACATCTTTGCGCCTGGCGGCGGCGACTGCCCGTGGGGGGCCCATCTCCGGTGCGGGGGGCCTGGGACGGCGTGGGGTTGCGTATCAGTCAGAGGACTGCCGATGACGTCGCCGCCTCGGCGCGGACGACGTTGGCGCTGGAGAGGGGGCGCTACCGCCTGCGGGCCCGGGTCGCCGTGACGGGCGCGGGCGTCGGCCCGGACGTGGTGGTGGCGGTCACTGCGGGGCCCAGCACCGTCGCGCGCACCCTGGTGCGAAGGCTGTCCCAGCCTGTGCCCGCCGGCGGTCGCGATCAGGCAGATATTCGCGATTTGCCTTCATTTTCCCTGGAAGGCAGCTTCGATCACGACGGTGGGCCGCTGGCCCTGGACGTGAATGTCGAGCCGGGCGCCGTCGGGTCCATTCCTGACGGTGCCACCGTCTGGTTCTCGCAACTAGTGGTTGAGAGATTCGCCCCATCGGTGATAATCCCGCGTCGATGAACAGGGCACCATTGTCCGCTTCGTCCGCTTGGGGTGTGCTCGGGATGGTGCTGGTTTTGGGCGGCGTTCTCACGAGCTGCGGTTCCACCGAGGATACGCGGCCCGCCAAGTGGTCGTACATCTCGGCGGTGATCATCCAGCCCAGCTGCGCCACCGCGAATTGCCATTCACAGCTTGCCGAACGTTCGGGGGTCACCCTGGACACCGTCGCGGACGGTTATCAGCAGCTGACGCAGCGGCATTTCGTGGTGCCCGGCGATCCCGAGGGCTCGGCGCTGATGGCGCTGCTGCGCGGGCAGGGCTCACGCCGCATGCCGCCCGACTTCCCGCTGCCCGAGGTCGACATCGATCTCATCGGCACCTGGATCGCCGACGGCGCGAACTGGAACGGGCCCGGCAGCGCGCCCGGTCCATTGCCCAGCCCGCCGCCGCCCAGCGGAGGCACCCAATGACCCGCGCCCCCACCCACGCACGCGCTTCGCTGGGGCTCGCGCTGGTCATCGCGCTCGGCGCGCTGTGCTTCGGCGCCCGCCGGGCAGAGGCTTACCCGCAGTTTCAGTTCAGCTCGGGCACGCAGCGCTGCGCCCAGTGCCACTATTCGCCGGCGGGCTACGGCCTGCTGACGTCGTGGGGACGGGACGAGGGCGCGGACACGATCAGCCGGGGCGGCAACGGCGGTCTGCTGCACGGGGCCTGGACGCCTCCCGACTGGCTGGCCCTGGGCGGCGACTTTCGCGCCGCCGCCATCGACAACGACGCCGGCAGCTCGGGACCGCCCGAGGTGGCCGTGTTTCCCATGCAGGCCGAGCTGTACGGGCGCGCCGGGTTCGGCAACACGGGACTGTCGCTGTACGTGGCGGGCGGTCTGCGCGGCACGACGCGCCCCGGGCAGAACAGCCACGCGGCGCAGTTCGAGTCGCTGATGTCGCGCGAGCACTACCTGATGTGGAAGCCCAGCGCCACCGGCGCCTACCTGCGCGTGGGGCGCTTCTACGCGCCCTTCGGCCTGCGCACGGTCGAGCACATCTACTACGTGCGCAGCGTGACCGGCTTCAATCTGTACGAGGAGACGTACAACGTGTCGGGCGGCTACCTGGAAGAGGACTGGGAGCTGCACGTGACGGCGTTCACGGCGCCGCCGGACAGCCTGCCGCTGGCGCTGCGGAGCACGGCCCACGGGTCGGGCGGCGCCGCCTACGTCGAGAAGCGGTTCGCCTCGATGGCGTCGCTGGCGCTGCAAGGGCGGGTGGCGAAGAGCACCGACCAGACGGTGTCCCAGGGCGGCGTGGTGGGCAAGGTGTGGCTCGATAGCGCCAAGATCCTGTTCATGCTCGAGGCCGATCTGCAGCATCGCGCCGCCGCCGGCGCTGGCGCGAACCAGTTCGTCGGCTACTTCGGTCCCACGTTCTTCCCCGCGAAGGGAGTCATGGCCTCGCTGGCGTTCGAGCGCTATCAGGAGGACCTGCGCCTGGCGGGCACCGCCCACACGGCCGTCGACGTCCAGCTGAACTACTTCCCCTGGGCGCACTGCGAGCTGGTCTTGCTGGGCCGCTACCAGATGAACGGCACGGGCCCCGCCGACGGGCCCACGGACACGCTGGGCATGCTCCAGCTTCACTACTATCTTTGAGGGAGCACGAGCGATGACGACGATGCGTACGCTGATGCTTCTGGCCGCTGGAATGGGCGCGATGGCGCTCGGTGGATGCGGCGCCGACGTGCCCGAACACCCGACCTGGCAGAACGACGTCTATCCGATCATGCAGGCGCGATGTGTGCGCTGCCACAACGCTGGGAAGACGATGGATCCGCTTTCGCTGCCCGGGATGCCGGTGCTAGGAAACTTCGACTCCCCGTCGTTTGACCAGTTCGCGACGTTGGACAAGTCGCTCTTCTTTCTGGCTCCCGATTTGATCAGCAACCGCGGTGACCCGAAAACGATGCCTCCGCTGCCGGCCGCCGCGCTGGCGCAGTGGCAGATCGATACGATCACGCGGTTCGTGAACGACAACAAGCCTGCGCAGTAGCTCGGCCCTCAGCGCGCCGGGTGTAGGCCGCACTCCTTGTTCTCGGGATTCTCCCACCACCAGCGGCCCGCGCGCGGGTGCTCGCCGGGGGCCACGGCGCGCGTGCAGGGGGCGCAGCCGATCGACGGGTAGCCCCGGTCGTGCAGGGGGTGGATGGGGACGCGAAACTCGTTGGCGTAGGCGCGGATCTGGGGCTCGGTCCAGGCGACGATGGGGTTCACCTTGCACATGCCGCCGTGCTCGTCGTCGAACTCGACCTCGGGCGTGTCGGTGCGCGTGACGGACTGCTCGCGGCGCAGGCCCGTCACCCAGGCGTCCAGGCCGCCCAGCGCGCGGCCCAGCGGCTCGACCTTGCGGATGCCGCAGCACTCGTGCCGGCTCTCGAGCGAATCGCGGAAGCTGTAGAGACCCTTCTTGCGCTCCAGCGCCTCCACCGCGGCGCGCTCGGGGAACTGCCACTCGATCTCGACGTCGTACTTCGCGCGCACGCGCTCGGCCGTCATGTACGTCTCGTCGGGCAGTCGACCGGTGTCCAGCGCGAACACGCGCACGGGGACCTGCGTGTCCAGGCGGCGCGCCATGTCGATCAGCACGCAATCCTCGATCGAGAACGACGACGCGATGGCCAGCCGCGCGCCGAACCGCTCGATGGCCCACTTCAAGACCGCCCTGGGCTCTGCCCCCGTCAGACGCTGCGCAGCCGCCAGGATCTCGGACCTGTCCGCTTTCATGATCCGGGTAGTGTACGTGTCCGCGGCGCCCCGTCGAGACGAAACCCGCCCGCTGGCCGGTCCCGCCTCCGTCGAGACGCGTCGCGAATCAGGTGGACTAGGGAGCGTCGCCGCGCGCCGCCAGCTCGTCGCCCCGCACCACCTCGCGCGAGGCGAGCGGGAGGCTGCCCGACGGCAGGTCCAGCCAGCCACCAGGCAGCGGACGACAGGGCCGCTCTCCGGGCGCCAGCGGGGTGGGGGGGCCGCCGGCGGCGCCGCTCTCCTCGGCGGCGCGCTCCAGCGCGGCGTTGGCCAGCTCGTCGGTGGCCACGATCGTCAACAGGAACCGCTGTCCGGGTGGACCGCTGAAGCGCGCCGCGCTCTGCCAGGAGCCGTCGGCGTGCGCCACCACCCGCGTCGCGAACAGTCGGTCGCTGGGACAGCGATCGGGCGCCTGCACCACCAGCCACAGCGGCTGCGGCATCCCCGCGGAGGCCACATGGCCGCGCACCAGCGCCGTCCCCGCCACGGTCGCCAGCGCCGCCGGCGCGTCGATGGTCGCCACCGTCGTGCGCCCGTGCACGCGCCAGGCGACGAACAGCCCGGCCACCATCCAGCCGAACACGATGCCGCTCAGCAGCCACCGCCGGTGGTACGCGCGCCGCCTCTGGTCCAGCGCCTGCGCCCACGTCCCAGCGCCGGCCGTCGGGCGCGCCGGCCCACACGCCTCGCACGCGATCTCGCCCGCCCCCGTGTACAGCACCTCGCCGGGCATCAACGCCCGCCGGCACGAGAAGCAGGATTTGGCAGGTTCGCGCAAGGTCCCTCCAGCGCTGTGGGAACCAGAACGCTAGCACAGCGCCCGCCGGCGAGCCGCCCGGCGTCGGGGGCGCCTTCGGCCCGGCCGACCACCGGCGGGCGTCGGAGAGGCGCGCACCCGGGGCCGTCGCTGCGACCGCAGCGTGCGGCCTGCGCGCGTCTACCAGCCGACCATGGGACCGACCGTGCAGCCCAGGGCTCCCGCCGGCCCACTCCGCAGCAGCACCTCGTACGTCGGCTCGACCCAGAACCCCAGCCGCGGTCTCGGCCACCACATCAGGTCAATCGCTGCCTGTAGTCCCAGCGCCGTGGTGTGCTTCGCGCCCCGCTCGGCCACGAGCGTCGGTCCGGCACCGACCATCAGCTCCAGATGCGTGGCGACGCGGCGGGGCCACTTGGCGATCAGGTCGCCGGAGAACTCGCGCCGGCCGGCCGCCCCGATCTCCTGGCCACCGAGCTCCAGTTCGAGGAGCTCGTCCAGCGCCTCGTATTCCACGAACAGGGCGACCCCGGCGCCGCGGGGCGCATCGAGATCGACCGCCGCTCCCGCCCCGGCCGCGAAGGCGCGTGGCGGGTCTGGCGGCGGCAGCGGCGCCGCCGGCGGAGGCGCGGCGGCAAAGAGAGCGAGGGCGAGCAGGGCGGTCACGTTCTGCGGCGATGTTGCCCCAGGACGCGGTCGGCTGAACGGAATTATCCGTCAGCGCCGACGATCGCCCGACGGAACAGATCGACGGCCGCCCGCGGCGCTCGCTAGAAGAGGTACATCAGGCGGACGCGCAGGCTGAGCATGTAGTCGCTCCACAGGCCGCCGTTGCCGCCGTTCAAGGCCGACAGATCGAAGTCCGAGCGGGCGTAGGCGACCACGCCCTTCACGAACAGCTGGTGCGCCACCAGGTACTGCACGGCGCCGAACGTCTGCAGGTTGGCGGTGTAGTCGACGCGGCCCTGGCTGTCCTTGTTCGCGTCGGTGCGGGTGGTCCAGTTGAAGCCGCCGCCCACCAGCAGGTCCTTCAGGCTGGGCGTCAGCAGGCTACCGCTGAGGTTCGTGAAGACGCCCACGCTGGCCGTCCGATCGGTCCCCACCGGGTCCTGGCTGCCCTCGTTGTTGGGGTTCGAGTTACGCCAGCCCACGCCGCCGCTGACGCCCGCTTCCCACTTCGAGAAGACCAGCTGGACCGAGCCGCCCAGGCCCTTCTCGACCTGGGAGAACTTGCTGTCGGCGTTCGTCTGGATCGGGTTGCCGTTGGCGTCGGTCCCCGGGACCACCAGCGTGTCGCTCAGCGTCCGCTTCTCCCACTCGCCGGCGGCCTTCAGCTTCAACCAGCCCAGGTCCAGGATGGCGGCGGGGCGGCCGCCGATGTAGTTCGAGCCGCCGTTCGTCTGCACGCCGTCGGCGCCCAGCTGCCCCAGCAGCTCGAAGCGCAGGTAGGACGTCGGGTACAGGTGCAGGGCGACGTTGCCCACGTTCTGCAGCGACGGGCGATCGTGCAGGAAGGTGACGCCGTAGTAGTCGGGGCGATCGAAGTTGCTGCCGAAGCTGCTCTGCGTGGCGCCCCGGCGCTCGATGGTGTTGATGTCCAGGCCCATGCCTGTGTGGTACATCTCCCACGCCTCGTAACGGCCGACCTTCAGGTCCCAGACGTTCCAGGTGCCGACGCGGATCCACAGGTCGTCGACGTCGACGATGCCGGCGCCCACGTCGTTCTGCGAGTGGATCTGATCGCCGTTGCCGACCACCTCGACCTGGCCCTGCACGAAGAAGCTTCCGTCCGAGTAGGTGGGCGTCGCGCGCAGGACGGCGCGCGCTTGCTGCACCTCCTCCTTCGTGTTGGCGAAGACGAAGGCGCCCTGGCCGCGCGTGATCTGCTCGTAGCCGGTGTCGACCCAGACGGAGCCAGAGAGGCCCAGTCCCGAACGGGGCATGTACGGCCACTGCAGGCCGTGGAACGACGGCTCGAGCCACAACGACCCGCCGTAGAGGCCACGCCTCTCACCCGGGTAAGCCTCGGCGCCCAGGTGCTCGACGTAGAAGACGGAGCCGGGCGGGACGGGCGACGGTGACGGCGCCGGCTGCGCGTCCGGCGTGGGCGTGCCGGCCTCGGTCGCGGGCGCGGACGGCGGCGCGGGCGGCACCGGGTTGGCGGGGTGGGCCGTCTCGGCCACCGGAGCGAAGGTGGACGGCGGCGTGTTCGCCGCCAGCAGCATCGTGGACGATGGGGCCGGCGGCGCCGCGGGCGCGGCGGCCGGCGGCGCGGGAGGCGGGACGGGCGCGGTCCCCGCGGCGGCCACCAGCCCCGACGAGGGGCCGGAGGCGCGCACGGCCTTCCGCTCGCTCTTCTCGGTCCGGTCCCGCTCTTTCTTCTTGTGGCCCGGCCGGGCCAGCGCCGCGGACGGGGCGGCCGCCATCGTGAAGCCGAGGACCAGCAGGGAGGCCAGCGCGGTCAGCGCGCGCGGCGGCGTTCGTCGAGGACTGTTCGCGTGCAGGCCAGCCTGCGCCGGCGATGGAGGGACACTCTGCGGCTGCGGGACAAGCTGCGGGCTCGGCTTCGTCATGTCTCGGTCGCCTCCGGCGGGGCGGGTGGGGATTTTCGCGTTGGCTCGGGGGAGCGGGGGACAGGACGTTCGCGCGCGGCTAGTCGATCGTCAAGGTGTCCGTCAACGCCAGGTCATCTTTCGTGTCGGCGCTGCCCGCCGAGCTGCGTCCCACCATGATGGTCACGGGCCCCGCCGGGTACTTCCACGAGCTGCTGCCGGTGTCCCAGTACTTGAGATCGACGATCCGCAGGGGGATCGTCGCGGTGACCGTCTTGCCGGCCGGGACGTCGACGCGCACGAAGCCCTTCAGCTGCTTCGCCACCTCGGCGGACGACGCGAACAGCAGGGCGACCTCGGTCCCGTCGACGTTGCTGCTGTTCGTGATGTCGACCTTCACGTCGACGATGCTGCCGGGCGTCTTGTCCGTGGGCGCCTTGGCGCTGCTGCACGGCACCTGCAGGTTGCTGTACTGGAACTTGCCCGAGTAGCTGAGGCCGTAGCCGAACGGGTACAGCGCCGGCGTGCCCTTGTTCTCGAGGTACCGGTACCCCAGGTAGTAGTCCATCTGGGTCGTGGAGGTCATCGTGTCGAACGTGGGGTAGTCGTTCACGCTGTTCGGCCAGCTGACCGGCAGCTTGCCGCTGAAGTTCTGGTCGCCGAACAGCAGCTCGCCCAGCGCCTGGCCACCCACCATGCCGGGGTACCAGGCCATGATCACCGCCGAGACCATGTCCTTCCACATGTTGATGTTGATGGCGCCGCCGCCCTCCAGGACGACGATGATGGGCTTGCCGGGGTTCGCGGCCGCCACCTGCATGATCAGGCCGTTCTGCAGGCCCGAGTTCAGCTTGCCGTTCAGGTCCAGCGAGGTGCGGTCGCCGCTGCCGTTGTACTCCTCGCCCTCGTCGTAGGGGGTCAGGCCCGCCACGATGACGATGGCGTCGGCGCCGGAGGCGGTGGCGGCGTCGTTGCCGCTGACCACCGTGACGCCCGAGCCGCCCACCTGCTGGATCCCCTTGGCCGGGCTGATGGCCTTGGCCGGATCGAAGTCGACGCGGCTGCTGCCCACGTCGCCCACGCGCACCCCGTTGGGGAAGTCGATGGTGCCGTTGTTGATGTCGTCGCCCTTGTTGTTGATGCCGGGATTGCCGGCGTAGTCCTCCTTGGTGCCGACGACGGCGATCTTGCCCGTCTTCTTCAGGGGCAGGACGTTGCCCTTGTTCTGCAGCAGCACCATCCCCTCGCGGGCCGCCTTCTCGGCCAGGTCGACGTGCGCCTGGTTCGAGATCGAGCCGGCGCTGTAGGACGACGACGAGGACTTCAGGCCGTTGCCGGTCACGACGTTGAAGCGGAACTTCTGCTCCAGGACGCGGCCGGCCGCCGCGTCGATCTGCGACTGCTGGATGCCCGAGCCGACGATGCTCTCCAGCAGCTTGTAGTTGATGCTGTTCGGCAGCTCCATGTCCAGGCCGGCGTTGACGGCGGCGGTCGCCGTGGCGGTCGTTCCGGTGGAGCTGGAGCTGTTCCCCGACAGCGCCCACCAGTCCGTCATGATGAAGCCCTGGAACCCGAAGTCCTTGCGCAGGACGTCGTTCAGGATGTACCCGTTCTGCGTGCAGCTGGCCGACGTCTTGCCGGGGATGCTGACAGCGTTGTACGCCGCCATCACGCAGGCGACGCCGCCGTCCTTGATCATCATCTCGAAGTGGCGCGCGTAGATCTCGCGGAATGTCCGCTCGTCCATCGCCGACGTCTTCGTGGCGCGCGAGTTCTCGATGTTGTTGGCGGCGTAGTGCTTCGCGCAGGCCGGCACGTACTCCTGGACGCCGGCCACGTTGGCGGTCCCCATGCGGCCCAGCAGGAAGACGTCCTCGCCGTAGGTCTCCTGGGAGCGGCCCCAGCGCGGGTGGCGCAGGATGTTCGTGGTGGGCGACAGCAGCATGGTCTGGCTGGACGCGACCATCTCGTCACCCATGGCCTGACCGATCTGGTACTCGAGATCGACGTCGAACGTGGCGCCGCGCGCCGCCGGCACGGGGTACACGGTGGAGCGCCCGCGCGAGCCGCCGCCGTTGATGGGGGCGTCCAGGTTCACGCCGCGCGGGCCGTCGCGGAACATGAAGCCCTTGATGTTGTGCGTGGTGTTGTCGGGCTGGCGGAAGATGTCGTTGTTGAACGACGCCGGCTGGGGCACGCCGCGCATCTGATCGGCCTTCTCGCCGGTCGACAGGTTGGCCAGCATCGACATCGCCATGCCCGCGAACTTCGTGTGCTGATCGGCGGGATAGCCGGGCATCTTCGGATCGGCGGGCGGCGTCGTGTCGCCGCAGGCCGTCTTGCCGCCGCCGCCCCCGCTGCCGCTGCCCATGGCGCCGCCGCTGCCTGATCCGACGCTGCCGCCGCTGGCGGTGCCGCCCACGTGTCCCCCGCTGCCCGACCCCACGCCCCCGCCCGAGCCGACGCCTCCCCCCGACCCGGCGCCCACGGCGCCCCCCGAGGCCGTCTGGCCCGTGCTGTTGCCGCTGCCGCTACCGCTGCTGTTGCCGCTGCCGCCGATGTACGTGGGCGGCTGGGGACGGCATCCGACCGAGACGAGGACACAAGACAGCGCGAGCGCGGTGGGCAGGGACACCAGGGGGGGCTGCTGCATGAACTTCTCCGGACACGGGGGTGAGGGAAAGCGGAGATTACACCGCGCTGCTTGAGCGCCGCCGTCGAATTTCGGGAACCCGGTGCCTCAGGGCGCCGCGGTGTTCGGGACGAGCACCGACACCGACATCGCCGGCATCGCGTACACGAACGTGTTCTGGCCGGCGGCCGGGACGGCGGCGCCGCTGACGATCTTGGCCCCCGCCGAGGTCAGCGTGTAGACGGCCAGGCTGGTGAACGAAGAGGGGTGCGAGATGGTGATGCCCGCGCTCTTCGCCGAGGTGCTCTTGTTGATCACGATGGCGACCAGCCGATCGGGGTTGGCGCTGTCGACGCTGGCGTAGGCGGTGGCCGTCGCCACGTCGCTGGACGTGGCCTGGATCGACGTATCGCCGAAGGCGGCGCCCTTGCCGTCGAAGTTGCGGTAGGCGCGGAACGCCAGGTTGGCGTAGGTCTCGTCAGCGAGCGCCCAGTAGCTGGCCATGCCGACGCCGTAGCTGCCGAAGATGCCCAGCACGTCGGCCGCCGCCACCGCGCCCGAGATGTCCTGGCCGCCGCCGTAGTTCCACTCGGTGATGGCCAACTGCGTGCCCGGGTAGTGGGCCGTGATCTTGTCGCCGATGCGCGACAGCAGGTGGATCGAGTCGTGGATCGAGTTGACGATCCAGCTCGTCTCCTTGTAGCTGGTGTCCCACAGCGAGCGGGGGGCCTGGACGCGCGCCGCCACCACGTCGGCCGTCGTGTCCGAGACGGTGATGCGCTTTCCGCCGCCGGTCGCCTCGGGGTACCAGTGCAGATCCAGGTAGTCGATCAGCCGGTGGCCGGCGGTGGCCTCGGCCGCCTTCATCTGGTCCAGGTAGTAGTTGATGAAGTCGCCCTTGCTGCCGGAGTCGGGCGCGTTCTGCAGGCTGACGTAGCCCGTGTAGCCGTACGAGACAAAGCCGGTCACCTTGGCCTCCGGCCAGATGTTCTTCACCATGGTCGCGTAGGTCACGTTGCGCATGCACAGCTCGTCGTAGGTGACGGGCTTGGGGTGAATCTCGGCGTGCGTCGACGACCAGAGGTCGGGCTCGTTGTCGAGCGCGAAGTAGACCGGGGGACCGCCGGCGGTGGTCGTCTTCACCCAGTTCACGAACTCGTCCTGGTTCACGTAGTCGTCGGTGGGATCGGGCGTGGCCGACAGATCGCTGCCCTTGGTGGCGCGGTTCTGCTTGAAGCGCGTCATCAGGTAGTCGGCCCCCGAGTTGCGGACGTCGCCGCCGCCGTTCTCGTCCCCGGCCACGTAGTCGACGATGGGGATGGTCAGCAGGGCGGTGCCCCCCAGCATCTTCGCCCCCATCAGCGTGGTCTGCAGGGCCGCGCCCGGCGTGGTGCTGTTGGACAGGTAATCGTCGTTCTGGAACATGTAGTCGTTGCCGGCGTTGGAGGCGTTCGTCTCCCAGTTGTAGGCCGTCATGCGGTTGCCGCCCGAACGCAGCAGCCCGTATCGGTTCATCGAAGGACTGTCGGCCTGCGCGGTGCCGTAGATCAGCGGCGAGATGGGATGGACGTTGCCGTCGGAGCGGATCTGGATCTGCACGTCCGCGGCGCCGGGGTCGGTGGGGGTGTTGCCGCCGGTGGAGGAGCCGCCGGTCGAGGTGCCGCCGTTGCCGGACGCCCCTCCGGACGAGCCGCCCGTCGTGCCGCCGGACGCGGCCGGGGGCTGCACGCCGGTGGCGGGGGCATCGGCGCAACCGGCGCCGAGGAGGGAGGTGAGCGAGAACAGGGCAACGACGGTTCGGTTCATGTAGGCTTTCGTCTGGGGTTTTTCTGGTGTGTCGCGGCGTCGGGGGGCGCGCGAAGATGTCTGCGGGGACCACAATCCGGCTGTGGGAATCGGGAAATCGTAGTCCCGAAATATCGTCGTCAGCCTCGGAAATCTGACGGGAATGGACGGTCGAGTGGCAGTCCCACCTCGGGAGCACGAATCTTGAGCCATCGACGAGGGGTCGAGACTCTTGGCAACTTTATTGCTGCGATCTGCTGGCTCCTGTCCGGTCGTGTTCGCCGGCGAATCTTGTTCCGAAGCAAGGGGAGGTGCCAATGACCCGTAGAGTGACCCGTGGATTCGTCGTAGCACGACGCGCCGTCTTCACGCTCGCCGCGGTGATCGCCAGCGCCGGGTGCGGCGGCGGCGGCGGCGATGAGGGCATGACCAGCGGCCCCGTCGCGCGGTCGAGCGAGGCGCGCCTCACCGACCCGCAGGTCCCGGGTGAAGATCTGGCCGCGCTCGCCGCCGGCAATGACGCCCTCGCCGTCGACCTGTACCAGACGCTGCGGACGACGCCCGGCAACATGGTCTTCGCGCCGGAGAGCCTGTCGCTCGCGCTCGCCATGACGTACGGCGGGGCGGCGGGCAACACCGCCGCGCAGATGGCGGCGACGATGCACTTCGCGCTGCCGGCGGAGCGGCTGCACCCGGCCTTCGACGCGCTGGACCTGGCCCTCAACGCGCCGGCGACCGCGCCGGCGGCGTTTCGCCTGACGGTCGCGAACGCGGTCTGGGCCCAGCAAGGCTTCGCGGTGCTGCCCTCGTTCCTGGATCTGCTGGCCCGGTACTACGGCGCCGGCGTGCGGCTGGCCGACTTCCGCGGCGCGTCCGAGACCTCCCGCCAGGTGATCAACCAGTGGGTCTCGGACCAGACGGCGGGGAAGCTCCCCGAGCTGCTGATGGCGGGGGCGATCAACAGCCTGACGAAGATGGTGCTGACGAACGCCATCTACTTCAAGGCCGACTGGCAGACCCCCTTCGCGCCCCAGAGCCCGACGGGAACCTTCAATGCGCCGGCCGGGCCGGTCAGCGTCCCCATGATGACCGGGCCCGCCGAGGTGCCGGTGTGGACCGGGACCGGCTACACGGCGGCGCGCTTGCCTTATGCGGGGGGAACGACGTCGCTGGTGGTGATCGTGCCCGACGCCGGCACGTTCGACGCGTTCGAGGCGGCGCTGACGGCGGACGAGCTGCAGGCGGTGCTGGCTAGCGCGGTGGCCGCCACGTCGCAAGGCGTGTCGCTGCCGCGGTTCGCGGTGGGACAGCACTTCAGCGTCAGGACGGCGCTGATGGCGCTGGGGATGAACGACGCCTTCTCGACGGGGACCGCCGACTTCTCGGGGATCGACGGCGATCGGGATCTCTTCATCCAGGACGTCGTTCACCAGGCGAACGTGGCCGTGGACGAGCAGGGGACGGAGGCGGCCGCCGCCACCGCCGTCATCATCGGCAGGAAGGGCGTGGTGCAGACCCTGCGCGTCGACCGGCCGTTCTTGTTTTTGATCCGCGACGACGCGTCCGGGGCCACGCTGTTCATGGGGCGCGTGCTCGACCCGTCGCAGTAGCCGCCCGGATCGTCCACCTCGCCACCTCGCCATCTCGGGCCGCGCCGGTCGCTGCCCTGTTCGCGCGAGCCCGCGAAGGGCGGGCGCCGCCTGCGATGGCGGCGCCGCGCTCTCATCCGCACCTGGCGCGCCAAACTTGCTCCCCGCCGCGCGGACAGCAGCCGTCGCGCGCGAGCGCCGGGCGGACTACTTCTTGGCCTTCGCCTTCTCCTCTTTCTGCTTCTGGCTCAGGGTCTTGTCGCCCTTCTTCCAGTTGCAGGCCACCAGCTCGCCCGTCTGCAGGCCGTCCAGCACGCGCAGCACCTCGTCCACGTTGCGGCCCACGTCCAGGTCGTTCGCGCTGGCGAAGCGGACCGTGCCCTCGGGATCGACGATCAGCGTGGCGCGCAGGGCCACGCCCGCCCCCGGGTGCAGCAGCCCCAGCGACGTCGCCATCGCGGGCGAGAAGAACAGCAGCGGGTGGCGCAGCCCCTTCAGGTCCTGATGGTCCTTGCGCCAGGCCAGGTGCGAGTGCTCGTTGTCGGTCGAGCCGCCCAGCAGCACGGCGTTGCGCTCGGTGAACGCGTCCACCTTGCTGTCGAAGTCGACGATCTCCGTCGGGCAGACGAAGGTGAAGTCCTTCGGGTAGGTGTAGATGACCAGCCACTTGCCCGGAAAGTCTTTCGAGCCGATGGTCTTGAACTCTTTGTCGGGCTCGATGCCGACGCACGCGGCGGTCTTGAACTCGGGAAGGGGAGTGCCTGGGTTGATCATGGTGCGCTGTCCTTTGTCTGAAATCCGTTTCTGAGCGCCGCAGGCGGAGTGATGTCCGGCGCGGCCGCACACTTTGTAGCGCGGCGGCGCGCTCCGCGCCTGGCCCTCGGCCCACCGTCGCGAAGAAATCTTGCCGGCCGCGCCGCGCCGCCGTTTCCAGACGGTCAACGCCAGGACTGGCGCGCGGGCCCCGCGCCGGCCAGGCGGTGGCCGTGGCGGCGCGAGCTACCGGCGCGGGGTGGGCCGACGGTCTACTTCTTGGCGGCGGGGCGGGGCACGGCGCGGCCCGTCTCGGCGGCCAGCTTGGCCAACCGCTCGATCGTGCCCTTGTCGGCCATCAGATCGTCGATCGAACGGGGCAAGCGCAAGCTCCAGTTCGCCTGGTCGACCTTGCCGGGCGTGTTCAGGCGCTCCCGCAGATCCAGCGCATCCTGGAACGGGATGATGGCCAGCGTCGACGGAGAGGCGTAGATGGCCCGCAGCAGAAGATCGCGCGCGCCATCCTGATACGGCTTGTTCACGTCCAGCGCCCCCAGCCCCGGCACCTGCCGCAGCCGCTCGCGCTCCTCGATCGGCAGCGCCTCGTACCAGGCGGCCGTGGGCTCGGTGTCGTGCGTGGCGTTGGTGGCCACCGACGACTCGGGCCAGGACGAGGGGTCGCGGTACTTGTCCCCCTCCTTCTCCCAGCGCAGGACGCGATAGCCGGGCACCCCTAGCCGCTCCAGCGACGGGCGCAGGAACTCCGGCACCGTGCCCAGATCCTCCGCCACCACCTCGCCGAACTGGCCCATCAGCCGCATCAGGCTCTCGCCCAGGCGCATCTGATCGTGCTCGCCGTCCGGCATGAACCCCTTGCGCTTGCCGTCGGCCGACCGGAAGAACGTCCGGTAGAACCCGATGGCGTGATCGATGCGGTACAGCGAGAACAGCTGCCCCGCCCGGGCCGCGCGCTCGCGGATCCAGGCGAAGCGGTCCCGCGCCAGCGCCGACCACTCGTAAAGGGGCAGGCCCCAGTCCTGACCGTCGGGGTTGGAGTCATCGGGGGGCGCGCCCACGTGCAGATCGGTGCGGAACAGCCAGGGACGCGACCACACGTCCGCCGAGTCGACGCCCACCACGAAGGGCAGATCGCCCATCAGGTCGACGCCGAAGCGGCTGGCCTCGCGCCGCGCCTGCCGCCACTGCCGGTCCAGCTGCCACTGCGTCCACTTCACGCGCAGCAGGCGATCGCTCTCCTTGTGCCGCAGCTCGGCCAGCGCGCCGGGATCGCGATCGCGTGCCCGCACCGGCCAGTCCAGCCAGCTGGTGCCCAGCTGATCGTGCCACACCCGGTAAAGGGCGTAGTCCTCCAGCCAGCCGCGGTTCTCGCTGGTGAAGACCTCCAGCTGGCGCGCCCGGCCGCTCCGCTGCTGCCACTCGTCGCGCAGGAACCGTCCGAAGGCCAGGTCGATGCCCAGGTTCTTGACCTTGCGGACGGCGACCCAGTCGACCAGCGCCGCGTTCGTGCTGGTGGACAGGAAGTCCTTCGCCTCCTGGGGCAGCGCCTCGCGGCCGCCCGCCGCCTTGAAGTCCTCGCAGGCGTCCAGCGACAGGTAGGCGGGATCCAGGGCAAAGGCCGAGCTGGCCGAGTAGGGGCTGGCGTCGGCGCCACCCACCTCGTTCACGGGTAGCAGCTGCAGGACCGAGAAGCCGGCCTTCCCCGCCCACTCCGCGATGCGGGGCAGGTCCGGAATCTCGCCGATGCCCCACCCCGTGTCCGAGCGGATGGAGAACAGCGGCATGATGACGCCGGCCCGCCTCCTGCGCCGCTGCGCCTCGCGCTTCGCCGCGCGCGCGGGGGCCTCGGCCGCGGCGCGGGCGGCCTGCGCCTCCAGCGGCTGCCGCAGGAAGACCATCCCCCGCCCCGAGACGGTGTACTCCCCTTCGCAGGGCGTGTCCTCCGCCTTGTTCGGATCGGCGGTGTCCATCTGCACCAGCCAGCGGCCGCTGGGGCCCTCGCCGGGCAGCTTGAACGTGACGTTGTCTTCGTAGGCGTTCATCAGCACCAGCACGCTGTCGTCCAGCAGGCGCTCGCCGCGCTCGTCGACGGCGTGCAAGGCGTCGCCGCCCAGCATGAACGCCAGCGACGAGATCCACGGCTTCTGCCAGTCCTCGGGCGACATCTCCTCGCCGTCGGGGCGCAGCCACGCCAGATCCTTCGCCGTCGAGTCCCAGACATAGTCACCCATCAGGAAGCGGGGGCGCTGCAGCACCGCGTGCTTGTTGCGCAGCTTGATCAGCTTGCGCGTGAACTCGATCAGGGCGCGCCGTCGATCGTCCAGCTTCCAGTCGACCCACGAGATCTCGTTGTCCTGGCAGTAGGCGTTGTTGTTGCCGTGCTGGGTGCGCCCCATCTCGTCGCCCCCCAGCAGCATGGGAACGCCCTGGGAGAGGAACAGCGTCGCCAGCAGGTTGCGCTTCTGGCGCTCGCGCAGGGTGATGACGTTCTGGTCGTCGGTCTCGCCTTCGACGCCGTGGTTCCACGACTGGTTGTCGTCCGCGCCGTCGCGGTTCCCCTCGCCGTTGGCGTCGTTGTGCTTGCCCCCGTAGGTGACCAGATCGTGCAGCGTAAAGCCGTCGTGGGCGGTGATGAAGTTGATGCTGGCCTGGGGCTGCCGGCGCTCGCCCTGGTACAGATCGGCCGAGCCGCTCAGCCGGTATCCGACCTCCGAGGCCAGGTTCTCGTCACCCTTCCAGTAGCGGCGGATGGCGTCCCTGAACTTTCCGTTCCACTCCCGGAAGGGGGCGGGGAAGTTGCCCACCTGATAGCCGCCCAGCCCTGGGTCCCAGGGTTCGGCGATCAGCTTCACGCACGAGAGCACGGGATCCTGGCCGATGATCTGGAAGATCGGGGCGTAGGGGTCGAACTGCCCCGCGCCGACGCGGCCGAGCACGCTGGCCAGATCGAAGCGGAAGCCGTCGACGTGCATCTCGGTGACCCAGCTGCGCAGGGAGTCGACGATCAGGCGGGCCGTCTCGGGGTTCGAGGCGTTCAGGCTGTTGCCCGTCCCGGTGAAGTCCAGGTAGTAGCGCGCCTCGGGCATCAGCCAGTAGTAGGTGGCGTTGTCGATGCCCCGGAAGCTCAGCGTGGGACCGGCGTGGTTGCCCTCGCAGGTGTGGTTGTAGACCACGTCCAGGATCACCTCCAGGCCGGCGGCGTGCAGCGCCTTCACCATCTCCTTGAACTCGCGCACGGGGCCCTGGGGCGACCGGTCGCTGGCGTAGCGCCGCTCGGGCGCGAAGTAGCCGAGCGTGTTGTACCCCCAGTAGTTGCGCAGGCCGCGGTCCTCCAGGAAGCCGTCGTTGCCGGCGGCGTGCACGGGCAACAGCTGCACCGAGGTCACGCCCAGGTCCTTCAGATAGTTGACGACGGCGGGGTGGGCCAGGCCGGCGTAGGTTCCGCGCTGAGCCTCCGGCACCTCGGGGTGTAGCTGGGTCATGCCCTTGACGTGCGCCTCGTAGACGATCGTCTTGCGCCAGGGGATCTCGGGGGAACGATCGCCGCCCCAGTCGAAGGCCTCGTCGACGACGACCGCCTTGGGCACGCCGGCGGCGTCGTCGCGCTGGTCGATGGCCAGATCGGCGCGTTCGTCGTCGGTCCGGTAACCCAGCACCGGCTGCTTCCAGTCGATCTCGCCCCACAGGGCCTTCGCGTAGGGGTCGATCAGCAGCTTGTTGGGGTTACAGCGGTGGCCGTGCTCTGGATCGTACGGGCCGTGCACCCGCAGGCCATACAGCGTGCCGGGCTTCAGGCCGGGCACGTAGCCGTGGAAGGTGTGACCGGTCGACTCGGGCAGGTCGAATCGCTCGACCTCGGTCGACGGGGCGGCCGCATCGTACAGACAGACCTCCACGCGCGTGGCGACGCGGGAGAAGACAGCAAAGTTGACGCCCTTTCCATCGAAGGTGGCGCCGCGGGGGTTCGCTTTTCCTGGCCAGACGGTTCGCATGTGACGCGCCAATGTAAGGAGGGGTGTTTCCGTCACAAGACCCGGACGCAAAAAATGTTTCCGTCACGATCGCGGAGCCACCGTGGGCGTCAGGGGACGTTTTGTGGCGCGCCACGGCGGTCAGCCCGGCGAAGAGTGACGTCGGCACGCCTTTGGCTAGTGGGACATTGCCCACACGAAATTCACCCACTCTCTCACCGAAAGGTTACGCCATGAACGCCATCGACCTGCTGAAGTCCCAGCACCGCGAAGTTTCGAAGTTGTTCTCGAAGATCGAGAAGGCCTCGGCCGCCGACAAGACCGAGCTGTTCGAGGAGATCGCCGACAAGCTGGCCGTCCACGCCGCCATCGAGGAGCATCACTTCTATCCGGCCGTGAAGGCCAAGCGGACCGAGGACATCCTCCTGGAGTCGCTGGAGGAGCACCTGGGCATCAAGCGCGTCATCGCCGACCTGATGGAGCTGGACGGGGAGGACGAGACCTTCGACGCCAAGGTCAAGGTCCTGAAGGAGCAGGTCGAGCACCACGTGGAGGAGGAAGAGACCGACCTGTTCCCCAAGGTGAAGCGGCTGTTCGACAGCGAGCAGCTGGAGGCGATCGGCCAGGAGATGAGCGCGGAGCAGGCCGAGCTGGAGGAGAAGGGCGAGCCGCGCCGCTCCGTCCCGTCCGAGACCGCGCACCCCGCATCTATCTAATGAGCCGCCGCCGGCGGCCAGGCTGGCCGCCGGCGGCAAAAAATTCACCGGAGCCGGGGAGGGGGGCTTGTCACCGATGCGACACGTACTTATTTCGGGAATTCGTAACGTTTGTTCCCGTCTCGGTACTGTCCCCTGCCTCCGTCCGTCCCCGCATGACGAGGATCCTGCCTCCCATGAGTATCACCCCTAACCCTCGATTCGTCGTCGGCATTGGCGCGTCCGCGGGTGGTCTGAACGCCCTGGAACGGTTCTTCGACAAGCTGCCGCGGGACACCGGCATGGCGTTCGTGATCGTCCAGCACCTGTCCCCGGACTTCAAGAGCCTGATGGACGAGCTGCTGGCCCGTCACACCGAGATGCCGATCCATCCGGTCGAGGACGGGATGCGGGTCGAGCCGGACAACATCTACCTGATCCCGCCGGGGAAGGAGATGATCATCTCGGATGGCCGGCTGCTGCTGAGCGATCGCGAGCGGGTGCAGGAAGCGCCCCTGCCCATCGACGTGTTCTTCCGCTCCCTGGCGCAGGACTGCGGCGCCCGGGCGGTCGCCATCGTGCTGTCAGGCGGGGGAACCGACGGGTCCCGCGGCATCAAGGACGTCCACGCCGCCGGCGGGGTCGTGATGGTGCAGGACAACGCCTCCGCCCAGTTCGATGGCATGCCTCGCACGGCGCGTGACGCGGGCGTCGCGGAATGGATCCTGGCGCCCGAGGACATGCCGGGCGCCCTGCTGAATCACGCCGAGAAGCGCGCCGCCGCCCCGGCCGAGGGACCGACCGCCGAGACGATCGAGGCGAAGGGGCTCGACGCCGTCTACCGGATGCTGCAGGACGAGTTCGGCCTCGACTTCACCCATTACAAGCCGAGCACGGTCACCCGCCGCATCGAGCGCCGGCTGGCGCTGGCGCGGTCCACCGACATCGACGAGTACGTGCAGCGCCTGCGCGACGAGCGCGAGGAGCTGGACGTCCTTTACCGCGACCTGCTGATCGGGGTGACCCGCTTCTTCCGCGACCCCGACGCCTTCCGGATCCTGGAAGAGGTCGTGCTGCCCGAGTTGCTGCAACGCCGCCCGCTGGAGGAGCAGCTGCGCATCTGGGTGGCGGGCTGCGCCACCGGCGAGGAGGTGTACTCGCTGGCGATCGTGCTGCGCGACCTGATGCTGAAGTTCGGCGAACGCCCGGTGCAGATCTTCGCCACCGACGTGCACCGCGGGTCGATCGACCGCGCCTCGCGCGCCGTGTACGACGCCGACTCGGTCATCAATGTCTCGAAGGAGCGGCTGTCCCGCTACTTCGTACGGATGGGGGACGCCTACCAGGTGGTGCCCGATCTGCGGCAGATGGTGGTGTTCGCCCAGCACAACGTCATCAAGGACGCCCCCTTCACGCGCGTCGACCTGGTCACCTGCCGCAACCTGCTGATCTACCTGCAGCCGGCCGCGCAGCAGAAGGTGCTGTCGCTGTTCCGGTTCGCGCTGCGGCGAGGGGGGGTGCTGTTCCTGGGGCCCAGCGAGACCACCGGCTCGATCGGCCGCGACTTCGAGACGATCGACAAGCACTGGCGCCTGTATCGCAAGCACACGGACGCCCGTACCATCATCGACCCGCGCCTGGAGCAGCGCGGGGCCGCCTCGCCCGAGGGCCCGCCCGCCGCGCGGCCAGCCCTCGGCCCGGCGGTCGCCACCCCCGCCGCGGTCAGCCCCCGCTACTCGCTCACCCATCTGCTGGGCACGTACGACACGCTGCTGGAAGAGACGATGCCCCCCAGCCTGCTGGTCACCGACCGGGGCGAGCTGATCCACGCCTTCGGGGGGGCCAGCCGCTTCCTGCGGCCCCGCGACGGGCGCCAGGACCTGGACGTGCTGGACGTCGTCGATCGCGATCTGAAGATGGTGCTGGTGGGCGGGCTGAAGCGGGCGCTGAACGAGCCCGCCACCATCGTCTTCCGGGGCGTGCGCCTGACCGCGAACCCGGTGGCGGGCGAGCCCGCCGCCGAGGCGGGGCGCGAGAAGATGTACAAGGTGACGATCCGGCGCGTGCGCAGCCGCACCGGGGGCGCGCCGCACCTGCTGATCTCGTTCGAAGAGGCCGAGGGCAGTCGGCCCGTGCCGTCGCCCCAGACCGAGAAAGAGATTGACCTCGACCAGATCCCACGCGAGCAGCTGCGCGCGCTGGAGATCGAGCTGTCCCACACCAAGGAGAACCTGCAGGCGGCCATCGAGGAGCTGGAGACCAGCAACGAGGAGCTGCAGGCCTCGAACGAAGAGCTGCAGTCGTCCAACGAGGAGCTGCAGAGCACGAACGAGGAGCTGCAGAGCGTGAACGAGGAGCTGTACACGGTGAACGCCGAGTACCAGCGCAAGATCACCGAGCTGACCGAGTTGGCGAACGACATGGACAACCTGCTGGCCAGCACCGAGGTGGGCGCGATCTTCCTCGACCGGCAGCTGAAGATCCGCAAGTTCACGCCGCAGATCGCGGAGACGTTCGATCTGCTGCCGCACGACGTGGGCCGCTCGATCGAGACGTTCACCTACAAGATGGATCACCCCGAGCTGATCGAGGATCTGCGGCGGGTGCTGGCCACCAGCGAGCCCATCGAGCGCGAGCTGCGCGGGGTGCGCGGCAAGGCGTTCTTCCTGCGCGTCCTGCCCTACCGCGCCAAGGGCGCCGTCGACGGCGTCGTGCTGACGTTGATCGACGTGGACGGGCTGAAGCAGGCCGAGGACGCCCTGTTCCACGAGCGCTACCTGCTGAACAGCCTGCTGGCCACCGTTCCCGACGCCATCTACTTCAAGGACGCCACGGGGCGCTTCATCCGCGCCAACATGGCCATGGCCAAGCGCCTGGGCCTGGAGTCGCCGGCCGACATCGAGGGCAAGCGCGGCTCCGAGCTGGGCGATCACCAGCAGACCGCCGTCGCCCACGCCAAGGACGACCTGGTGCTGCGCACCGGGCAACCCCAGTACTACAACCTCGAGAAGCGCTCGCGGTCCGACGGCCGGCCCGAGTGGGATCTGGTGACGCGCATGCCGCTGCGCGATCCCCAGGGCGCCATCGTGGGCGCCATCGTGATTTTCCGGAACGTCACCGAGCTGAAGACCGCGGAGGAGGACGTGCGTGAGGCGGTGCGGCGGCGCGATCAGTTCCTGGCCATGCTGTCGCACGAGCTGCGCAATCCCCTGGGCGCCATCGTGACCGCGACCGCCCTGCTGAAGGTCGACGTCGTCAAGGCGGACGCTGTGCGGGCGCGCGGGGACGGCGAGGGCGAGGGGGGCGCGGGCGCGCGGCGCACCGATCGGCTGCTGGCCACGCTGGAGCGGCAGTCGCAGCAGATGACCAGGCTGCTTGACGATCTGCTGGAGGCGAGCCGGGTCACCCAGAACAAGGTCGAGCTGAAGAAGGAGCCGCTGAACCTGAACCTGGTCGTCAAGGACGCCACCGACGCCGTGCGCGGACAGCTGGACGCCCACGGGCTGCTGCTGACCGTGGACCTCAGTCCGCGGCCCATGACCGTCGAGGGCGATCCGGCGCGGCTGCAACAGATCCTGGTCAACCTGCTGTCCAACGCCATCAAGTACACCCCACGCGAGGGGCACATCTGGTTGCGGGTCGAGCGCGAGGAGGAGCAGGCGGTGGTGCGGCTGAAGGACGACGGCGTGGGCATCCGCCCGGACATGCTCGAGTCCGTGTTCGATCTGTTCGTGCAGTCGCGCAGCACCCTGGACCGCTCGGCCGGCGGTCTGGGCGTCGGGCTGACGCTGGTGCGGTCGCTGACGGCGATGCACGGAGGCACCGTGACCGCGCACAGCGAGGGGGAGGGGAAGGGGAGCGAGTTCGTGGTGCGCCTGCCCCTGGCGTCGGTCCAGCGCGAGGGCGAGCCCGTGTTCACGTCACCGCTGCTGGGCGACCACACCGCGCCCATGGTCGACGGCGCGGTCAAACACGAGCGGACGTGCGCGGTGCCGCCGGGCGCGATGATCGTGGTGGTCGAGGACAACGCCGACAGCCGCGAGATGCTGTGCGAGCTGTTGCAGCTGTCGGGCTACCAGTGCCGGACGGCCGCCAACGGCGCCGTGGCGCTGAAGCTGATCGAGGAGGTTCACCCGGACATCGCCATCCTGGATGTCGGCCTTCCCGAGATGAACGGCTACGAGCTGGCCCGCCGCGTGCGCGAGTTCCGCAGGAAAGGTGACCTGTGCTTGATCGCGCTCACGGGCTACGGGCAGCCGTCGGATCGCGCGCTGTCGGCCGAGGCGGGCTTCGACGCCCACCTGGTCAAGCCGATCCAGGTCGAGCAGCTGCTGGCCCTGCTGGAGCGGCTACGCGCGCCCGCGGCGGCGCCGGCCGGCGAGCGTACGTCTCCCCCTTCGTGAGGCGACCTCGCCGCGACGTCCTTCTTTCAGGGGCCGCGGTGGCGTGATCGTCGTCGGCTGGTCTTCGCGGCCACCCTCGGGGGCGCCCGCCGCCCTGGTGCCCGCCGGCATAGACAACCGCGACGTTTTGCGACACCGTTGGGGGCCACTTTCACGCTCGGTTTCCCAGTCCTCCTGCCCTCGAGTGATCAATGTCTCAGCCCATGTCCCAGTCGAATTCGCAGACCACGCCGCGCAGCCGCCGCCAGGGGCGTCGCGCGCCCTTGCTCGCCGCGCTGGGGCTGCTCGCCCTGACGGGCGGCGCCGCCGGCTGCGGCGGGTTGAAGCTGCAGCTCGTCGACGCATCGGTGCGCAAGCCGTACAACGTCGCCGTCTACTTCACCGTCGACACCACCTCGGGCGACCCGGTCGCCGATCTCGAGCCGAACGACTTCCACATCTACGAGGACGGAAAGCCGGTCTCGACGCTGGAGAGCCAGCAGACGATCCTGCAGCAGGAGATCGCGGCGGTGCACGACACGCTGCTGCTGGTCGACATGTCGGGCAGCGTGGTGGGCTCGGGCGACATGCCCGCGCTGATGAGCGCGGCCGCCTCGTTCGCCGACCGGGTGGGGCCGTATCAGAAGGTCGCCATCTACACCTTCGACGGCAGCCCGCACATCAACCCGGTGGTCCCCTTCGGCGGCAACGTGCGCGCGGGCGTGGCGGCGCTGGGCCGCTATCGACCCAAGGATCCGTCGACGAACCTGAACGGCGCCGTCGTCGAGGCCGTGCAGATCCTGGGACGACAGCTGGACACGGCGCCCCAGCCCCTGCGCTTCGGGACGCTGGTCGTGTTCACCGACGGCACCGACCGCGCGCACCGCGTGTCCGAGGACGACGTCAGGAAGACGCTGGACACCGCGGCCTTCGAGACCTTCGCCATCGGCGTGGGCGCCGAGGTCGATTCGCGCGAGCTGTCCGTCATCGGAAGGTCGGGGATGTTCGCCTCGCAGAACCGGACCGACATCGCGCGCGGCTTCGACGAGGTGGCCAACCGCATCGAGGCGGCGTCGCGGCGCTTCTACCTGCTGTCATATTGCTCGCCGTCCCGGGCCGGCGAGCACGACGTCGAGGTCGAGGCGGTGGCGCGCGGAAAGCGGGGCCGCCTGTCGCACCACTTCAACGCCGCCGGCTTCGGCCCCCGCTGTGACCCGAATCAGCGGCCCGCCTTCGACGTGCGCCACCCGCGCGTCCGCGGGCCGGAGAACGAGGCCGCGCCGGCCGCCCCCGGCAAGCGCTGAGGCGACGTCGTGCCCGCGTGGGCTTCGGCCGAGAGCGCCGTCCCGGCCGAGCGCCGCGGCCAGGGAAGCGAAGCGGGCAGGGTGAAGGCCCACGCCAGCACGCCCAGGTTGCGGCCGAGGACCAGCGCGGCCGCCCAGGGCGCCTTCGCCTTCAACGAGGCGTACGTGACGGGGTAGATCAGCTGCGTGGCGATCAGCAGCGCCAGCCCCGCCAGTCGCCGTAGCGGGCCCCGACCGGGCAGGTGGGCCGCCACGATCGCGAACGGCAGCAGCCAGACCAGATATTGCGGACAGAAGACCTTGCCCAGCGTCACGTAGGCCGCCAGCACGGGCACGACGCCCTCCAGCAGCGCGCGCAGCCGCGCCGGCGACTCGCGCGCGCCGCGCAGGCGAACCACGGCCAGCATCGTCGCCGCCAGCGTGGCCAGCGCGGCCAGGGCGTTGGCCAGCGCGCCGGCCGCGGGCACGGCCGCTCCGCGCACGTTGCGCGAGCTGAAGCTGTGCACGATCGTCACCAGGCCGGGGCGCAGCCAGTCGCCGAGGAGCAGCAGGGCGCCGGGGGTGCTCTCGATCTGCACGGGGCGATCGCGGTGGTAGAGGACGGCCCCGAGCACGCCGCCGCCGCACCACGCGACGGCCGCGGCGCAGAAGGCCACGGTGACGGCGGCGGCGGTCAGCGCGAAGGTCAGCGCCGCGCGACGGCCGCGCTCGACCCACAGCCAGGCGAGCAGCGCCGGCCCCAGCAACAGCGGCACGCCCTTGGCCGCGATCGCCAGGCCCAGCGCCAGGCCGGCCGCCCCGGCGCGCCCCCGCACCGCCGCCAGCGCCGCTGCCATCATGGCCGCCGCCACGAAGGCGTCGAAGCGATGCGTGGCCACCATACCCACCGCCAGGATGGCCGCGGCGAACGCGCCGCAAACCCGGCCGGGCGTCTGCGGCGCGGACACGCCCACCCCGCGTAGCAACCGCACGGCGGCGTAGGCGCAGAAAATCAGGCTCAGCGCCATCTGCAGCTTGAACGCCAGCGCGTAACCGTCGGGGGTGCTGGCCAGCAGCGCGGGCGGCATCAACACCAGGAAGAATCCGGGCGGATACTCCAGCAGAAAATCGCGGTAGGGCACCAGCGGCCGCGGCGGCGTCACGATGGGGGTCGTGTCCGGATCGGTGGCCTCGCCGCGCGCGAACGCGGCGTCCCACTGCGCGCGCGTGCGCAGGAAGTAGGCGCGATAGGGCCGCCCCAGGATCGCCTGCGCGTAGGCCCAGCAGCGGTACATGTCGTCCTCGTTCGTCAGGTACGCGCGCAGCCCGCGCACGATGTTCGCCGGCGTGGCGCGGAATCGCCCGGCGGCGAGGTCCCGCTCCACCGCCCGCCGTCCCTCATGCGTCGTGCCGCCGAACACCAGGAATGCCAGCACCAGCCCCAGCGCCAACACGCCCGTCCGACGACGGGGGGCAGGGCTCGCCATCGCTCCCGTCCCGGACCGCGACCAGCTGTTCATGCGCCGTGCTCACCGTAGTGCAACGACGGCCGCCGTCGAAGGAAAAGCCGGATCCGCCACCGAAACGTCACGCACGGCGCCGGGGCCCCGTGCCAAGGTGCTGCCGGTTTGGCACGCCTGTGGCGCCGCATCGCCGTCCTCCAGACGCGAAATCCGCGGATGGTGCTGGGCGTATTCGCGCTGGTGGCGGCGCTGGGCGCGTGGCGCGCCTCGAAGCTGCGGCTGGTCACCGACTTCGCGGATCTGCTGCCCCAGGAGCAGCCCAGCGTCGTCGAGCTACGGCGCATCCTGGCCCGCACCCGCGGCCTGTCGAACGTCTTCATCGTCCTCGAGGACCAGGATCCGGCGAAGCTGCGGCGCCTCGCCGATGCGCTGGTGCCCCCGCTGCGCCAGGTGGGCAGCCCCTGGGTCGAGTCGGCCCGCGACGGCGCGCAGGAGGCGCGGCAGTTCCTGACGCCGCGGGCAGGCCTGTACCTGTCCGAGAAGGAGCTGGCGGACGCCGAGGAGAAGCTGGCCGACCAGGAGCGCGCGGCGTTTCGCCGCGGCATCGGCGCCGATCTGGATGACGACGACGAACCAGAGGGCTCCGGTGCGAGCGGACAGTCCGCGCCGCGGTTGCAGTCCGTCTTTCAGCCGCTGTTCGACAGGCTGGGCGCCGTCGATCGTTACCCCGACGGCTACTTCCAGGGCCCGTCGCGCGATCCCGGCGTGACCGCCCAGGTGATCGTGGTGAAGGCGGCCATCGCGGCCGGCGACATCGACGGCGCGACCACCACGTTCGAGCGGGTGCGCGCGGTGGTGGACGCCACGCTGGCCCGGTCGGCCGACAGGCCTGCGCGCGTCAGCTACGCCGGCGATCTGCTGACCGGGCGCGCCGAGTACGATCTGGTGCGCCGGGACGTCGTCAGCGTCGGCGGGCTGGGCGTCCTGATGGTGCTGGGCGTGGTGCTGCTGTTCTATCGGACGCTCCGCGCGCTGCTAGCCCTGGGGGCGACGATCGGCGTGGGATGCGCCGCCACCTTCGGCGTCACGCAGCTGGCGCTGGGCCACCTGAACGTCGCCACCGCGTTCCTGCTGAGCATCGTCGCCGGCAACGGCATCAACTTCGGCATCATCTGGCTGGGCCGTTTCTACGAGGAGCGGCGAGCCGGCGCGACGCTGATCCGCGCCGTGGAGGTCGCGCTGGCGCGCACCTACCCGGCCACCATGGGCGCTGCCGCCGCGGCGGCGACCGCCTACGCCGCGCTGGCGGTGGGCCGGTTCCGCGGCTTTCGCCACTTCGCTGTCATCGGCGGCACGGGGATGGTGCTGTGCTGGCTGACGACCTACGCCTTGCTGCCGGCGCTGGTGGTGCTGCTGGAGCGACGGCGCGTCCGCGCGCCGCTGGTCGCGTTTCTGCGCCGGCTGGGCCTGATGCGGGCCGCGGACGATCGCCCGCCGTTCACGCACTTCGAGCGGCCGTTCACCGCGCTGGTGGGGCGGGCGCCGCGCACGACGCTGGCGGTGACGCTAGCGCTGGGGGCGATCTCGCTGGTCGCCGGCCTGCGCCACTTGCGACGCGGGGCCATGGAGTACGACCTGCGGCACCTGCAGAGCAGCCGCGACACGCACGATCAGCTGTACCGCGCCTCCGACATCGCGAACCACGTGCTGGGGCACAGCGGCAGCGGGGGCATGGTGGTGCTGGTGGATCGCGCCGGCGACGCGCCCGACCTGGCCCGCATCCTTCGCGCGCGGCGCGATCAGGTGCCGCGTGCGCGGCGCCCCTTCGAGGACGTGCACATCCTGGACGACCTGGTGCCGCCCGACCAGGCCGCGCACCTGGTGCGCTTGCACGCGCTGAAGCGCAGGCTTCAGCGGGCCCGCGATCGCGGCGGCATCGACGACGCGACCTGGGAGAAGCTGGAGCCGCTGTTCCCACCGGCCGAGCTGCGGCCGTTCACGCTGGCTGACCTGCCGCCCGAGCTGGTCGAGCCCTTCACCGAGAAGGACGGGACCAGGGGGCGCGTCGGGTACATCGAGCAGACGGCCGGCGAGAGCGAGGCCGACCTGCACTACCTGCTGCGCCTGGCCGACGCGTTCCGCAACACGCGGCTCCCCGACGGGCGAACGGTCTACGGCTCGGGCCGCGCGGTCATCTTCGCCGATCTGCTGCACGCCTCGCTGGTGGACATGCCGCGGTCGGTGGTGGTGTCGCTGCTGTTGACCGCGCTGACGGTGGTCTTGCTGTTCCGGCGCCCCGGGCCGGTGGCGATGGTGCTGGGCTCGCTGGTGCTGGCGCTGGCCTGGGTGCTGGCCACGATGGCGCTGTTCGACGTGCGGCTCTCCTTCATCAACTTCATCGCCTTGCCCATCACGTTCGGGATCGGCATCGACTATCCGGTGAACCTGTACGCGCGCTACGACCAGGACCGCCCGGCGGGCGTGCTACGGGCCATGCACGGGGCCGGCGGGCCGATCATCCTGTGCAGCCTGACCACCAGCCTGGGCTACATCGCGCTGCTGCGCTCGCACAACGAGGCGGTGCGCAGCCTGGGTTCGCTGGCGGTGCTGGGCGAGGCCAGCTGCCTGGCGGCGGCGCTGCTGGCGCTACCCGCGGCCCTGCTGGTCATCGCGCGGCGGGGGCGGCGCCGGCGCGCACCCTGAACGAGGCGATCGCGTCGTCGTAGGCCTGCTCCAGCGCGGCGACGCGGTCGCGGTTGTCGTACTCGGCCAGCATCTTCGCGCGCCCGGCGGCGCGCAGGCGAGCGCGCAGGGCGGCGTCCGCCAGCACCTGCTCCAGGCGCGCCGCCAGCGCCTCCACCCGTCGCTCGGGGACCAGGAAGCCGGTGCGCCCGTCCTCGACGATCTCGGGGTGGCCGCCGTGCCAGGTGACGATGGGGATCGCGCCGGCGGCGCTGGCCTCCTTCACCACCATCGTCCCGGACTCGCGGTCGCCGTCGATCGTGGTCACGCTGGGCGCCAGCAGCGCGTCGGCCGCACCCAGCATCGCCGCGAGCCTCTCGTGCGGCAGCGCGCCCGCGAACGCGACGTGCGCGGCGACGCCTTCGTCGCGCACGACCGCCCCCAGACGATCCTCGAGCGGGCCGGCGCCGACCAGGACCAGGCGTCCCCTGCCCAGGCGCCGGCGCACCTGGGCGAAGGCGCGGATGCCGTAGGCGTGCCCCTTCTTCGCCACGAACCGACCCGCCATCACCACCAGCGGCTCGCCGCCCTGGTCGCGGGGCCCAGGCACGAACCGGTCCACGTCGAGCCCCAGCGTGTGGACGCGCAGCCGGTGCGCCGGCACGCCCAGCTCGCGCAGCAGCTCGTACAGCTCGACGGACGCGCACAGCCCCAGCGTCATCGCGCGCAGCACCGCCGGGGCCAGCAGGCCGTACGCCCAGTACCGGGGATACAGGCGCTCGCCGCTGCCCAGCAGGGGGACGTCATACCCGTGGAACGTCACCACCAGCGGCAGGCCGTGGCGGCGCGCGTACGGCAGCGCGTAGATGCCGCCGCCCCCGAAGTGGGCATGGACCAGCGCGTAGCCGCCGTCCGCCAGCCGCCGGTCCAGCGCCGGGGCGAGGCGCGTCCATTCGAACCAGCGCCCGCCGCTGAACACGGGCTGGTAGGGGAAGCGGTCCTCGTTCAGCCTTCGCCCGCAGAACACGTGCGCCTCGTAGCGGGTGTGGGCGCGCAGCTCGTCGTGGATGAACGTCTGCGAGTAGGGCAGGTAGCGCTCGGTGAAGACCGCGACCCGGGGGCTCACGGCGAGGTCTCGATCGCGCCGTGACGGGCGCGGGTCGTGGCGCCCGCCCGCAGCACCGCCGCCGCTGCCAGCGCCAGCGCCGCCGCCAGCAGGATGCGCGCGCCCGTGGTCGGGAACAGCTCCACCCGGTCGGCCAGGACGGCCAGCACGCTGCCGCCGGCCAGCGTGGCCAGGGCGGGCGCCAGCGCGTCGCGGTCGATGTGCAGCCCCTCGGTGACGAACAGCTCGACGTTCTCCAGCGTCGTGACCGTCGCCATGCCCAGCGCGCCGGCCAGCGCCGCGCCCACCAGCCCCAGCCGCGGCACCAGCAGGAACCCCAGCGCCGTGTTCGCCACCGCCACGAACAGCGAGTTCATCAGGTTGTAGCGGTTGCGTTGCAAGAAGATCAGGAAATTCCCCGACAGGCCGCCCAGGCCGTTCACCAGCGGCCCCAGCAGCAGGATGACCGGGAACGCCGTGGCGCCGCGATAGCTGGGTGTCACCAGGTGCAGCACGTCGGCGTGGACGACGAACAGCGCCAGGACCAGCGGCACCAGCAGCGACGCCACCCAGCCCGCCCCCCGGGACAGCGCCTGCGCGATGGCCGCGTGATCGCCGGCCTGGTGATGGCGCGCGATCAGGGGCGCCATCGCGCCGCTGACCACGCCGCGCACCTGGCGCACCTCGATCATGATGGCCGCCACCGCGCCGTACGCGCCGACGGTCGCGGCGGGCAGGCCGCACGCCGCCAGCACCAGCAGATCCAGCCGCCCCAGGTACGTGGTGGCCGCCATGTTCAGCGCTTGCGGCGCGGCGAACGAAAGCAGCGCGCGGTCCAGTCGCGGTCGGGCCAGCGCCGCAATCAGTTGCCTCCCGCCGGTGTGGCGCAGCAGCCCCAGCACGCCGACGATCGCCAGCAGCGCCTGCACCACGAACATCGCCACGAACAGGCCACCGGCGCCGGCGTGGGTGACGACGACGACGGGCAGCGCCAGCGCCAGGCCCAGGGCGGGGCCGGCGCCGCCGCCGATGGCCTCCCACTCGGGGCGCAGCTGGGCGGTGATCGCGGCGAACGTCACCCGCGCGATCACCGCCGGCACCAGCGCCCAGGCCAGCCAGCCCCAGGCCGGCAGCGCCGTCAGGCCGGCCACGCCGGGGCCCAGGCGCCCCAGGGGGCGGGCCCCCAGCGTCGCGCCGGCCGCGATCGCCAGCGCGGTGGCGCCCCCCACCAGCAGCCCCGTGGCGACGACGCGCGCGGCGCCCGCCGTTCCCGCGCGCCGGCTGACCAGCACCAGCGTCCCGTCGGTGAAGCCGGTGGCGGCGATGGCCGCCGCGACGTCAAACAGCGCCAGCCCGATCAGCAGCTGACCCAGCACCGCCGCCCCCAGCGCCCGCCCGACCACCAGCAACAAGATGACGTGCGCCCCCCGCGCCAGCAGGCCCAGGCTGCCCACCACGACGTTGCGTCGCAGGATGCGTTCGGTGGCGCCGCCGGCCGCGGTCACGGCGACATCAGGCTGCTGCTGTCGTCGGTGACGGGCGAGGGCCCCTCGGCCAGCCGGGCGGCGCGCACCTTCCCGGTCTCGCTGGCGGGCAGGATCAGCCGCAGCAGCGCGGCGCCGACCAGGACGGGCATCGACGCGAGCAGCACCAGCGCCGCGCCCAGGCGCGCCGGCAGGCTGCGGTAGCGGCGCGAGTGCGCCCAGATCGTGCCCACCGACATGAAGTAGCAGGTCACCAGGTACAGCGGATACAGCGCCAGCACGCGCAGCGGGTAGTAACGGCCGATGATGCGATGGATGTAGTCCAGGTAGTGTCCGAAGAAGACGCCGACGCTCATCTGCCGCTTGTCCAGGCCGCCGGCCACGTCGCGGTTGCGCAGGATGGTGGGCCGCGGGTCGTACGCGAAGTACTCGTCCGGGGCCTTCGCGAACAGGGCGCGGAAGCAGAACGACACCTCGTCCTCGATGGCCGTGTCCTCGTCCCAGCCGCCGAAGCGCTGCCAGGCGCTGCGGCGCAAGGAGGCGTTCGTGCCGTGCAAGGCGTTGACCGGGATGATGCGGTGGTCGTGCTGCACGTAGGTCGTCGAGATCTTGAGGACGGGATCGTACGACAGCGTGCCGGTCACGAGCGCCATGAACGGTGAGTACTGGTGCACCAGCTCGTCGCTGTGGATGTGCTTGCCGCTGACGCCCAGGCAACGGGGATCGTCCAGCGCCGCCAGATGGTCGGCGATCCAGCGATCGCTGGTGGGCAGGTCGTCGTCGTCGATGAACAGCAGGATCTCGCCCCGCGAACGCTCCACGCCCACGTTGCGCGCCGCGGCCCCTCCCAGGGGCGGGCGCCGGATCAGCACCACGTGGGGATCGCGGGCGCGCGCCTCCAGGGCGGCCGCGTCGGCCGCGGTCGTCTCGGTGCTCTGCTCGACGATCACGATCTCGACGTTGGGATACGTCTGGCGCAGCAAGACGTCGACGAGCCGGCAAAGGGTGGGAATGCGGTTGAACGAGCGGACGATCACCGACACCAGTGGTTCTGTCACGACGCTGAACTGTAGGAGACGGATTTGAAGTTCGTGTCGTGACGGTGCAACAGGTTCGTCACGCAGCGGCGTCCGTTCGGTAAAGGAGGCGTGACGGTGGAAGGGCCCGGCCGGTGCGCGGCGGTGGGGTTTGGGGCTAAAGTTCGACCGTGGTGTCGCGGACGGACTGGTACACCCGCCTCGGCGAGGCGTTGAGCGGCGACGAGCCCGAGGAGGCTCGCCGCCGCGCCCGCGCCCTGCTGGAGGAGTTCCGCGACGATCAGGCCCGCGCCGAGGAGCGCCGCGAGATGCTGTCCGCCGCCTCGTTCGAGGGCATCCTGGTGCACGTCGATCACGTCGTCGTCGACGTGAACCAGCGCCTGTGCGACATGCTGGGCTACCAGCGCGACGAGCTGCTGGGGCCAGGGACGCTGAGGAAGTGCGTGGCCCCCGAGGACGTGCCCGGCGTGCTGGAGCGGGTGGCCAACCACTACGAGGGCGAGTACCGGGTCACCGGCGTGCGCAAGGACGGCTCGCGCTTCCCGGCCGAGCTGCTGTCGAAGCAGGGCCACCTGGGCGCGCGCCCGGTGCGCGTGGCGGCCGTGCGCGACGTCACCGAGCGCGAGCGCACGAACGCGCTGCTGCGGGAGAGCGAGCGCCGCTTCCGGGACGTGGTGCGCGCCGCGTTCGATTTCACGGTGTTCACGCAGGACGGCGTGATCATCGACGTGGACGGCGACCCACGCCCCGTTCTGGGCCTGGATGCGGACGAGCTGATCGGGCGCACCGTCATGGACCTGACGGCGCCCTCGGCGCAGCCGCTGGTCCGGCAGCGAATGCAGGACGGCCTGGTGGGCGCTTACGAGGCCGTGGCGCGCAACCTTTCCGGCGAGGGCATCCCGGTGCAGTGCACCGTCGCCGCCACCACGCTGAACGGCCGGCCGGTGCGGGCGGCCAGCCTGCGCGATCTCAGGCCGGTGCGGCGCCTCGAGGCCGAGCGGCGCGCGCTGGAGCAGCGGCTGGAGCGCGCGCAGCGCCTGGACAGCCTGGGCGTGCTAGCCGGCGGGATCGCGCACGACTTCAACAACCTGCTGGCCGGCGTGATGGGCAACGCCGAGCTGCTGCGAGACATGGTCCCGGCCGGCGCGGCGCGCGAGATCGCGGGCGACATCGTGACGGCCGCGCACCGGGCCGCCTCGCTGACGCGGCAGATGCTCGCCTACGCCGGGCGCAGGGATCCCGGGCGTCGCGAGCCCGTCGACGTGGCGACCCTGGTCGGTGAGCTGCGCATGCTGCTGGCGGCGACGCTGTCCAAGAAGGCGCGCATCGAGGTCGCCGTCGAGCCGGGCAGCGTCACGCTGGGAAACCGGGCCACGCTGAGCCAGGTGGTGATGAACCTGCTGTCGAACGCGTCGGACGCCCTGGGCGACGCCGCCGGGGTCATCGAGGTGCGGGCGCGCCCGGTCCACGCGGTCGACGCGCGCTGGGACGCTGCGGTCGGGGCCACCGTGCGGCCGGGCGACTGGGTGCTGATCGAGGTAAGGGACAACGGGGCCGGCATGGACGAGGCCACCCGGGGCCGCATCTTCGAGCCGTTCTTCTCGACCAAGGAGCGGGGACACGGGCTGGGCATGGCGGCGTGCCTGGGCATCGTGACCGCGCACGGGGGCGCCGTGCTGGTGGAGAGCGAGCCCGGCAAAGGAACCTGCGTCTCGGTGGTGTTGCCGGCGGCGTCGCACGCCGAAGCGGTGCCACGAGCACCGGCGCCGCCGGCGGCGACGCGCGCGCCGGGCAAGGTGCTGATCATCGACGACGAGCCCCTGGTGCGGGCGCAGCTGCGCCGCTCGCTGGAGCTGCGCGGCTTCACCGTCCTCGAGGCGGTGGACGGTCACGCGGGCCTGGCGGCGGTGGCGGACGGCTCGCCCGATCTGGTCATCCTGGACATGACGATGCCCGACCTGGACGGGGCGGAGGTGCTGCAGCGGCTCCGTGCGACGGGCGCGCGCGTGCCGGTGGTCGTCTCGTCGGGCTATCTGGACGCGTCCATCGAGCGCCGCCTGCCGAGCGGCGCTTTTCAAGCCTTCCTGCCCAAGCCCTACGGCGCCAGCGACCTGCTGGACGCGATCGAGCGGGCGCTGGGCGACGGCCGCAAGACGATCCGCTGATCGGCCCTGGTCGACGGTGCCCATCGTGCCGGCCTGGCGCCACAGGGCGTGTCGAGGCAGCCACACCGCGGGCGCGTGACCCCGCGGCCGGCCGCGCGCCGTCGCGCCCCTTCCCCTCGAAAACCCGGAGGATCTAGCCGATGCCAGCGTGGCACGCTGGTTGCGGGACGGGGCTGCCATGGCTTCGCCGCGGTCCCTGGTGTGGGTGCTCCTTGGCATTGGAAGCTCGCTGGCGGGCTGCGCGACCTTGCCGCCGGCGTATCAGCTGTCGCCCAGCTCGGGAGAAGTGACCTGGAGCGCGGGTCGGCCCGTGGCGCAGCGGGAGCTCGACGGCGTCCAGGTGGCCGTCGCCTTCACGGAGCCCACCCCGGACAAGCTGGGCCTGCGCGTGCAGATCGCGAACGTCGCCGCCGAGCGGTTCGAGGTGTCGGCCAGGAACGTGACGTTCACGGCCTGCTCGGGGACGGAGAACGCGTCCTGCGCGCCGACAGCCTGGGTGATCGACCCGGAGGCGGAGCTGGCCAGGCTGGATCGGCGCGGCCGTGACGAGCAGGCGTCGGCCAGCGCCACGCAGGGCGTGCTGGCGTTCCTGCTGGTCTTGAACGCGGTCGCCGACGTGGGGGCCGTCGCCAGCGGACACGCCGACAGCAGCACGGGCTCGGGCACCGCCGCCACCGCCGGTCTGATGGATGGCGCCGCCGCCAATCACGAACACACGATGGGCCAGCTGCAGAGCGAGCGGGACTTCTGGGCCAACGCGGCGCTTCGCCGGACCACCGTCGATCCCGGACAGAGCGCGGTGGGCGTCGTCATGGTGCCCCTCTATCCCAAGGCGAAGTATGTGTGGCTGCACCTGCGGATCGGTCAGCGGCAGTTCTCGTTCCGTTTCGATCAGGCCGCCATCGGTTGAATCGCCGGCTGGTCTTCGCACGGGCACGATCGCGCATAGGATGTCGACCGGATGTCTGGCCCGATGAAGGCGGTCGCTGCGCCCGCGGTGCTCCCGGTCGTGATCGTGGGGGCTGGCCCCGCTGGCCTGGCCACGGCGGCGTGTCTGGGCCGTCGCGGGGTGGACGCCCTGGTGCTGGAGGCGGCCCCGGCGCTGGGAAACGCCTGGCGCCACCACTACGACCGCCTGCACTTGCACACGGTGAAGGGGCGCTCGCACCTGCCCGGCCTGCGCTTCGCGCCAGGCGTGCCGCGCTATCCCTCGCGGGCGGACGTGCTCGCCTACCTCGAGCGTTACGCCGCGCGCTTCGGGATCGCGCCGCGCACGGGTGAGGCAGTCCACCGCGTGGCCGCCGCGGACGGCGCGGGCTACCTCGTCGAGACCTCACGCGGCGTCCATCGCGCGCGGGCGGTGGTCATGGCGGCGGGCTTCAACCGCGTCCCGAACCCCGCACGGCTGCCCGACCAGGGCGCCTTCGGCGGGAAGTTGCTGCACGCGAGCGGCTACCGCAACGGCCTGCCGTTCGTGGGCCAGCGCGTGCTGGTCGTGGGCGCCGGCAACACGGGGGCGGAGGTGGCGCTGGATCTCGCGGAGCACGGCGCGCAGCCGACGCTGTCGGTCCGCTCGGGCGTGAACGTCGTGCCGCGCGACTTCCTGGGCCTGCCCATCCAGGTGGCCAGCATATGGATGCGCGGGCTGCCGCCGGCGCTGGCCGACGGAGTCGGGCGCGGCGTATCGCGGCTGGCCTTCGGCGATCTCACCCGTCACGGGCTTCCCCGCGCCCAGCAAGGCCCCATCTCGAACGTCGCGCGATGGGGCCGCATCCCCGTCATCGACGTGGGCACCGTCGCGGCGATCGCGCGCGGCGCCATCGCGGTGAAGCCGGGCGTGGCGCGGCTGACGGCGACGGGGGCCGTCTTCGCTGACGACAGCGCCTGCGACTTCGACGCCGTCATCCTGGCGACGGGCTTTCAGCACGCGCTGGCCGACCTGATCGCCGTCCCGGGCGCGCTCGACCCGGCGGGCCAGCCCCGCGGGGGGAGGGGCACGGGCGCGGCCGCCCGTATCTTCTTCGTCGGCTACCGGATCGTCGCCACCGGCCACCTGCGCCAGATCGGCATCGAGGCGCGCAAGGTCGCGGCCGCGATCGCGGCGGGGTGAACGCCCCGCGCTCCGCTATCGCAGGCTGGTGAGCCGGTCCTCCTCGAACGTCGTCTCGTCGAACAGGGGCGCCGCGCGCTCCCAGCCTTCGCCGCGCCTGCCGAACCGGCCGATGACCCGCAGCCCCAGCGCGCGGGCCCGGCGCGCGACCACGACCGGCAGCTTGCCCTCCAGCGACGAGGCGTCCAGGCGGCCTTCCCCGGTGACGACGGCGTCGCATCCGCGACACGCCTCGCCGAATCCCAGCACGTCCAGCATGGCCTCGCCGCCGTCGACCAGCGTGGCCCCCAGCGCCAGCAGCTTCGCGCCCAGGCCGCCGGCCGCGCCGGTGCGCGGCCCGCGCGGCAAGCCGAGGCCCAGCAGCCGCGCCGTCAGCAGCGGGACGTCCTCGGCGCGCGCGCCCTTCTGTGGCCCGAAGATCCGCGCGGCGTCCGCCAGGTCGGTGCGCACGTCACAGAACGCGGTCGTCGGCGGCAGTGACAGGGGCGGCCAGTCCCGGCCGCCGTCGACGGTCGCGCTGCCCCCCAGACCTATCCACAGACGCGGCTGCTCCAGGAATCTCCGCAGCACGTCGCCCAGCCCTAGGCTCGAGGCGGCGAGGGGATCCAGGCGATCCAGGCCGGCCATGCCGATGATCTTCGCCGATTCGATCGCGACGCCGCCGTCAGGCAGACGCAGGATCGCGACCGGGCGTTCGCGCCCGAAGGGGTCGGCCGCCGCCACCTCCTCCAGGCGGCCGCCCAGGCCCTGGTGCAGGCATTCCAGGAAGCCGTCGCCGCCGTCACTGAGCGGCAGCAAGCGATCGCCCGGCGCGGCCAGGTGACGGGCCGCCTGCAGGGGAGACATCGTGCCCTTGAAGGCGGTGGGCGCGATCAGGTTCACCGGTCACCCTAGCGGCGTTCGGTCTCGGTCCCCACGACGGGACGGGGTGCTTCGATCCAGGTCATGTCGAACGTGAGCGTCGCCAGGACGGAGTTGCTCGTCTCGCCGAACAGGCTCCCCACGCGCGCCTTCCCCAGGTTGCGGACGTAGGCGACGTCCAGCTGGAGCGGCCGGCGGCGCAGCGTGATCCCGCCCCCCAGGGAGGTCTCGTCGAGACCGGCCCGCACCGCGAGGGCCCGCCCCAGGACGGTCTGTTCGAAGCCGACGTTCGGATGCAGCGCCGTCTTCGTGGTGCCGGCGAGGCCATTGCGGCGATAGAGCCAGGTCCCCCCGACGTCGATCAGTCCTCCCGTCCAGGGGG
>Ga0105240_10001435_pt1 | contig 40778 bp, 45 predicted proteins | sample KBSC54metaG_FD_80426 | JGI IMG/M metagenome (GOLD analysis project Ga0105240, IMG submission 80426) | Corn rhizosphere microbial communities from Kellogg Biological Station, Michigan, USA - KBS C5-4 metaG | ecosystem: Host-associated > Plants > Roots > Rhizosphere > Soil | place: Michigan, USA... | reverse complement strand
ATGGTTTTCGGCGATCATACCGCCCCTTCTTATATACCCATTACAAATTACTTCATTATCAATACTCACCCCACCGTGAAAACACCTTTTTTTGCTTAAGTCAACGACATTAGTGAAAACACCCTTTTTGGGGTGTCGTGACCTATTGTGGTGCGATTGCCGGGGGAGGAATCACGAGAAAAAGTTACATTAGTAACAACGAACCATCTTCCCATGTGGCTGCTCATCCTACTTCCAATCGGGCTGCTTTATCTATGCTACCGGCTTTTATTCAGCAGAAATAAGGCGGCACAGCCGCCATCGACTATCGCCGTTGAATGGAACGCGTCCGAAGGGGAGCCGACCGAAATGGACCACAAGGACAAACACTTGCCGACTGCAATTAGCAGTATAGGTCCGCCGGCGGAAGCGGACCCACGGTCAGAGAAATCAACGCCTGTCGTTAAAGACCTTTTTCCCTATGATCCGTCCCTTGATCTCCGCGATTATCAATATCCGTCGCTGGACCTGCTAAACGCGACCGACGACCACGTAAAGAAACCGGACGACCCCACCATCGAAGCAAACAAGACCCTGATCGTCGGGCTACTGAAGAATTATAATATCTGGCTGGCAAAGATCACCGCTTCCGTTGGTCCCGCTGTGACCCTCTATGAGATCGTACCGGCTGCCGGTGTACGTGTCTCCCGGATCAAGAATTTAGAGGACGAAATGACCCTGGGGCTTGCCGCATCAAGTGTTCGCATCATAGCTCCGATTCCCGGCAAAAGGGCCATTGGGATTGAAGTACCAAACGGAGAAAGAAGGCCAGTGGGTATCCGATCGTTACTGACTTCCGAAAAATTCCAGCACACCCCGTTCGATCTTCCCATTGCCATCGGCAGAAAGACCGACAACGAAGAAGTCATCGTCGACTTGTCCGCCTTACCACATTTGCTGATCGCCGGCGCCACCGGACAGGGGAAATCCATTGCATTACACACAATTCTTATCTCCTTATTGTACAAAAAACATCCCTCCCAATTAAAGTTGGTCCTTATGGACCCGCAAAAAGTCGAGTTGGGTTTATACCGGACGGTCGAGCGACATTTTCTAGCCAAAGTTCCAGGCCAGGAGGAAGCCGTTGTCTCCTATGGGAAATATTTTAGCGAAACGCTCGCTGCTCTTTGCGTGGATTTGAACAATCGCTACGACCTGCTGCATGAAACGCAGGCTCAGCATATCAAAGAATACAATAACAAATTTACGAGGCGTCTCCTCGACCCACGTAAAGGACACCAATATCTTCCCTTAATCATTGTCGCCATCGAGGACTTTCCGGACTTGCTTGGTTTAGACGGTCCACCAGTGGAACAGTTCACGATTCAGTTGGCAGAAAGAGGACCCCGTGTCGGCATCCATCTGATCCTTACCACCAGCCGCCTTTCTCCAAGTAGCTTGCTGCATCAACTCATCCCGCATTTCCCCGCACGTGCTGTATTCAAGGTGACTTCAAGGGAAGATTCAAAAACAATGCTGGGCGAGCCCGGGGCTGAGCGGCTGTTGGGCAGTGGTGATATGCTCTTCCAATGGGAAGGCGTCACTACGCGCCTCCAGGGTGCTTTGATCGACTCCTCGGAGGTGGAGCGTGTGACGGGTTTTATTGGTCGCCAACACGGCTATTCGCAAGCGTACACGTTGCCGGAATTTATAAGTGAAAAAGAGGTGGCGGCCAGCGAATTCAACCTGAGCGACCGAGATCCGCTCTTCGACGAGGCGGCCCGCCTGGTCGTGATACACCAGCTGGGTTCCACCTCGCTGATCCAACGAAAGATGAAACTCGGCTATAACCGTGCCGGTTTTCTCATGGACCAACTGGAAGCCGCTGGAATAGTGGGTCCCGGCAAGGGTAGTCAACCGCGGGCTGTCTTTATCAAATCGGAAATGGAACTCGACCAACTTTTGAGGCCATAGGGCCATAAGATCGAAGCCTTCAAGTCGTTAGACTTGAAGGCTTTTCATTTTATACAGTTATCTCCAGATCATTCTCTTCCACCGGCCCGGTTAATGGTGCATACTCTTGTTCTCAACCTTAAAATAAGGGCTGTAATCGGCAAGCTGCTTCAGCAGGGCCTTTCCATCTGCCATAATTTTTGCGGTTGCTGCTTCACCAGCAGGCATGATAAAGTACCCTTCAGGCCCCTTTCGTTCACCTAATACAGTATTACCCGCATTGAGTAGCCAGGGCCCCTTGGGGGAATCTGGATTGGTGCCAACATCCGAATCCGTTATATAAGGAGCGTAAAACATATAATGCGGCATATTCATTGTCATCACCATATTATCGCCCGGCTTACCGGTATAAACCCGCATGATGGGCGCCAGCATATAGGAAACACCCCCTTTTCCCGGAGCCGTGTATATCCCTTTACGGATCCTGTTTGCTACAGAATCTTTGATCTGCTGGGGCGTAAACTTTCCGGATGCCCGCATAGCCGCCACATCCCTGTACATCGGAAAAATTGTCCTGGCGCCTTCGGTATCGTAGGCCATTGGGGCAAAAAGGTCTTTCCGGAATTCCCCCCATTCCCAATTCGTTCGGGCAATAAAGCAGATAAATCCGTTCGACCCTTTCTGCGCGACGTAATAGCCCTTTGCGGGCTCCAAAAGATAAACGGTAGCCGCACTGCGTAGATGAGGCGGCAGAGCACTTAAGGCAAGTTCCCTTTCCAGGTTTACAGGCATCTTATCGAGTTCCCAGCTCATAGTCTTTTGAGCCCGGCTGGAGGCAGGCAGAAATAAAGAGCAGAGGCATATCAGCAAGATGACCTGGGGCAAAAGCAGGCCCCGGCATTTCTTTGGCAAATTCGTTAAATAATGCATACAATATTTTTATAAGGTAATCAAATTACGACGAATGGCCATCTTCGAAAAGGGGCAAATGCGCCATATCTAAGGGGTATTTGGGACACCCGGCAAAGACATCGCCTGATCTAACGAAAGTTCAGAGATAATACTCCTAACTTCGGTATAAGGACAGGACCGGATCGGGGGAGCTTAAAAGAAAGTTTACAATAATTCTATCAAGAGATTAACCCTAAAAGGTTAGCATAAATAAAGAAAAATGGTTAACAAGCATTTATTTATTTCGTTTGTATTTATTATTGCCAGTCACATCTGTCCGGCACAAACAGATTCTGCTTCTCTTAAGGCAGACTCCATGCCTACGTTTCCAGATCCTCCAGCCGGATTTGATGTTCATCGCGACAATATATCTTACGGGAAGTTGACGGCCGTTCAATATCGTTCAAATACGCTTGGGAAATTTCGACAAATGAGCGTATATACACCTCCAGGATATACCGCCGATAAGAAATACCCTGTGCTTTACCTGTTGCACGGACTAAACGAGGACTATCGTCAATGGACTGAATGGTGCCAGGCTGATAACATTATAGATAACCTGATTGCAGAAGATAAAATTCAGCCTATGATCATGGTTTTCCCAAACTGCGATACCAGGCTGACAGTGACAGATACATCAAAGGCAAGCCGATCAGGGCGAGCGGATGGTTTTGCAGGTTATGGAAAGCCATTTGAACAAGACCTGTTGAAAGATATAATTCCTTATATCGATTCAAATTATTCCACATATACTGATCGCGAACATCGCGCTATTGCTGGCTTATCAATGGGCGGGGGGCAATCGTTGAATATAGGTTTGCATAACCTGGAAAGTTTTACCTATATAGGAGGGTTTTCATCGGCGCCTAATACAAACCAGTTCGGCGGTATCTATACAGATGTGGAATTGGTTCCGGATGTTGTGGCTGCCCGGGAAAAGCTCAAGCTGCTATGGATAGCATGTGGTAATAAAGACGGACTTTGGGGCGTTAGTCAAAGAGTCCATCAGTTTCTCAGGGAAAAAGGCATTCCTCACGTTTGGAGCGTGGATACTCATGGGCATGACAACATTGAGTGGGATAATAACTTGTATTGGTTTTCTCAGCGTATTTTTAAAACCCACAAAAGCAAATAACGGTCGAGTGTGAAAGAAGTTCAATCGACGCCAAAGCAAAACAGGGTTGCGCCACCCCTCATCATATCCATTCCCTGCGATCTGATCACGAACGCATACTCCCCTGGCGGCAGCTTCTTAAGTAGCCGCCGGCTTTCAAGAGCAGGACGAAATTCAACGGAAAGGCCTGGAACCGGGCGGGTATGTCTTCGAGGAATTGGCGGAGTGTCTATTGATCGGGGCCCATTGGAGAGTCGACAGGAAAGGAACCTGAATAGATGAAAGGTCATTTCTCCATGACTTAAGGCAGTTGGATCTTCCAAAAACATACAGAATTTAACTCATGTGTTTTAAACACTATATGAAACAAAAATTGGTTGTTTAAACGTTTAACTATAATTTGGCAACCAGACGATAAAGATTACATATGATTAAAATGATTGCGGCACTGGCAGTTGGCTGTCTGCTGTTTCCACCGCTTTATGCCTATGACAGATCTACCCACGAACCCGTGAAGGCAGATTCCACGGTCCTGTTTTGGCTCGAATCCTCATTGCAGCGCATTTTCCCTCAATCACCAGCCGGGCGGCGCCAATTGCTTGAACTATATGTCGCTCGCGGCTCCAATGCATCCTTTCAGGTGGGGTTCCACAATATCCAAAAGGACCAGGTAAAGGTGGCCTGCACCATGTCATCGGCTATGCAGCTTTCACCGACGGTCCGCTATGTCGGTCTGGTGCCTATGCGTCACTTTACCACCGACGTTCGTAGATCGGAGCTCGATGGCATTGGCTATCTGCCGGGCCTGGTCCCTGAACCATTGTTTCCTCAGACCTCTGCTGACGCCAGTCCATATGAGACGCGCTCTTTTTGGATCAGCCTTCATATCCCAACCGACATGCAGCCGGGTATCCATGATTTTCCGGTGACGGTGATCGTGCATAAGGGAAAAGATTCGATAGCGCAGAATTTGCAATTGCGTCTCCACGTCAGTAAGCTGGTGTTGCAACCAAGGCGTAATTTTCACGTGACACATTGGTGGAGGGGAGAAGCTACCAGCATTTACTTCGGTATAAAAATGTTTAGTGAAGAATGGTGGAAACATACCCGGGCGCAAATGAAAGATCTGATCGAACATGGCACGGATGTCGCGTTTGTCCAAAATTTCTTTGAATTTAAGGTCCTTGTCAAGGAGCCCTGCCAGATGTTGATCGTAAATGAAACGTCACCGGGCCGGTATACGTTCGATTGGTCGGTAATCAAACGCTTTACCGACATGTGCAAGGAACTGGGCTATGAAAAATTTGAATGGGCACATCTCTGGCTGTATTGGGGCGTCAAAACGGCCATGCATGTATATACGGTAAAGAACGGCCGTTACGAGTTGTTATGGAACCCTGATCTTGATGGTTTTTCGGATACGTATGTCAATTTCCTGAAGCAATTTCTTCATTCATTTCATGATTTCCTGCAACAGGAAAGTATTTTAGAGGATTCGTATTTCCATCTGTCCGACGAACCGTATAAAGAACATATACCGAATTATAAAAAAGCAAGACAGCTGCTTCATGAACTGGCGCCCTGGATGAAAGTGATGGATGCCCTCAGCGATATCGAATATGGCAGACAACACCTCACCGATATTCCGGTACCTATTATCAGCAGTGCCCGGGCATATGTACAGGAAAAGATACCTCATTGGGTTTACTTCTGCACCGCACCACGTGATAAATGGCTGAACCGCTTCTTCGATACGCCGTTACCAAAGATCAGAATGGCCGGATGGCTGTTTTATCACTTTGGTGCAGGCGGTTTTCTCCACTGGGGTTATAATCACTGGCACATACTTGACTCGGACCAGAAAGCAGATCCGTATACGAACGGCTCAGCACACGCATATCCGGGCATCCCGGATGGCGATCCATTTGTGGTGTATCCTGGCCCTGATGGGCCGTACGATTCCATCCGATGGGAGGTGTTTGCAGAATCGCTGCAAGACTATGCGATCTTACAGTCAGCGGGTATTGCAGCCGATGACCCCTTGCTTAATGACCTCAAAGGCTATGATGATTTTCCTACGTCGGAGAAATGGATACAGGATACTATGAAAAAAATCCTTGAACGTGCCGATGACGCTGCCGTGAGATAATTCAATTCTATGTCCTGCTATGCCTTGTATCGCAACATAACTGTTCCGGATCTTAACTGCCGAACATCTATCAGTGTCAAATTGCTTCTATATTGTATATTATTAAACAGAGCCTTTCCTCTTCCCTGTATTTTGGGGCTTACCCTGATGTTGTATTCGTCGATCAGTCCTTTACTAATAAGATAATTCGCAAAGGTGGCGCCGCCCCATGTTAAAATATCTTTACCGGGCTGCTGCTTTAATTTAGCAATCTCGGCTTCAGGGTCTGTGGCAATGCGCGAATTGGGCCAATTGACCATTTGCTGGGTTTTTGAAAATACGATATGCGGAATTTGGTAGGCCCACCGTGCATATTTTGCTTCGTTGGGATCTGCCGTTGGATTGTTCAGCTGCGCCCGCCAATGATCAAAATACAGGGGATTCATTCCACCGCCCGCTAATATGGTATCTACCGATTGCAGGTCATTGAACATATGGTTCCATAATTCATCACTGTTATCGACATTATGGTCTGCTGCCTCTGTTTTTTCGGCCGCTTCATCATTCTCTGCTGCTACAATGCCATCGAATGACATGTCCATTGATAAGATCAGTTTTCTTGCATTTGTCTGTTTCATGCGATTTGATTTGACATCAAAGCTATAAACACCGGCACAGTTATAAGGGGTGTAAATGTGACAAAATAAGGATGGTTTTTAGCAAGCCAGATTTATTCGATCTTCAGGACCTTCACCGGGTTGCTCCTCGCTGCCTTCCATGTCTGCGCCCCGATCATAATGAATGCGACCAGCAATACAGCCAGTAAGCCAACGAACAGCTCGGTGATTTGCACGGGCGCGTGATAAGGGAAATGGGGGAGCACAACGGTTTTGAAGAACAGGTAAGTTGCCGGCAGGGCAATGAGCGCCGATACTGACAGGAGAAATAGAAAGCCGCGGCTTAGTAAGTATATAAGGTTGCCGACGTTGGCGCCCATCACCTTTCGGATGCCGATCTCCTTTAGTCTTGTTTCGGTGGTGAATACCACCATTCCGAATAACCCCATGGATGCGATGGAAATGGCCAAAAAAGAAAGGAAGCCAATGATCTTGATCATAGTGGAGAATTCGCTGTATGCGTCTTTTATTTCTTCGTCATAGAATTCAGCCGTAAACGGATGGACACGATCGATCTTCTTCCATACCGACTCGATCCTGGCTACGGTGGCCGGCATGTCGGCGCTTTGTATCTTGGCGCTGATGATCGCCCTGTCTTCAGGTGTCCAAAACGTGAATGCTACCGGTCCGATGAGGTTCTCTACCTTACCATAGTGAAAGTCTTGCATTACGCCAACAATGGTCATTTTGCGCCCATTCAATGTGATCTGCTCCCCGATTGCTTTCCTGGGGTTGTTGGCGCCTATGTTGAATCGCTTTAAAACCTGCTCGTTGACGATCACCTCGCTGACGGCCAGGGCTGTGGTGGGGCGGGCAATAAAATTTCCGCCGGCAACGAGCTTATAGTCATGTAATGGCAAATAGTTTTCGTCAACGTGGTTGGTCATGACCAGGGCAGAATCCCGCGAATCTTTGTATTTCATATTGCCGCCCCAGGCGTTCCCAACACCGGTGGTAATGAGCGACCGGGACAGCGCAGTTACTTCCGGCATCTCACGGAGCTCCTTGAGCAGCGCGTCGGGTTTATTATTCAGCATATTGATGTTCAGAATGTTTGCTGTGCTGAATCCCAGGTCGAACGCCAGTATGTTCTTATACTGCACATAGCCGATGGTGGTGGTCGTAATAAAGATCAGTGTAACCGTGTATTGGATCACCACCAAAGCGCGCCTGAGTGTCAGGTGTTTGAACATTTTCACCGACGAAATGCTTCTGAAAGCATTGATAGGGCTTATTTTCGAAAAGAATATAGCGGGCAGGAAGCCGGCAATAACACCTACAGTGACAGAAAAGACTATGAAGGCCGCAACCATGGATGGCGTGAGATCGAGCTTTACCATGCGCTGCATCTCCGGGGCCATGTTGATCAGCATCGGCCGTAATACGAGAAACAGGAGGAATGAAAAAAGAAGGGCTGCCAGGGAGATCATGACTGCCTCAGCCAGGAACTGTAGCCGTACCTGGCCCTTTCCAGCGCCGATAGTTTTGCGAAGACCTATTTCTTTAATGCGGCGCATAGCGCGAGCTATCGAAAGATTTGTATAGTTGAAACAGGCAGACAATATGACAATAAATGCCAGCCCGCCTAATATCCATAGTACAATAGGAGGCATGTGAGGACCCGTGAAGCCAGGGCCGCCCTCTGATTGACGGAGGCTCTCTCCAACCACGATGTTGTATAAAGGAAGCAGTTCGAGTTGGATCTTGGTATTTTCTTCGGCCAGGTTCTCTTCCTTTGCAAGTGCGTTGAGCTGCGACCGGATTGCAGTCATATTGGCGTTCACCGAGGGCATGATGTATACGGAGTTAGACCACATGTTTGTCCATGAGGCAAAATGTTTGTCGCCTTTATTGGTTTGTTCAGCCGTAGACAACGATACCAGCGCTTCGAAGCTGATGTGCGAAAAGAAAGGAACGTCCTTCATGATACCGGTCACCTGGTAAACGAGTGTATCGATCCTGATTGCCTTGCCGAGCGCAGCCTGGTTGCCGAACAGCTTCCTTGCTGCCGTCTCTGTGAGAACAACCGAATAAGGATCTTTCAGCGCCGTTTCGGGGTTGCCTTCCACCATCGGAAATGTAAAGATCCTGAACAGCGACGGCTCCGCCCAAAAGCCCTTGATAGGGAGAATATTGTCACCCACCTTCGCATCACCCGAAAAGTCGTTACGCATAATAGTCACTTCTTCAATGCCGGTTACTTTCTCACGGATGAGCTTTCCCGTCTTTATGGATGTGGATGCAAACTTGCCGTTTTCTTCGTTGTTGGAGGTCAATATGTTGGTGATGCGATAGATCCTCTCGCCATTTTTGTGGAACCTGTCGTACGAACGCAGGTCGAGTACAAACGCGATCAGCAGTAGCCCGACGGACATACTGACGGCAAGACCGAGGATATTGATGAATGAGAACAGCTTATTGCGCATGATGTTGCGCCCTGATGTTTTAACGTAGCTTCCGATCATGATCCGGTTAATAAAAGGGTTGACAAATATTGATCTTCGCACCGTATAGCTTCTGAAGAACTTGAAGGCATCAATTATGTAGACCAGCTTTGCACGACGCGGCCCGATGGATCTTACATTCCGCTCGAAGCATTCGTAGAGGTCCCCCATAAGGTCCTCCACGAGCCCGGGCTTACAATACCATTCTACCAATCGCTGTGCCCAGGAGGGTGGATGGTGCTGCCGTTGTTCTTTCATGCTACATTTTTTTCCAGGCAAGTGACGGTATCCTGGCCCACAGCTCATCGCGCATCGATTTGGCGCTGACCAATGCTGTCTTCCCCTGCATAGTGAGTTGATAGAATCTTTTGCGTTTACCGCCACGAGCCTTCGTTGCTTCACCCAGCTCACTTTTCACAAGCCCCTTCTCTTCGAGACGGTTGAGCACCGCGTGCACTACACCAAGTTTCACTGAACGGCCTGTGTGGTTCGAGAGTTCGTCGCATATCGCTACGCTATATGCTTCGCTCATCAACGCTGCAACGGTAAGTAGTACCAGCTCTTCGAATTCTCCGAGGTTTGTACCTTTCATCTCCGATATTAATTACGTAAATGTATGTAAAATGTTTTGTTTTACATACAAAAGGAGAAAAATTTGAAACGGCTTTTCTCCTGGTTTGATGTTCATCAGGAAGAGGTGATCACGGCTTACGGTGAACTTTTCCTTCAAGATAAGGAGTGAAAGCATCCGGTTTGCCCGGTGGTGCCTTGCCCGGGCTGGCCATGACCTTCACCCACCCAATCACCGATAAGAAAAGCGATTTTTTTTAAGGCTGGATGATCGGACGCGGATTGCTGTGCCTGCAATGCTCCGGAGAGGCAAAGGGCTATGCCGAGTAAGGATGGCTTTAGAACAGATATTTTCATAGCTTGCTGATTTTAAGATTGTTTTTTATCGCGGATGAATATTCCAATGATAAGGGAACTGATCGTACCCACTACAATTTGCCCTATCAGCGCCATGGATACCTGGGATAGGGTGCTGAACTCCTTTTTTATCTTGTCCATCTGCAAATTGATTTTTTCGGGGCTTTCATGGGCTGCTATCATGGCTTTTTCTGCTTCTTTTGCCATATAGGCGGCATAGCCGGGATTGATGACCGTACAGTATAATAAGCTGAAAAGAGCGACCAATACCCCGGCAATGACCGAGATAATAATGCCGGTCTTTACTGCCTCCCTGTAAGTTATTGACGAACTGTTTTGACGCCTGACTTCCCGGGTACCCAGGTAAATGCCTACGACCAGTATAAGGATGCTGAACAAACCCGAATACGCCCTGATCCTCCACGCAGGGATCTCCAGGTGCAGGGAGCTGTTGAACCAGCTCACAATAGTAAAACAGGATAGGAGCCAGAGACCGGAAAGAAGACCCGTATACAGACCGGATTTTACGGAAGGTTTCATGTCAGATTTGATTTTTGGAAAATGTCATTGCCGCAACAAATTTGCGCCTTCGGGTATCAAAATGCAAGAAAAGGGGGGTGGAGAAAGGATGGATTTTGGAAATTATACCTGATATTCTGCCATTTCGGCGTATTTAAGCCGCGCCTCAACTCGATTACTGACACCCAGCTTGGTGTAAATATTATTTACATGGGTTTTTACAGTGCTGACCTCTACGAAATAGACGGCGGCAATTTCTTTGTTGGTTTTGCCATTAGCTATGAGCTGGAGGATTTGCAGCTCCCGTTGGGTAAGTCGGTTTTGAGGGGAAGGAGCCACAGTTTTTATGGGTTCGGGGACTGATGCTGTCGCCGGCCGCCGGGCTATTAGCAGACCGGTCGTCAAAAAGCAGGCAGCGACCAGGCTGAGGTAAAGGTCGAGACGGATGTATCGATACAGGGTGAAAAGGCTGATCGTCTGAAACAAAATAACCGTGGTTGCTGTTAGTATTGCGATCTTTACAGTAGTGGCATATTTTCTCATCTATGCTGTGTTTTCATAAACGAAAATTACAGATTTATGGACAAACGGGCACATTGGGACAAGATATTCTCTTATAAAAGTGATTACGAGAAAAGTTGGTTTGAGTCGTACCCGGCCACTTCCATCGCATTTATAGAGGAGCTTAGCCTTGCCAAAGACGCAGCGATCATTGACGTGGGAGGCGGCGACAGCCGTTTGGCCGATGCGCTCCTGAAAAACGGTTATTCGGATATAACAGTCCTGGATATTTCTGCCGCTGCCATTCAGAACGCCCGGAGGCGGCTGGGAAAAAACGCTGAACGTGTGCAATGGATCGTTGGCGACATATTGGAATTTGAGCCTTCCAGGCATTATGACTGCTGGCATGACCGGGCAGTTTTCCACTTTGTTACGCAGCCTGACAGTATCCGGCGTTACAGGCGGCTAATGGAAAATAGCATTCTGCCTCACGGGGCGTTGATCATTGGAACTTTTGCGGAGGATGGACCGGAAAAATGCAGCGGCCTTCCTGTAAAACGATACTCGCAAAACACGCTGACCAGCCTATTGCAGCCTTCTTTTGAAAAGATCAGGTGCATCGACGAAAAGCATGAAACGCCGTCGCATAAGATCCAATCATTTACGTTTTGCCGCTTCAGGAGAGCATAAGTCAGTTATCCTCCATTTTATTTTTCATTTTTCCCAGGAGCGCATAGGCTCCCTTTACAACTATCCGGGTATTCTTCCAGTTCCCGTTTCCGGAAGGCTTTACTTCTATCCAGCCCTGATCTTTTTGGCCCGTGCCGACTTCAACAAGTTGAAATTCCCCGGGACCTTTGCTAAGAAAGATGTAATCCTTCCCCATATAATGGACGACAGCATCTTCCGGAATAACGGTCGCCTTACAGGTGTCCAGATCGAAGATACCCGTCAGGAACATTCCCGGTAAAAGTACCTTTTGCGGTTTTTCAAAATGACAGTGAATGAGTCCGCTGCGGGTATCGCTTATATTCCTTGTAACCAGGATCGTCTCGACTTCATACCAGGTATCCGGCTGACCTGCCAGGGATACTTTTCCCCGTACCCCTTTTTTAAGGAGATCATGTCTTTTTCAAATACGGTCATGGCCGCATGAATGTCTTACAGGACAATACACCAAGCAGGAATGATCCTGCCAGAATTCGGGCGATATATATATGGATACTCTTCATGGTTATTTGTTTATTACTCGCAGTCATATTCGTATCTCCTCACCGCTACATAAGTGTCGGTACGATTGACGACGGTTTCGATCCTGCCTGCGTTGTCGAATGTATAGCTGTATTGCCAAACATAGTTGCCATACTGGTAAGAACGTATCAGATGCTTATTCCTGACCGTAGGAACGCCATAATCGTAAATGTCCTCAAACATCCGGGGATCGCCGTCCCGTGTGGTGAAATCGGTATAATAAGTGTAAATAAATACGTCTCCATCTGAGGTGACAGCTTTTACACAATCTCCATTGTCGTAAGTATAGGTAGTGGTGGTTTTTATATAAGCATTCCCGGAAGTTGACGAGGTCAACAAACCGGCGCCGTCATAAGAATAGCTGGTGGAGTCGGAACTGGGGCCGCTATACCCGGTTTTTATCAAGGTCGGGACCCCTTTACTGTTCAGGTGAACAGTGTCGGAGGACAGACGGGTGTTAGACGATGTAATAATGATGCTGTTGTCATGATACATAAATATCCTGATGGCAGAATCAGTTGACCACTTAATATTTTGATAGGCGATACGCCCATCGTTGTCATAAAAGATGCGAGTGACAGTTGCACGGGCACCGCTTGCTTCGTAGACCGTATCATATATGGCGATTATCCTGCAGTGTTTGGAAGCGTGGGATGAATCTTTTTTGCATGAAATAAGGGCCGGAATAAACGATAGCGTAATAAGTAAGGCTTGAATTGCTCGCATGAGGTGGAATTTGGCAGCGAATTTACCGGCCGGGGCTTTCCCGTAATGTTGTATTTATCCCGTGGCGGGATCGGATGAGTAGTTGACGCCTCCGTAGCACTCCACCGGTAACGACTAAGTCAAATCCGCCAACGGATCAATGCTCCGGCGGGCAAAAAGGAAATGAGATATTTTTGCCTCCTATCAGAAAGCCATGAAAAATATTCATTTGATCTTATTCGGTAGCCTGATGATGCTCGGCTGTCGCAAGCACCAGGTTCCACCCACACCCCCGGCTGCCGCCTGCGTGGTAACCAGCTGCCCCAGCTATTTTGGCACGACGCAAACATTTACGTATAGTGATTCCAGGCTGATGACAGGCAGGAAATACGACTTTGGGACAGTCGGTTTCGGCCCTTTCACGCAGACGGTCGACAAGAACAAAGTACATTCCAGCTATACTCAAGGTGGAACCACCCTTGAAGAAACAGACGTCTTTACAGGCGGCACCGGTAATTTATACGATGGAACGCCGGTCTGGATGACCAGGACAGAAAGACAGGCATCGGCCAGTGGCTCTAATAATATGAGCATGGGACCCGACACCTTGTATTACTTCCAATATGGCGGCAAAAAAAGGCTGACGAAGGTAACCTACTTTGCTCCGGTGATAAATACTGGAGACTACCATTATATTTATGCCCGGCAGCTTTTCAGTGTTGTTCTTGATATCACCTACGATGGCAACGATAATGCCATCCGGCTGAAGCAATCGGATGTATACCGGTACGGAACATACATTGTCAACGCGCCGGCCAATAGTTATTTTGAGTATGACTCGATCCCCTGGACCGTGATCAACGTCACTTATGACAGCAAGCCTTCCCCTTTCACCGGGTCGCTGAAGTACTGGAAGTTCGTACAAAACGATTGGGGCCTTGCCACTAACAGGAACTGGCAGGCTATTATTACGGCCCTGAGCCCCAATAATCCGCTGACCGTAAAGTACGAACTGCAGCAGGGCAGCGCGTCCAACACCTCCTACAGCATGACCTACAATTACAACGATAGGGGATATCCCGCTGACAGCTATACTTACGATTGCAGGTAAAATAATCCAAGTCACTTCCAATGACTGTTATCAGATATCGAAGATACTCTTTTAAGGAGCCTGCTCCGATCACAAACGACCAGTTCCTGTACCTTAAGCGGCAGATCGCCTCAAGTGCCGGTTTTGAGATAGATGGAGATTTTAAGACCACATTCACCTCTCAGTATAAGAAGAATATACGCTGGTTTCTCATTGGGATACTAGCCTGTATAGGTTCGATTATCATGTACAAGGCGTTTTTTGATTTCGTTCCGGGACATTTTGCCTGGCCGGAGTATATCGTGGCGATCTTCATCGTAGCCGGCGGCGCCATAGCCCTTTTCATGCTCATGCAGATGCTGCTCGAAGGGCCGTCTATGGCTACTTTTCTGACAGAACGAAAATTGTATTTTGTCCGGATGAAACATGCCATCCGGCATTATCCCGATTACCCGGCTTTTTATGCCTCTTTTTATGGAAATAATAATGTCAGTGGGTCCAATGCTTCCTTCCGGAAAGAGGCATTGCGGGAACAAGAGCAGGCTCCCCTCTCATTGGATCGTTTTTTAACCCGTATTTTTTATCTTATTGACAGGCACCTCTGGAAGGTAGTATTAGCGGTTGCCGCAATCATATTGATCAGGAAATATTTTTTAAAATAAGGTTTACTCACTTACTTGAACGCAAACCAATCATATTTCCTTCTGTATCCTCTATCAAGGCAATATACCCGAAGTCTCCTACTTTTAATTTTGGCCGGATAATTTTACCACCCGCAGCCTCTACACGGCTTAATTCCGATGTAATGTCTTCTGAATAAAAATATACCATGGTCCCGCCGATGCCAGGTCTGGCCACATCTAACTTTACCAGCGCACCACTTGTCCCCCCACTATCCGGATGATTGGGGAAACCGGCGTACTTCATTTCTGAATGTCTTTCGCTGTCGACACCAATATCTGTCAGTTTGAGGCTGAACACAGTTGAATAGAAATTTTTTGCCCTTTCAAAGTCTGAGGTATAGATCTCAAACCAATTCACTACATTTTTCATCTTATTGAGCTTTTTAGGTTAATTTTTAGCAAAGCTACTTGAAGTAAAGAAAAATGCACTTGTCATATGATAAGAAATGCTAACCCACAGCAATTCCCTTCCTGATCCTGCTTAATGATGTGTCGGTAATGCCTAAATAGGACGCTATATATTTTAGTGGAGATTGTGTAACGATTTCCGGTCTCTCTTTAATGAGTTGTAAGTATCTGTCAGTAGCACTTACCGTTAATGCATTAATGGAGCGCTGTTTCAAAAGAAATAGCTCTCGCGTTGCCCAGGTTCTGCCCCATTCTCTTAATCCTTCAACCGTGTTAAGCAGTTCCTGGAAAACGTTATAGTCAATTTTCCAAACAACTGAGCTCGTGATTGCCTGAAAGTTTTCTCTTGAAGGCATTCTTTGAAATAAAGAGAACGATTCTATTAAAACATCTTTTGAGCAATAAAATGCTGTAGTTGTTTCATTGCCGTTATAATCGTAAAGAAATGACCTGAACAGGCCTTCTTCTATTGCATAAAATGCTTTGGTAACTTTGCCTGTCATTATAGGCATGGCGCCTTGCCGGAATTCAATTCTGGTGTGTGCCTTAATAATTTTTTCGTAATCCCGTTTCTTTAGGAGAGGATGATTGTAAACCAATTGGAAAAACGCAAGCTCCATTTTTATTGCAAATCTAGACTTTTATGCTGTTACCAGCTGCCTGCTGGTTGGATGCACATGGCTATCAGGTTAATTAAGTCCCCTATACTCGCTCGGCGACTTCCCTGTCTTAGCCTTGAAGATCTTGGTAAAATGCGAAGGATGTTCGAAGCCCAGCTCATAAGCTATCTCGCTGATGGATCCCTCCGTCCCCCAGAGCAGCGACTTAGCCTTTTCAACGAGCTCGAGGTGTATATGCTCTACCGTACTCTTACCGGTGGACTTCTGCAGCAGGTCCGAGAGATAATTGGGCGATAGGTTCAGCTTCGAAGCGAAGTAGGTGACAGGAGGGAGGCCGGCCTCTATGAGGGTGCTCTGGCCGAAATAATCCTTGAGTAGCACTTCGAAACGCTGTACGACGTCAGAGTTCACCTTCGCCCTCGTATAGAACTGCCGGTCATAGAACCGGTCGCAATAATTCAGGAGCAGCTCCACGTTACTGACAATAAGCCCCTGCGTATGCTTGTCAATGGTCTGCATATATTCCCGGGCGATCTTGTCGACACAGTCCTTAATGATCACTTTTTCCTCCTCTGAAATATGCAGCGCTTCATTCACCTCATAGTGGAAAAAGGAATACTGGTGCATTTTTTTGCCCAGCGCGGTCCCGTACAGAAGGTCCGGATGAATAAACATAGCCCAACCCTCGTCCACCTTACAGTCGGGGCCTGCACCGATCACCTGCCCCGGGGCGGTGAACATCAGCGATCCTTCCCTGAAGTCATACTGACTCTTGCCGTAGTGCAGCAGTCCCTCGAACTTCTTACAGGAAATGGAGTAGAAGCCGAACCGGTACAGACCATCATCCTTCGGCCTTTCGGCATAAAAATCCGTATGGTCGATGACGCTGATCAGCGGATGCCTGGGCCGGGGCCGTTTCACCATGTCGTGAAGATCACTGATCGACTCGATGTTGGTAATGGGTTGGGCTGTTCTTTTCATACTGTTGTAAATTTAGACCTCTTCACTCAGATACCAGTCTGACTGAGCATCATCTTTTTAAAGTCCACATCATCCATTTGGCGCCGGGCCTCCAGCAACGGCCCCGCGTCATTGCCTACAGGATAGCGGAGCTTTTCCGTGCCGTCCGAGGCGGCTTCAAAAATAACATCCGCCACCTCGCCAATGTTCCCGGACATGGGCCATTGTTCCAGCAGGCCTAAAAACTGGTCAAACCGCTGCTGATAGCCGTCCAGTCCACCCCCTCCATAAAGGGCCATCGAGCGACCGGCAAAGTTGGTCCTATAGCCGCCCGGTTCGACTATTTTCAGCCGGATTCCCAATGGATTCAATTCATACTGAAGCGATTCCGTCAACCCCTCTACGGCAAATTTTGTGGCATGGTACAGCGTGCTGAATGGGAAAGTCAGTCTCCCCCCGATGGAAGACACATTGACAATGACACCGCTCTTTTGCGCCCGCATGCCGGGCAGAACGGCCTTAGTAACCTCTATCAGCCCAAAGAGGTTGACCTCGAACTGCTGCCGGATGACGTCCTCCGAAGCGGCCTCCAGCGCCCCGAAAGCCCCATAACCTGCATTGTTCACCAGCGCGTCTATCGCGCCGAATGTACGGATACCTGCCTCAACGGCTTCGTGGATACTGCCTTTATCGGTGACATCCAGCCGGGTCACCAGCACGCCGGCCAGACCCGAAAGCTCCGTTTCCTTCTCTGGCGACCGCATGGACGCAATTACATTCCAACCCTTTGCTGCGAATAATTTGACGGTCTCTCTGCCAAAACCGGAAGAGGCGCCTGTGATTAAAACTGTCTTTTTCATATAAAATTTGTGTTATTGTATGATAACACAAAGCTCACATGCATTGCCCGGAAGCATTTATACGATTCTTCGGAACCCTTGTACATTTCTTAGATCAGGTGGTGCATTACAATTCATCCGGCAAAATGCCCGGGGTTGAAACCTCCCTGGGAAATGATTTTGTTCGCTTTAAGTCTTCTGAAAGTTCCGAACCGGAAAAAATAGCGCCGGAAAAGATCAAGGGTATCGCTTTTTTGAAGGAGGACAAGCAAACCACGGCAATCGAATGTGACTACATCAAAGTATATCTTGGCTGGGGACAAAAACGCATCAGCGATTATGGCTGGTATCAGGTCGTAGAAAAAGGTATTGTCACATTGTACCGCATTGAGCGCTATAGATCTCATTGATCGTAAACCTCCGGGAGGTCCTTGGAGGTTTTTTTACGTGCATGCTTCTTTTCCGTATCTTTAAAACAGCATTAACGCCTTCCAGATCAAATGACAGCGTTTCGATTCATTCCGGTCACACCTCATGCGTTGTTAAGCCCATACATCGCAAAAATATGGGTATTCGAAAGCAGCGGCCGCCTTGCTGCGCAGGAAAGGAAGCTGATCGTCCCTAATACGAACCTCAAATTGACGCTGACCTACCGCAATGGGATCGCAGCCCGGGTGGGGACGAAGGCCTTTCTGCAACGTGAGAATGGACTGACACTTACTGGCCTTATCGACGAACCTGTTATTTTGGACCCGTATGAGGATACGCAGACCGGCACGATCATCATCGAATTCAACCCGCTCGGCGCTTATCGTTTCTTTCATTTACGGTATACCGAGGTTAAGAACGAGATCACGGACCTGGCAGACCTGGCCGGAAAAGAAGCCATGACGCTTCGCTCGCAATTGGCTGAAACTGAAGATATCACGGCAAAATTGGAACTCCTGCAAAATTTTTTGATCAAACAGCTGGAAAAATATGAGGCTGACTCCATTTACGATCATTGTATCCATCGCATAACGGCCACCAATGGCCTGATCACTGTAGCGCAGCTTGAAAAAGAAACCGGCTACAGCGCACGCTGGCTTCACCGGAAATTCTCGGAGCACCTGGGCACCGGCGCCAAGAACCTGGCGGAGATCACCCGCTTCAAACAATTCTACCAGGCATACTCAACCGGCATCCCTCCGGAGATCATAAAACAGTATATTTATCAGTATTATTACGATCAGTCTCACTTTCTCAGAGCATTTAAGCGGTTTACAGGGACCACGCCTACCGAACTGCAAACCAGTGTGAACGAGCTCAGTACAAGGAATTATACGAGCTAATTCCGATTCGTACAATACTTCGGACTGCCCTCACCCTATTTTTGTTAAAAAAACAAACAAAATGGGAAACAATGATTTTAACAGCAGGATCTCTGCAAAAATTAGCGCCAGTGAGGCGATCAAAAAGATCAGCAGCGTACCGGAGTGGTGGGGAATAACCTTTACCGGGAGCGCCGAAAAACCAAATGATAAATTTATCGTAAAGATGGGTGGGGATTCTTTCTTCCACTTTACCGTAACAGAATTAATCCCTGATAAAAGGGTTGTTTGGCTGGTCACCGATTGCAATATGCCCTGGTATGCGGATAAAAAGGAATGGGCCAACACCCGGTTGATCTTTGACCTCCATGAAAGCAATGGCATAACAGAGCTGAACTTCACACATGAAGGTCTGACACCGGACGTTGAATGTTACAAGGACTGTGAACCGGGCTGGACCCATTGGATCCAAACAAGCCTGTTCTCTTATTTCACCACCGGGAAAGGGTCTTTCAGACCACCCACCAAATAGGTCATAGCCGGCAGCGTCAACTTCATATTAAATCATTTTATTGTATTATCCCATGGCAAAAGTAATTTTCGGGAACCATTCGTCGGTGATCGTTCCCCGTAAAGACCGGGGCAGCATTTGCAAATTTTATTGTGATGTCCTCGGTGGCGTCATTACGAAAGCAGAGGAAGAAAGGGACTTCATTCGTCTGGAAGAAAACTACATCGTATTCCTTTACGGGGATGTCCCCGATGAGAGCGGGTTCTTACGAACTGCAAGAGCGATGTGGCTGGAGATCAAGTCCGACAATGTGGAAGAAATGAAAAAGAAGATCCTTGATTCAGGTGTCAGGAAGCTGGAGGTGCCTGACCCTCACCTCTACTTTCAGGCGCCTGGGGGACAGTGCTGGAGGCTGACAGGGATCAACGAGGATCTTTCCTTCTATGAGGGTGGGGGAGCAGGCCCTAATGTCGAAAAGATAAAAGAAGGCGCCGCAATGGGGTTTGCGTCTCATTAAGGTGTTGAGAAATAGAAACACGCTATCCAAAAAATGGCCTCTATAACTGCTATAATGTAAAGCATGTACCTCATGATCAGTCTCCTCAAGACCATCTTTGCAATTTGCATGCCCGGGGGAAAAGGATGATTATCGCAACTCATACTTCAAAATGCCTGGTTCATCTTTACCGGGAAAGTCACCGATTCAAAAGGCAACGCCCTTGGTGGAATAAAGGTTGCCCTGGAGCATACGGTCTGGGCTAACTCGTATGTTTTTGCCACGACGGATAACAATGGCCATTACAATGTTGAGCTGCCCGCCGAACCAGCGGGTAGCCGATCACACTGATCCCTTCACCCGTGATCAGGCCACCGTCCGGAATTTTACCTGGCGGTTGAGCGGTCAACGTCAGGATGGAGGCTTCTATGGTGCTCATGTCGATATCTATCAATTTGGTACGGATGTGGATCCGAGCCAGGTGAAGCTGGTACTCACGCCTATGGAGAGTACGTTGATCGACGGCACGCCCGCTACGGCATTTGAACGGCAGGTACAGGATGTCGCCGGCACTTTTATGGTCGCGGATGTGCCCATCGGGAAATATACTGTTAAAGCCATCTATCCGGGCAAGACCCTGCTGATGAAAAACCGGCACGAAGAAGATGAGCCCGCGGTCAGCAAGACTGTCATATTTGGCAAATATGGTTACCTGGGCGAAACGGAATACAACATTGAGTTCTGGTTGTCGGAATGATAGACAGCCCCATGCCGGACTGTTTATATATATATTCAAAATATGCCGGTGTAGCCTCCCGGTAAAAAAAATTTGCGTAGCTAAATAGCTACACGTATATTTGTAGTCAAATAGCTACGCAATGAATCTGAGACGAGACGTATTTCAGGCCATAGCGGACCCGACAAGAAGGGCCATACTTCTGCTGGTGGCTTCGCAGGCCATGACTGCGGGAGCCATAGCAGCCAACTTTGACACAGCCAGACCGACCGTTTCCAAACACTTGCAAATACTCACCGAGTGCGAATTGCTTAAACAGGAGCAAAGCGGCAGGGAAATTTATTATCACTTTAATGCAAAAAAAATGAAGGAAGTAGCGGACTTTATTGAGCCATTCCGCAAGATGTGGGACGACAGGTTTAATAAGCTGGAAGACATCATGAAAAAGTACAAATCAAAATAATAGCACCATATGGAACAAAAAACAAAGATACACGCAGAAGACGGCAAGCAGGAATTGTTGATAACAAGAACGTTCGATCTTCCGGTGGAATTGCTTTTTAAAGCGTATGCGGAGCCCGGGATTGTAGAGCAATGGATGGGAACGAAAGTGCTGAAGCTCGAAAATAAAAGGCACGGCGGTTATCAGTTTGAAACCACCGATCCTAAAGGGAACAAATACGGGTTCAATGGGGTGATCCATGAATTTGTTCCAAACCAGAAGATTACACGGACGTTTGAAATGGAGAATACGCCTTTTGGTGTTCAGCTTGAGTTTTATGAATTTCAACCGCTTACCGATGATACCAGTAAGCTCAATATCCATATAGTGTTCAGGTCGGTGGCAAACAGGGACCAAATGCTGCAGCTTCCCTTCGCCCAGGGCATCAATATGGCGCATAACCGACTCCAGGACATAGCAGGCAAACTAAAATAACATGCCATGGCAAAGAGAAATAAAATTATCTATTGGATCTCTACTATCTGGCTTTCATTAGGGATGTTATCGACCGGGCTCTTTCAATTGTTCAAAGCGAAAGGAGAGGGGGCGGTGGCGCCGCCGGGGGTAGACGGTATTGTACATTTAGGCTATCCTGTTTATTTTCTGACAATACTGGGCGTTTGGAAAATATTGGGAGTTATAGGATTGCTTATCCCTAAATTCCCTTTACTAAAAGAATGGGCTTATGCCGGCTTTTTCTTTATCATGTCGGGAGCGATATGGTCACACATCGCATTGGGCGATCCCATGAAGGACTTATTTCCTTCTCTGCTGCTGCTGAGCCTGACTGTAATATCGTGGTATTTCAGGCCTGTGAACAGAAAGGTTATATTAGCTAATTTCAATAAATTAGCAGTATGAATCCTAAAGTCGATTTCTTTTTTAGTAAAGGCAAACAGTGGCAGAAAGAATTTGAGAAATTGAGAACAATTATTCTTGACTGTGGCCTGACCGAAGAACTTAAGTGGGGGCAACCCTGCTATACTTTTGAGAAAAAGAACATCGTTTTAATGCATGGATTTAAAGAATACTGCGCACTCCTGTTTTTTAAAGGTGTCTTGTTACAGGATGCCCATGGTATCCTCATTCAGCAAACGAAGAATGTGCAGGTGGCGCGACAGATCCGGTTTACCAATGTCCGGGAAGTAGTTAAGATGGAATCTGTTCTGAAAGCCTATATTTATGAAGCCATTGAAGTAGAGAAAGCCGGACTGAAAGTAAAGCTCAAAAAGACTGCGGAATTCAAAGTTCCCGAAGAATTTCAAAAAAAATTAGATAAGATTCCCGCCTTAAAAAAGGCTTTTGCTGCATTGACCCCCGGACGGCAAAAAGGATACCTTCTTTATTTCTCCGCGGCCAAACAGGCTAAAACACGGGAGTCAAGGATTGAAAAATATCTGCAACATATTCTCAAGGGAAAAGGATTGGATGATTAGTCTAATAATATAAAAGTATGAAAGACGAACTACTCAAAGTATTGAAAGCCCGTTTTGAGAAAAACATGGGCCGCCATAAAGGTATTGAATGGGATAAAGTACAGGCAAGACTGGAAGCTAACCCGAAAAAAATGAAGTCCCTTCATGAAATGGAAAGAACCGGTGGTGAACCGGATGTTGTCGGGCATGATAAAAAGACGGGCGAATATATTTTTTACGATTGTTCTGCGGAAAGCCCTAAGGATCGCAGAAGCATTTGCTATGACCGCAAAGCGCTGGATGCAAGAAAAGAGCATAAGCCAGCCGATAGCGCTATGGATATGGCCGCTGCTATGGGTATTGAGCTTTTAACGGAAGAACAATACCGGGAGTTGCAGCAGCTGGGAGCATTCGATACGAAAACATCCAGCTGGATAATAACACCTTCTGAGATCAGAAAACTCGGCGGCGCCCTCTTTGGCGATCGCCGCTATGACCACGTATTCATTTATCACAACGGTGCGGATTCCTACTATGCGGCCAGGGGGTTCCGTGGGTCGCTGCGGGTCTAACGGCAGGGAGGGATGGATTACCAAAATAACTTACTAATCGGCTAATAAAAGAAACTCGTCAGGGCAGAGAAAATAGTTACTTCAAGGTACAACAAACCTTGTCAAAATGAAAAAGCTTTACTCTCTCCCCGCATTATTAGCGCTTCTTTTATTGTTTAGCCCAACTGCATCCTGGTCGCAGGTTACGTTGAGCGCCGATGGCTCCGGTGATATGTACAGTCTTATCGGGTCGAAAGGATTTGGCATCGAAAACCCCGATTGCAAGCACCCTTCCTTTGGCCCGCATGTCACATCCATCTTCGACAATACTTTGGGTAAGTATGTATTTGTGTTCCACAGTCATATTGTGCTGGACGACGACCGTTGCACCAATGAGGATCGGGTACGTATGGAAATAAAAGGAGGCGACGGTTCTTCTCCAATCATGCAGCATACGCAGGGGCAAACAGCTTATTATCGCTGGAAATTCAAACTGGACGCCGGCTTTATCCCCTCGAGCCGTTTTTGCCACATATTCCAGATAAAAGCGATGAACGGCGATGACGGCGCCCCGCTGATGACCATTACGCCTCGTGCAGGCAATCCTGAAAAAATACAGATCATCCATAGCTCCGGTGAAGGCAGCGGTAGCCTGGGCACAGTAGCGGAGGCAAACCTGGCGCCTTTTAAAGGCACCTGGGTGGAAGCGTATGTAAAATACAAAAGCAGCGACGGAAGCGCCGGGACATTTGAAATTACCCTAATACGGTTGAGCGACGGCGCTACATTGCTGTCATATACCAACAACAGCCTGGATATGTGGCGTGACGGCGCCGATTATAACAGGCCTAAATGGGGCGTGTATCGCGGTAAGGACGATGTGCTGCGGGATGAACAGGTACGCTTTGCTGATTTCTGCATATCGGAGAGCAGCGCAAGCCAGTGTCCGAGTGACATCGGCAACGGCGGCGGGGGAGGAGGAACCACTACGCTGAATGCACAACAGGATGCTTATGTGCGTGACGGCTCCAATGCAGGTACTGCTTTTGGAAGCACAGACGCTTCAGAACTGGTTACCAAGGTGGCGCCTTCCGGCCAGACTGGAAATAACAGGGAGTCCTATCTCACCTTTGACATCAGCGGTATTACAGGCACTATTTCCGGCGTTTCGCTCAAAGTGTTTGGTAATACCCAGGATAGCCGGGATGCCAATATAGGTGTGGGCGCTTATTCCGTCAGCACCACTACATGGGCTGAATCAACCATCACATGGAATAATAAACCGGCCTCCTCTTCTTCTCCACTCGCTACTACGACAGTGACTGATGCCACCGGCCGGTACTACACCTGGAACGTAACGAGCTATGCGCAAAGCGAAAAAACGGCAGGTCATACCAAGGTTTCGTTTGCCTTGAAGAACCAGGCCACTACGCAAGGGCAGCTGATATGGAGCTCCAAAGAAACGGGCAGCAATCCGCCGCAGTTGGTGGTGACGACTACCACCGGCACAAAGGTGGTCGCTCCGGCGTTGACGGCGGCGCCGGCTGCTATTGAAACTGCGATAAAGACAGATGTCAACAGCTACCCCAACCCATTCCATAACGATAATACCATTACATTCAGCCTGGCGGATGCAGGTCACACCTACCTGGCGGTATTCGATATGCAGGGTAAGCAGGTGGCCGTGCTGGCGAACGGATATTTTGAAGCAGGCGATCACAATGTTACCTTCACAGGAGGCAGACAGCCGGCAGGGGTATATCTCTTAAAATTGATCCACAACAAAAGTGTTGTCATAAAGAAAATGGTAAAGGAGTAAAACGGCGCCGGCCGGTGTATGTCCGGCCGGCTTTTTAAGCATCTTTATTGTATTTGTTGCGGTATTCCAGCGGCGACATTCCCGTGATCTTTCTAAACACTTCACGAAATGCCTTCGTGTCGGAATACCCAACTTCATACATAACCTCATTGATCGTTTTGCGGCTGGTCTCGAATGTCTTTTTTGCCGACTCGATCTTTACTCTTTGTAAATATTCCAGCGGCGTATTGCCGGTGGCCTTGATAAATCTTCTGTCAAAGTTCCGTCTGCCCACCGCGAAAAGGGAAGACAGGTGCTCGACGGATATTTTTTCGTGCAGCTTATTCTCGATATAGGTCTGGGCCTCTTTTACCATTTCATCCCTGTGCTGTTTCTGTCCTTTGAAAATGATAAACTCGGACTGGCTTTGCCTGTCCATTTCGATCTGAAAAACCTTGGAACAATAAATAGCCGTTTGTCTGTCGTATTTTTTTTCTATGAGGTAAAGCAACAGGTTCAGAAAAGAGTAGGCCCCGCCATTCGTATAGATTCCATTCTCATCCGTGATCAATCTATCCGTCTGCAAATTCACATTGGGAAACATATTCCTGAAGTTTTCCGCTACGCTCCAATGGGTCGAGCAGGTTTTGCCCTCCAGCAGCCCTGATGATGCAAGCAAAAATGCACCCGTGCAAACGCTGGCTATTTCAGCCCCATTCCTATATTGTTCAGAGAGCCAGTCGATGAGTTCCCTGTTCCCATCCACGGCTTTATAATAATTATGGTTCAATGACGGAATGATCACGAGATCGGTGCTTGTAATAGCCGAAATATAAGTGTGTGGCCTCACCGCAAACACGCCGCCATTGTATTCCACTTCTTTTGTAATACCCGCCAGCACGATCTTAAACAACTCCTCTTTCCCGCGACCTCTCCAATGTTCATTGGCCCTCGTCAATATTTCATAGGTACCCGTAATGCTGCTGATGTTGTTTTCGCCGTCGGGGACAACTATGGTGAGGTGCTTCATTGGCGTACTTTTTACAAAGGTAATATTTTGTGTCTAAATCGACCCTTTATAAAGTCTATTTTACACCCTATCGGTGATAAATAAGGACACTAGCTTTGTCTGATCAAAATTTAAAAATTATGAAAATAGCAGACAAGGTCATTCTGGTGACCGGAGCCAACCGCGGCATAGGGCATGCCCTGGTGGAGGAAGCGTTGAAGAGAGGCGCAAAGCGGGTGTATGCAGGTACCCGCACATCTTTTTCACATCCGGATCAGCGTGTTATACCCCTGGTACTCGATGTAACGAACGCGGAACATATACAGAAGGCCGTCGAAGAGATCGGTTCTCTCGACATCCTGGTCAACAATGCCGGCGTGGCGCTTTATGACGATCTGAGCGACCGCACCATGATAGATCGGCATCTGGCTGTCAACTTCTTCGGTATATACAACCTGACCCGGGCTTTTCTCCCGGCGCTGATCCTTGCACAGGGGGCGATCGTCAACAATTTGTCGGTGGCGGCCCTTGCTTCTTTACCACCGGTTGCGTCGTATTCGATCTCAAAAGCCGCCGCATTCTCGCTGACGCAATCGTTGCGCGCTTATTTAGCCGGGCAGGGTGTAAAGGTCCATGCTATCCTCACCGGTCCTGTCGATACGGATATGAACCGGGGCCTGGATATACCCAAGGTCTCGACCGAATCGGCGGCACGCGGCATCTTTGACGGAGTGGAGAAAGGGGAGGAGGATATCTTTCCCGATGTCATGTCCGCCTCCCTGGCTGAAAGCTGGCATGGCAGTGCAATGAAGGCGCTGGAACGTCAGAATGCTGCGTTCGTAGCTGTCAATTAGCCTCAAAATTCCCCGATTTTCCGTAGCTTAGGTGTCAGCTTAACACCATTGCCATGCCAACGATAAAATTTACCTATGCGTTGAAAAGGTATTTTCCTCAATTGAAGGACATGGCTGCAAACGGCAATACCCTGCCGGAGATACTTTTCGAAATAGAATCGACTTATCCGGGGCTTAGCAGCTATGTGCTGGATGAACAAGGCAGCCTGCGAAAGCATGTCAATATTTTTATTGACGGCACGATGATAAAAGACCGGACTGCGCTGAGCGACCCGTTTGCTTCGAACAGCGAGATCTATATTATGCAGGCCTTGTCAGGCGGTTAACTCAAAACACACGCATATGAAATCGACACTGCTTTTGGGTACGCGGAAAGGATTCGTGGCCTATCGTCAGCTGAACGGTAAGTGGGAAATGGAAAATCTTTCCTTTGAAGGTGTGCCTGTTTCCATTGCTTATGCCGATCCGCTGAAAGGAACCTGGTGGGCCTGTCTGGATCATGGGCATTGGGGGGTTAAGCTGCATCGCTCGAATGACAGGGGGCGAAATTGGGAAGAAATGACTGCGCCTGCTTACCCGGAAGGAGAGGAAGTGAAAGACGGTATACCGGCGACTACCCGCTATATCTGGTCGATCGCACAGGGTGGGGCTTCGGGATTATGGGTCGGCACCGATCCGGGCGGTTTGTTTATAAGCAAGGATGAAGGGAGCAGCTTCCAGCTCATTGGGTCGTTGTGGAACCATCCTTCCCGGAAGGAAGGATGGATGGGTGGGGGACGGGACCAGCCGGGTATTCATTCCATTGTAATAGACCCGCGGGATGAAGATCATATTCATATTGCCATCAGTTGCGCAGGTGTGTTTGAAACCATCGATGCCGGCGGGTCCTGGGAAGTGCGTAATAGCGGGTTACGCGCTGATTTTCTTCCGGATCCCACTTCTAACATAGGTCACGATCCCCATATCCTGGTGGCCGCACCCACCAACCCCGATGTACTCTGGCAACAAAACCACTGCGGTATCTTCCGTTCAACCGATGCTGCAAAGAGCTGGCAGGATGTGAGTCAGGCCCAGGGTCCTGCCCGCTTTGGTTTTGCCATTGCCGTAGCTGACGATAATCCCGACCAGGCCTGGGTAGCTCCCGCCAACAGCGATGTTACCCGCACAGCTATTCATGGGTCCCTCTGCATATGCCGTACCGACGATGGAGGTAAAACCTGGAAAGAGCTTCGAAAAGGATTGCCCCAACAACATTGTTTTGATATCGTTTACCGTCATGCGCTGGCCTGCTCCGGTAATACGGTGGCTTTTGGCAGCACTACCGGAAACCTTTTCTTTTCTCCGGACCGGGGTGAAAGCTGGCAGGTGATCAATAATTATTTGCCGATGATATACTCGGTTCAGTTTGCTGATTAGATGATACCTGTCCGGCAAGTACGCTGGCTACGAACCTGGCCATGGCCTCGCCCACCTCTGCAGGAGCGTCTTCCTGTAAAAAGTGCGCTCCTTTCACCGTTACTGTTTGCTGATTGGGCCAGGCGCGGCAAAATTCTCTTTGAGCGCCGATGAGAAACCCTCCCGGATCACCGTCAATGAACAATTTTGGAATGGAGCTTTTAGAAAGCCAGCGGGCATAGTCGTCTACTATGTCCACTACATCCCTGGGTTGTCCCTCGATGGGCAATTCTCTTGTCCATTCGAGCATGGGTTGCCGCAAGGGACCCGGATTTCTGTAATGCCGGCGATATACCTCCATGGCTTCCCGGGAGATGCCCCTAAGAGGTAGAAGGTATTCAATAAAGAGGTTCTTCTGAAGGATCAGGTCTTCTCCCGCCGGTGTACGCTGCGCTTTAAAGAATTCCCGGGTTGTCTCCGGCCATTCATCCCAGGAAAAGAACGGTCGTACGATGGCCTCCAGGTAGACGAGGGCTTTTATCCGTTCGGGATGGCGTCGAGCCCAGGAAAATCCAAGCGCTGACCCCCAGTCATGTACAATAAGGATGATATTTTTTTTCAATCCCATCGTGTCAAACCAGGCGTCGAGATAACGCTGGTGATCGACAAACCGGTAAGAACCGTCAGGAGCTTGCCCTGAGTTGCCCATACCAATAAGGTCGGGAGCCAGGCAACGTCCGAAGGGCAGCAGGTAAGGAATTATGTTGCGCCAAAGATACGATGGGGTGGGATTGCCATGTAGAAAAACGATCGGGTCCCCCTCGCCCACATCCACATACGCCATATTCGTGCCAGGCAATGAAATGCGTTTCCTGTAGGAAAGTTCTTCAGTGGAGATAATTGGATGTTCCATAACCGCGATTTAGCGGACACCCAAGCAAAAAATGTACCCAGGGAGGATTTATCTTCTTCCGTACGCTCTTCGCCGGGATATATATCCCTTTGCAAACCTGCCGGTCAATAACAATCCAAATATAAAGCCCCCGATGTGCGCAGCATAGGCTACACCACCGGCCTCCTGGCCGCCCAGCATGCCTAATCCGTTCATTACCTGGAACGCAAACCATACGCCCACAGCTATAAATGCGGGGACAGGAATGATAAAAAGAAAGATCCATAAATGAACCTGCTTGCCGGGGAACAATCTCATGTAGGCCGCCAGCACAGCCGAAATAGCGCCGGATGCGCCCAGACTGGGCACCAGCAGGTCCTGTCCCAGAAAGAGCATGGCGCATACATGGCTTAACCCCGCCAGCATACCGCACAGCAAATAAAATACAAGATAACTTATATGCCCCATCGCATCTTCCACATTATCGCCAAAAACATACAGGAATAACATGTTGCCGCCCAGGTGCGAGAGCCCGCCATGCAGGAACATGGAAGTAAATAAAGTGAGAAAGACGGGGATGGGCGTCACACCCAAACCTGGCAGCTGAAACCGCTCATGGGTAATGGGATCGACCAGGATCTTCGTACCGGTGACAATGTCCTTCCCCGTTAAGATCTCGCCGGGGACGGTGGCATAGGAATACGTAATACTCACATCATGGCCCCATTTCTGCCAATAGATAAACGCGAAAATATTGAGCGCTATCAGCAAATAGTTTACGATGGGGGTCGTTCGCCTGTCCCTGTTATCATCGCCAATGGGGAGGACCATTTTTTTTACTAAAAATACACAAATATTCTCCAGATTGTTTTAATGGAGGCTTAATGTAAGAGAACTTATTTTACGGGGCCCGGTCGGTAGATTTGCCTTTATTCAACTCCATTTTTATGCGATCTGCCCTGATAGGGATATTGTCTTGCGGATTATTATTTACAGCCCGGGCCCAGGATCTGCCAACACTGGAATTGAGGCGGGTACAGCTGCCCAATGGGTGGTCGCTTACCCCCGTCGGTACGAGCCTGCCATTGGGTGATCTTCCGTTGAACATTGCCGTCAGCCGCAGCGGCAAATATGCCGCCGTCACCAATAACGGGCAAAGCATCCAGTCCATCCAGCTGATAGACACGAGGTCCGGTCGTCAGCTGGACAGTGTCGGCATCGGTACTGCCTGGGGCGGTCTTGCTTTTACAGCTGATGAAAGATCCCTCTACGTCTCGGGCGGCAATGATAACTGGATCATCCGGTACGCTATACAAAACAATAAGCTTATCAATGAGGACACTATCCGCCTGGGCGAGCGGCTGCCGAATAAAGTATCGCCGACGGGGATCGCCCTGGACGACAGGAAGCAGCTGTTGTACGTCGTTACAAAAGAGAACAACAGCTTGTATGTGGTCAGCTCACGGGATAAGTCCATTCTCCGTCAGCTGCCGCTAAGCAGCGAAGGATATACCTGTCTGTTGTCTCCTGACAAAAAAGAATTATATGTTAGTAGTTGGGGGGATAGGAAGGTCATGATCTATAATACGGATGCAAACCTGTTTACCGACAGCGTGATGGTGGGCAATCACCCCAACGACCTCTGTCTTTCCGGCAATGGCCAGTATCTCTTTGTAGCCAATGCCGGCGATAACAGTGTGTCGGTCATCGAAATCAGAAAGCGTAAGGTATTGGAGACCCTGAATGCTGCGCTTTATCCCGAATCCCTTGCCGGCAGCACTACCAATGGTGTTGCCCTGAGTGCTGATGGAAAAACGTTGTATGTTGCGAACGCGGATAACAACTGTCTGGCTGTCTTCGATGTCCATGAGCCGGGCGCCAGCGTTTCGCTGGGATTCATACCCACGGGCTGGTATCCCACCTGCGTACGGGTGATCGGCAAACAATTATTTGTTGCCAACGGAAAAGGCTTTTCTTCCTTTCCTAATCCGCAGGGGCCCAACCCGGTGGATATACGTCAGCGGGTGTTCCTGCATCAGGGGGATTCGGTTCGCAATACCCGTATCCGGGAGCAGTATATCGGCGGTGGTCTGCTGATGGGGTCGCTGAGCATGATCCCGGCGCCTTCGGAGGAACAATTGCACATATATACCCAGGCAGTATATAAGAACACGCCTTATAAAAAAGAGCAGGAGCCAGTGGGGAACCTTCCGCCTGTCAAGCATGTCTTTTATATCATAAAAGAGAACCGCTCATATGACCAGGTGCTGGGGGATATGCCGCAGGGCAATGGAGATACGAGCCTGGTGCTGTTCGGCAGGAAGATCACCCCCAATCAACATGCGCTTGCCAGTGAATTTGTACTGCTTGACAATTTTTATGTCGACGGCGAGGTCAGCGCCGACGGTCATCAGTGGAGCATGGGGGCTTATGCTACGGACTATATGGAAAAAATATGGCCAGGCTATTATGGTCACCGGGGCGGCAATATGGCTTCTCCTACTGCGCTCAACAAGGTCTACATCTGGGATCAGGCTGCCAGGGCGGGGATCAGCTACCGCACCTACGGGGAGTTTATCAATAAGGGGAACAAGCCGGCCATACCCTCACTGGCCGGACACTTTTGTCCTTACTTCCTGAATATGGATCAGCACATTTTCGATACATCGAGGGTTTATAAATGGATGCAGGAATTCGATTCGCTGGCGGCGGCTGGGGCGGTACCCGCCTTTCAGACGGTGAGATTCGGCAATGACCATACCGAGGGTACGGCTGCCGGGCGGCCCACGCCTTTTGCACATGTGGCGGACAATGACCTGGCAGTGGGGATGTTTGTCGATCATCTTTCCAGGAGCTCTATCTGGAAGGAAAGCGTAGTATTTATTTTGGAAGATGATGCGCAGAACGGTCCCGATCATGTCGATGCTCACCGTTCGCCGGCCTACATCTGCGGCGGATATGTCAAACGTCACTTTGCCGATCATACACCTTATACGACCTCTTCCATGCTGCATACGATGGAGCTGCTGTTGGGCATGGAGCCGATGAGCCAGTACGATGCAGCCGCCACGCCGATGTGGCGGTGCTTTACGACAGAGGCCGATGTGACTGCTTTTACGGCGTTGCCGGAAAGTGTCGATCTGAACGATGTAAACCCTCAGCGGGGCAAGCTGGCGGCTATGGCCCGCGGGCTGGACTTTTCCCGGGAGGATGCACAGCCGGATGAGATCATGAATGCGATGTTATGGAAGGCTGTCAAGGGTGAGAATGCGGTAGTTCCTGCACCGGTGAGGGCAGCTTTTTTTAAGACATCTGCTGTAAAGGATGACGATTGACCCGGTGCAGCGTTCAATGATCCTTCCGGTTATCCAAAAACGGCTTTAGCAAGTCGATCGGCACCGGGAAAATGGTCGTAGAATTTTTCTCCGTTGCAATTTCACGAAGCGTCTGCAGATACCGGAGGGTGAGCGCGCTGGGTTGCTCGGCGAGGATCTTTGCCGCGTCGGCCAAACGCTGCGATGCCTGGAACTCACCTTCCGCTGCGATGACTTTTGACCTGCGTTCACGTTCTGCCTCCGCCTGCTTAGCCATTGCCCGCTGCATTTCCTGCGGCAGGTCAATTTGTTTTACTTCTACATTGGAGACTTTTATCCCCCAGGGTTCGGTATGTGCATCGATGATCTGCTGCAGTTTCTGGTTGATCTTTTCACGCTGGGAGAGAAGGTCGTCCAGATCGGACTGCCCCAGCACGCTGCGAAGGGTGGTCTGTGAAAGCTGCGAGGTGGCTGTAAGATAGTTTTCTACTTCCACAATAGATTTCTGGGGCTGGATCACACGGAAATAGATCACGGCATTCACCTTTATAGAAACATTATCCTGCGTGATCACGTCCTGCGGCTGCACGTCCATTACAAGCGTGCGTAAGCTTACTTTTACCATTTTATCTATGATGGGAATAAGAAGGATAAGGCCCGGCCCTCTGACAGCCATCAGGCGTCCCAGCCGGAAAACCACCCCTCTTTCATATTCCCGAAGTATGCGGATGGCATTCGCGAGGATCAGCAGGACAAAAAAGATAATGACGATGCTTATTACAGGAAACTGTTGCATAAAATGCCGGTTAACCGGTGATTGATTTGACATGTAGTGTAAGATTGTCCAGACCTACCACCCGGACCTTTTCCCCTTTCCCGATGCTCTCCCCAACCGTGATAGCTCGCCATATCTCACTGTGTATTTGTACCGTGCCTGCAGGACTAAGCGGCTCCAGCGATATGCCTGTCTGGCCGATGATACCCTCGACACCCGTAACAGGCGTTCGCCGCTGGGCTTTTAATCCCAGGCCGATAATACCCAGGAAGAAAAGTACGGATAGGGCGACAGAAGTAAAAATGGCAGCCCGGGATATGCGGAGAACCTCAAATGTGGAGCCGGTGCGGATGAGCATCAACGAACCTATCAACAACGAAACGGCTCCGCCAATAGCCAGTAACCCATGGCTCACTATTTTTATTTCGAGCAGGAAGAGGATAACACCAAAGATGATCAGCGAAAGACCGGCATAATTCACCGGCAGCGTATGAAATGAATAAAACGCAAGTACCAGGGCAATAACGCCTACGATACCCGGGAAGATGGCCCCGGGGTTGTATAATTCGAATAACAGGCCGTACATGCCCAGCATCATGAGGATATAAGCAATCGTCGGGTCACATAGAATGTTCAATATCTTTTCTACAAAACCCATTTCCAGCAGATCGATGTGCGCTCCCTTTGTATGTATTACCCGGGTACCGGTGGGCAACTCAACACTTTGACCGTTGATCTTTTCCAGCAGGTCTTCCGTATTGGCGGCAACGAGATCGATTATTTTGTTTTTCAGCGCTTCGCTCTCGGAAACAGAGACGCTGTTGCGGACGGCGGTTTCGGCCCACTGTACATCCCGGTGCCGTTTTTCAGCGATCGACCGTATAAAGGCTGCTGCGTCATTCGTTATTTTACTGTTCATAATGCTGTCCGGCTGTTGCTGCATTTCTACGGGATGAGCGGCCCCCAGGTTGGTGCCGGGAGCCATGGCGGCTATGTGTGCCGAAAGCGTAATAAAAACACCCGCCGAACCAGCCTGTGCTCCCGAAGGGTATACAAAAACGACCACGGGTACAGGGCTTCCCAGCAGATCACCCACAATGACACGGGAAGACTTCAATAGACCGCCAGGGGTGTTCAACTCAATTATCAGGCATTCAGCGTGTTGGCTATACGTTTTTTCAATACCCCGATGGATGTAATCCGCCGTTACAGGGTTGATGGTGCCATTGATCTTTATGGAGACTACGGACTGTGCCACCGGCAGCAGCGGAAGGAGAAAACATAGGGAGGAAAATGCGATCCTGCGTTTCATTTTATACCTCCTGGGTTCGATGGCAAGAGGAGCGAACCCTCTGTAAGTTACCGAATTTCTTATTTTTGGCCATGCAAAAAGAAGAACTAAGTATACTCCCTTCCAGCTTTGAGTTTTTAAAAAAGCTGAAAAAGAATAACAACCGGGAATGGTTTAATACGCATAAGGCCGGGTATCAAAAGGAATTGTTGTTGATGGAAGGCTTTGCCGACAGGCTGTTGAGCAACCTCAATGCCCACGATATGATAGAAACGCCTTCGGGAAAGAAGAGTCTTTTCCGGATCTACAGGGATACCCGTTTTTCCAGCGATAAATCGCCTTACAAGACCCACTGGAGCGGCAGCTTTAAGCGGGCTACCAAATATCGGAGGGGGGGATACTATTTTCAGATCGAGCCGGGCAACAGCTTTATAGCGGGTGGTTTTTGGGGGCCCGTGCCGGCAGACCTCCGGCGGATCAGGGATGATATTGCTTTTGATGCTGCGCCTATCAGAAAAATATTGAAAAGCAAGTCGTTTGTATCCATGTTCGGAACGCTGCAGGGGGAGCAGCTAAAAAAAGCGCCCCAGGGATTCGGGGCGGATCATGAGGCCATCGATCTGTTGCGCCATAAACAATTCCTGCTGATAAGACGATTTCCGGATAAGGAAGTTTTGAGCAAAAGTTTTTTAAAAGAAGCAGATCTTACATTTAAGGCCATGCGGCCGTTTTTCGACTATATGAGCGAGGTGCTGGTGACGGATAGTAATGGGACGGAAGGGTAGGGTCAAGGCACCAGCACGATCTTGCCGTGCGTATGATGTCTTTCCAATTCCCGGTAGGCTTCCCGGACATCCGCAAGGCGATAGACTTTTGATATAGGTATCTCCAGCTTGCCTGCCGCCATCAGCCCGGCAAGCTCTGCCAGCACTTCTGCTTTGGCGCCGGCCTGATTGCCATCTGTCTTAGTGCCATATTTTTTTGCTGCTTCCATATCAATGATCGTATCGATGCGGTCAGGGGAAACGCCCAATTGAATAGCCATGTCCACATAGCCACCGCCATGTGTATCGATGAAGGCATCGACCTTACCTCCCGAAGCTTCCCGGATGCGGTCGGCAACGCCGTCGCCATAAGCGATCGGGATCACACTATGATCGGATAGCCACCGATGGTTGGTTTTGCTGGCAAGCCCGATGACTTTTGCACCGATGTTCTTCGCCAATTGCACCACAACGGATCCTACACCGCCGGCTGCGCCGGAGACTACCAGGGTATCAGAGGGTTGCAGGGCAACAGCTTTCACTGCTGCGTAAGCGGTCGTTCCCACTACAAATAAAGCGCCTGCCTGTTCCCACGGTACCTTAGCCGGGCGGTGGGTCAGGTGATCAGCCGCAATCAGCACATACTCCGCATGGCTGGCCCGGTTATCGGAAAACCCGATGATCTCATCGCCTTTTTTTACATTGTGCACGTTTTGCCCCACTTCTTCCACTGTACCTGCCAGGTCACTGCCTTCTCCGGAGGGAAAGGTAGAAGGCCATTGTTTTGCAAATTTCCCTTCACGGATGGCAGCTTCGCCGGGATTGATGCCGGCTGCCCTGACCCTGACAAGCACCTGGTCTTTTCCAGGCGCCGGGCGAGGGACTTCGACGACATTGAGCACGTCGACGCTTCCGTATTTATCGAATTTTACTGCGTGATTTTTTGGGGCCGTTGACATAACCTGGGTTTTTCTGTAAATAACACACCAATGCAATTATTATTCCATCGACCCTTTCATTTCATTCTTCCGAACCATCCTTTTCTCCAGAAAATAATTAATTGGATGACTGCGATGACCGCCATTGCCGTCAATGTATATGGATAGCCGTTCGGGTCATGCAGCTCGGGCATATTGTGCCTCATCATTTTCCCCGTGACGGGGTCTTCATAGACGAAGTTCATTCCATATATACCGGCAATAAAGGTAAGCGGGATAAAAATAGAAGAAATGATGGTGAGTATCCTCATGACATCGTTCATCTGGTTGTTTACCGTTGATAAATAGATCTCCGTTAAATTGGTCGCCAGCTCCTTGAAGCTTGTAATAGTCTCGATAATGTCGATGCAATGATCATAGGCATCCCTGAAGTAGATCTTGTCGCGCGCTTTAAACAGGGGATGATCGGAGCGAAGGATCTCATTCATTTTATCCCTTTCCGGACCGACGGCGCGTTGCATCATGATGAGCAGGCGTTTTATCCGCTGGGTATCGAACATGTTTTGCCGGCGGGGTTTTTGGTTGATGTCGTTCTCACATAGTTCCAGCGATTCCTCCAGTTGATCGAGCAGCGCAAAGTACCTGTCAAACAAGGTGTCCATCAGCGCGTAAAATAAATACCCGGTACCTTCTTCCCGTATGATGCCTTTGGATGTTCTCAATCTGCTCTTCAATCCGGCGAAATGCTCGTCATAGGTCTCCTGGAAACTTATCAGGAGGTTGTCTTTTATCAGAATGGAGAACTGGCTGTTGAAGATCTGATTATGCTCGTTATATATCAACAGCCGGCTGATGGCCAGGATAAAATTGTCATACTCGTCATATTTGGCCCGTTGGGTGGTGTCTGTAATATCTTCCAGCACCAGCGCGCTGACGGAAAGACCTGCGCCTACCTTTTTTACCAGTTCCGCATCGCCCATTCCCTGGATCTGTACCCAGTGTATATATTCCGGGTATTGTTTGACGTAATTCAGCACGAAGTCCATGTCATCGCTTTGTTCCTCTTTCAGATCTGTCCTGGTGTAAGAGAAGATGAAGATCTTCGGCTTCAGGGCGTCCTGGCTGATGATGATCGAGCCGGGCGTTTCCCCGATGCGGCCATGCTTTCTCCATTTTTTTATTTCGAACAACCGGCTATTTCTGTTTATCATGAAATTTAATTGGCGTAAGATGATTTGCCCCTAAATTTAATGATATTTTGCCCTTTTTAGTCGTAGTAAGACCACCGGTCACCGGAGCAGGGTCAGGCGATGCGCGGTAATGAAATATAGACTTTGGTACGCTCATTGGGCAGACGGGCCCATTCGACCAGGAGCTTGCTGTTCACCGGCTCGTAGATACCTTTTTTGTTGACATCTTCGGGGATGTCGATGATGGGCTCCAGCACGAAATAGTGGGGCTCCATATAATCCGGGCGATTATCCTGTGAGAAAGCGTTTACACGGACATACCTGAAGCCCTTGTTTTGGAGATCTTCCAGGGTTTGCAGGGTAAGCTCGACGACTTTTCCGGCATTTTCTTTTGGATTGTTTTTCATAGAACTTCCTTACATCTTTTTAATGCAGCTTCGAAATTGTCTGTTACGTTGGCCTTGCCGATGGCAAACAGGAGACGGGCGTCCTTCAGCTCTTTTATTACTTGCTGGCTATGGACTTCCGACAAAATGAGCCTGGTGCCGTGGCGTTTGAATTCTTTGTGGATCTCTTTGAGCGTTTTGATACCGGTGGCATCGATCATAGGCACTTTTCGCATGCGTATGATGATTACCCGGGGCTTTTTCTCTATAAGCCTGATGGCGTCCTTAAATTTGTAGGCGGCGCCAAAGAAAAAGGGACCGGTTATTTCAAAGAGCTCGACATTTTTTGGCAGGATGTACTCAGCGCCGTTGTTTGTATCATCCGCTTGTTGTGTCAGGACATCGACATCGCTGAATTGGATCATTTTACGCATGAACAGGAAAACAGCCAGCACCATTCCGATCTCGATGGCAATGGTCAGATCCGTCAATACAGTAAGGAAAAAAGTAGTCAGCAGGACGGCTGCATCGCTGCGTGAGCCTTTGAGCACCGAGATAAAACTTTCCCATTCACTCATGTTATACGCAACTACTACCAATATGCCGCCGAGCGTCGCCATGGGAATAAAAACGGCCCATTTGCCTACACAGACCATGATCAGCAACAATACAAATGCATGTGTTATACCGGCGATGGGCGTCCGGCCGCCGTTTTTTATGTTGGTTGCGGTACGCGCAATGGCCCCGGTAGCAGGGATGCCGCCGAAGATGGAAGAAAAGATATTGGCCGTTCCTTGCGCAACCAGCTCCATATTTGAGCGGTGATTACCGCCGATCATGCCGTCAGCCACTACCGCTGACAGAAGGGACTCGATTCCTCCCAGCAAAGCAATGGCGAAGGCAGGCCGCAGCAGCTGCTTTATCGTTTCCGCGTCGAGCCGCGGCACGGCAGGGGCCGGAAAGGAAGAGGGAATGGCGCCAAACCTGCTGCCGATGGTTTCGACCGGCAGATGCAATGCCGTTACAGCGATCGTTGTCAGGAGAATGGCAACCAGCGAACCTGGTACCTTATGTGTTACTTTTGGCCATAGGATGATGATCAGGACGGTTACCAGCGCAATCAACATGGCCTGGCCGTTTGCAGAGGTGATATGTGTGGCATAAGCCTTCCACTTGCCGATGAAATCCGCCGGCACCGCACCCATTTTAAGACCCAGCAGATCCTTTACCTGTGATGAAAAGATGATCAATGCAATGCCGCTGGTAAATCCTACGATAAGGGGATGAGGAATAAATTTAATGACTGATCCTAACCGGGCAAACCCAAGGATGATCAGCAAGACACCTGCCATGAAGGTGGCGATAATGAGCCCATTTACCCCGTATTGCTGCACTATACTGTATACGATCACTATAAATGCACCGGTAGGGCCGCCGATCTGTACCCGGCTGCCACCCATGGCGGAAATGATAAAGCCTGCGATGATGGCCGTGAATAACCCTTTTTCCGGGGAAACGCCCGATGCGATGGCAAAAGCGATTGCCAGGGGTAAGGCGACGATACCTACGATCACACCAGCCATTAGATCTTTCCCGAATTGCGACCGGCTGTAATTGCCTGGTATCTCCAGCAGTTTGGGTTTGAACATATCGCCGGCGCTCATGACTTTATCCAGAATTTTAAAAGATCGTTTACCTGGCATTCTACTAAATGATAAGTAGGCGGGATCTCTGCTTCCAGGCTGTGATAGGTGACTAATCTTGTTCCTGCGGGCCGTCCATCCAATTTTTTATACAGATAGCGATTGTAGTAATCGTATAGTTCAGGAGAATAGGCTATGCTGTCATCGATCTTCTCTGTGTCGACGAGATTCTCATAGAACGAATTGTAAAAATAAAAATGGTCATACCGGTCAAAGTCCAGCCGGGTAAAGTTCTTGTGTATGAATTCTACATTTTCCAGTTTAAGTATCGCTTGTGCGCTGTCTGCGTGCGCCACCAGGTCTTTGCGCTGCTCAACACCGGTGAAAAAAGCGGTGGGCATACACCAGGCTGCAGCCAGGCAGAATTTTCCAACGCCGCTGCCGATGTCCAACACCCTGGTATTATCTCCAGGCGCAAGATATTGCGCTATGCTCCAGGTAATATGTAAAGGGGTCCAGTGTTTGGCGGCAAGCTGCCGGACGGGTACAGGATACAAATAATTGAACTGTTCATCCGATGAGAACCAACGGTCGTGACTCAAAGAAGAAGCTGCTGATAACATAATTGCAAAGGTATGTTCTTCGAAAGGCCGGCGGCGTAGTGCTCATTACTCTAAAAAGTGATGTATATCACTTTAAAAATGTAATTTTAAGGCTGCCATGAGCATAAAAGATATTTTTCCGATAGACAAATGGGATTTCAAAAGCCAGTCTATTCTGGCAGGGCTGCCAAAGGAGGATATGGAGCTGTTGACCGCACATCAGAGCGTACATGTGTACAGTAAGGGGGAGATCATTTTCCGTGAGGGCGCATATCCTTCGGGGATCTTCTTTATTATAACAGGCATGGCTAAAAAATTCAAGACGGATAAGGAGGGAAAGGAACAGATCATTTATGTAGCCAATGCAGGCGAGCTGATAGGGTATCATGCGATCCTGGAAGAGGACCGGTATCCTGATTCTGCGGCTGCGTTGGAAGAGAGTAAAGTGGGATTTATTCCTAAAGAGGATTTTTTGGAGACGCTGAGAAACTCTCCCATCCTGAACAGGCGGTTGTTGAAAACGCTGAGCCACGAGTTTGCCGTGCTTGTCAACAGCATAACGTTGTTTGCTCACCGGCCGGTGCGCGAACGGCTGGCCATTCAATTGATCGTTCTGAGAGAAAAATATAAAGTGGATTTTCAGCCTGGCATGCCTGT
>Ga0105240_10001434_pt1 | contig 40792 bp, 32 predicted proteins | sample KBSC54metaG_FD_80426 | JGI IMG/M metagenome (GOLD analysis project Ga0105240, IMG submission 80426) | Corn rhizosphere microbial communities from Kellogg Biological Station, Michigan, USA - KBS C5-4 metaG | ecosystem: Host-associated > Plants > Roots > Rhizosphere > Soil | place: Michigan, USA... | reverse complement strand
GTCGTGCAGAACGTACTGGAGCGTATCGTTGAGGTACACAAACCCGCTGAGATAGAGATAGTTCCTTGTTGCCGGACTGGCTCCCGGAGTATAATCGTTAACCTGCTTTCGCAGGAGGCTGCCCGCCGCATCATAGTAATAGTGGATGCCGGCATGGCCGTTCATGGATATTGAATCCGGCTTATCCAGAAAGTTGAATACCGCGCCGGGTCCTCCGGAACTTGTACGCATCTGCCGGTTATAGTCCGTATTGATATTGCCATTGGCATCATAAGTATAATCTGTTGAAGTTTTGGTGCTGCCATTATAATGCAGATCGCCAAGCGTGCTGGTGGAGTCGTTCACATTGTCCCAAACCTGCTGCAGCTTATTGCTGTTGGGAAAATAGGCATAATGTATCGCGTCGACAATGGTTGAGCCGCCAACTTTCCAGCCTCCCTGAATCATGCTCAGGATATTGCCGTTCGCGTCGTATTTCATGCAATAGCCATTATCCGAATCAAATCCCCACACACTATAATTCATCGTCGTATAATCCCAGCTGCCCGTCGTGTTTTGGGCAAAATCCGCCCTGCTCAGCCGGTTTGCCCTATCATATCCATATCCGTAAACCCTGGGGATGCCATCGCCATAAGCCTTCCATTTCACCCCGGCGATATTGCCGTTAAGCTGGGTTCCCGTGAATCCCCAGTCATAAAACAGGGACTCTCCGAAATAATTGGAAGTGCTGCCGGCGGTATTGGTATAGGAGCTATTGATGCCGAGCAGCCAGCCGCGGATATTGTAGCTGTAATTCTGCGTCTCCATGCTGCTGCCGAATACTTTTGTCATGAGCTGTCCCAGTTCATTATAGGTATTCTGGCTGACGGTTTTATCTGTCGTGTTATCCAGGTTTTTGGTGACCGACTTTACCCTGCCCATGTGATCATAGCTGTATTTGGTAAGCAATGTATGGGTCTGGGCGTTCGTCCCGGATTTCTGCTGGGCAAGATGGCTTCTTAAAACTCTTCCGGAAAAGGCATACTGTATCGTGGCGACATCCGTACCGCTGCTGTAGTTGGTCTGAGCAGTCTGTATGGATCTTCCGTGGTCGTCATAAATATTTACACTGAACAGGTAGCTGCTGCTATTGACGATCAGTCTTTTTGTGCCTGTTACTGCACCTCTTATCCTGTTACTCTGTGTGACGGGTTGCGCATAATCCGGGCTGCTGTTATAGCTGGTAATGAAATTCGTGCCGTTGATATTGGTGGTGATCAGGCTGCTGCTCAGGGAACTGCCGGAACCGGAAATCCAACTATAATCATCATAATAAGTCTCGGTCAGAATGGTATAGGTGCCCGTAAGAGAGGGGTAGCTCGAACTCCTCGCAGCCTGCGCGAGAATGCTGTCTTTTATCAGAGAAGTTGTAATAAGCCCGGTTTTATTGGGTCTGCTTTGGCCGTCGTACAGCACAAAAGCCCACTGATTGGTTCTTCGGAGATTTGAATCCTGGGTCATTACTATCCGGTCAAACAAATCGTAAGCAATATAGGGGGATATAAACGGTCGTCAAAAATCCACTGAAGGATTTATCAACTACTAAATATGGAGATTTTCTTTTAAATATTATCCAGAAGTAGACCTACAATAATAAAATACCGTGATTTAACGGGTAAAATGACCCGTTAAATCACGGTATTTTTTGAAATTATTACCGTATTTTAAATTGCCTGTTTTTTGCTTCAGATAAATTGTTATATTCCCAGGGAACGCGCTTACTCAAAAAGTAAATATTAACGAACAGTCTAAACAGGAATCTTCAGAGCCGCGAGCCTGCTTTCCGGAATAAAATAATGATTGTGGGAAATGGTTCTGACAGAGCTGCCCGGATCGAGCGGCTTCAGCCTTTTCTTCTCCAGATAATACAAACCATACTGCAACCCGTTCAACAACTCCAGCAACCGCCCCCGGTCCTGCGGATCCCCGAGTTCGCACAAAATGATAGGGCGGTGTCTCCGGATGGTTTCCCGGAAGGATCTGAATACGGGTAGTTCAAGTCCCTCCACATCGCATTTGATGAAGTCGAGGCGCGGCAGTTCCTGAAAATGATCATCGCCCCGGATATTTTTTACTTTTTCCGACTCCACGTATTCCAGCCAGTCATTGTATGCAACAGCCCGGGCATAGGCAAATTTCTTCACCTTGTTCACGCGGGGAATGCCCATTTCCACAAATTCCGTTTCTGCGCCCATGGCATATTGTTCCAGGGTAACATTTTTAACTCCCCGGCTTTTTACCAGTGCATGCAGGGTCTGGTAAAATTTGGACATCGGTTCAATCGCATATACATGTCCGTTACTGCCGGCCAGGCGGCTCAGCTCAAACGTAAAATAACCCAGGTGTGCGCCGATATCAAGGCAATAGTCTCCCGGCCGGATCAGGTTTTTGAGAAAATAGATGTCCTGGTAATCCACTCCCAGTCTGCCCGTTTTGTACAGGCGCTGAAAAGAGGAAGCCAGCAGCCGGAGATACCGCTTTTCACCGAGGGATCTTAGGAGGATTTGTCTGAGTCCGGGCATGGGTAATTTAAAATTAGGCTAATGTGTAAATATGCAAATGTGCGCTCCGGATCTTTTTCGATTACCGGAGCGAAGAAAACGGACGCTTAAAAAATCACAAAGGTACAATATGCGTGTCTTTGTTTCTTTTGATCTTGTCCGGAATGGAGGCCAGGATTTCTTCTTTTAATATATGCACCAGCCGTTCCTTTACAAAATCCCGCTGCAGCACCAGGCTCACTTCCCTTACGGGCGCAGGTTTTCTGAAATGCCGGATCAGCCCCTGTTGCCGCTTGCTGAAGTCCAGGGTGGCCAGCTCGGGAAGGACGGTAATGCCATCGTTCATCTCCACCATCCTGCGGAGTGTTTCGAAACTGCCAGCCTCATAGTCGAAATGACTTCCCTGCCGGGTGGCTTTGAACAGCTCACAAAGGTTGATCATCTGCGAACGGAAACAATGGCCCTCTTCCAGCAGCCAGAGCTTATTCGGATCAATATCTTTTGCCAGCACATAGGTTTTCTGAAATACCCCGTTGTTCTCTGAAACATAGGCCAGCAGTTCCTCATAAAACAATACTTCTTCCCGGATCCCCTTTTCATTCAGCGGAGTAACAAGAATGCCCACGTCCAGCGCCGCATCGCGCAGCAGCTGCAGCAGCGTGCCGGTAGTTTTTTCAAATACTACCAGTTTTACACCGGGATATTTCCGGGTGAAGGATTGCACAAATAACGGAAGCAGGTAGGGCGCCAGGGTGGGAATGATGCCGATGCGCAGTTCCCCCTCGAGCAAACCCTTTCTCCGGGAAACGATTTCGGCGATCCGGTTTTTCTCCAGTAATATTTTCTTTGCCTGTTTCAGGATTTCTTTCCCAGCTTCCGTGGGTACCACCGGAGTACGGCTCCGGTCGAAGATTTTAACACCCAGCGTTTCTTCCAGTTTGAGCACCTGCATGCTGAGCGTGGGCTGGGTAACAAAACAGGCATCCGCGGCCCTGGCAAAATGCCGGTGTGCATCGATGGCCAGAATATATTCCAATTGGATAAATGTCATAGCTTATCAGTTTAATCTATCAGATAATAAAATTAATCAATTACCCAAATGAATAAAAAGAAGCCATCGCAGCAACTTGCGGAATCACCGTCAACTGTCAACCGTCAACCGTCAACCGTCAACCGTCCACTTTCCACTATTTACTATTTACTATCCGCTTCTGTCAACGTAACCTTACCGTCGCCAACCTTCAACCGGTGCTCCACTCCGCACTTCAGTGCATAGTTCTCCGTTTCGTGCCCCACAGGAAAACCGTAACAAACGGGGAAATCAAATTCACTGAAGATATCCCGGATGATTTCGTAGGCATTCTTTCCGAAAGGGCGTTCCGTATCCTTGCAGTCCGAGAAGCTGCCGATGATAATGCCTTCCGCTTTGTGCAATTTCCCGGCACGCTTTAACTGATATAGCATCCGGTCAATATTATAGAGGTATTCGCCGATGTCTTCAAGAAATAACAGGCAGCCTTTGGTCTTAAAATCAGAGGAAGTTCCCACAGCATGCGCCAGCAGCGTAAGGTTTCCACCGATCAGGATACCTTTCGCGTCCCCCTTCCGGTTGAATGCATGCGGAGTGCAGGAATAGGAAATCTTTTTCCCGGTAATCAGTTCGCGTATGGACCCGGTGTAGGGATTGGGGGTCAACTGGTCATTAAAAGCCGCCGCCATAGGCGTGTGTGCGGTTGCAATATCATAATTGGCGTGGATATGGGCATGCAGCAGGGTTATATCGCTGTACCCCATGATCCACTTGGGCGATTTCCGGAACCGTTTAAAACTGATCTGTTCTATGATACGGCCCAAGCCGTATCCGCCGCGTCCAAATAAGATCGCTTTCACTTCTTCATCATCCAGCATTGTCTGCAGATCTTCCAGACGTGCTTCATCTGTTCCGGAAAAATAATTATCGGAACGTCCGCCAACCGTTTTTCCGATTTTCACCCGGAATCCCCATTGTTTCAGGCTGGCCTTGCATTGCGCAACATTTTCAGCCGCCATATAGCCGGCCGGACAAACAATGCCAATGGTATCGCCGGCCGATAAATAAGGAGGGGATTGCGCCATATTAAATTTCTTTAAAAATTACTTCCTGATCAGCTACCGTCAGTTGATGTTTCACACCACACTTTAAAGCGAAATTAACCCGCTGATGGCCCACCGGAAAATTAAAACAAACCGGATAATCAAAAGACGCCACATGATCCAGCACAATATTATATACGCTTCTCCCGAATTCGTCGCCCGGATCATCGGGCTTCACCCGGAAACCGCCGATCAGCAATCCGGCAAGCCGGTCCAGTTTCCCGGTTCTCTTCAGGCTGAAAAACATCCGGTCGATGCTGTACAGGTATTCACCCACATCTTCCACGAAAAGAATCATTCCGTCGGTCCGGATATCGGATGCCGTTCCGGCCAGGGTTTCAATGGTTTTCAGATTCCCGCCAACGAGGATTCCGCTTCCGCTCCCATTTTTATTGCTGAGATCGGGGACCAGCGGATATTCCACCCGGTTACCACGGAGCGCTTCCCGGATGGACAGGATACTTTGTAACTGTTCCGGTTCGGCTTCATTCAGGCGGTATGGAAAACTATTGCACATTTTGGAATGGATGGATGCAATCCGGAAATTATGGTTCAGATGGGCATGGATCACCGTGATATCGCTGAAACCAATGATCCATTTGGGTTTTTCCGTAAATTTCTTAAAATCCAGCCGGTCAATGATCCGGATGCAGCCATATCCGCCCCGGGCACATAAAATGGCCTGCAGGGAAGGATCGTCGAGCATTTGCTGAAAATCAGCCGCGCGTTCTTCGTCCGTCCCCCCAAAAGTAAAATCCCGCTTTCCAACGGTGCTGCCTAAACGCAATTTAAAACCCCAGCTTTGCAGGGCATTCACCGCAGGTTCCAGTTCTTCGGCACTGATATGCCCGGCGGGGCAGGTGATCCCAATGGTATCTCCGGGTTTCAGATACGGAGGAATAGTAAATGGGTTATCATCCTTACCCGGCAGGACATCTTCTCCGGAAGCCCGGCGAAAGGAAAGAAAGGGAATGAAGGAACCGCCCAGCAGGGAAGAAAGAAAATGTTTGCGCTTCATCAATTAAAGTTAACGGATGACAATGGAATTGAATTGGTATTTTTGCAGGCTGAACGGCGCGCTGTGCCCCGTTATTTTAAGCTATGAAAGAATACAACAGAATCCTCGTTACTGCAGCCCTTCCTTACGCTAACGGACCGGTCCATATCGGACATCTTGCCGGTTGTTATATTCCCGCAGATATCTATGTCCGGTATGAACGGGCAAGAAAGAAAGACATCCTGTTTATCGGCGGAAGCGATGAGCACGGGGTGCCCATTACCATCCGGGCCATGAAGGAAGGCATCAGCCCGCAGCAGGTGGTGGATAAATATCATGCCCAGATCAGGGAGAGTTTTGAGCAGATGCATATTTCCTTCGACATCTACTCCAGGACCACCAATCCCATCCATCATAAAACAGCTTCGGATTTTTTTACCACACTCTATAAAGAAGGGGTTTTTGAAGAAAGGGAAACGGAACAGTATTATGACGAAAAGGCCCGGCTCTTTTTAGCAGACCGGTACATTACCGGAACCTGTCCTGTTTGCGGCAATCCCAATGCTTTCGGCGATCAGTGTGAACGATGCGGCTCTTCTCTGAGTCCGGAGCAACTGATCAATCCCCGCAGCACGCTGAGCGATGCCGTGCCGGTAAAAAGAAAAACCAGACACTGGTATTTTCCCCTGCAGAAATACGAATTATTCCTGAAGGAATGGATCCTCAACGGTCATAAGGAATGGAAGAATAATGTGTATGGGCAATGTAAGAGCTGGCTGGACAGCGGGTTGCAACCCCGGGCCATGACGCGCGACAGTAACTGGGGCATCAAAGTGCCGCTCCCGGACGCAGAAGGAAAGGTTTTGTATGTGTGGTTCGATGCACCGATCGGATATATTTCCTTCACCAAAGAACTGACACCCAACTGGGCTGATTACTGGTGTCAGCCGGATACCAAACTCGTTCATTTTATCGGAAAGGACAATATCGTTTTTCATTGTATTATTTTTCCGGCCATGTTGAAGGCGCACGGAAAATTTGTGCTGCCCGACAATGTGCCGGCCAATGAATTTCTCAATATAGAAGGAGAAAAAGTTTCCACGAGCCGCAACTGGGCAGTATGGGTTCATGAATATATCCAGGATTTTCCGGGTTGTGAAGATGTGCTCCGCTATGTGCTTTGCGCCAACGCCCCGGAAACAAAAGACAATGATTTCACCTGGAAAGATTTCCAGGACCGGAACAACAGCGAGCTGGTATCCATTTTCGGAAATTTTGTGAACCGGACATTTGTTTTGATGCATAAGCTTTGTCATAGTAAAGTGCCCGTTTGGCACGAAACTATTAAAGATGAATCCGACACAGAACTGGTGCGTCAGATCAGGGAAACAAAATCCACCGTCGAAACCCTGCTGGAGCAGTATAAATTCCGGGATGCCTTATTTGCGATCATCGACCTGGCGCGAAAAGGCAATAAATACTTACAGGACAAGGAACCCTGGAAAAAAGCCGGAAAAGAAACCACTTCTCCGGGAGATCAGCAATTGATTGATAATGCAATCTATCTCTGCCTGCAGTTAACCGCCAACCTCGCTATACTGATTAACCCCTTTCTTCCCGTTACGGCAAAGAAGATGCTGCACATGATGAAAGTAGTGGAGCGCATGCTGGAATGGGAGCATGCCGGAAAAACTGATCTGCTGAAAACCGGATACAGCCTTCGCGCACCCGAACTGCTTTTCAGAAAAATTGAGGATGAGGAAGTCCGGGCGCAGATGGAAAAACTGCATCGGCATTCCATTAAGCCGGAAAATACAGCGAAGGCCGAACCGGTTGTTGTGGTTCCGGAAAAGAAACCGGAAATCCAATATGAAGATTTTGCCAGACTGGATTTAAAAACCGGGATTATCATACAGGCGGAAAAGGTTCCCAAAGCAGACAAGCTCATCAAACTCGAAGTGGATCTCGGATTTGAAAAAAGAACCATTGTTTCGGGAATCGCGCAGCATTTTGAACCGGCGGCGATCATTGGGAAACAGGTGGTGGTGGTTGCCAATCTTGCCCCCCGGAAAATGCGGGGTATTGAAAGTAATGGAATGATCTTGATGGCGGAGGATAAAAACGGGAAACTGATTTTTGTGAACCCGGATGAAAAGACAGATCCCGGATCGGCAGTAAGCTAATCCGGAATTTCAGACGGTTCATGAAATGATCCGGATTGAAAAGAATAATGTATATTTCTTGTATGCCTGTTCAATCCCTTTCCATTGTTATCCCCTGTTTAAATGAAGCTGAAACAATAGGACACTGTATTTCCGACGCGCAAAAACTATTGTCCGGCTTTTCGCTGGAAGGGGAAGTAATCGTGGCCGATAATGGCAGCAGCGACGACAGTACGGCTATCGCCAAAGGAGCCGGAGCTATCGTGGTGGAAGTAAAAGAAAGAGGGTACGGCGCAACCTTACATCAGGGAATCCTGCAGGCTAAAAATGAATATATATTGTTTGCCGACGGCGATGAAAGTTATCGTTTTTCCGAAGGAGCTCCATTTATTCATGCGTTCAACCAGGGGTACGAAATCATCATTGGAAACCGGTATCAGGGCGGAATAGAAAAAGGAGCGATGCCCTTCCTTCACCGTTATCTGGGTACACCCATCCTCTCCGGCATGGGCAAAAAATCATTTCATGTTGACCTGGGAGATTTTAATTGCGGAATGCGCGGAATAAAAAAAAGTATTTACATCAAGCTGGGTATGAAATCGGCCGGAATGGAATGGGCTACGGAATTCATTGCCCGGGCAGCATATAAAAAGTGCCGGATAACAGAAGTACCAGTCAGGCTGCACAGGGACGGAAGGCCGCGAAAACCACATCTCAAAACCTGGTCCGACGGATGGAAACATTTGAAGCTGATCTTATTATTAAGCCCCCGGTGGCTTCTGCTCTATCCGGCTTTCTTTTTCTTTTTCGCCGGCTCCCTGCTTGGTGTAAGCCTCACGTTCAATGAAATTATTATTTCCCACATTGTGCTGGATATACATACGCTGTATTTCTGCTCCGTTTTCCTGATCATTTCCCTGACCTTCCTGGAATTTTATTATATGGTCAACTACTATGGGATGAGTCTGGGGATTTACCCCAGCAAGGGGATTACCGCGTGGATATCGCGTAACCTGAACTTTGAAAAGGGCCTGCTCGCGGGAGTTTTATTGTTTCTGACCGGAATAGGGTTCAGTGCCGCTGCAGTTTTCCGCTGGTACCGGCTGTCCTTCCAGAACCTCGACCCGCAGGAGATTTTCCGGATTATAATACCAGGCGGATTCTGTATGATTGTGGGCCTGCAACTGGTTGTGTTTTCGTTCTTTCTCACTATGATAAAAAGCAACCATTGATAAAAAACATTTTCAGCCGGAATACAACGAAGCAAAAGGCTTTTTCTATTGTGCTGCTATTATTCGTGCTAAGTATTTTCATCCGGCTGCCCAATTTAAACAGGCCTGTTTCCAAACATTATGAATTTAACAGCGCTGTTATCCTGATCAATATCATTTCCTGGCGGCAGGCGGGTGGCGGTGACCGATTTCATTTTACCCCGGTAATGAATTTTCAGCATTCTGGTGATAAGCAGCGACCCAATAACCTGTATGTGGACAGCCACGGCAATTCGGTATATCTTTCATTCGGACCAGGATGGTATATTATTCCCTATTTTTTTTATCAGCTTTTTCAACTGCCTGCCGAGCCTGTTTACCTGGAAATACTCAATTTGATATTTCATCTGGCAACTATTCTGGTATTTTTTTATTTCCTGGAACAGATTATTCCGGCAGGTCAGCAGCGAAAATATTTTATCATCTCTGTAGCCTGCTGCTTTATGATTTTTTCTCCGGGTCCGCTCTGGTTTATGGGGAACGGGTATATAAACACCGGGATTATGCTTCCCTTTGTTTTAGGCGCGTTCATGCTGCTGCTACCCATGTTGCAGGAGCCCGGGAAGATCAGCGCCGGCCGGTTGTCCGCGCTGGGTCTATTGATAATAGTCCTCATATATATTGACTGGTATATTCTTTTTGCGTGTTTTCTCAGCGGCATCCTTGCGCTTGTTAAATACAGGCAAAGCAAAAAATACGGTTTGCTGATGCTGGTCCTGCTTATTTCCACTATCTCCGGTACGGCCCTGCTATTTTTTCAATTTTCCGCACACATGGGACCGGAAGCCGTGATCCATTACTGGTTAAGCCGCTCCTCCGAGAGAAGCCTGAATCTCGCCGGATCATCCATCCTTACAAGACTGGGATATTTATTTATATATTTTCTTACTTCCTACCTCCCCCTGCTCATCCTTTTGCTGGCCGGCTACCTGCGATGCCGGCGAAGTGGAATTATTCCCAACTGGTCTGAAAAAGAAATACTCTTTTTAAAATTGTTCGGATCCTCCCTGTTATTTTACAATTTCTTTTTATTCAACTGGTCCAGCGATCACGAATTCAGCATCCTTCCCTGGAGTATATTTTTATCACTGCCTGCCGCCCGCGTGCTGGGGAGCCTCAAAAACCGCAGACTAATACGGGGACTGCTGGCTTTTTTTCTGCTTTCCGCTGTCATGCAATATTATTGGATTAACCGACCGGGGACGGTTTCCCGGGATGGTTTGCCTTATTCGAGTTTTAAGACGCTGGGTGAATCCCTGAAGAATATACCAGCGGATTATTCCATATTTATAAGCCTGGAGCAAAATCCAATGGTGGAATATTACGCGGGCAGGAATTTATTTCATTCCCCGGACTCGCTTACAGCGGAAAAGGAGATGAAAGAACTCGGGATAATAAAGGCAGTATGGGTTGATCACAAAGGTTACCAGGTGGAGCATATTCACGTCATCCGCAAGGCGGATTAAATTCATTCCCGCAAATGGAGCCCATCTTTTTTCGCGTTACCTTCGGGTATTGATACTTATTTAAATATCCCTTTCGGTATGAAAAGAATCATTAAGAAAGTTGCGGTTCTGGGGAGCGGTGTTATGGGTTCCCGGATTGCCTGTCATTTCGCAGGAATAGGCATACCTGTTTTATTATTGGACCGCGCTCCCTCGGAGTTGAACGAAACAGAAAAAGCAAAAAATCTTTCTCCTGATCATCCGGCAGTAAAGAACCGGATAGTGAACGAAGCGCTCAGCGCCACAATAAAATCGAATCCCTCCCCGCTTTATACTCACGACGCAATCAAAAAAATCGGCACCGGAAACTTTACCGACAACCTGCGAGATCTGGGAGATTACGACTGGATCATTGAAGTGGTGGTAGAAAGGCTTGACATCAAAGCCGGACTGTTTGCAGAAGTGGAAAAATACCGCAGACCGGGAACGCTGATCAGTTCCAACACTTCCGGTATTCCCATTCACCTGATGACTGCCGGAAGGTCGGACGATTTCAAAAAACATTTTTGCGGCACACATTTTTTTAATCCGCCGCGTTATTTGCGGCTGCTGGAAATCATTCCCACCGCAGACACCGATCCGGAAGTTTTCGAATTCCTGCTGCATTTCGGAGATCTCTACCTTGGAAAAACCACCGTGCTTTGTAAGGACAGTCCCGCATTTATTGCCAACCGGGTTGGAGTTTTCAGTATTATGGCGATTTTCGGATTGATGGATAAACTGGGATTGAATATTGATCAGGTGGAAGCCCTGACCGGCACTGTAATCGGGCGGCCCAAATCCGCCACTTTCCGCACGGCGGATGTGGTCGGAATAGATACCCTGGTGAAAGTGGCCAAAGGGGTATATGAAAACTGCCCCGGCGATGAAGCACGCAATACATTTATCATTCCCGCCTGGCTGGATAAAATGATTGCCGAAAACAAACTTGGTGACAAGACCGGCCAGGGGTTCTTCTCAAAAAGAAAAAATGATAAGGGAGAAAAAGAAATCTTCACGCTGGACCTCGCCTCTTTTGAATATAAACCACGGGCCAAAGCTTCCTTCGCAACGCTGGAAGCCGCAAAGCCGGCAGAGGACCTGGACACCCGGTTAAAAATACTGATGCAGGGAAAAGATAAGGCCGGAGAATTTTACCGTGCATTTCACTACGCGTTATTTGCCTATGTCTCCCATCGCATTCCCGAAATAAGTGATGAGATTTTCCGGGTGGATGACGCGATGAAAGCGGGCTTTGGCTGGGAGATCGGGGCATTTGAAACCTGGGATCTTTTTGGTGTGGAAGAAACCCTGCAGAAAATGCAGGCTGCCGGATTTACGACAGTACCCTGGATTGGGGAGATGCTGGCCAAAGGGATTAAGCAATTCTATAAGGTGGAGAACGGGAAAAAATGCTGTTATTCTCCCGCAAGAAAGGAATATGTTTCTGCTGTAAGGGGTGAAAGCAACGCCTTCATCGTGATGAGGAATTTTGAGAACCAGACCATCTGGAAAAATCCGGCCGCGCGACTGTATCACCTGGGCGACGAAGTGCTGGGTCTGGAATGGTATACCAAGCTCGGAACCATTGGCGGCGAAGTGCTGGAAGGCATTCAGAAATCCATCGGAATAGCGGAAGGAAAATACAAAGGACTCGTTATTGCCAATGAAGGGCAGAATTTTTCCGCCGGTGCCAATGTAGGTATGATTTTTATGCTGGCGGTTGAACAGGAATTCGAAGAGCTGGACATGGCTGTCCGTTTATTTCAGCAAACGATGATGCGGGCCAGGTATTCCTCCATACCGGTGGTGGTAGCGCCACACGGTCTGAGTCTCGGAGGCGCATGTGAATTAAGTCTGCATGCGGATAAAGTAATACCAGCAGCAGAATCCTATATTGGCCTGGTGGAACTCGGTGTGGGACTGATTCCCGGCGGCGGCGGATCCAAAGAGTTTGCTCTGCGCGCTGCCGATGAACAGCACCATGATGAGCCGGAAACCATTCCCCTGAAAAACCGTTTCTTTACGATCGCCACGGCAAAGGTTTCAACTTCCGCTTTTGAAGCATTCGATCTGGGCATTCTTAAAAAAGACCGGGACCTGGTTTCCATTAATCCGGACCGCCGCATCGCAGATGCTAAAACCGCTGTGCTGGAATTGTATCGGGATGGCTATGTGGCGCCCACGCCCAGAAATGATGTCAGGGTATTGGGCAGATCCGCACTTGGAGCCCTGTATGCCGGTATCAACGGTATGCGGAGAGGAAATTATGCAACAGACCACGATGTACTCGTCGCTAAAAAACTGGCCTTTGTAATGTGTGGCGGCGATCTGAGCGAACCGGCGCTGGTTACCGAACAATACCTGCTCGACCTGGAAAGGGAAGCCTTTCTGTCGCTTTGCGGAGAAAAGAAAACACTGGAAAGACTCCAGAGCGTATTGAAAACCGGCAAACCGGTAAGGAATTAAGGTAAAAATTGAACAGATGAAAAAAGTTTTTATTTCCGGAATCATTTGCAGCGCGATTTTCTTTACAGCCTGTCATTCCTCCGAATCCGCTCAGGAACCGCATGCACAGAAATTCGATTCTTTTGCCATCATAGGAAAAATAACCGGACAGGACAGCGGAACAGTTTACATTCAGCACCGCGAATCGGCAGTTGAGAAAACAGATTCCGCCAGGCTGGATCACGGTTATTTTACTTTTAAGGGAAAGGCCGACAGTCCTGAATATTGCGTGCTGGGCATTGCTGAAAATGGAGAACCACAATACCGCAAAGGATTTTTTCTGCAAAACGGGAAGATATCCATGCTCATTAAAAAAGACTCACTTGCTGATGCATTAATTTCGGGAACGCCGGTACAGGATGAATTCAATAATTATGAAAGCGCGGTAAAAGGGAAAACCGGCGCCCGTTCGGCAGACCTGGATAAAAGATATACAGCCGCCAGGATAAAGAAAGACAAAAAATCCATGGATAGTCTGGAGAAAGAATATGACGTGCTCGACAACGAGCAAAAGAAGATCGTAACCGATTATGTAAAAGCACATCCGGCGTCTTATATTTCTGCTTTTGAGATCTATAGGAATTTTTCATACAACCCGGATGCGGATCAACTCGGGGGCCTGTACAATGGACTGGATACTTCCATTCAGTCTGCTTATTTTGGGAAAAAGATCAACGATATTTTAAAAAAAGCAAAGATTACCGCCATAGGTCAGCCTGCTCCGGATTTTAGTTCAACGGATCCTGAAGGCAAACCACTAAGCCTTTCCTCGTTCAAGGGCAGATATGTGTTAGTGGATTTCTGGGCAAGCTGGTGCGGCCCCTGCCGCAGGGAAAATCCCGCCGTGGTAAAGGCCTACCGGCAATTTCATTCCAGGGGATTTGATATACTGGGCGTTTCGCTCGACGACAGCAAAGCAGACTGGCTGGAGGCCATTAAAAAAGACGGGCTCGACTGGGCCCAGGTATCCGACCTGAAAGGTTGGAAAAATGACGTGGCTTCGGAGTATGGCATTCAGGGAATTCCCATGAATTTTTTGCTCGACAAAGAGGGAAAGATCGTCGCCAAAGGATTGCGAGGTGAGGAGCTGGCCAAAAAATTACAGGAGCTGATGCATTGAAAGACGGATTATGAGAGGGACGGCTAACATATACCAGGCCTTAACCGGCGAACTGATATCACTGCTGTTGGTAGCTTATTTTACTTTTTCGAATGACCCGGAGAGAGGGCCCGGTATCCAGCGCTGAGCTCATGATGACCGCCTTGGAAGGTTTCGTCCGTAATGCTCCTGATTCATTATTTTTGACCGCATGGGAGAAGCAGAAATCCATTCCGGAGACCGGCGGCTCATCATCCGTTCCGATTTCTATTTTTATGGTGATTCGGCTACGGCGGAACTGGCTTCGATCATTGCGACCGACATTGCCGGTCACTGGAATGAGGCTAAGGGAATCGTGCGCATCCGGTGGAAAACATTCGCGGTGGAATTCGTGATCCATGGATTTTACGTGCCGGAGATACAACCTGAAACCGTCTGGTACAACACGAACCCAAAAAACAACTATTTCCGTATTGAGGAATTTTCCAAAGCCCATGTTTCCTTTGTGGATGGTATCAACTGCAATACCGGGTATTTCAAACTGGATAACCTGCTGCATAATTCCACGACGGCGGCGCATGAATACGGACATACCCTCGGTCTCGACCATCCCCGGGATCTCAATATCCGTGGAAAAGGGCAGCCCGGCATCATGTATCCCCGCGGAACCGTGTGCGATCCGGATTTTCAATACGATCCGGCCGCGCAACCTCTGCAGGCAGGAGGTACGCTCAATCCTTATACGCGTAAAGTTTTGCAAACGGATATTGATCTGCTGAAGCTGCCTAAACTGAGCTGGAACAGCGAGGGTATTACCGTTCTCGGAGGTTTTTCCAGCGTCTATCACGAGAAACATATGCCTCCTCAATAGATCAGGTATGCGCCATAATATTCCTTACTTTAGTGAACCATTTCGCAACAAACTCCTGCATGCCGTCTATTTTATCATTACAAAACATCAGTAAATCTTATGGCAGGATACACGCGTTGAAAAGCGTTTCCTTTGATGTTCCTCCCGGTTCCGTTTTCGGCATACTGGGTCCCAACGGCAGCGGGAAAACCACTTTGCTCGGTGTGATCATGGATGTGTTAAAACCTGGTGGCGGGAGTTTTACCTGGTTTGATAAAGCGCCTTCCGACCTGCAAAGGAGATCCATCGGTACCCTGCTGGAAACTCCAAACTTTTATCACTATCTCTCCGGGCAGCGGAATCTTCAGATCGCCGCAGGCATCAAGGAAAAACCGAGGGAAGACATTGAGCGCGTGATGAAACTGGTGAGGCTATACGAAAGACGGCATTCCAAATTCCAGACCTATTCACTCGGCATGAAACAACGGCTCGCGATTGCTTCCTGCCTGCTGGGTGATCCCGCTGTACTGGTATTTGACGAACCCACGAACGGACTGGATCCTTCCGGAATTGCTGAGATCCGGGAGTTGATCATAGAACTTGCCAAAGCAGGAAAAACCATTATTCTCGCCAGTCATCTTTTATCGGAAGTGGAAAAAGTATGTACGCATGTTGCCATTCTGCAACAGGGTGTGCTCATTACATCCGGCAGCGTGCAAACGGTTCTGAGCAATGAAGAGTGGCTGGAACTCAGTGCCGGTGACATAGAAAATCTGAAAAATGTTGTGAAAGAATTTCAGGGAGTCAGCAAAACAGAAAGCGCCGGCAATACCCTCCTGGTATTCTTTGAACAGGCCGTGCCCGATGCCGCCACCCTGAATAAATTCTGCTTTGATCGCGGCATCGTGCTGAATCATCTCCGGCTGTGTAAAAAAAGTCTGGAGTCCGAATTCATTACCCTTACCAATAATGTAAGTAATTAAACAATGAACGGATTATTCCTTACCCTGCGTATTGAATGGATGAAAGTGAAAAATTACCGCACTTTCTGGATACTGCTGGGCATTATTATCGTTTGCATTCCCGCGTTTAATTATGTCATTTTCGATGTAACCAACAATACGTTTCCCAAGGTAAAGGGCCAGAGCATTCTGGGCAATCCCTTTTCCTTTCCGAATGTTTGGAAAACGGTTCCCTATAATGCCGGTTTACTGCTGTTCATTCCGGCCATTCTGATCATCACGCTGATCACCAACGAATTCAGTTTCAAAACCCACCGCCAGAATATTATCGACGGCTGGAGCCGGGGCCGGTTCATTTCCATTAAAATCATCGAAACTGTTCTGCTTTCATTATTTGTAACCGCCATTGTATTTTTTACCTGTCTTTATTTTGGTTTTCATACCCAAGAACCCGAAAACGCTAATCCCACCTGGACGCAATTCCGGTTTGTGATTTATTTTTTTGTCGAGATCCTGTCCTATTCCCTGATTGCTGTGATTTTTGCGATGACTATCCGACGGGCCGGGCTCGCTATGGGCATTTTTTTCCTGTATATGATCGTTGAACAGTTTGTGGTAGCGCTGGGCAGAAATAAATATAAAGTGACGTGGGTGGATTATCTTCCTGAAGAAGTAACCGACAAGCTGATTCCGCAGCCTTTTTCGCCCCGGATGATGAATGCCGGCAATACGGCCATCTGGGAAAAGCACATTCCCCTGTACCTGACACTGGCCTTTATCTATTTAATCATCTATATACTTTTTGTTAACTGGAGATTCCGTAAAAATGATCTCTGACCAGGTTCAGCGATGAATCCGGTTATTTTAAAAATTCGCTTAATGAAAAAAATCATCTTCCTGTGTGCCTTGGGACTGCTTGGCTGTTCAGTTTTTGCACAACCGCGGTTGCCCGAGCATAATTATTGGGAAAAATTACCCAACGGTCTGCAAGTAGTCGTAATAGAAAACGACAAAGTTCCCCTGGCCACCATTGAAATTGCCGTAAAGAACGGCGCTTACACCGAAGGACCTGAATACAGCGGGCTCTCCCATCTTTTTGAGCATATGTTTTTCAAGGCGAACAAAGACTATCCGGATCAGGAAAAACTGCTCAGGCGGATTCAGGAACTGGGCGCCATCTTCAATGGCACCACCGGTACAGAGCGGGTGAACTACTTTTTTACCTTCGATAAAGACAGTCTGGCCGCCGGTCTTCGTTTTATGAATGCCTCTATCCGGTTTCCGATTTACCGCACAGAGGATATGAAAAAAGAACGTCCGGTAGTTGACGGGGAATTCCAGCGCGCAGAAAGCGATCCCGGATTCCAGCTGTGGTTCGAATGCCAGAAAAAACTCTGGGGCGACCTGATTACGCGCAAGAATCCTATCGGCATTCATGAAGTGATCAACACCGCCACGCCGGAAAAAATGATGATCATCAAGAATAAATATTATTTCCCGAACAATTCCATCCTGGTTATCTGCGGAGATGTTAAACACGAAGATGCATTTGCGAAAGCGAAAGATATTTTCGGCAGCTGGGAATCCAGCGGATTTGATCCCCAGGTCAAATTCCCGATTCCCGAATTCCCGCCCTTAACTTCCACAGAGTATTTTGTGAAAGAATCCTCCATAGCCCAGACGCCGCTGGAAATGTATTTCTGGCAGGGACCTGATACGCGGAATGATTCTGCTTCCACTATTGCTGCAGATGTTTTCTTCACGATACTGGGAATGAATTCATCCAAATGGCAGCAGGCCCTGGTGGATAAGGGCCTTACCAGCTTTGCCTCTGCGCAGTATCAGACCAGTAAATATGTAGGCCCCGTGATGCTATACCTGATGCCCAACCCGAACAAACTGAAAGCCTGCAACGATGAAATCCTGAATCAGGTAAAACAATGGGGAAATGATGATTATTTTACAGACGCGCAGCTGGAAGATGCCCGGCAGATCCTGCGCCGCGATGCCATACGGCAAAGGGAAAAGCCATCCGCCCAGGCGAGTCAGGTTACCTATAACTGGTGCAGTACTTCCCTGGATTATTACACAGATTATGAAAGCAATTTGCAGAAAGTGACGCGGGAAGATATCAAACGTTTTGTGAACCGGTATATTACCGGGAAACCGTATGTGGCAGGAATGATCATCAACCCGGCCATGAATAAAAAATTCAACGCATCCGCTGAATTCAAACCCGGTTTATAATCCTTTAAAAAATCAATCATGCTTATTCAAATAAAAATAATTATCTGCAGTATGCTGGGTGCGGCAATTATATTTCCTGCTTCAGCCCAGAATAAACAACCGTATGAGATGACGGTGAACGGGGTAAAAGTAATCGTTCAGCCAAGCGGAAATGAGATTGTGGAAGTGCGAACCATCCTGAAAGGGGGTGTTCAGAATTATCCGCCAGCCGAAGCCGGGATCGAAAGCCTCGCCATGACGGCCCTTACAGAATGCGGAACGGCGAAAGACGACAAAAACAGTTTTAAAAACAAGCTCGATAAAGTGAGTGCCGAAATCGACGGAAATTCGGGAATGGATTATTCCACCTACCGGCTGAACTGTATCAAGAGTGATCTGGATGTGGTTTGGCCACTGTATGTGGATGCGCTAACCAGCCCTGTATTCGACAGTAAAGAATTCGACCGCATTAAACAGGACGCCATTAACAGTCTGAAATCTGAAGCATCCCGGCCGGATTTTGCAATAAACAAGCTGGCAAAAGAAACAGCTTTTGCCGGAAAAGATTACGCCAAAGATCCCGACGGAACGGAAGAGACAGTGAGCAAACTGACTGCCGCAGAAACAAAACAATACTATGGCTCCATCCTCACCCGTTCCAGACTACTGATCGTTGTTGTCGGAGATCTTGACCGGAACGAACTCGAAAAAAGAATTCAGGAGCTGACTGCTCCCATTCCGCAGGGAAAGCCATTTACACTGAAGCGATACAGTTATGTTCCGGCAAAAAATAGTTTCACGTCCGAGAAAAGGGATCTGGCAACCAACTATATTGAAGGCATCACAGCCGCTCCCCAGCCCGGCTCTGCAGATTTTGATGCTTATGTGCTGGCCAGCCGGATCTTCTACGACCGGCATTTTCTGGAAGTCAGGACCAACAACGGATTGTCTTATGCGCCCATCGTGCATTTCGACGCCGGATTATCACCGTATACCAGCGTAGTCGTTTCCACCACCGACCCCGATAAATACAAAGCGGTGCTCGATCAGCTGGTAAATAAAATCAAGAAAGATGGTTTTACAGCCGAAGAAGTCAAAAACGGAAAGACCGGATATGTTACTTCTTTCTATTATAAAATGGAAACCAACTCCGCGCAGGCTTCTTCCCTGGCATCGAACGAGGTTTTACATAACAACTGGCGAAGGGCACTTACGATGAGCGAGGACCTGAAAAAGGTAAGCCTGGCGGATGTGAATCATGCATTCAACAAATACATCAACCACATGACCTGGGTTTATCAGGGCGATAGCAGCAAGGTCAATCCTGCCTTGTATACGGAAGCCCCGCAAAAATCCAGGCCTCCTGATTCCAAATTAAAAAATGCAGGCAAAAAATAGGAGCTAACGGTGTAAGAGGTCCCGGAGCGCGGCATCCAGGGTTGGATAAATAAACTGAAATCCCTGTTTCTTTATTTTTTCACAACTCACATTGTTGCTTTTCAGGACCTCCGTGCTTTTTTCTCCCAGTAAAAGGCGGAGTACAAAACCGGGCACCGGCAGTGAAATATAAAAATTTTTTTTCATGCGGTTCCCGAGTTCGATCATCATGGCTTTATTCGTAACCGGTTGCGGCGCTACCGCATTGTAAATACCAGCCCATTGCGGATTGATCATGGCCTCCAGGTAGAGTCTGCATAAATCATCCAGGTGAATCCAGGAAATGATCTGGCGTCCGCTCCCCAGTATAGCCGCAATACCAAAACGGACAGGTTTCTTAAATTCCGGAAAGGCGCCCCCGTCGTTGCTCAGGGCAATCCCGGCGCGCAGGATGACCAATCGTTTACCCATGGCCGTTACAGGCTGGATATGCTGTTCCCACAAACGGCAGGTTTCACCCAGGAATCCCGGGTCGGGCGGGTCTGTTTCCACGTGTTGAATGCCCATACTTTCCGGATACCATCCGATCGCGGAAGCACTCACCACCGCCTCGACCTGATTGGGAATTTGCGTCAGTGCTTTTATCAGCAGCTCGCTGCTTTTAACCCGGCTTTCCTGAATTTCCTTTTTTCTTTTATCTGTCCACCGTTTATCCGCCACCCCGGCCCCGGCCAGATGTATAATATATTTTGCCCCGCCAATGGCTTCTTCACTGATTCTTTGATCCGGGATATCCCAGGCTGCATAGCGGACATCGGGATGCTGACTTTTATGCGCGGCGGGATCCCGCGAAAGAATGGTAACGGAAAATCCCTGCGAAACCAGCAATTTGGAAAGCGCCGTCCCGACCAGCCCGCTCCCTCCGGTAATGACAACTGAAGGCATATACTTAAATTATCAGGTTCCTAAGTCACAGCAAAAAATCCCTCCGGAAAAACCGGAGGGAAATAAACAACTAAAAACAAACGATATGTAACGGTGGCTAGTCCGGTTTTTTGCCCTCCAGAAAACTATTTAGGGTGCTGATCTCTCCATAATTGTTCTCATCGGCTTTTACCTCATACTGACTGTAGAAACTTTCTACATTATTCACCGTATTATATAATTCCAGATTTCGGCGGATGTAGGCCGGCACAATTTCGAACTCATTGTTCGGATCCGCAGCATTCATATTGAACGACAAGTTGCGCAGCTTGTTGATCCTTTCTGCCGCACGGCGTTTCAGGCCTTCTGCTTCGTCCTGCATTGCAGGGTCCTCTGCAGGCTGTTCCGCCAGGGAAACCGGTTGAGTTGGATGGGCCCGAGGCTCATCCGCCGCTGGAATTTCATCTTTAAATACCAATTGCATATCCGGTGAAACAGGCAGAGGCTCTTTCTCCGCAGCCTGTTCTTCTGCATAGATATTGGAAGGCCTGCTGAGATATCCGCCGGACACCGGAACTGCCGCCTCTTTCTGTGACTGAGCCGCGTCTTTTTGTTTTTCGGGTGCCGGATCGGGTTCCTGCGAAAGTATCCATTCTATCGGCTCCTGTCGTATATTTTTTTCCACCGGTATTTCAACATCTGTTTTGACTGGTGACCCTTTGGGAAATAAAACAACCGTACCCATGGTTTTCGCCGGTTCCTGCGGATTACCGTCCATCAGTTTTGGCTGCAGTTCCGGCGCCAGTGCATTGATGCTGAAAATGGTTTTTGTTTTTTCCGCCGCCTCCACAATCGGCTTCTCCTTTTTCATTCCATCTTCCGGTGAAGGCATTTTCAGGGGGAGCACAATCTTTTCTTCTTCCCGGGGCGCTTCCGGTTTTGGCTCCCGGGGAAAGGGATCCTTGTACTCAAATCCGGTGGCAATGATGGTAATGCCAATCTTATCGGCCAGGTTGTTGTCGTAACCCAGTCCCAGTATTACATCCGTGTCGGGACCCGCCTGGCTGATCAGATGATGCTGTATGATTTCCACTTCATCCATGGTGAATTCATATTCCCCTTCTGCAGAATTAATATTGATCAGGATCCATTTGGCTCCGCGGATATCGTTGTCGTTCAAGAGTGGCGAATTCAGGGCCTCTTCAATGGCCTGCTGCGCCCGGTTATTTCCCGCAGCAGCCGAACTGCCAAGGATCGCGACGCCTCCACTGCGCATTACGGTACACACATCGGCAAAGTCCACATTGATCTGACCTGTGCTGTTGATTACATCCGTTATACATTTTGCTGCGGTGGCCAGCACGTTATCCGCTTTGGAAAAAGCTTCTTTCATTTTCAGGTTGCCGAACTGATGTCGCAGCTTGTCGTTGCTGATCACCAGCAGGGTATCCACATAGTCTTTCAGCAACTGTATGCCTTCTTCGGCCTGCAGTTGTCTTTTCCTGCCTTCATAGGAAAACGGCGTGGTTACAATACCCACGGTCAGGATACCCAGATCCTTGCAGATTTTTGAGAGGATGGGCGCACCGCCGGTTCCGGTTCCGCCACCCATTCCGGCCGTGATGAATGCCATTTTTGTATTTACTTCCAGGAGGCTCTTGATTTCTTCGAGACTTTCTTCCGTTGCCTGCCGGCCAATATCGGGATTTGCTCCCGCACCCAGCCCCTGGGTAAGCAATGGACCCAACTGGATTTTATTGGGAACCCGGCTTTGGGCCAGTGCCTGCGCATCTGTGTTACAGATAATGAAATTGCAGCCTTCAATATTCTGGCTGTACATATGGTTGACCGCATTACTGCCGCCACCACCCACACCGATGACTTTGATAATGGATGATCTTTCTTTGGGCAAATCAAACTGGATCATAATGGAACGATTAATGGTTAGTACAAAATTTTTATAGCGCGTGATCTTCCTCTTCTTTAAACAAATCGATAATACCGTCTTTGAATTTCCCCCAGAAATCCTTTATCCCTTTTCGGTTGCGGACCCGCGTTTCCTGGTCTTCTTCTTCGGTTCTTTCTATTCCCGCTTTTTCCGCAAGCGTTTTTTTCAGGCCGCGCGGAACTTCTACTTTCAGCAGGGTCTGTTCAAATTGTTTCCGGTTGTGCTCATAATCACTATAGCCTTTCAGGATTAATCCGATACAGGTGGAATACGTGGGTTTTGCAAGCTCTTCAATCTGACCGGATGCCAGGTGTTCTGTCGGAAACCCAATGCGCGCATTGAGTCCGGTAACATATTCTGTAAGCTGGATCAGGTGTTTCAGCTGTGATCCGCCGCCTGTAAGCACTACGCCTCCGTTGAGCATCTTATTATCCAGCCCCACCTGTTTAAGGTGATAGGAAACAAAATCCATTATCTCACTCATGCGGGCCTGGATGATATTGGCCAGATTCCGGACACTGATTTCCTTTGCCGGCATGCCCCGCAATCCCGGAATGGTAATGAATGCATTCCCCTTGGCTTCATTGGAAAGTGCAGATCCAAACTGGACTTTCATTTGTTCAGCCTGGGTTTTCAGTACCCCCAGACCGGTTTTGATATCGTTTGTAATATTCTCGCCGCCAAAAGGAATAACGGCTGTGTGCTTGAGAATGCCTTCATAAAATACCGCCAGATCCGTTGTGCCGCCGCCAATATCCACGATGGCAACCCCGGCTTCCAGATCTTCCTGGCCCATTACGGCCGCTGCAGATGCCAGCGGTTGCAACACCAGGTCTTTGGTTTGCAGTCCGCTTTTTTCAACCGCCCGGCTGATATTTTTAATTGCATTTTTATCGCCGGTGATGATGTGAAAATTGGCTCCGACCTTCACACCTCCGTATCCGATAGGACTGATGATATTCTGAAAATTATCGACTGCATATTCCTGCGGAATGACATCGATGATCTGATCTCCCGCCGGAATATAGGTTTTGTACTGATCCGCCACCAGCTGATCAATTTCTTTCTGCGTAATCTCATCATCCGTATTCTGCCGAACGATATCTCCCCTTGTTTGCAGGCTTTTTATATGATGACCCGCAATGCCCACATATACTTCCGAAATGCTCAGGTTGGGATTTGATGCGTAACAATTATCCAGCGCCATCCGGATGGCCTTGATGGTTTCATCTATATTCAAAACCTGTCCGTGCTTTACTCCATTGGAGTTAGCCCGGCCAAAGCCGAGTATTTCCAGTTTGCCGTACTCGTTTTTCCGTCCTGCTATCGCTGCAATCTTGGTCGTACCGATGTCGAGTCCTACTATAATGGGTTGTTCCTGGTTCATGGTTTGGTTTAATTTATAGTTGTTTTTAATGTTTTTCTTTTTTACCGGGACCGTTTTCATTCTCTTCGGGGAAGTCATAGCTTTTCAGGTTCTGTTCCGTCATCTGATTGCTTTCCAAAGGTTTTACCTCCCGGATTTTGCCGGTATCCGCTTCCATCTTACGGTCCATCCTGATAATCTGCATCACATTCCGGATCGCCTGCAGCGAATCCGTCCGGGATACCGGCCCTCCCCTTCGTGTTCCGATCACCTGTCCTGCATACTCCACGTTGATGCCGGCATATTTTTCAAATCCGGTTTTTGTCATCACCCGTTTATAGAATACGAGCAGGCGGCGAAATTTATCTTCGTATTGATTCCCGTCGCCAAACGAAATCACCTGACTTCCGATAAGCGGGATCATTTCAAAGGTTTTCGACGGCGTGATGTTCACCTGTTCAATAGCATTCGACCAGAAGGGATCCTGATGCAGAAAAACGCTCAACTGCTTTATCTGCTGATCCAGGGCACTGTCTCTGCGAAGCCCCATCTTCTCAGCCGGATAACCGGTAAAAACCGGCAGTTTTAACGGAACCGGATCTGTGAGTGGCAATTGCTTTCCGCTGCTGTCCATATAGCAGCTGCTTCCCGAAACCATAAAAATGCGGGCCGCTGGCTGCCGTTCGGTAATCTTCACTTTCAGGATCTGATTATTATCAAAATATAATTGCACATCTTTTATCCATGGCTGCTTAGCCAGCGCATCTTCCACTTTATGCAGGTTCAGGCGCTGCAGTTTTTTACCGGTAATATCCTTTAGTCCCTCCTTTTCCAATAAACGAACCACCTCTTTTTTATTCAGAAAAAATCCTTTCCCATCCGCGTTGATCTGGACTTCCAGCCCCTTGCAAAGGCTGTCGTTCTTTTTATTGATGGCAGCAATCAGCAGGGCCAGTGCAGCCCCCCCGGTTGCGCACCAGAGCACAATGGAAAATATTTTTTTTATGGGCGCCATGATATTCATTTATCCCATTATCAATTCAGCGAGCGGTTCAACCAGCGTATCGATGTCACCAGCTCCCGCCGTAATCAGCAATAAGTTTTTTCTGTGTTTCCACTTTTTCATCCAATCCAATATTTCGTTTTTATTTAGTATTTGTTTTTCCCTGATATTCATTTTCTCCAGGATCGTTGCACTGCTGATCCCTTCGATGGGCAATTCCCTGGCCGGATAAACGGGTAAAAGAATCACTTCATCTGCCATATCGAGACTTTCCGCAAAGGCCGCAGCAAAATCCCTCGTTCTCGAAAATAAATGCGGCTGAAAGATCAGGACGCATCTTTTTTCCGGATACAGTTCTTTCGCACTGCTGATCAGCGCACGCAGTTCGCTGGGGTGGTGGGCATAGTCATCTATATAAACCGCCCCCCCGTGCCGCGCCCGATACTCAAACCTTCTCTTTACACCCCGGAACCTGTCCAGCGCCTCCCGGATCTGTTCATCTGTCAATCCCAGTTCTTTTGAAACGGCAATCGCCGCCAAAGCGTTTTCAATATTGTGCCTTCCTCCGATGTTCAGTGTCACAGCCTGCAGGGACCAGTTATCAGCAGAAACATCAAACCGGTAACTTCCTTCGCCAATCCGGATATTTTCCGCAACCACTTCCGCATCCGCATCGGATAAGTGATAACTGTGCTGCCGTATATTTTTCCCGGGATGCGGAAGAGGCAATCCATATTTATTGATCAGGGTTCCTCCGTTTTTTATTTTACCGCTGAAAGCAATAAAGGCTTCTTCCACCGCAGCGCCCGTACCATAAATATCCAGGTGATCTGCATCCATGGAACTGATCACAGCAATATCGGGATGAAGTTTCAGGAAACTCCGGTCGTATTCATCCGCCTCCACCACACAAACATTCCGTTCGCTAGTCCAGAAATTTGTGTTGTAATTCGAAGAAATGCCACCGAGAAAGGCGTTGCACCCAAAACCACTGTCGCGCAGAATATGCGCAATCATGGTGCTGATGGTTGTTTTGCCATGCGTTCCTGCCACACAAACATTCAAAGAACTTTCGGTGATCAATCCCAGTACATCGCTTCTTTTCAATACCTCATATCCATGCTCCCGGTAATATTTCAATCCCGGTTGATCCGCCGGTATTGCCGGCGTATAAATCACCAGCTGCACATCTTTCGGGACCCGGTCTGCATTGTCTGCATATTCAACCCCGATGCCCTCCTTCAGCAGCTCCCTGGTGAGTGCTGTTTCCGTTTTATCATATCCGTTCACTGTTTTGCCCTGGCTTTTGAAATACCTCGCCAGTGCACTCATCCCGATTCCTCCGATTCCGATAAAATATACGGCCCTGATATTTTTCAAATCAGCCATGTAGCACTTTAAGAATTTCAGTCGCAATCTTCTCGTCTGCATCCGTGATCGCCAGCTTTCCGATATTTTCTTTCAGCAGTTCCTGCTCCGCCCGGTTGCCGGCGAGAGCAATTACTGCATTCACCAGTTTCTGCCCGGCTTCCTTATCCGGAATCATTAACGCGGCATGTTTATCCACCAGATGCCGGGCATTCACCGTTTGATGATCTTCCGCAGCATAGGGATAGGGAACAAAAATCACCGGCTTTTTCACCGCGCACAATTCATACAGGGTGCTGCCTGATCTGGAAACCACAATATCCGCCGCCGCATAGGCATAACCAATTTTTGCAATGAACTGGTTCGACCAGATCAGGCTGCTTTCAGCAGCATGTTCCGCCGCTTTAGCGGCAAAGGTTTTACCTGTTTGCCAGATCAGCTGGACCTGATTTTTTTTCAGCAGCGGGATTCCGGCATCAATGGCTTCATTGATGCTTTTGGCTCCCAGGCTTCCCCCCGTTATAAAAACGGTTGTACGTCCGGGTTCCAGGCCGAAAAATGCAAGCGCTTCGGTTTTGGAAATCCTGTTTCCGATTACTTCCGCGCGTACCGGATTTCCCGTATGCATTAGCCGGCCGGCCGGAAAAAATTTTTCCATCCCGTCGCTGGCAGCAAATATGCGGGTCGCCTTTTTACCCAGCAGAATATTGGATTTCCCGGCATAGGAATTGGACTCGTGAATAAAACTGGGAATTCCCTTTGCCTGTGCGTACCGTAGCACGGGAAAAGTAGAATAACCACCCACCCCCACCGCCGCATCCGGCTTAAAAGCGCTGAAAATTCTGCGGACCTGAAAAAAACTTTTTATCAGCTTATAGGGTAACCCGATATTTTTAATCAAAGAGCTTCTGTTGAATCCGGCAATATCAATTCCTTCAATCCGATAACCTGCTTCCGGCACTTTTTCCATCTCCATTTTTCCTTTTGCACCGACAAACAAAACCGAAATATCCGGATCCTGTTTCCGCAACGCATTCGCAATAGCTATTGCGGGAAAAATATGTCCGCCCGTGCCTCCTCCTGCTATGATGATCCTTTTAGACAATGTGCAAATATGTAAATGAGAAAATGAGAAATTGGCTACAATCAGCAATCCCCCCGGTCCCGCCACGAATATAGTTTATGATCATTCCCACATTTACACATTTACACATTTACACATTTACACATTTACACATTTACACATTTGCTTTCCCATTTTGTTTATCCGCCACCTCGCCTTCAGTCCGTTCCGCATTTCTTGCTACACTCAAAATGATTCCGATGGCCAGGCAGGTAAACAAAAAAGAACTTCCGCCCATACTGATCAGCGGCAGCGTAACACCGGTTACCGGAAACAGGTTCACATTCACCGCCATATTGGCAATAGCCTGGATCATCAGGGTAAAACTCAATCCGAGCGCCAGGAATGCACCAAACGCAAAAGGGCATTTCCGGAATATGCGGATGCTTCTGAAGAGAAACACCAGGTAAATAAACATGATGATAGCGCCTCCGATCATCCCGTATTCCTCAATGATAATAGCATAAATAAAATCAGAATAAGGATGCGGCAAAAAATTTCTCTGCCGGCTGTTTCCCGGACCCAGCCCGATCCAGCCGCCGTTTGCCACAGCAATTTTTGCCTGGTTCACCTGGTAATTATCTTCTTCTTTCGATGCCTGGGCTCCATACATAAAATGCTCCACCCGGTTGATCCAGGTATCCACACGCACGAATAAATGGCTTTCCGGTTTGGATTTTATCGCAACCGGTTCGCCGGATTTATGACGAACCACAGCAGCCAGCACCAGGATGATAACGGGAATCATGGTTATACCCAGGGTGAGCAATAAATGTTTTCCACTCACCCTGCCGATAAACATCAGCATTATACAGGTTGCACCGATCAGCAGGGCGGTGGAAAGATTAGCGGGTGCGATCAGCAAACAAACAACGGCTACCGGGATGATCACCGGTAAAAAACCCTGACGGAAATCTTTTATTACATCCTGTTTCCTGCTCAACAGCCGGCTGATATACATGATCAGCGCCAGTTTTGCCAGGTCGGAGGTCTGGAAAGTGAGATTGATGATGGGCAGGCGGATCCACCGGCTTCCCTCGTTCAGGCTAACGCCAAAAAATAAGGTGTAAATTAATAAGGGTACCGATACCAGGAAAAGGATCTGCGCCACTCTGGAATAAACAATATAATTTACCTGGTGGGCAAAATAAATGATCATGACGCCGGCAATAATAAAAGCAAATTGTTTAAAGAGATAGACCTCGGTATTGCCCTTATACATTTTATAAGCCAGCAAACCAGTGGAACTGTAAACCGACAACAGGGAAACCAGGGCCAGCAGCACAACGACTGCCCAGATCACTTTATCACCCTTGGTTCTGGAACCCAAATGTTTAAAGGCCCGCTGTTCTATGGAAATATTTTCCCGCAATAGATTAAATCATTCAACTTTTTAAAAAAAATTGGCTTTTCAGGTATCGCATTTAAAAGTCTATTCCCTTACCCCGTCTTCCACGCTCAATTATCAACTATCAATTATCAATTATTCTCACAAATCCCTCACCGCCTCCTTAAACTGCTTTCCCCGGTCTTCATAATTTTTAAATAAATCAAAACTTGCGCAGGCCGGACTCAGCAAAACCACGTCGCCTTTATCTGCCAGTTGAAAACTGCTTTTCACGGCTTCTTTTGCGCTGCCCACATTCACAATAACCCCTATATCATGCTTAAATGCTTCATGAATTCTCAGATTGTCGAGCCCCATACAAACTATTGCCTTTACCTTTTCCCTGACCAGGTTTCGGATCAGGGAGTAGTCATTCCCTTTGTCAATGCCCCCGAGAATCAGGATCACCGGCTTCTGCATGGATTCGAGCGCATACCAGGTGGAGTTCACATTGGTAGCCTTACTGTCATTGATGAACTCCACGCCGCGAACCGTGCTCACATACTCCATCCGGTGTTCCAGCGCTGCAAAACTCTGCACCGCTTCCCGGATCTTTTCTTTCCGGATGCCGATAGTAGCCGCAGCCAGCCCGGCCGCGAGGGTATTATACTGATTGTGAATTCCTTTCAATGCAAAATCGTATATGCTCATTTGTAAAGTTTCCTTTCCTGTTTGCAGCGTCATCTGGCCGTCCCTGATAAAGCCTCCCTGATTTGGTTCCTGTTGCATGGTAAATGGTAGTGGGTTAGATTGAAATGGATACTGTTTTAAATTTTCCTTTATCACCGGATCGTCCGCGTTATAAATAAAAAAGTCTCCCGGGGTCTGCTGTTCAACAATCCTGAATTTGCTCCTGATATAATTTTCAAACCGGTACCCGTACCTGTCCAGGTGATCCTCCGTGATATTGGTCAGTATCGCGATATCCGGCCTGAACGTCTTTATGTCATCCAACTGAAAACTGCTGATCTCCGCGATATACCAGGATTTAGGATTCTCCGCCACCTGTCTTGCAAATGAAATCCCGATATTTCCTACCAGCGCACAATCCAGACCGGCATGCTGCCCGATATGCCAGATCATGGAAGTGGTGGTGGTTTTACCGTTGCTTCCGGTAATACCCACAATGCGGCTTACTCCCTTATACCGGTAAGCCAGTTCAATCTCACTGATCACCGGAATACCCTTTGCCCTGATCTGCCGCACGATAGAGGTTTTTTCCGGTATACCCGGGCTCTTCATCACTTCCGATCCATTCAATATTTTGTCCTCACTATGCCTCCCTTCTTCGAATGGAATGCCTTTTTCCCTTAGTTCCTGCTTGCACTGATCCGCTATTTTCCCGGCATCGGAAACAAATACTTCATATCCTTTTTGTGCTGCCAGTACAGCTGCTCCCATACCGCTCTCACCGGCGCCCAGTATGATCATTCTTTTCAGCATACCCTTTCTGATTTTTCATAGCCTGCCTGCAGGAACGGATTGGGGTTTTTCAAAAGCATGAACAATTTTATATTCTATCTGATCTTCAGGGTCACAATGGTAAACACCACACAGAGCATGGTCACGATCCAGAATCTCGTTACAATCTTGTTCTCATGATATCCCAGCTTCTGATAATGATGATGCAACGGGCTCATGAGAAATATCCGCTTACCCTCTCCGGATTTCTTCTTTGTATATTTAAAATAAGCCACCTGCAAAACCACACTCATACTCTCAACCAGAAAAACGCCGCAGAATATCGGTATCAGCAATTCCTTTCTTACAATAAACGCAAGCGCAGCAATGATTCCCCCCAGGGTGAGGCTTCCCGTATCTCCCATAAATACCGTTGCCGGGTAGGCATTGTACCAGAGAAAGCCGAGACAGGCGCCAATCATCGCCCCGATAAAGATGGACAGTTCGCCCAGGTTGGGGATATACATGATATTCAGGTATTCCGCAAACCGCAGATTGCCGCTGGCATAAGCGAATACGCCCAGGCAGGCTCCGATAATCGCGCTCACCCCCGTTGCCAGTCCATCCACGCCATCCGTAATATTTGCTCCGTTGGATACCGCCGTTATAATAAATATTACTATCAGGATATACAGTATCCAGGTAGCTCCATGCAGGGCGTCTGGCAGCAATCTCGAATACCGGAACTCATGATTCTTCACAAAGGGAATCGTCGTGATCGGCTCACTTACTTCCACGAATAATTTTTCCTTTCCGTCCAGTATCACATGTTTTATTCCCGTGGTATCTACCGGTTTCGCATCCCCGATAAATTCCCGCCACACTTTGGTGTTACTGTTGAAAAAAAGCGTGGCGGCCACCACAAACCCCAACACCACCTGACCCAGAATTTTAAACCAGCCGGCCAATCCGTCCTTGTCGCCTTTTTTATAATTCACCCCCTGCTGCTGCGCTATTCTTTTAGCCCGCAGTTTGAGGTAGTCATCTATAAATCCGATCATGCCCATCCACAGGGTGCTGAAGATCATCAGGCGGATATAGGCTTTGCTCAGATCTGCCAGCAGAAGCGTCGGAATCAGGATTGCCAGAATGATGATAATGCCTCCCATTGTAGGTGTTCCCTTTTTCTGCTGCTCTCCCGCGAGGCCCAGGTCGCGCACACTTTCACCAACCTGCAGACTTTGCAGAAAATTGATTAGCCTTTTTCCAAAGAGCATACTGATGACAAGGGACAAAATAACAGCCAGCAGTACCCGGAAAGTGATGAACTGAAACAAAGTTCCTCCGGGTATTTTAACACCTGATTGTTTTAGCCATTCAAATAAATGATACAGCATGATGTTGTGCCGGCTGTTTTAAGTCACCGTCCCTGATTCGTTACTTATCCATTGTTTCAAATATTTCCTTCAATACCGCTTTGTCGTCGAATGGATATTTTATGCCTTTTATTTCCTGATATTTTTCGTGCCCCTTCCCTGCAACCAGCAGGATATCTGCCGGTCCCGATAAGCTCACCGCCGTTTTAATGGCTTCTTTCCTGTCTGCTACGGATATATATTTTCTTCTTTCAGCCGTATTCAAGCCCGATTCCATTTCTTTTAAAATCGCGCCTGCGTCTTCACTTCTCGGATTATCCGATGTGAATACCACCTTATCGCTGAGCTGACAGGCTACTTCGCCCATAATGGGCCGCTTGGTTTTGTCCCGGTCGCCGCCGCAGCCCACTACCGTAATGATGCGTTCATCATTCTTCCGGAGTTTGCGCAGGGTGCTGAGTACGTTTTCCAGCGCATCGGGTGTATGGGCATAGTCCACAATCCCCAGGATTTTTTCTTTGGGTGAAAGAATAGAATCGAAGCGTCCCTCGGCGCCGGACAATGCGCTCAGGTTCCTGAGCACATCCTCCCTGTCCTCCCCCAAACAGATGGCCGCTCCATAAACAGCCAGCAGATTATACGCGTTGAATTCACCGATCAGCCGGAAATGCGCTTCCCGTTCATTAACCGTCATCACCAAACCGGTCAGGTTATTCTCCAGGATTTTCCCTTTGAAATCGGCGGCCGTGCGGAGGCTGTAATAATATTTCGCTGCCGCTGTATTCTGCAACATGACCATACCCCGTTTATCGTCTGCATTGGAAATTGCAAATGCGGAAGAAGGCAGTGAATCGAAAAAGGATTTTTTCACCCGGATATATTCATCAAATGTTTTGTGGTAGTCCAGGTGGTCGTGCGTGATATTGCTGAACAGGCCACCGGAAAAAATCAGTCCTTCTGTCCGGTGCTGATCAATGGCGTGGGAACTCACTTCCATAAACACATGCGTACAGGATGCCTGCAGCATATCATGCAGCAGTGCATTGAGTGAAATGGCATCCGGCGTTGTATGGGTGGCAGGCAACACTTTCCTGTCAATATGATTTTCCACCGTGCTGAGCAGTCCGCATTTATATTCCAGCGAACTAAAGAGTTTAAAAAGCAGGGTGGCGATGGTTGTTTTGCCATTGGTGCCGGTAATGCCGATAAGCTTCAGTTTTTCGGAAGGCTGGCCGTAAAAATTATGGGCCAGCAATCCGGAGGCCACTGCACTGTTTTCCACCTGGACATACGTAATACCCTCTTCTGTTTTCTCTGGCATCTTTTCGCAGATGATCGCTGCCGGCTTCTTCGATGCAACGGCAGGAATGAATTGATGCCCGTCCACATGCGTTCCCTTTACCGCAATAAAAGCAGTACCTTTTTTCACTTTACGGGAGTCCAGTTGCAGATCCTTCACATTTACATGAAGATCCCCGTGAACGGACCGGATGGCAACCTTATATAGTATCTCCTGCAGATTCATCAATTCAGTTCGATGGTTAATTTTTGATTCTTCCCAATGAATGCGCCGGCCGGAATACTTTGCCGGCTGACTTTTCCTGCACCCTTCGCCAGCACCCGGATATCCCTTGACTCCAACAGGTAAAGGGCGTCCCGCAGTCCCATCCCTTTTACATCCGGCATCCGCCCCGCCTGCTCTTCTTTTGCCGCAACAACAGGTTGATGATTCACCGGGTAAAGACCAGCCCAATTTTTATCGCCGCAGGAATCCAGAAAGGGCATGCCCAATGCACTGAGAACAGATTTCAGTTCCCTGGTATTCCCGGCATAATAATATCTGGAACTGTCCTTTTTCATAAGCTCCGTCAATGCAGCAAACCGGCTGTTATCCGGATTGTCTTTTTCCAGGCTCATCAGTTTATCAGCCACTTCGCGAAACACCGGACCGGCAACCGCCGCGCCATAATATTTTTTAGCAAAGGGTTTGTTTTTTATCACGACTATGCAGGAATACTTAGGGTGGTTAGCCGGAAAGTATCCCACAAAAGTCGACTGATAGACATGATCCGCATATCCCCTGGTTCCATTCGCCACGAGGGCTGTGCCGGTTTTTCCGGCAACAGAATAAAATGAATTCTTAAAAATTTCCTTTGCAGTACCTTCCGTACAAACTCCTTCGAGGCAGGATTGCAGCTGCGCCAGCGTTTTATCGCTGCAGATCCTGTCGATCATTACTTCCGGCTGATGTTCTTTTTCAATCCCTCCCGCGTCCTGGATGGCATTTACCAGATAAGGCTTCATCATCTTCCCCCCGTTAGCAACGGCGTTGTATAAATTCAGTGTCTGCAGCGGGCTGACCAGCACTTCGTATCCGAATGCCATCCAGGGCAGGGTTGTAGCACTCCAGGTGCGGGATCTCGGATCCTTGATAATGGGTTTTGTTTCACCGGCCAGGTCGATGCCGGTGATCTGATTCAGTTTCAATTTTTTCAGGTGGTTGATGAATTGCTCCGGGTGACCGCCATAGTGTGCCACGGCCAGTTTCGCCATCCCAACATTCGAACTTAGTTCGAAGGCCTGCTTCACGGTAAACTCGCCGGCAGGGTGTTTTTCGGAATCGTAAACCGTACGCCGGCCCACTTTCCATTTACCGCTTTCCAGGTTTACCGGGTCGTTGAGGGTAATATCGTGGTCTTCGAGAAGGGAAAGCAAAGTGGCGAGTTTGAATGTGGATCCAGGTTCGGTTGCCCGGATCGCATAGTTGAGGTCCTCCCAGTAACTCCCATCGGGTTGTTTTCCCAGATTGGCCATTGCCCGGATTTTTCCGGTTGCCACATCCATCACAATGCAGGTTCCATGTTCGCATTCATTTTCCTGCATCATTTTCAGGAGGGCATTCTCCGCAATATCCTGGGTGTTCACGTCGATGGTGGTAACAATATCCTTCCCGTTTTCCGGATCTATTTCGTAACCTTCCACCGGAATATAGGCGCCCGCTGCCATATAACGGACCAGTCTTCTTCCATTTTCCCCTTTCAGCAAAGAATCGTAGGTCCTCTCCAGACCCACATTCTGGGCATTATTCCGGGATAGGCCAATGGTGCGGTTGGCGAGCAGACCGAAGGGGTTCAACCGCTTGCTGGTTGTTTCTATTATGAATCCGCTTTTATTTCTGCCTTGTTTTACCAATGGAAATTCTCTTAACTGTTTATACTGGTCGAATGTGAGATTCTTTTGCAGGGGATAATACCGGTCTGCTTTTTTGTACCCTGCCTGCAATTCCTTTTTATACGCCGCGGCTGACTGGTCTTTGAAAAGAGCGGCGAGGCACAACGACAGGGAGTCCAGATTTTCCTTAAACCGTTTCCCATTCTTTTCCCGCAGGCCGTCGGCGGCAAAATCGATATAGATATTAAAATATGGTAATGATGTACTCAGCATATTTCCGTCTTCACTATAAATCGTTCCTCTTTCGGCACTCAGATCAACATATTTCTGATGCAGGCTGTCGCTAAGCCCCCGCCAGTAATTTCCCTGTACCTGCTGGATATAAAAGACCCTGGCCAGCACTGCTATACAAAGGATTATGATTCCCAGAAAGCACAGATAAACCCTCCATAATATGTCTCTTCTCAGTTCCACCGGGTATCGGGGATATGTTGATAAAAATTATTTCATGCTTCCTTCGCCGCTGTCAATAAGGATCGCCGGTGGTGACGTGAGTTCTTTTAACCCGAAAGGTTCCACGGCCTTTGCCAGTTCACTTTGTTTGCTGCGAAACATCACTTCACTCTTCAGACTTTTATATTCGTATTGAAGTTCTTTCAGCTCCCTCCCCGTTCTTCCAATATCGCGCACCACATGATCCGCGTAGTGACCATTATATATGTAGACCACCGCCAGAAATGCCAGGAAAAGAAAAAAGGGCAGGTTTCGGAGCATCCACTGATAGCGGAGAACGCGCCTTACTTTGAGCTTTTGATTATTTCCTTTGACTTTCATACCGGCTGTTGAATAAAAAATAAAGGGTACAAGATTATCATACTGAGGCTTCACAGGTATGGAAAAGAATTTATATTTTTTCGGCGACCCGGAGTTTGGCGCTGCGGGCACGCGGATTCTTCCTCACCTCCGCCGCTGCCGGCGTGATGGGTTTTTTGGTAACCATCCGTAGTGTTTTGGCTGTTGTTGTTCCGAAGGGATTCAGATTGTCCTTTTCCTCAAAAGTTCCGTCTCTGAAAAACTGTTTTACCATTCTGTCTTCCAGTGAATGAAAGCTGATGACCGCCGCCCGTCCGCCGGGTTTAAGCAGTGCCGGAATCTGTTCCAGCATTTCCCGGAGTGCCCCGATCTCATCATTCACTTCAATTCGTAAAGCCTGAAAAACCTGCGCGAACCACCTGTTTGGATTTCCTTTTACCAGCTGATGGATTGCCTGTCTGAAGCCATTGACAGTGCGGAACCGGATAGTTTTTCTTAATTCAACAATTGCCCCCGCCAGTGTTTTCGAGTTGGTTACTTCACCATATTGTTCGAAAATCCGGTGCAGGTCCGATGCGCTGTATGAATTGAGAATCGCCGCTGCTGTTAGCTCCTGCCGTTTATCCATACGCATATCCAGTGCTGCATCCATGCGGATCGAAAAACCACGATCGGCCTCATCGAACTGATGACTGCTTACACCCAGGTCGGCCAGCATTCCGTCAACTTCGGTAACTCCGTTCAGGCGCAGGAAGCGTTGAAGATGCCTGAAATTATGCGGTATGAAATGAAAACGTTCATCCCGCAATGCATTCTTCTTTGCATCTGCATCCTGATCAAACGCATATAGCCGTCCTTCTATATTCAGGTGCGACAGGATCTCCGCCGAATGGCCACCTCCGCCAAAGGTGCAATCAACGTAGATCCCGTTCGCCCTGATATCCAAACCGTCCATCGCTTCTGAAAGCAATACGGGTATATGATACGCGGGAGATGAGCCCGTCATATAATTCATTTATCAGGTTTACCATTCATCACTTCATTGGCCAGGCCGCTGAATTGATCCGGTGAAAAGGTTTCAAAGAACTGTTGGTACTTGGTTTTATCCCAGATTTCTATTTTGTTTACCGCTGTAACCAGCACGATGTCTTTTTCCAGCCCTGCATATTCCTTCAGATTCTGGGTGATGAGCAGCCTGCCTGCCGAGTCCAGCTCCATCATCGTGGCCCCGTTTAAAAAATACCGTCTGAATGACCTTACCTTCGGATCAAAATCATTCAACTTGCTGATCTCCTCAAAAATGGGCTCCCAGCTTTTCATGGGATACAGGCCAAGACATTTTTCAAATCCCCGGTTTATCACAAACTGGCTGCCCTCCTCCCCGGTTTGCTTCTTGAGCGATGCCGGCAGGAGAAACCGCCCTTTTGCGTCGAGCGTCACCTCGTATTCCCCTAGAAAACCATTCATTTATAATGACTTGAATCAATGTTTTGAATAATTCACACAAAATAACACTTTTTCCCACTTAACAAACGATTTTAAAAGATTTAAATTTTTCCACAGGGAAAATATTTTTTGAAAGCCTGATGGGTTAAGGGTTTACCCTGATTTTACAACGATCGCACACAAAAGAGCTGTTCATAACCTGTGAATAGTGGTGAATACAGCTGTATAAGTTCCAAATGCCATTTATTTTTGCAGAACGTCACCGGTTTTTCATGCCGGGATTTGAAAACGCACCCATGCCCGATCTTCCTTCCGCAAACCTGTCCATCTCCGAATTCCAGTATGACCTGCCGGAAGATCGCATTGCCCGTTATCCCCTCGCAAAAAGGGATGCATCCAAACTCCTGGTGTGGCGGGGAGGAATCATCGGGGAATCGCATTATGCAGATATCGCGGACTGGCTGCCCGCGCCCTCCCTGCTGGTATTTAATAACAGTAAAGTGATTGCAGCGCGATTGCTTTTCCAAAAACCTTCCGGCGGAATAATAGAAATTTTTTGCCTCGAGCCCGGCGATGCTCCATCCGGTATCCACAATGCCATGATGGCAAAGGGGAAGATAAAATGGAAATGTCTGATCGGCGGCGCATCCAAATGGAAAAAGGGAACGCTGCTCGAAAAAAAAGCCGGCTCCCTTGTTCTGCAGGCCCGTTTTCTCGGAAAAGAAACGGACTCTTTCATTATTGAATTCTCCTGGACGCCCGCACAGCTCCCTTTTGCAGAAATACTCCACGAAACGGGTTTGATACCACTGCCTCCGTATCTGAAACGGAATGCAGAAGCGGCAGACACGGAAAGATATCAAACCATTTTTGCTGCAGAAGAGGGATCCGTGGCCGCCCCCACGGCCGGACTCCATTTCACGCCGGAAATTTTTAACAGCCTGCGGCAAAAAAAAATTGACACGGAATATATCACGCTGCATGTAGGCGCGGGCACCTTCCTGCCGGTGAAATCGGAACGGCTGGCCGGGCATGTCATGCACGAGGAATTTATCGAAGTGCGGACAGATACCCTGCAAAGACTGATAAATAAATTAACGGAACCCATCATTGCCGTCGGTACCACGTCCCTGAGAACGGTAGAAAGTCTTTACTGGCTCGGCATGAAGGTAGCGGGAAATAAAAGTATCAGACCTTCTGCACTCGTCGTGGATCAATGGGATCCGTACCGGACAGATTCCGGGCTGCCCGCGAAAGAAGCGCTGCAATACCTGTTGGAATGGATACGGCGGCAGCCCGGTCAGAAACTCATAACGAAAACAGGATTATTCATTCTGCCGGGTTATTCCTTTAAAATTATCGGGGGACTGATCAGCAATTTCCACCAGCCGCAATCCACCCTGCTTTTACTGGTTGCAGCCCTCATCGGAGAGGAATGGAGAAAGCTTTATCAGTTCGCACTTGAAAATGATTATCGCTTTTTAAGCTATGGCGACGGATGTTTGTTCCTGCCACGTTAGAGGCATCTCCAGAGTAAAAACAGTTCCCCTGCCCAGCGCACTGTCTACTTTTATCCGCCCATGATGTGCATCCACCACAGATTTTACATAACTCAGTCCCAGGCCGAATCCTTTAACATTGTGCACATTGCCCGTATGCGCCCGGTAGAATTTTTCGAAAATGCGCCGCTGGGTTTCTTTATTCATACCGATCCCGTTGTCCTCAATGCGGATGACCAGGAATTTACCACTGTTCTGCGTCGTGATGCGGATGGAGAGCTTCTCCTTCGAATATTTCACTGCGTTGTCGATCAGGTTCGATATCAGATTCGTAAAATGCACTTCATCTGCTTCCATCATGTCGTGCCGGGCTTTCAGATCAAGTTTTACCGTAGCATTTATTTCCTGCAACTGCAACGCAAAATTATCCATCACCCGCCGTATCACTTCATGCGCATGCATGGGCTGTAACTTCAGCTGCAATTCCTGACGGTCAATCAGGGCAGCCTGCAAAATGGTCTCCACCTGCCGGTTCATCCGTTTGTTTTCTTCTTTGATGATATTGCTAAAGTATTCCGATTTCCCGCGGTCATGCACCACTTTCTCATTGCGCATGGCATCCACCGCCAGCGAAATAGTAGCGAGCGGGGTCTTGAATTCATGCGTCATATTATTGATGAAATCATTTTTGATCTCGCTGAGCTTCTTTTGCCGCAGCAGAGTATGAACCGTGACGTAAAAAGCCATGATGATGATCAGCGTAAAAAAAACCATTCCGAAAATCATGACCCGCATTTGCTTCATCACTACAGACTTGTAATCGGGAATGATGATCCATAGGGTTTCGAAGGGCTCCGGGCCCGAAAGTTCACCGCTGCTGGTAACCAGTGGATACACGGTTTGTTTATTATGGATAGTATCGGCAAAAGCGGCAAAGAAATTGGGTGACTTCAATTCATAATCATTGGAGGCCACGTCCGAATTAACTCCTACCTCCGAAAAAATACAGAATTCAAATTTGGTATCCTTCAGCCCACGATAATTAAAGGCCCGTTTAAGCTTATCGCGCATCTCTTCATAGCTGAATTTCTGGGAAATTTTCGGTGGCCGCATCAGTTCCAGCAGGAGCTGGTCCGAAGGCCTGAAGTTAAAGCCCGGCCTCGACCGGAGCAACTCGGAGCCGGAAAGTGCCGTTTGTTTATATTCAATGAGGTCCCGCGCCACGTCTGCCGTTACATCCACCAGTTTGTGGTGCAGTTCTTCCTCTTTATTTTCCACCATGGCGGTGATCCAGTTCCATTGAATATAAATAATTCCAATCAGCGAAATGCTGATCAGTATAAAAATAATGGTAAAGTTTTTTTTCACGAAGACTAGAGTTTAGCCGGAAACCGGGTTCATCCGCGCATCCTGACCGATTGCAAATTTATTAAACAATATCCTTTGGATTAGTTAATTTACGTATATGGACAATCCCGCTCCCGGTATATTGCTGATTGCCGATCCATTTCTGAAAGATCCGAATTTTAAAAGATCAGTGGTTTTCCTTTGTGAACATCAGAGCGAAGGAAGCTTTGGCTTCCTCCTGAATAAAGCATACGAATATAGCCTGAAAGACCTGGTTCAGGATGCGGAAGATCTGGAAATTCCTGTTTATTTCGGTGGCCCGGTCCAAACCGATACCATTCATTTCCTGCACCAGTATCCCGATCTCATTCAGGGTGGTTATGAAGTAACTGACGGAATTTACTGGGGTGGAGATTTTGAAAAAGCCATTGCCCTGATCCGCTCAGGCCGGATCAAAGCAGGGAAAATCCGTTTTTACATCGGGTATTCGGGTTGGGCGGGCGGCCAGCTCGATGATGAACTGAAAGAAAAATCCTGGCTCCCGGTTAAGGCCAGCCGGAAACTCATCTTCCATAAAAAAACAGAGGAGATCTGGAAAGAAGCAATCCGCCTGCTGGGGGGAAATTACCTGATGATGATCAACTTCCCTACCGATCCGCAACTGAATTAATCGCTTTCGCGGCTTAACAGAAAACCAGTGCGTCTCCAACAAAAAATCATCGGCGCCCGGAATTAAACCTGTTTTGCAGCTTCCACCAACACGGTGACCTGATTATTTATTACCTCCACAAATCCGCTCTGTATTTCAAACCGGGTTGAATGATTCCGGTCGTTAAGCACTTTAATGTGACCGCTTTTTAAGGCACTCACCAGCGAGGCATGTTTATCCAGTACTTCAAATGATCCCGCTACACCGGGCAACTGAACACCGTAAACGGAGTCGCTGAATAATTTGTGTTCGGGTGTGAGTATTTCGAGAGTCATTGGTTAATGTGTTAATGTGCTAATGTG
>Ga0105240_10001431_pt1 | contig 40839 bp, 34 predicted proteins | sample KBSC54metaG_FD_80426 | JGI IMG/M metagenome (GOLD analysis project Ga0105240, IMG submission 80426) | Corn rhizosphere microbial communities from Kellogg Biological Station, Michigan, USA - KBS C5-4 metaG | ecosystem: Host-associated > Plants > Roots > Rhizosphere > Soil | place: Michigan, USA... | reverse complement strand
TCGCCTATGCCGATCTGACCCGCGGCGCTCAGGTCGCCGAGCTGCTCGACGCGCATCTCGCGGCGAGCGGCGGGACGCTGCGCGGCGTGCGCCAGAACGCCACTCGCGACGCCAGTCCGCTGCTGCACTCCGGCTATCACGAGCCGGGACCGGAGCTCTACGAGCGTGCCGATTTCCGCGCCGGCGTCGCCGAGCTGATCAAGCGCGACCTGTCGTTCGATGCTTGGCAATTCTACCATCAGCTGCCCGCCCTGGCGGCACTGGCCCGGACCTTTCCCGATCTGCGCGTCGTCGTCGATCATTGCGGCGGGATCGTCGGGGTCGGCCCCTATGCTGGCCGGCGCGACGAGATCTTCGCGGTCTGGCGGCGGAATATCGAGGAGCTGGCGCGGCTGCCCAATGTCTGGGTCAAGCTCGGCGGGCTCGGCATGGGCATCAGCGGCTTCGAGACGCTCGGCCCGCGGCCCGGCTCGGCGGCGATCGCGGCGGCGTTCAAGCCCTATATGGAGCTCTGCGTCGAGGCCTTTGGCCCGCAGCGCAGTATGTTCGAGAGCAACTTCCCGGTCGATCGCCATCTGTCGTCGTACCGGACGCTGTGGAATGCGCTGAAGCGCGTCGCCGGCGGCGCGAGCGCGGACGAAAAGAAACTACTGTTTCACGACAGCGCCAGCCGCTTTTATAAGCTGGGGTAATCGACCGAACGGAAATTGGGCGAGGAGGAACTGTCATGGCGAAGTTCAAACTGGTTGTATTTTCGGATGCGGCGCCGGGGCGCGAGGATGATTACAACGACTGGTACAACAACCAGCATCTTCAGGATGTCGTCGCGGTGCCCGGCTTTACCTCGGCACAGCGATACAAGCTCAACACGCCGATGATCGGCGAGTTCGCCACGCGCTATATGGCGATCTACGAAATCGAGGCGGACAATGTCGAAGCCGCGATGGCGGCGATCGGCGCGCGTGCCGGAACCGATCAGATGGTCGTCTCCGACGCGATCGACATGGGCAGCACGACCGCCGGCTTCTTCGAGGTCGCCTCGGAGCGGGTCTATGCGTCGGGCGTCGCTGCGACCGAGGCGGCGTAAACAAAACTGTCAGCGCACAATGGCGTCGCGATGCCGCGCGATCAGGCGGTCACCCGGCGTTGCGGCGCCTTTGCGACCGGCTTGGGCTTGGCCTCGTCCGCGGCCATCGCCTCCAGCCCGAGGCAGAAGAAATGGACCTTGCCCTTGAGCTCGTCACAATCGGGGACGAGGTCCCAATAGCCCATCGCTGCCTGGGGTGGTGAGAAGCCGACGATCAGGTCGATGAAATATTTTGCGATCGCCGCGGGATCGGAGATCGCGATCAGCTTGCGCTCGACCAGATCGGCGAAAATCCTCTCCATCTCGCCGTAGAAGACCGCCGACGTGGTTCGGGCGATCTCGGCGGTGTGGGTCTCGAAACGCTCGCCTTCGCCGACGACGAGACGCAGGAAGCTGATCGCGCCTGGCGAATAGGCTGCCGTCCAGGCAAATCTTGCGGCGCCATAGAGAATTTCCTCCAGCGTCGTTCCCGAGGCGGTTTCTGCCGCGAGCTGCGACGCGACGAGGCTTCGCTCGAGGATGATCTGGGTAAAGACGTCCGCCTTGTTGCCGAAATGCGCGCTGATCATCCGCGGCGACACCCGCGCAAGCTTCGAGACTTCCGCGAGGCTGGTGCCGGTATAACCCTTCGTCATGAACAGCTTGCTGGCGACCTCGAGCACCCGCGCCTTGCGCTTCTCGAGATCGGATTGGGTTGGTCGCCCCCGGGGTGGTCTCTTGGCTGACGGCATTACGTCTCTCGATCAGGTGGAAACAGGCGCTGGCTGGGCGCCCGGATTATGCAACGTACCGAGGCTTGGGCAGGCATTAGCGTCCTTCGCTGCAGTGCGTCAATTGCTCGCCGGGCAGCCAGTCGACTGCGAAAAAACGAAGCGCGGGGAAGTTGTTGCCAACTGGTCACGCATATACGGTTTACCTGTCTGACAATAAAGTCAACGCTAGATGACATTGACTTACGCTGGCGGATGACATCAGAGTGCGTTCCAATAAACGGCCCGAACCGGTCCGACAGAGGGGAGGCAGGGATGCCGCAGCTGACACGCCCAATCAGGAGTGGCGCTCGCTTTGCTTTGGTGGCCAGTTCAGCTTGCCTGGCCATTGCGGCTCACGCCCAGGACACGCCGGCCGCCGCACCCGCGCCGATAGCGGCGACCGCACCCAGCGATGCCGGCGACATCATCGTCACTGCCCAGCGGCGTGCGGAGCGGCTGCGCGACGTGCCGATTTCGGTCACCGCGCTCAACGAGCAGACGCTGAGCAAGGCCGGCATCATCAACATCACCGACCTGAATCGCGTCACCCCGGGTCTCGACCTGCCGATCTATTTCGGCTTTGTTCAGTTCGCGATCCGCGGCATTTCGTCGACCACCGCCGGTCTCGGCGACAGCAGCAACGTCGCGCTCTACCTCGATGGCGTCTATCAGACGACCATGCCTGGACAGCTCCAGGATATTCCCGACGTGTCGCAGGTCGAGGTCCTCAAGGGACCGCAGGGCACGCTTTATGGGCAGAATGCGGTCGGCGGCGCGATCAACATCAGGACGATGGCGCCCAGCTTTACGTGGAAGGGCAAGCTGACCGCCAGCTACGGCAATTACAATAATCGATCGGTCAACGGCTATGTGACCGGCCCACTCAGCGACAAGATCGCCTTTTCGCTCGCCGCCTCCTATCACCAGCGCCATGGCTATCTGAAGGACATCGTCAACGGCGGTCATGATTATGGCGTCAATGCCAAGCTCGTGCGCGGCAAGATCCTGTTCAAGCCGAGCGACAATGTTTCGCTGACGCTGAGCGGATATTATTCCGACCAGAAGGACAGCAGCGGCTTCGCCGCTTCACCGATCAACGGCAATTCGCTCGGCTATGCGCTCGCCACGGGCTATGGGCTGACGATTCCGAAGCCCAAGAACGCACGGCAATTCGCGATGAGCGTGCCGCCCTTCGGCCACTTCGTGAACTGGGGCTTCAATCTCGCCGGCGAGGTCAAGACCGGCATCGGCACGATCAGCACGACGACCGCCTATTACGGCATGCACGAGCACAGCTTCCAGGATTCGGACATGTCGGTGGTGAACATCGGCTGGGAGGATTTCCACCTCAAGTCGAAGGTGTTTATCCAGGAGGTCAACTTCGTCTCCGAGCCGATCGGTCCGGTCACCCTCGCCGGCGGCTTGTTCTACATGCACAAGCGCGAAGGCTATGATCCGTTCCAGGTGTTCAACATCACCTGGTCCGGCCTGTTCCCATGCGCATGCATTCCCCCGGCGCCATCGACCGGCCCCGGGCCGGGGACGACGCTGTTCGGCAATGGCGGGCTCTCCGTCATGCGCAAGGACAGCTACGCCGGCTATCTCGAAGCGAACCTCAAGGCGACGGACAATCTGACGCTGACCGTCGCCGGTCGATACAGCTACGAACGGCACAAATACTTCGACACGCTGTCGTTCGGCTCGCCGCTCCTGGCCAATCCGGATAACAGCAAGGCGCATTTCAGCAACTTCAGCCCGAAGGCGGTCATTCGCTACCGGTTCGATGACGGGACCAACCTCTATGCGTCCTATACCCAAGGCTACAAAAGCGGGTTCTTCCCGCAAACCGCCTTCCGTCAGTCCAACCCAAATCTGCCAGGGTTTCAGACGCTGAGCGACTACAAAGTCGATCCCGAGAAGATCACCGCCTATGAAGTCGGTTACAAGGGAAAGCCGCTTCCGGGCCTGAGCCTCAATCTCGCTGCCTTCCATTACGACTATAAGGACATTCAGGTCTTTCTGTACCAACCGGGCGGCACGGGCATCTATCAGAATGCGGCTTCGGCCCGCGTCAATGGCGGCGAGTTCGAGGCGAACTGGAATGTCGGCCACGGCCTGACCCTGTCGGCGGGCGGCACCATCGTCGACGGCCATTACGTCAAATTCCCGCACGCCGCGGTGCTGATTCCCAATCCCGGTGGCGGCAACACGACGACCGATTTCAACGCCAATGGCAAGCGGCTGATCCGCGCGCCGAAGTTCACCGGCAATTTCATGATCAACTATGAGACGGATCTCGATCCCGGCCGTTTCACCGCTTATCTCTCGGCGCATTACAGCTCGGGCTATATCTACGATCCGTCCGGCAGCCTTAAGCAGCCGAAATACGCCGTCCTCGACTCGGAGCTTTCCTTCTCGCCGAAGGGGATTCAGGGGCTGCGCCTCGTGCTTTGGGGTCGGAACCTGACCAACAAGACCTACTACGGCGGATTCTTCTCGAGCGTCTTTGGCTTCGGCGGCCTCCTCGCTGCGCCGCGGACCTTCGGCGGCCGGATCGAATACGCGTTCTGATCGGGTGACAGGCTCGGCATAGGTTCGGCTCGCGGTGCGGTGCATCGCGAGCCGTCCCCCTTGACTACCACTCGCCGGAGTTTCCTAATTTTGGATCAGCCTGAAGAAAGTCGGGAGAGCGTCATGGGCCTGTTGAACGGTAAAGCCGTCGTCATCACGGGATCGGGCAGGGGCATTGGCGCCGGCTGTGCCAGGGGTGTCGCTGCCCAGGGCGCCTCGGTCGTCGTCAACGATGTCGACGCGGGTCCCGCCAATGACACGGTCGAGGCGATCCGCGCCGCGGGCGGCAATGCCGTCGCCTGCGTCGCCGACGTCACCAATTGGGATCAGGCCGGCAAGCTGATCCAGAGCTGCATCGACAATTTCGGCAAGATCGACGGGCTGGTGAACAATGCCGCGGTGCTCGATCGCTTCGAGATCTCGGAGTTCAATCCGAAGACCGCGAAGTGGATGGCCGAGGTCAACGTGATTGGCCCGATGTATGTCGCCGGCCGCGCGGTGAAGCCGATGCTGGCGCAAGGCTCCGGCTCGATCATCAACGTCGTCTCCGGCGCGCATATGGGGATGCCGGGGCTCGGCATCTACGGCGCGACCAAAGGCGCGGTCGCCTCGATGGTCTACACCTGGTCGATGGAGCTGGCCGGGACGGGCGTGCGGGTGAATGGGCTCTCGCCGTTCGGCGCGACGACGATCGGCCAGCGCCACAGCGATGAGCCGATCGACGAGGAAGCAAATGCCAGACGCAATGCCGCGCTGCCACCGCCCGAGGCTAATTCGCCGGTGGTCGAATATCTGCTGTCGGACCGCGCCGCTCATGTGAATGGTCAGCTGGTGCGGATCGACCGTAAGGAGATCAGTCTCTACACCCATCCGGCGCTGCTGCTGCCGCCGGCGCTGAACGATGCGTGGACCGCCGATCGGGTCGCGGAAGCGTTCGACAATGAATTCAAGGACCGGCTCGTCGCCTGTGGCGTCCTCGGCATGGAAAGCCTACCGGTGGACCTCAAGACGGGATTCCACGCGCGCGCCAAGCAGGACGCCTGATCGGCGCGCGCACTGGCCGCGACGGGAGAGGGCGAATGGCGGATCCGAGACTGGCGGTTGTCACCGGCGCGGCCAATGGCCTTGGGCGCGCCATTGCCCTGCGGCTGGCGCAGGACGGCAACCGCATCGCGGCGGCCGATCGCGACGAGGCCGGGCTGGCGACGCTGGCCGATGTCGTCCGTCAGGCCGGTGGCGAGATCGTGACGTGGAGCGGCGATCTCACCGACACCGGTCGGATCGTCACGATCTTCGGCGAGATTCGCGACAATCTCGGACCGGTCGACATCCTGGTCAACAATGTCGGCGGCAGCATGCGCGGTGAGGCGGTGCGCTTTGCCGACAGCGACCTCAGCTCGTTCGATCACATGCTCGGCCTCAACCTGCGGCCGACGGTCTGGGCCAGCCGCCAGGTGATTGGCGACATGAAGGAACGGGGCTGGGGCCGGATCGTCAACATCACCTCGGAAGCTGCCTTCCGCGGCGCCGAGCGGATGTGGGATTATGGCGCGGCCAAGGGCGGCATCGTTACCTTCACCCGCTCGCTGGCGATCGAGGTCGGCCGCTTTGGCGTGACGGTCAACGCGGTCGGCCCGGGGCTGACCCGCACCGCGGCCTATGATGCGCTGTCGCCGGAGGTCCGCAAGGTTTCGGAGTCGGGAATACCGACTGGCCATCCGGGCGAGCCGGAAGACATTGCCCATGCGGTCTCCTTCTTCGCGAGCGATGGCGCGCGCCAGGTCAATGGCCAGACGCTGCTGGTCAACGGCGGCACATGGTTGAACTAGCTTCGGAGTGATCGCGTGATGGTGAAGGTCGGCACAATCTATCCGCAGATCGAATTGGGCGGCGATCCCGAGGCGCTGCACGACTATGCGCTGGCGGTCGAACAGATGGGCTACGACCATCTGCTGATGTACGACCACGTCGTCGGTGCCGTGCATGAGGGGCGCGAGCCGAAGCTGATGGGCCCCTATACCGACCTTAATCCGTTTCACGATCCGCTCGTCGCCTTCGGCTATCTCGCCGGCGTCACCAAACGGATCGAGCTGCATACCGGAGTGCTGATCCTGCCGCAGCGCCAGACCGTGCTGGTCGCCAAGCAGGCGACCGATGTCGACCTGCTGTCCGGCGGCCGGCTGCGCCTCGGCGTCGGCAGCGGCTGGAACTATGTCGAATATCAGGCGCTCGGCGAAGACTTCCATACACGCGGCGCCAAGCTTGACGAGCAGATCCCCTATCTCCGCCGGCTCTGGTCGGAGCCGGTGATCAGCTTCGAGGGGCGGTTTCACAGCATCGATCGCGGCAATATCGTCCCGCGACCCCGGCGCATGATCCCGATCTACGGCGGCGGCTTCGTCGAGGCCGCCTATGCGCGCGCCGCGCGGCTGGCCGACGGCTTCATCTTCGTCATGAGCCTCGGCGATCCGCTCGCCGGCTGGACGCGTGTCCAGGAGCTGCTGCGCGAGAACGGCCGTCAGGTCGAGGGCTTCGGCGCGCAATTCTTCATGACGCCGAGCGTGAGCAACCCATTCGAAATTCCGCAGCTCGCGGAAACGGCGGTGCGGCTGAGCGACGCCGGCGCGACCGACCTCAGCATCGGGACGATGGACCGAGGCTTCACCACCGTCGACCAGCACATCGACTTTCTCGCCGAGGCGCGGGAGAAGGTGCTCGCCGCGCTGCGCTGACCGCCAGTTATCGCGCGGCTGCGTCCCACAGGAGCGGCAGGGCGGTCACCGCGAAGACGATGCCGGTACGATAGCTCGGCGGGCTCTGCGGATCGAGCCGCACATTCGGCAGGCGCTTCAGCCATTCCTCGAGGAAGGTGATCATCTCGATCCGCGCGAGATGCGAGCCGACGCAGCGATGCGGTCCGCTGATGAAGGTCATGTGGGTCTTGTTGTCGCGCTCGAGGTCGAATCGGCTGGCGTCGGGGAAGGCGGTCGGGTCGAGATTGCCGAGCGCGAGATAGAGCCCGACGCGCTCGCCCTGCTTGAGCGTGACGCCGTGAAATTCGCTGTCGCGCGCAACGCGGCGGACCGGAAAGACGACCGAGAAGCGGCGCAGGAATTCCTCGACCGCCTCCGGGATCAGCGACGGATCGGCGCGTAGCCGATCCTGCAGCTCCGGATTGCGCGCGAGATATTCCATGCTGAAGCTGAGCGAGTTGACCACCGTGTCCAACCCGGCGCCCATCAGCAGGATGCAGATGCCCTCGAGTTCCTCAATGGTGAACGGGCGGCCGTCGATCTGCGCGCTGGTGAGATCGCCGATCAGATCGTCCTTCGGCGTTGCGCGCCGCTCCTCGATCAGCGGGCGCGACATCGCCGCGATGTTGCGATAGGCCGCCGTCCGCTTTTCGACGTCGTTCTGGGTCATCCACGCGACCCATTCGCGGAACTCGTGATAGCGTGCGAGATCGAGGCCCATCATCTGCATGAAGATGGTGATCGGCAGCGGCTCGGCGATCGCCTCGAGGAAGTCGCAGTGGCCGTCGTGCGCGACCGAATCGATCAGCTCGACCGTGAGCGCGCGGATATCCTTTGCCAGCATGTCCATCTTGGCCGGAGCGAATGCCCGCATCAGCGGCATGCGATATTTGGCGTGCTCGGGCGGATCGGTGTTGATCGGCGGGTAGAAGGCTTCCTGCTCGACCGGCACCGGCGGGAAGGAAGCGTGGACGCTCGAGAAGATCTCAGGCGTGCGCGCCGCCTCGAACAGCAGCTCATGGTCGGTGATGAACCAGTGGCCGCCGTTGCGCGGTGTCCAGTAGATGCCGAGCCCGATCTCGTCGCGCAGGCCGATCAGCGCGTCATAGGGATGCGGCGTCCGCGCGTATCGCGGATCGTGGAAGAAATCGAAATCGACCACGCGGGCGGGATCGATATGGGCGGGGATAGCCAATCCAGCAGTCTCGGCCAGTCCGGTCATCGACCTTCTCCCAGGATGTGCTTCAGCGCCTCTCCCGGCGCAATGACGAGGCTAGCTCAGTTCGGCGAACCTCAGAAGCCTTCCGGCTGCACATCCGCAATTACGTCGAAGCCGCTCGCGTCCAATTGCCCTTTAGATCGACCGGGGGATGCTCCATTCCGGCGTCGCCGCAGGGCACGAGCCGACCCTTGAATTCCCGGTCGAAGGCGCCGGCGAGCGCCTCGGCGGTCCACTCCGATCGGACGACCGCCGGCAGCATGAGCGCGGGATGGGCATAGAGATAGACCTCCTGGCCGCGGATCAACACCATCTGTCCGTTCACACCGGCGGCGGCATCGGACAACAAATATTCGACGACCGGCGAATTCGCCTCTGGGCGCGGGAAGGCGGCGTGGACGCGCTTTGCCTCCTCATCGTCATCGAAGCTCGCCAGCACCATCCGCGTTGCGCCGAAGGGCGAAAGTGCGTTGACCCTGACGCCGCTGCCGGCGAGCTCCATCGCCCAGGTGTAGACCAGCGAGGCGACCGCGCCCTTGGTTGCGGCGTAGATGCCATAGGGTGGCGAGCCCATATGGGTGTTCGAGGTCAGGTTGACGATCGAGCCGGCGCCTTGCGCCAGCATCGGCTTGACCGCGCGGGCGGCGCAATTGAGCGTGCCGATCACATTGACGTCGACCAGCGCGCGCGCCACCGCAGGGTCATATTGATCGAGCCGGCCGCGGTGGAACAGCGCGGCATTGTTGACCAGCCCGTCGATCTTGCCGAAGGCGGCGATGCAGCGGTCGATCAGCGCGCCGGCCTGGTCCCAATCGGTGATGTCGGCGACGCAGGCAATCGCCGTTCCGCCGGTCGCAGTGATGGCGGCGACGGTCTCGTCCGCGAACGCCGCATCGACGTCATTGACGACGACCGACGCGCCCTGCCGCGCTACGCCCTTCGCGCAGGCCGCACCGATGCCGCGACCGGAACCGGTGATGACAATCGCCTTACCTTCGAGCATCGCCATACGGTCTTCCTCCAGGATCAAACAAAAAGGCCGGGCAGTGACATGCCCGGCCTTTGGCCACCCGTCCGGGCGGATTGGCAAGAATGATCAGAACTTCGCTTCGATCGTGCCCTGGACGATCCGCGGATGGCCCGGCAGGTAGACTGCGCCGGCGCCGCCGAAGGTCGTGCCGTAGACCTTGTAGAGCTTGTTGAAGAGATTGCGCACCGAGAGATAGGCGCCGAGACGGCCATCTGATGTCTTCACGCCGGCGCGGATGTTGACCAGCGAATAGGCCTTCTGGCCGACTCGCGGATCGTCGGTAAGCTCGGTGAAGTACTTGGTCTGGTAGGAATAGAGGATCGACGCCACCGCGTTGAAATCGTCGTTCACCGGCGCATCGAGGCTAGCGGTGACGCTGCCCTGCCACTTGGACGAGAAGGGCATCATATTACCGCTCACGTCGAACGGCGCGACGCCGAGCGACGGAAGACCGGTGGTGGCGAATTTGATGTATTTGGCGTTGAGGTAGCCGAGATTGGCCGAGAAGCTGAAGATCTTGCTCGGCTGCCAGGCGACGGACGCCTCGGCGCCGTAGGTCCGGGCCTTGCCGGCGTTGAAGTAGACCAGCTGAATGACGCCCGGCGTGCCGCCGCGGGTGACCTGAAGATCCTTGTACTTGTTGTAGAACACCGCAGCGGTCACCTGGACCTTGCGGTTCGCCAGATTGGTGCGGACGCCGACCTCATAGGTATCGACCGACTCCGGCTTGAAGACGTTGGGTATGTTGCCGGGGATCTGCGCGGGATGGACGACGGGGTTGACGCCGCCGGTCTTCACGCCGCGCGCCCAGCGCGCATAGATGTTGCCGCCGCTCGGCAGACCATAGCTGAGCGTTAGCGCAGGCATGAATTTATGAACGCCGTTGTTCGAGGTCTTGGCCGCCGGGACCGGCACAAAGGCGGTGCCGCCCGACGTCGGCAGGAGCACGGTCTGTGCCGGGAATGTGCCTGTCTTGACCTCAGTGATGTAGCGCAGCGAGCCGATGACCTTCAGCTGATCGAAGATATTGTACTCAACCTGGCCATAGCCGGAAAATGAGTTCGTCTTGATGAAGGAGAGCTGCGCGAAGGGATTTGGAATGCCAAGATTCGACAACAGCGAGTCTTCGCGATTCCTGTCGTGGAAATAGGTCGCGCCGGCCAGCCAGCGGAACGGGCCGCTGCCAGTCGAAACCATCCGGATTTCCTGGTACATAGCGCGCCGGTGAACTGGCGTGTCGAAGCCGGCGACCGGGACGTTGGCGGCGCCAATGTCGCCGCGGAAGTGGTTGTTATTCCAGCGCATCGCGGTGATCGACGTCAGGGTAAAGCCCGGCATGTCGATGTCGGCCTTGGCCGAAGCGCCATAGTCCTTCACGCTCGTATTGGCAGCGTAGGAACCGAACGTATCATATTTCGATTTCGTGCGGTTGAACGGATAGAAATAGGCGAAGGGCAGCACTGCATTCGGCTGGCCGAAGCCGCCGAATGCCGGCGGAAAGCCGAGCAGGAAGGCGTAGGTGCCATAGGCATTGGCCAGGCTCTGCGGGGTCTCGGTCCAGCCGACGCCATCCGTATCACGCTTGCGGTTGTAGTCCGCCTGCAAGACGACCTTGAAGCCGTCGCCACGGAAGCCGAGCTTGAAGTCGAAAGCCCAGAGATCCTGATTCTGCAGCTTACCAACATGCGCACCCGAATCGAGCAGCGCGACCAGCCCCGGGTTGGCCAGAAGATAGGCCCGCTGGCCAGTGTCACCATAGGCAGCGGCCGCGGCTGGGCTCAGCGCGGCATAGCTCGCATAAGGATTCTTGATCGCGCGGTTCGGCGTGTACTCGTCATGCGACTTGCGCACGGCCGTAAAGTTGAACGCGACATTGTCGTTCAACGGAAGATTGATGAACGCGCTCGCCTCGAAGGTCTTCTTGCTGCCGTAGGACACCCGGCCCTCGGCGATGAACTTGTTGACCGGCTGGCGCGTGATGACGTTGACCACGCCGCCGGTGGCGTTGCGCCCATAAAGGCCACCCTGCGCGCCCTTGAGCACTTCGACGCGGTCGACGTTCATCAGGTCGTCGACCAGCGTGCCGTAGGTCCGAGGGACGTCGTCGATGAAGGTTGCGACCGAAGGATCGGCGCCGACATAGATCTGGTTGCCGATGCCGCGAATGAAAATCTGCGTAAACCCACTGCCGGTCGCGCTGGCGAATCCGGGGGTGTTGAAGCGCAGTGCCGTGAGGCCGGTAATGCCGGAAGCGACGAGCGTCTCGCCCTTGACCGCCGAGATCGACAGCGGAACGCTCAGCACACTCTGGGCGCGGCGTTGGGCCGTGACGACGATGTCGGCACTGTTGACAGGCGCATCCGCCGTGGCCGCGGCCGGGCCGCCAACGGGCTGGCTGCTGGTGGTCTCGGCCGGATTGCTCGCGGCGGCGTCATTGCCGCTCGGCGTGACCGGCGCCGCCTGGGCATAGACAGCCGAGGAGGCCACTAACGAGGCGCTGGCGAGCAGCGTCCGGTAAACCGCCTTCTTCATAAAACCTCCCCGTTACCGACTCGGCGCAGGGCATCGCCCGCGCCCCGATCATCATGACCGATTTGCCGGCAGGACTAGATCAGGGGAACATTAATGGCAACGGCCTTTGACATTGTTATGGGCATCCCAGAAGGATAGAGTCTCGATTGCTTGAGGTGCGTTGCAAAATGAACACAAGATGGGACGTCCTGGGTCGACGTCGCGCAGGATTTCTTCCGCATTTGCGGACCTTGCGTCGAACCGCAGCGGACGGTGGCTCAGCTTATGGACATCCGCGTCGAAGGGTCCGAATGCTGACGCGAAGAAGGACGCGGAGAGAGAGGTTATGACCGCTGTCATCGGCCGGCTCGGCTATATCCGACCGATCGGGGAAGTCGTGTTCAGCCACCCGTCGTGCAACCCCGAGCTGGAGAACCTCGACTGGGATTGGCGCGACGTCGAGATCGGCGACGCGCGCAGGGTCGAGGGCGGCGGCTGCACGCTGGAACGCCATGGCTTCACCACAATGCCGCATCCGACCGCGGTGACCAACTGGGAGGGCACCGCCTGGCAGCCTCAGTTCGAGCAGGAAGCGGTCGCGATGGTCCAGCAGGCGACGGGCGCCGCCAAGGTGGTCGTGTCGCACTACTCCTTCCTGCCGCGCAGCACGCGCTTCGCGGCGGAGGGCGGTCCGCTCGGTTTTTGTCATAATGACTACACGGGCGGCAGCGCGGCCCGCCATATCGCCAGGGACTGCCCCGAGCTCGCACCCGATTTTCTCAAGAAGCGCTTCGCGATCTACAATTTATGGCACCTCATCTCGCCACCACCGCAGAGTGTCCCGCTGGCGCTGTGCGACGCGACGACGGTGGCGATCGCCGATCTGATTCCGGCCGAGGCGCGCGCTGGCACCAAGGAAAAGCCATTCGTCTTCGGCGAGAACTCGATGTTCCGCTACAGCCCGCGCCATCGCTGGTACTATTATCCCGATCTGCGCAACGACGAGACGCTGGTCTGGTGCGGCTATGACTCCGATCCGCAATTTCCCTCGATCGTGCCGCACGCGGCGTTCAAGGATCCGAGCGTCAAAGATCCCAAGGCCGAACGCACCAACGTTCACGGCGCGGTCTACGCCTTCTTCGACTAGAGACGAGCTTCCGGAGGAGTAAGGATGTCCGAACCGGTCTACGCGCCGCTGGGCTATGTCGCGCCGATGCCGGTCTATCCGAAATCGGCGCCGGTGCCGTCGCGCAACGAGATGAAATACGACTTCCGCGTGATGCCGATCCATGACGGCCGCGCCATTCCCGGCGGCGCGACGCTGGCGAAAAACGGCTTTACCTGCGTGCGCCATCCGATGACCCGGGTCGACTTCGACGCCGGCACTGCCTGGGAGCAGCGGTTCCTCGACGAGATCGTCGACTACATCAAGGGGATGACCGGGCAGAGCGACGTTGTCGCCAATCACGCCGCGCCGCGCAGCACCCGCTTCAAGGACAGCGACGGCACCATCGACTTCGTCCACAATGATTATACCGGCGGCAGCATCGGGATCTTCATCAACGAGCTCGATCCCGCGCGCGCCGAGCAGCGGCTGGCCAAGCGCTTCGCGGTCTACAACATTTGGCGGATGGTGTCGCAGCCGCCGCAGAGCCGGCCGATCGCGCTGTGCGATCCGGGCAGCATCAGGATCGCCGATGGGGTGCCGAGCCAGACCTATTATTCGGGCGAGCGCTATGAGCAGAATTTCCTGCTGCGCTACAATCCGGCGCATCGCTGGTATTATTTCCCCGACATGACGCCCGACGAGATGCTGATCTGGACCGGTTATGATTCCGATCCGTCGATGCCCTCGATCGTGCCGCACGGCGCCTTCGACAATCCGAACTGCACCGATCCCAACGCGATCCGCAGCAACATCGACACGCGCGTCTACGTCTTCTTCGACGATTGAGCGGTTGTCGCGCCAGCGTGCGCGCGCAATCGCTCTGCAACGACAGATGAAGGGAGAGCATGGATGGCCGAGGACGCATTCACCGCCGAGGAGATCAACGAGCTGCGCAACCTCCTCGAGATCGAGAAGATCCGAAAGGTGAAGAACCTTTATTCGCATCTGATGGACAGCCGTCAGCTCGAGGCGATGATGGAGCTCTATACCGAGGATGCGATCGGCGAGTGGGGCCCATCGGGCACCTGCCATGGCCGGGCGGAGATCCTCGCCTCGCTCAGGAAATCCTATGAGGGCAGGCCGCCCTATGCCGGGCTGCACTTCACCACCAATATGTGGGTCGAGCTGACCGGGCCGACAACCGCCATCGCCCGCACCTATCTCCACGATGTCATCACCGGCATCGCCGATCCGCGGACCAATCCGGTAATCTGGTTTGCGATCTACGACGAGGATTTCAAGAAGGTCGGCAGCGATTGGCAGATCAGCCGCAGCCGCATCCAGTTTCTCTGGCCGAGCTGGCATGCCTATGAGGATTTCCCGCGGCCGATGACCGCGGCAGCCTAGCTGTGGCCGTGGACAGCGCAGCGACCGCCGAATGGCGGCGGCACTGGCCGCTGGTCCTCGCCGCCTCGCTTGGCTACGCCGTCGTCGCCATTCCGACGATGACGCTCGGCGCCTTCATGGCGCCGCTCGAGGCCGCCTTCCACTGGAGCCGGGCCGAGCTGACCGCCGGGCTGATCATCCAGGCGCTGGTCGGGCTCGTCAGCCAGCCGATCGTCGGGCGGATGATCGACCGCTGGGGCCCGCGCCGAATCGGCCTGGCCGGGCTGGTGGCCTGCGGCTGCGCCTTCGCCCTGTTCAGCACGATGGACGGCTCGGTGGCGATGTGGCTGCTGTTGTGGGTCGTGGTTTCGGTCGCGGTTCAGCTGATCCTGTCGCCGGTCTGGACGGCGGCGGTGTCGAGCGAATTCGAGGCCGGGCGCGGCCTGGCGATCGCGATCACCTTGTCGGGCGGGGCGATCGTTACGCTTACGGCTCCGGTCCTGGCTGCGCTGCTGATCGAGCGGCAGGGCTGGCGGGCAGCCTATGTTTTTCTCGGTCTCGCCCCGGCCGCCTTCGTGCTGGTCCTTTGCTATTTCCTCTTCTTCAGCCGCAAGGACCGGCAGCGGATCAGCAAGGATCCCGCCGCCGCAATTCCCGATGCCGGCCTGTCGGCGCGCGAGGGCCTGCGCTCCCCTGTCCTCTACAAGCTGATCCTCGCGACGATCATCGGCAATCCGATGGTGATCGGCGTGATGATCCACGTCATCCCGATCACCAGCACCACCGGCCTCACCGTCAAACAGGCGGCGCTGGTTGCCGGCAGCCTTGGCCTCTCCAGCGTGCTCGGCAAGATCTTCATGGGAATTCTGATCAAACGCGTGCCGGGTCAGGTCCTGGCCGCCGCCAACATGGCGCTGCCGATCGCCGGCGCGCTGATGCTGATGCAGCCGAGCGACTCGCTGATTCTCAGGATCGTCGCGATCACCTTCTTCGGCGTTTCGTCAGGAGCGCAGACGGCGCTGCAGATCTATCTGGCGAGTCGGCATTTCGGCTTGCGCGCCTTCGGCACTCTGGTCAGCCTGATCGCCATGACCTTCACCATCACTACCGGCATCGGCCCGTTCCTCGCCGGCTATCTTTTCGATCTCGCCGGTGACTATCATCTGCTGTTGATGCTCACCATTCCGGCGGCAATCATCGGCAGCCTGATCCTGCTCTGGATCGGCCGCTACCCCGAAGACACAAAGACTGTGCTGAGCCCGGTCGGGCCGGTGCAGACAGAAGGAGCCTGATCGATGACGATGACCGAAGATCTGCCGAAACCCGTGATCGACCTGATGGCCTCGGGGATCGTCTCGGAGTTCGCGACGATCAGCCGGGCCGGCGTACCGATCGACACCGCCTGCTATTACTTCCCTAGCGAAGGGCTGAAGACGTTCGATCTCGCGACCGGCCTGTCCTATCCGGCCAAGGCCGAACGGGCGCGCCGCAACCCGAAAGTGGGGTTGCTGATCGAGGGCAGGGCGGACGAGCCGGTGATCTCGATTGCCGGCATGGCCGCGGTGCGTGATGCCGATCCCCAGGCCAATGCGCTGCGCTATATCGCCGAGACCGGTTTCGCCCTTCCGCTCAACCCCGATTGGGCGCTGGCGCGCAAGGCGGTCTACTATTTCACCCGGATCATCATGGAGGTCACGCCCGCGCGGGTGCTGTGGTGGGACAATCCGGCTGCGATGGATGGCGCGCCGCACGTCTGGGAAGCGCCCGCCGGCACGGTTTATCCGACATCCGATCCGGCGGCCCCGGGCGCGGTCAGCGCGCCGGCAAAATGGCCACCGCGGAGCTGGCGCGAGACGGCGGATCATGCCATCGCCCGAAATGCTGCCGCCCATCTGACGCTGATCGACGAGCGTGGCTTCCCGCTGCCGATCCGCGCCCGCGAGGTGAAGCTGACCGATGACGGTTTCGACATTGTCGTGCCGCGCGGCGCGCCCTGGTCCGGTAACGGCACGGCAAGCCTGTCCTATGAAGGGCTGGAAACCTTCATTGGCGAGTGCCGCGCGGATGGCGGCCGGATCCATATGACGGTCGAGCGGGCGATGCCCTTCCACCCGTTCATGAACGATCAGCGCGAGATGTGGCATCCGAGCGAGGAGACCTACAACGGTTTCATGAACCGGCTGAAGCATGAGTGCGACCGCCGCGGCGTGCCGGTTCCGACGCTGCCCGAGGACAAGCCCGAGCCGACCGCCGGCGCCCGGCTGCGCATGGCCCGCGGGAGAAACACCTTCCGTGCGCCCGCCACCGCGAGCTGACGTGGGGCGGGCCGCCAATCAGCCGGTCGCTTCATCCATTCTCAGGCGGGTGATCTCGAGCCGGGCAATGCGCCATTGCCCGTCCTCCTTGCGATAGCGCTCGTGATAATGGCCGTAGCCGTGGAGGGTACGGCCGTCGGGCCATTTGATCTTGTCCTCCATCGACCAGATACCGCTGGCTTCGGTAGAGGAGGTGAAGCTGATCTCGGGCATATGGCCATGATGGATCGTCACCACGCCGTCGAGGAAGTTGCGGATATGCCCGACGAAGGCGTCGCGGCCGGTCGGCAGATCATGCGGCGCGGTCAACTGCCGGCCGTTGGACACCGCCGAATCGACCAGGACGACGATGTCGTCGGTGAACACCGTCGCCCAATCGTCCCATTGCTTCGTATCCATGAAGCGGAAGTAGCGCGCCTTGAGCTGGCAGATCGCCTCCCGCTCGGCGACGAGATCCGCGCTATCGGCTTCGGCCATCGGCTTGCTCTCCTGCAAAACTGTCGCTTGATTGTTGAACCGTTGCGCGAACCGGCTCAATCCATAATCACAACGCCCCTTGCCTTTGATGCGGGCGCAATGCGGAAGGGATGACGGCGATGTTGCAGACGGCAGTGCTGTTCGACATGCGGGCGCCCGCGCTCGGTGCGCCTGCGCCGGAGCTCTATGCCGCCGCGCTCGACATGGCGGCCTTCGCCGACGAGATCGGCGTCAACTTCATCGGGCTGATGGAGCACCATGGCTCGGAGGACGGCTATCTGCCATCGCCCTTCGTCATGGGCGGCGCGATTGCGGCGCGCACGCGCCGCTGCCGGATCAACCTCGGCGCGGTGATCCTGCCGCTGCACGATCCGGTCAAGATCGCCGAGCATATCGCCGTGCTCGACCAGCTCAGCGGTGGCCGGCTCGAGGTGACCTTCGGCGCCGGCTATGTACCATCCGAGTTTGCCCGTTTTCGCGTCTCGCTGCGCGATCGCGGCAAGCTGCTCGATCAGGGCATCGAGCTCATCCTCCGCGCGCTCAAGGGCGAACGCTTCGATATGGATGGTCGTGAAATCTTCGTCCGGCCGCTGCCGGTGCGCGATCCGCAGGACATTGTCATGGCCGGCGGCTCGGTCGCGGCCTCGGCGCGGCGCGCCGCGCGCTTCGACATCGGCTTCGCGCCGGTCTTTAGCGGGCTGTTCGCGCTCTACGAGGAGGAATGCCGCAAGCTCGGCCATTCGCCGCGCTACTGCCACGGGCCGGCCAGTCCGCTCGCCATCCATCTCGCCGAGGATGCCGACGAGGGCTGGTCGCAGATCAAGGCGCATGCGCTCCATTGCGCCTACGCCTATGCGCAATGGGCCGAGGAAGAGGAGGGAGCCAATCCGAGCGGACCCTTCCACGGACTGCTCAACGAGGATGCGCTGCGCGCAGCCGGCATCTTCACCGTGTGGACGCCGGACGAGCTGCTCGTCCGGGCCGAGAATGCCGAGGAGCATGTCACGCTCGGCTTCATGCCCTTGCTCGGCGGGCTGGCGCCGGCGGTGGGCTGGCAAAGCCTCAAGCTGCTCGAAGCGGTCATGCCCGAGCTTCAGGCGATCCAGCAGGCGAAGCAGGCGCGTGGCTGAGCAACCGCATCGATGACGCCGGACAACCTGCCTGCGACGCTGCCGCAGCTGCTCGCCCGCAGCGTCGCCGCGCGCCCGGCGGCCGAGGCGATCGTCACCGCCGGCGAGGCCCTGACATATCAGGACCTGGATCACCGGACCGCGCGGATCGCCAGCGCCTTGGTCAGCCTAGGCGCGGGCAAGGGCACGCGCATCGCCCTGATGATGCCGGACGGCGTCGCCTGGCTGACGATGTTCCTCGCGGCGATGCGCATCGGCGCGCTGGTCGCGCCGGTCAGCACCCTGTGTACCGCGCCCGAGCTGGCTCATATCCTGCGCCACAGCGACGCCCAGATCCTGATCGCGGTGCGCCAGTTCCTCCGTCACGACTATGCCGAGCGGCTCGAGACCGCGCTGCCCGGCCTTGCCGAGGCGAGCGCCGGCGGGTTGCGCCTGGCGCAAGCGCCCTATCTCCGTTCGATCTGGCTCGACGATGATACCGGCCTCGGCTGGGCAGGAAGCCATGACGCATTGATCGCGCGCGCTCCCGATGACGGCGAGGATCTGATCCGGGCGATGGAGGCCGAGGTGGCGCCCTCCGACGAGGCGGTGATCATCTACACCTCGGGCAGCACCTCCTTGCCGAAGGCGGTGCTGCACCCGCAGCGCACCGTCGCCCGCCACGCCCAGGTGCTCGCCGAACAGTTTCTGATCACCGCCGAGAGCCGGATGATGCCGCTGCTGCCTTTGTTCTGGATCGGCGGGCTGGTGATGGCGCTGGAGGTGCTCCAGGCCGGCGGCACCCTGGTCTATCCGGATGGGCGATCGACCGAAGATGTGCTTGCGGCGATGCAGCGCTTCGACGTCAACCGCATCAACAGCTGGGGGCCGCAGCTCGGCAAGCTGCGCGAGGCGGCGACCGCAATTGGCATCGACGTTGACAAGATCGTCGGCCTCGGCCCGTTTCGCGATGCAGCCGGCGCGTTGATCCCGCCCGGCCGCGCGTCGAACATGCTGGGCATGACCGAAAGCGTCGGACCGCACAGCAGCGAGCCGCTCGATGTCGTGCTGCCCGAGAATCGCGCCGGCGCTTCAGGCCGCGGGATCGGCGGGATCGAACGCCGCGTCGTCGACCTTGAGACCGGCGAGGTGCTGCCGCCCGGCCGCTCGGGCGAGTTGCAGCTGCGCGGCGGCGCGCTGATGAACGGATTCTACAAAGTCGATCCGCGCACGCTGTTCACCGCCGACGGCTTCTATCCGACGCACGACATCGTCCGCATCGACGAGGACGGCTATCTTTATTTCGAGGCACGGCGTGGCGACATGCTGAAGACCTCCGGCGCCAATGTCTCGCGGCTCGAAGTCGAGTCAGCCCTGCGCACGATCCCCGAGGTCGAGCTGCCAATTGTCGTCGGCCTGGCCGATCCCGAAGTTGGCCAGCTGGTCGTCGCCGCCGTGGTGCCGCGCGAAGGCAGCGCGCCCAGCGAGGACGCGCTGCGTGAGGCGCTGCGCGAACGGTTGTCGAGCTTCAAGATCCCGAAGCGGATCGTCATTATCTCGGCCGATGAGGTCGAATGGACACCGTCGAACAAGATCAAGCTGGCAGAGATGGCCGAGCTGATCCGAGCCAAGCTCTAGCTGGCGGCCTCCTTCGCCAGCGCCACGGGGATGGCGCTGAGCCGCGGCATTGCGTTGATCGGGTCGAGATGCGCGTCGGTGGTGACGAATCGGCTGCTCGATACGCCGGTTTCGCTGACATCGCCGTCGCCCGGCAGGCCACCCCAGCCATGCGTCATCGAGACGACGCCGCGGCGCAGCTTCGGGTCGGCGGCAACGATTGCGGACAAGGTCTCATTATCGGAAGTGACACGAACGCGATCGCCCGCAGCGAGTTCGAGTGCGGCCATGTCGGCGGGATGGATGAACAGCGGGTTGGTCGGCATGCGCTTGCGGATCGCGCCGAATTCGCGGCCGAGTGTGTTCACCGTTTCCCGGGCACGGCGCACAACCAGATGATGGGTGTATCTGCCTCCTGCGGACAGCGACTGTACCGGTTCGGCGAAGACCTCGGCAAGCTCGGCGGCGACATCATCGGGCATTGGCGTGAAGCGCGCGCTCACCCCGGGACGCGGCGGCTGAACGATCTCGGGCGGGCGTTCATAGATCCGACCGGTCGGCGCCTGCCGGATGGTGTCGTAATCGACCGCGCCATTGGCGGCGAGGATCGCGAGCAGATCGTCCGAGCGAGGCGGGGTCTTCATGTCGAGCGTCTCGCTGAACAGCGTGAGTTGAAGCCCCATGCGCTTGGCGAGCGCCCAGTAGAGATACCAGTCGTCGATCAGGTCGCTGCCGGCCGGCCGATCGATCAGCGCCGGCGTATACTGCGCATAGGGCTCGGTCATGCCCCAGATTTCCATGAAGATCGTATGGTCGGGTCGTTCGAAGGCGAGCGTGGGCGCGAAGACATAATCGGCGAGACGCGCGGTTTCGGACCAGCGCGGCTCGCTCGTCACGAGCAGGTCGAGTGAGCTCAGCGCACGTACGGCCTTGCGCTGGTCGGGCAGGGCATTGGCCGGGTTGGCGCCGACGCAGAACAGCGCACGAAGCCGGTCTTCCCCGTCGTGCAGGATCTCGTCGGCGAGCACGCCCGACATCATCTCGCCGCGCAGCGTGCCGTAGCCGGTCGCCTTGCTGCGATGGCCATGCTCCCAGGGGCGGTGGGGCGGTAGAACCTCGGCATGGATCGGCCGGCGTGGCAGCATGACGCGGGGGTTCTGGACGACATCGCCAGGGCGGGCGAAGCGGCCGCAGACGACGTTCAGGCATTGGATTAGATGCTCGGCGAGATTGGAGCGCGGCGCCATGTCGGGGCCGCTGCCGCTCCCGGCCATGCCGCGCCGCGAATCCCGGGCGAACATCGCCGCCGCTGTATGGATTTTCTCGGCAGGCACGCCGCTTCGGCTCGCGGCATAGTCGAGCGTGAACGGCGCGACGGCATGTTCCAGCCGATCGAGGCCGTCGACATAGTCGTCGCAGAATCCGCGATCATGCCAGCCCTGGGCCAATATCTCGCGCAGGATCGCCGCGAACAAAGTCGGATCCTCGCCGGGAATGATCTGGAGGTAGAGATCGGCGATCGCCGCCGTCTCGGTTCGGCGCGGATCGACGATGATCAGCTTGAGCCCGCGCTCGCGCGCGCGGCGCAGATGCTTGAGCGGATTATATTGCGGAATGCCGGCGTTGGAGCCGGACAGCGAGACCAGCGGGTTCATCCCCGCGAGCAGCCAGACATCGGCGTCGGCGAAAGCCTGACGTCCGGAGGCGAATCTGCCGAGGCGGCATTCGGCGACCCATTTCGCCGACTGGTCGATCGTCTGCGAGGTGAACACCGATCGCGACCCCAACGCCCTGATCCAGGCATGGGCCATCAGGCATTGCAGCACGTTCATCGCCGCTGCCGTCCCGACGAAGACGCCAATCGCGTCCGGCCCATGGTTGGCGACGATGCGGGTAACCCGGTCGGCGACTTCGTCGAGCGCCTGCTCGGAACCGATCGCGCCATGGGCGCCATCGGCCTGCCGTCCCATCGCGGTCAATATGCGGTTGGGGCCATGGTGGAATTCGGCGTTCTGCCGGCCCTTGATGCAGATATAGCCGTCCGTTGCGAGATTGGCGCGGTCGCCCTTCACGCCGATGATCCGGTTGTCCTCGATCGACACCACCACCCCGCAGAGCCCGGGGCAGATGCGGCAGTAGCTTTGTCGCTCGATCACGTCGGGCATCTGGTCATCGCCTGAGCCTCAGCCGCGCTCGCCGAGATATTTCTCGAGCGTATGGTGATAGTGGCGAATGCGCAGCTCGAGATATTCGGTCAGCGTGAGCTCGCCATTCGCCAGATTGTGCATGCCGCGCTGGACCGCCGGCAGTTGCTCGGCGTCCTGCTGGAACAAGGTGCCGACCTCGCCGAGACCGAAGTCCTCGAATGAATCGTCGGGGCCAAGCTTGAGGATCGGCGCCGAGGGCGGCCGCTCGCCCTTGAACGGCACGAACAGCATCGTCTCCCAGGTGCACCATTCCGGATCCTCGGGATCGGGCAGCATGCGGTAGAACAGCGGATAGGACAAAGTCGGCCAGGGCATGGTGTTGGGGAAGATGTAATAGGCGACCTGGTCGATCAGCTCGGTTGTGCTCATCCCCGTTGTGTCGAGGCCATAGGCCTGATCATAGAACTTGCGATAGATCCGCGTCAGCCCGGCACGGGCGTTCTCGCCGGGCTGCAGCCGCCCTTCCTCGGTCCCGATCGCCTCGGGAAGGACGAGGCCGCAGACATTCTCGAAGGTCTCCTGCGGGCTTGGCTGCGGATCGATTTTCGGGGAGGGGACGCCGATGATCGCCTGGTAGCGGCTGACATGCGGCTCGTCGGCGTAGACGTCCTGCTGGCTGCAGTCGCAGGGCGAGCTGGCGAGATATTGCGGATGGGAGGCGAAGGCGTGAAAGCCTTCGATGAAGGCGTCGATCGCCGTCTTCCAGTTGCAGCGAATGCGCTTCTCGACGTGCATCGCCTTATAGCGATCGGAGAAGTCCCAGCGCTCCCAGTCGCGCGCCATCCGGCCGATATACTGGTGGAGCGGCATCGCATCGCGATCGAAGTTGATGAAGACGAAGCCGTTCCACTCCTCCAACCGCACCTCCGGCAGGCCGAACCGCGCCTCCTCGACCTGTGGGAAATCCCATTTCGACGGCATCCATTTGAGCGCGCCGGCGAGATCCCAGGTGAAGAAGTGATAGGGGCACTTCAGCTCGCTGCGGTGCGTGTGATGCGTGCAGATCTCGCGTCCGCGATGCAGGCAGGCGTTGTGGAAGGCCTTGAGCGAGCCATCCCGCTGGCGGACGATCAGCACCGACCGGTCGAGGATGCGGTAGACGTGGATATCGCCCGGATTGGGAATGTCCTGGCCCCAGCAGGCAAATTGCCAGACCTTCGGCCAGAGCCGTTCCCGCTCGAGCTCGAACCAGCTGCGGCTGTAATAGCGTGACGCGGGGATCGGTCCGGTGCCCAGCCGCAGGTCGGATTCCCCGAGCAGCGGCGGCGGCGGGATCGCATCCTCGCTGCGGACCTTGGCGGCGGTGATGTCCGGCCGGACCGGTTCCGGCGGCAGGCTCGGAGCATCGCGCCGGTTGGAGGCGGCAGTGTCCGTGTCGAGCCCGGCCATCATGCTCTCCCATAACTGCGCCCGGCGATGCGCCGGCTTTGTCGGACAACCGTCCCAAACCGGCCGACAAAGTCAACGCGGTTGGAGATTCGGTCTCGCGCTCCCCGCAATACGCCCTAGTTTCGCCCGTAAACAGCGGCGATTGGTTGCAGTCGGCACATAGAAGTCCCTAAGCTGATCGCCGGAATCTTGGACCAAAACGCACTGGGGGTGGCGTTGCGTTCAACGAGAAGAGGGCGGGCCGGGCGTCCGACGACGGACGATCTGGAGAAGCGCAAGGCGAAGGTCCTGGCCATTGCCGAGGAGCTGTTTCTCGCGCGTGGCTATCTCGGCACGACGATGGCCGAGGTCGCCAAGCGGGCTCGGGTCTCGCCGCGGCTGATCACGGCGCATTTCGGCGACAAGGCCGGTCTCTTCATGCGCATCATCGAGGGCTGGAGCGCCAATTTCGCGCGCCATGCGCCCGAGCAGGATATCGACAAGCCGCTGGAGGCGATTCTCTATGACGCGGCGCAATTCGCCTGGCAGACCGCCTATTCCCGGGAGGCGATCAGAATGCAGCGTCTGGTCGTCGGCGAAGGCGACCGTTTCCAGACGCACACGACGGAGATCGCCCGAAACTCGACGCGCAACCTGATGGCGCCGCTCGAGGCCATCTTCGCCAATCTCTCGGCCAGAGGACTGATCGACTCGGCCGATCCGGTCCGGGCCTGCAAGTTCTTCCTCGATCTGATCGTCGGCTATTCGCCGCCCCAGGCGGCGATGGGCTATTGGGAACGGGTGCCGGACGACGCCGAACTGCGCGGCAAGGTCCGCTTCTTCTGTCACGCCCTGTCGGCCGACCGGCGCGGATTGCCCGCGAACTAGCGATCGCCGCGAGGCGGTCGAATAATGTCATCGGCGATTGACGATAACTTGCGGCTGGCACCATAGTCCGGGCGGGACAGGCGTCACGAGGCGCCCGCAATCGCCGGGAAGAGGAGGTCGCTATGGCACTGCTGCAGGGTAAGGCGGTCGTGGTCACGGGCTCGGGTCATGGCATCGGCGCAGCCTGCGCCAAGGGTGTCGCCCGCCAGGGCGGCGCGGTGGTGATCAACGACATCAATCCGGCGCGCGCCGAGGCCACCGTCGCCGAGATCAAGGCGGAGGGCGGTCAGGCCGTCGCCTGCGTCGCCGACATTTCGCAATGGGAAGAGGCCGGGCGGCTGATCCAGACCTGCATCGATTCCTTCGGGCGCATCGACGGTCTGGTCAACAATGCGGTCTATTATTCCTACGGACTGCTCAGCGAATATGATCCGAAAGGGGCGGAGCGTTCGATCGCGGTCAATGTCGTCGGCAGCTTTCATTGCACCGGTCATGCGATCAAGCCGATGCTGGCGCAGAATTCGGGCTCGATCGTCAATGTCGTCTCCGGCGCCCACCTCGGCATGGTTCATATGGGCGTCTACGGCGCGACCAAGGGCGCGCTCGCGTCGATGGTCTACACCTGGACGCTGGAGCTCGAAGGCACTGGCGTGCGGGTGAACGGTCTCTCGCCCTTCGCCGCGACCAATGACGATGGCGCGCAGACCTATGGCGATGCGGAGGAGGCCGCCGCGCGCCAGGCGCTGCTGCCGAAGCCCGAGAACAACAGCTTCGTCACCGAATTCCTGCTGTCCGACCTCGCCGCCGACGTGCGCGGCCAGTTGGTGCGCTGCGACGGCGACGAGATCTATCTCTACAGCCATCCCGCGCTGCTGCTGCCGTCGGTTCGCCGCGAGAGGTGGAGCGCCGAGGAGCTGGGGCGCGTGTTCCAGAACGAGTTCAAGGATCGTCAGGTCCGCTGCGGGGTGCTCGGGCAGGAATCGCTGCCGGTCGATCTCACCGGTGGTTTCTGGGCGCGGCTGGCGGAGGCCGAGGCAGCGACGGTCGATTGAGTCGCTAGCGGTCGGCGATCAACTGGGCGAAGGTTTCGATCAATCGGCCTTCGCTGAGCAGGTGCTGGACCGTGCCGTGGCCGACGCCTTCGAGGCGTTCCAGCCGGATCGTCGACAGGCCGGCGAGATGTTCGGCATGGGCGACGTCCTTGGCCCAGTCCGCGCCATAGTAGAGCACACGCGGCACGGCGGGATCGGCATCTTCCAGGCGGATGCGGAGATCCTCCAGCCAGCGAGGGTCAAGCCGGGCGCGGACTGCCTCATTGAAGAACCAATAGAGCGGCAGCGACGACGTCAGGCTCAGGTCGGTCGCCTGCGAGAAGCCGAGATAGCCATCACAGGGAATGACAAGTGAGGTCCACAGGGCCGGGTAGCCGCTGCTCGAAAACCCCGAGAGATAGATCTTCTCGGCGCCAAGCTGACGCGCGGTTGCCTGGATCTTGTCGGCGATGCCGGCGGGATCCGAGGCAAATTCGGCGACACCCCGTTGATAGTTGGCAAGGCTGGAATCCTTGAGGATCAGCAGATGGCAGCCGATATCCTTCAGCATCGCGTGAAGCGCGAGGTGCGAGATATAGAAATTGTTGAATATCGTCGCGAAGATGACCAGCAATTTTCGGCTGTTGCGGTCGCCCTCGAACAGCAGATAGCCGCTCTTGCGATAAGCCCGGACGATCCGCGTGCGGTCGACTTCTTCCAGGCGATAACGCTCCCGCACGATGCGGTGACATCTTTCGAGGACCATGGCGTAGTCGCGAAACGCATGTCCAGGATGTTGCTGCAGCTGACCGATCAGCGGCAGCGCGCCGAGATGGCCATGGGCGACCATTTCTTCTGCGAGAAAAATGGCCTGCCGCGGACCCATCCTCTCCCACTTTGCCATATCTTCGATACGACGGAGGCTCTCGACCGAATGTTGGACGAGATGATCGAAGTCCAGCGTCGTGGTCGTGCCGGGCCGGGGTAACGTCTTTGCCATGGAGTGGGTTGTCGAAACTCGTTTTAGTTGATGCGGTTACCCATCGGGGTTGCGGACCCGAAGCAGACACAGGGGAGCGCGCTTAATATGGCCGGGAAGGCCCGTGATCCAGTGTCTTTTCTGCTCGACAACCGCGCCCGGCGATGGGATCTCGCCAGAGGGCGCCGGGGCTTTTGCCGGGTAAACAGGGACCGCAACGTGGATTTGCTCGGACAGGACTGTCTGCTGGTGAGCGGCGACGGCCGGTCGGCGCGGGCCCGTTCGATTGCCGAGACCACGAGGCTGTTCGCCGCCGCTGGTGTCGCAAGCGGCAGCATCGTGCTCTACCAGGGGCGGCAGGCGCCGGCGCTGGTCGCGATCTTCTGGGCGACGGTCGCGCTGGGTGCGATCTTCGTGCCGATCGACGTCGGCTGGCCCGACTATCTCCTCGCCCGCGCCGCCGGCAATCTCCGCCCCGCCGTCGTCATCGCCGATGAGCAGCTGTTGCCGGCGCTGGCCAAGCTCTACCCCGCTGCGACCGCAATCGCTCTTGCGGACGTGGCCGCGGGCGACAGCGGTGCAACCCCGGCGGCGATGACGCTCCCCGTGGAGATCGCCGGCAGCGCGCCGGCTGCCTGCCTCTTCACCTCCGGTTCGACCGGTGTCCCGAAGGCGGTTGTCGTGTCGCGCGACGGACTTGCGCACAGCGCGCGGACAACTCTTGGCAGCTTTGCCTGGCGCGCCGGCGACCGGCTGGTCAACCTGCCCGAGCCGCACGCGATGAGCGGTTTGCGCAATGCGCTGGTCGCGGCGCCGCTCGGCGGAGTCGAATGGCTGGCGGTCCCGGACACGGCGCTCGACAATGTGTTCGCGCGCACCGCCTGGCTCGCGGAGGTGCGCTGCAACCATCTGGTCGCAGGCCCTGCCTTCCTGCGCCAGCTCATGCTGATGGGCGCACGGCTCCCGGCCGGCGCGCTCGGCGACCTGCGCGCGATCTATTCGACCGGCGCCGCGCTCAACCAGGCAGTTGCGAGCTGGCTGCGGGACACCCATGGTGTTGCGGTGATCAACTATTATGGCCTGACCGAAACCGGCGGCCTTTGCCTCAGCCAGTCGCTCGCCGACGCCAAGGCGGGCGACACCAGCCTTGGCCGCCCCGTCGGCTGCGAGGCGCGCCTGGTCGACGAGGACGGCGTATGTTCCGATCACGGCGAGCTTCAGATCAAGAGCGCGCAATTGATGATGGGCTATCTCGACGATCCTGAACTGACGTCAGCCAAATTCGACGGCGACTGGCTGCGCACCGGCGACATCATGCGTCGCGACGACGACGGTCGTTTCCATCTGGTCGGACGCAACGGCCTTGCGATCAAATCCGCCTCGACCGACCGGATCCATCCCGAAGAGCTAGAAAATTTGCTGGAGCAACATGATGCTGTCATCGATGCAGCGGCGCTGGGCTTTCGCAGCGAGGCTGGGATCGATCAGATCGCTCTGCTGGTCGTGCGCCGATCAACTGGGCTGGAGGACAATGCGTTGAAGCTTGCTCTGGCCCAATTCATCCAGCGGCATCTCGGCTGCGATCGCACGCCCAATCTCATTGCCTTTGTCGACCAGCTGCCGCGGACCGGCGGCAAGATCGCGCGAACCGCGTTGCGCGAGATGATTTCGTGAACGCGCCCGAGGCGGTCCGCCGACTGGCCGATGGCGCGGACAGGACCTGGCTGGATACCGGCCGTCGCACGATAAGGTTCAAGGAGCTCGACGAGCGCATCCGCAGCGTCGCCGCACTGCTCGCCGTGCGCGGCATCGCGATCGGCGACCGGATCGTCATCGCCTCGCGCGACGACGCCGAGACCGCGCTCAACTTTGTCGCACTGGTCGCCAATGGCGTCACTGCGATCAACCTCGATCCGGAGACTGCGGCGCCGCGCGCGCAGGCGCTGATCGCACGCAGCACGCCGCGCCTGATGATTATCGACGCCGCGCTCGCCGACGGCTGGGCGCTGGCGGGCGATGATCGCCTGATCCGCATCGAGCCGGCGTCCGCATCGGGCAAGCTGCTCGGCGGACTGGTACGTCAGGCGCCAGCCAGCGGCTTTCATGCCGAGCTTGCCGCCGCCGGTACAGCTGCTCCGCCTGCCGCGATCCCGCCGGAGACGCTCGCCTATATCCTGTTCACGTCGGGCACGACCCAGCAGCCCAAGGGGGTGTGCATCAGCCACCGCGCGCTGTTCGCTCATCTTGCCACGCTGAACCGGATTTACGGTTGCGATGAGGACAGCGTCATCCTCAACACGCTGATGCTGTCGCATGCTGACGGGATCACCCAAGGCCCGCTGCTCGCCTGGTTTGCGCTGGCCACGCTGCACCGCCCGTTTCCCTTCGAGATCGGCAAGATCGACCAGCTGCTCGATGCGGTCCACCGGTTGCGGATCAGCCATATGATCGTTGTGCCGACGATGCTGGCGCTGATCGTCCGGCTGGGCGGCGAGCGTCGCGACGCATTCGAGGGCGAGCACTTCCGCCTGTTGAGCTCCAGTGGCGCGGCGCTCGAGGCCGAATTGTGGACAGAGGTCGAGCAGCGCTTCGGGGTGAGCGTGATCAACCTTTATGGTCTGACCGAAACCGTCGCCGGCGGGGTTTTTGCCGGCGGCCCCGTCGGCGTTCCGCATCCGGGCAGCATCGGTCGCCCAATCGATTGCGAGCTGCGCATCGTCGACACCGACGGCCGCGACGTCGGCGTCGATGAGCCGGGCGAGCTGCTGATGCGCGGCGAGCTGCTGATGTCGGGCTATTTCGACGATCCGGCGCTGACCGCCGAGACGATGGTCGACGGCTGGTTCTATACCGGCGATCTTGCCAGCCGCAATGCGGACGGCATCTATTTCATCCGCGGCCGGATCAAGAACATTGTCATCCGTGGCGGGGTCAACATCTCGCCCGAGGAGATCGTCGAGGCGCTCAACCTCCATCCGGCGGTGCGCGAGGCGACCGCCTTTGGCATCGCCGATCCGATTTGGGGTGAACAGCTCGTCGCGCTCGCGGCGACAGACGGCGCCGATGAGGCCGAGTTGCGCCGCCATGCGCAGAGCCAGCTCGAGCCACGCAAGCTGCCGGACCGTATCGTCATCGTCGATGCGCTGCCGCGCGGCCGCTCGGGCAAGGTCGTCATCGATGAGGCACGGGCGCTGTACGAGCGCAGCATCCTGCAGCCCGAACCAGCGCTTCCGCACAAGCAAGAGTCGTCGGATGACGTGCGGCGATTGCTGGCCATCGCCGCCGGCGCGTTCAGGACCAGCCCCGATCAGCTGACGCTCGATGCCAGCCCTGACGATGTGTTCGGCTGGGATTCGATGGCGCATATGGAGTTTGTCGTTGCGCTCGAACAGGAATTCGGCGTCTTTCTGTCGCCGAGCGTCGTGATCGGCATCGACCGGCTGTCGAAGGCCCTCGATGCCGTGCGTACCGGGTGAGCGGGCGTTGCGCGACTGGACCATCGAGACACTGTCCTGCCCGAGCTGCCGGCGCGGCTATGCGCTGTCGATCGACGAGCAGACCGCGGATGAGATCATCGAGGGGCAGCTGACCTGCCCGGGTTGCGCGGTTGAAATTCCAATCCGCGCCGGCTTCGCGATGTTCACCGCCGCCGGCATCGCCGGCCAATCCGCAGGCGGTGATTTGATCGAGCAGCGGGATTACGAAGCCTATCGTGCGCAGAAGGCGCGACGCGGCGAGATCGAACGCTATGCCGCATTTCACCCGTTTAACGAAGGCGTGCGTGCGGCCGATGTGCTGATCCCGCGCTTTGCCGCGCATCTTTCGCCCGGCGCGCTGATCCTCGATCCCTGGAGCCGCACCGGCTGGAGCGCGGCCTGGCTCGCGGCGCGCTTTCCCCAACAACACATCGTCGCACTGTGGGAGGGCGATCGCAGCGTACTCGGCTACAGCGGCTTCGACTATTGGTTCGGCGTCGGCAAGAAGCCGTCCAATCTCGATATCCTCTTCGTCGAGCCCGATCATGGCCTGCCGTTCGCCGATGATGTCTTCGCCGGGCTCTACGCGCATGACTGCTGGCACCGCTTTTCGCCGATGCCCTTCTGGGCGGATTGCCTTCGCGTAACGACGGCGGAGGCGCCGATGATCCTGGCGCACACCCATCTCAGCAATAGCGTGCCCGATCCGTGGTTCGATCGCGGCTGCGTCATCCGCCACGGCCGCGACTATCGGCGGTGGCTCGATAGCTTGCTTGCCGACGACCAGCGCGATGGCTGGGTCTGGAGCGAGGTCGACCTGTTCCACGTCGTGGGTGGCGATGCGTTGCCACAGGACTCGCCCGACAGCACGCACTATTACAACGCGCTGATCTTCATCGCGGATCCAGCGAAAGCGCCGGTCGCCGAGGCGCGCGACGACGGTGACCTGCGGTTGCTGGTCAATCCGCTGTTCCGCATCGATTTCGCCGGCGGCACCGCATCGGTCGATGGCCGGCTCTACGACGGCCTCGTCGGCGGGCTGCTCGATCGCCACCCGGCCTATCGCGCGCATCTGCCGCAACAGCGCTTGCATCTGACGAAGGATGAGCGGCTCGCGATCGCGCTTGCCGTGACCGGCCACTCCATCGCGGACATTCGCGCTGCAATCGGAGACGCTGCGCCGACACCCGCTATGATCGCTGCCGATCTGCTGCTCCCCACGCCTGTCGCGGGCAGGGGCATCGAGATGCAGCGGTTCCATGCCCTCCAGCTGCCACCGCCCGGTTCCGCTGCGACCTTCCTCGAACAGCCTTGGCAGCGTGATGACCTGGCGCTGCGATCGAGCGACGGCGGCGAAATCCGCGGCGCGGAGCTTCGCGCCTTGTTCGACGCGATGGTCGCTGCGCTGCGCGATCTCGGCGCAGGCCCGGGGCGGGGGATCGCCTGCGCGGTCGGCGATCACCCGCTGGCGCTGCTGATCTGCCTCGCCACGCTTGCCTGCGGCGGCGATGCCTGGCTTTCCTCGGCCGCGCAGCCGGGCGCTGCCGATCTGGTCATTGCGGCCGACTCGCAGCCGGTGCGGGACGGCGCAGTTGCGCTCGGTCTCGACGGCGCGGCCGGCTCGCTGATCGATCGGCTGTCGGCCGCGACGCGAGGGGACAGCTGGATCGCGCTGGGCGGCGATGTGGTCTTTCGCAGCGGGGACCGGCTGGTTCGCATCGCCGGCAACAGCCTCATCGAGGCGGCCTTGTCCTTGCAGGCCGCATCGGCAGTGGGTGACCTCGCCCTGGCGAGCCTCGATCATGGCGCCGATCTGCTGGCCTGTCTTGTCACTCTGGCCCATGGCGGCGCGATCCGACTCGGTTGATCGCAGGCGCGCGGCCTATTGCATCGTGCGGCCGCCGTTGACGATGATGTTCTGCCCGACGATGCCGATTGCATCCTCGCTGGCGAGGAAACGGATCACCGCGGCCATGTCCTCCGGCTCGCACATTCGTCCGCGCGGAATCTGCGCCATGGCGGCATCGACGATATGCTTTGGCACGCCGTCGATCACCGCCCGGGTGCGGGTCACGCCGGGGCTGACCGCGTTGACGTTGATGCCGAACGGCGCGAGCTCGCGCGCGAGGCCACGCGTAAAGCCGATCACCCCGCCTTTCACCGCGGCATAGTCGACCAGCTTGGGATCGCCGTAGATCGCCGATTCCGAGGCGATATTGACGATCTTGCCCGATTGCCGCTCGCGCATGCCCGGCGCGACCGCACGCGACCAGTTGAGCGTCGTGCGTAAATTGGTGTCGATCAGGAAATCCCAGATCGCCGGATCGGAATCGGTGAAGTCGGTCTGCTTCTGCCGTGCACTCTGGCCGCAGTTATTGATGAGGATGTCGACCCTGCCGTGGGCCGCGATGATATCGGCGTGCGCCTTCTGCACCGCGTCGTAATCGGAACAGTCGAGCGGCAGCAGCTCGGTCGTCAGGCCCTTGTCCGCCATGACGTCGCGGAGGATCGCCAGCCATTCTTCATTCTTGTCGACCGCGATGACATGCGCGCCTTCGCTGGCGAAGCGCGTCGAGATGGCGCTGCCGATCCCGCCGGCGGCGCCGGTGACGACGGTGATCCGGTTGGCGAAAGCGCCCATGCGATCAGGCGGCGAGGCGAATGCTGGTCAGGTGCCGGACGCGCGGATTGCCGTGATCGAAGGTCAGCGGCGCATCCGGCTCCGCACGATGCAGCCCCGGAAAGCGGCGCGCGACATTGGCGATCAGCGGCGGCATCACCGCGCGAGCGATGACATTGCCGATGCAGGTGTGGATGCCGGCGCTGAAGCCGAGATGATCCTTGTTGTTCGGCCGGTCGAGATCGAAACCGTAAGGATCGGGAAACTCTTCCGGATCATGACAGGCGGCGGCGAGGATGACGTAGATCGGCGTGAACTTGGCGATCGCCAGCCCTTCGAACTCGAGATCCTGGGTGGGAAAGCGCATCACCTGGGCGACCGCGGGGAACAGCCGTAGCGTCTCTTCGAAATGGCGCGTCGCCAGCGCCGGATCGCGACGGATGCGCTCGGCGACATCGGGGTTCTCGGCGAGCTTGAGCAGCATCGTCCCGACCGTCGCGGCGACCGTCGTCAGCCCGCCGGCGAACAACACGACCATCGTCGCCATGACGTCGTCCTTGCTGATCGTGCCGTCATCGGAAGCATCGGCGATCAAGCGGACGATATTGTCGCTCTTGTCCTTGCGCGCGCGCTCCAGCGCGACCTCGCAATATTCCGTGCCGCGCGCCCAAGCGTCGAGATAGGCCTGCGGCTTGCCGCCGCCGGGCGGGATCTGGTCGAGCAACGGGATCGTCGCGAGATAATCGGTGAAGACGTATTCCTCGTTCTTCGGCACGCCCATGAAGCTGTTGAGCAGCAGCCTCAGCGAGAAGGGATAGCCGAGGTCGGCGACGCCATCGAACTCGGAACCGAGCCCGTCGAGCAACTCGTCGGCGATCCCCTGGGCGCGGCTCTTCAGCACCTCAAGCGCGCGCGGCGAGAAGGCCGGTGCGACGATCTTGCGCAGCTGGGTATGCTCGGGCGGATCGCTGTAGTTCATCACCGGGCGGCTGTTGAAGAAATCGACCCGCTCCATGCCCGGCGTGCCCGGCGGCTTCACGCTGGAGAACTGCTTGTAGAAGCTCAGCATCGACTTGGCCTGGCGGTAGCGCGCGACGACCACAGCGGGCTTGCCCTCGACGTCGATCGGCAGCGGCGAGGCCGCCTGCAGCGCTGCGTAATAGCGCGGCGGATCCTGACGGAAGGCCTGGCCGAAGGGATGGAAGTCGGTCAGCAGGTCGGTTGCTTCGGCGCTCTCCAGCATGGTCGGCCTTCCAATGGTGACGATCCGCTCCCCGCGACCTTAGCGCGCGCGGCGGATTTGGCACCGGGGGAATTGTTAGAACGATGGCCAAATCTGTGTGATTTCCCGGTGGTGCGCGGCGTCCGCGGTTGAATTCGCGCCCGGCGCAGGATTAGCTCGCAGAGCGATCGACGAGGGGTGAAGGCGCGCCATGACCAGCCAGGATGAACGCGGCAACGCCCGCAAGCGCGAGGGAAAGCTCGGCTTCATCGAACGTCCACGGCTCGAGGTCTATCGCGAGACCTACGCCTGGATGGCCAAGCTCGAACGCCGGGATGGTATCCTCGAGGTCCGCTTCCATACCGATGACGGGCCGGCGCTCTATTCCTCGGCGGTGCACAACGCCTGGGGGCTGCTGTGGTCCGACATCGGCCGTGATCCCGAAAATGAGGTGCTGATTCTCACCGGCACCGGCGACAAATGGATTGCCGGCTTCGATCCCAGCCACAGCTCCGCCGCGGGCGCCGCCGATGCCCTGCAAAACATGGAAAGCGACAGCTTCTACGACCACCTCTATTACGATGCGACCAAGGTGCTGGAGAGCTTCATCTTCAACATCGACATCCCGACTATCTCCTGCATCAACGGGCCGGGGATGCACACCGAGTTCGCGCTTGCCTGCGACATCACGCTCTGCGCCGATCACACTGTCCTGTCGGACCCGCATTTCATGTTCAACGTCGTCCCCGGCGACGGCCAGGGCCTGACATTCCAGGAGCTGATGGGGACCAAGCGTTCGGCCTATTATCTTTACACCAGCGACAGCATCACCGCCGATCAGGCGAGGGAGATGGGGCTGGTCAATGAGGTGCTGCCGCTCGACAAGCTCGGCCCGCGCGCCTGGGAGATCGCCGCGATGATCATGCAGCGTCCGCGCAACGTCCGCCGGCTGACCGCTGCTCTTTTGCGGCGGCGATGGAAGGAACGGCTGGTCAAGGATCTCGGCTTCCATGTCGCCCATGAGCTGCTGGGCGCGCGCATCGTTCGCTAGCCGTCACGCCGGTGTGAAGAACGGCCCGTCCTCCATCTGAACCCGGCCGGCGTTCAGCAGCATCGCGAGCATCGCGTACATGCCGATCGTCATGATCAGGTCCATGATCTGCCTGTGGTCGAAATGCTCACTCAGGATCGCCCAAAGCTCGTCATCGATATCGGTGTCGCGCTTGAGCTGGTCGACCGTGCGGAGCAGGGCGCGGTCGAGCGGATCGGTCCAGACGGGCGCATCCGGCCCCGCCTTGATCCCCTCGATCTGCTCATCGGTCAGGCCTGCCCGTCGCCCGGCGGGTTCGTGCCTCGCCCATTCATAGGGCGAATGGCTGAGATGGGCCGTGCGCAAGGTGACCAGCTCATAGGTCCGCTTGGGCAGGGATGAATTGAGCAGCAGATGTCCGCCGAAGGGCTGGAAGGCCATCGCCAGATTCAAATGATTGGCCAGTGTCAGCGGCACGTTGAGCTTCGGCACGCCGTCGACGCATCCCAAGCCCTCCATGCGGCGAAAAAGATCACGCACCTCGTCGGTCCATTCGGACTCGGGCAGGGGTGGGATTCGCGGGCCGTCGGTCATCTGCAAATGCTCCATCAAAGCAGGCCAACCGCCTGCAGCTCGGCATAGAGCGGATCGCCCTTGTCGCGACGCGCCAGTGGCCAGCTCGCATCGGGTTGTGGCTTGTCGGCCGCGCGGGCAGCCCAGAGGCCTTCATAGACGACGATCCGTTTGGCGATCTTCCAATGCCCGTCGCGACGCTCGAACAGATCGACATAGCGACCGGCGCCGCTCATATCGAGAACGCCCGGCGCCGAGCCGACCTCCTCGCCGAGCATAGCGATCCGTGCCGCCTGCGCGCTTTCGGCATAGCGCTGCCGGGCCATGATCTGGGTTTCGACGATCGCCTTGTCGGGGCCGGCGAAGTCGATCGTGATGTTGCCGGCATGGTGCATTGATTGGGTGATCTCGGCGTGGCGCTCGATCAGCCAGGCGATCATGTCCTCGATGCCGCCCGAGAACATCCCGTGATCGTCATGGGCATCCGGATGGAACACCGTGCGGACCAGCTCCCAATCCCGGCGATCGACTCCGCGGCACCAGCGATGGATGACGTCCTGGATTTCCAGGCGATCTGCTATTCGTGGCTCGAACATGGCCGGCTCACCCTAGCGCTCGCGGCAAATCTGCCGTCGGCGCAATTGTTAGAACGATCACCGCATCTGTGCGAATTCGAAAGGAGGCTGGACGGCCGCGGTTGAATTCGCGGCTCGTGCGGGATTAGCTCGCCCGGCGATGATCCAGGGCGGCCTCTCTCTCTTCGTCTGGCAGGACGGTCGCCGCTGGGGAGAGCGGCGGTCGGAGACCTATCTTCAGTCGCTGGGCGGCCATGTCGCCGCGCGGCCCGCCACCACGGCGCTCGATTTCGGGGGCAATCTGATCAGCTTTGGCGAGCTCGACCATCGGTCCACCTGTCTCGCCAATGGCCTGGCGGCGCTGGGGCTAGGCGCCGGCGACAGGCTGGTCGCCTTGCTCGACAACAGCGAGGACTTCGTCCTGGCGATGATCGCCACTCATCGTCTGCGCGCGATCTTCGTGCCGGTGAACACCGCCTATCGCGGCGAATTCCTCCGTCATCAGCTGGCCGATTGCGAGGCCGCGATCGCGATCTGCGAAGCGGACTATCTCGAAGCGCTGCTGCCGCTGATCGAGAACCTGCCACTGTTGAGGACAATCGTGGTTCGTGGGCAAGGCGAGGCGAGCGACATCGCGACGATCCCGCTGGAGACGGTGAAGGCTGGAGATGCCGCCGCGATCGCGGAGACGGTCGCGCCCGCGGACATCGCCTGTCTGATCTACACCTCGGGCACGACCGGTCCGTCCAAGGGCTGCATGATCAGCCATGACTATCTCTGCAGCATCGCCCGGCGGCGCCATCGCTCGGTCGCGCCGGTGGCGGGCGAGATCAGCTGGTCTTGCCTGCCGCTCTATCACATCGCCTCGCTCAGCACGGTGCTGATCGCCAATCTGCTGTCGGGCGAGCGGGCGTCGATCGCGGCGCGATTTTCGGTCAGCGGCTTTTGGGAGGAGATCGAACGCGCGCGCGCCTCGTCGATCGTCATCCTCGCCTCGATGGTCTCGCTGATCGCGCGCGCGCCCGAAACCGAAGCGATGCGTCGCTGCCACGGCCAGCTGCGCGTCGTCACCGGCGTGCCGATGAGCGCGGAGGACCGCCGGTTGTGGCAGGAGCGGTTCGGCGTCCACTACGTCAACAGCTTCGCCTATGGCCAGACCGAGGCCAATCTCGCGACGCTGCTGCCCTGGGGCGAGCCGATCCCACCACTCGATTCGATGGGTCCGCCGTCCGAGGATTTCGACGCGATGGTGGCGGACGACGACGACCGGCCGATGCCGCTCGGTCACGCCGGCGAGCTGCTGCTGCGGCCGCGCCAGCCGGGTGTGATCTTCTCGGGCTATTGGCGGCGGCCGGAGGCGACGCTGCAGGCGATGTCGGGCCTGTGGTGGCACACCGGCGATTTCGTCCGGATGGATGCCGACGGATTCCTCTATTTCGTCGACCGCAAGAAGGATTATCTCCGCGCGCGTGGCGAGAATATCTCCAGCTTCGAGGTCGAGAGCACGGTGATGCGCCACCCTGAGGTCGCCGAGGTCGCGTTCCATGCGATCGGTCTCGACGATGAGATCAAGGCGACCGTGATCCGGCAGGCGGGCTCGGCGCTTAGCGAGCAGGAGCTGTTCCACTGGGCCGAGGAACATCTGCCCTATTTCGCGGTGCCGCGGTTCATCGAATTCCGTGACGCGCTGCCGAAGACGCCGACCGGCCGCGTGCAGAAGAGCGAGCTGCGCGCGGAGGGGAAGACCGCGGCGACCTGGGACGCGCATGACGCCGGGCTGGAGATTCGGCGCAGGCGGGCGAAGCTGTCGGGATGAGCGAGACCGTCGCCATCGCCGGCGCCTATGAGATGACGCCCGGCCGCTACCGCGACGTCGATGCGCTGGCGCTGTTCCGCCAGCTGCTGCGCGAGGCGCTGACCAGCTGGCCGGTGCGCCCGCAGGACGTCGACGGTTTCATCACCCATCCCTGCGGCTATGCCAACAGCCCGGACAATTACATTCACGACAAGCTCTTCGCCGAGCTCGGCATCAGGCCCGCCTTCGCCGAGACGATGAATCTCGGCGGCGCGACCTATCCGGCTATGATCAACCGCGCGGCGATGGCAATCGAGACCGGCCGGGCGAGCGCGGTGCTGTGCATCGGCGCGGGGAAGTTCATGAAACCCGGCGCCGGTGGCGGCGAGATGATGGCGCGGGCGATCAGCGACGGCAATCTCGAGGTGCCCTATGGCACCTTCATCCCCGCGCTCTACGGCCTGGTCGCGAGCCAGTACATGGCCGAGCGCAATGTGACGGCCGCGGATCTCGCGCGCGTCGCCGTCTCGGCGCGCAAATGGGCGCTGCTCAATCCACAGGCACGGATGCGCGCGGCGGGGCCGATCACGATTGAGGACGTGCTCGCCTCGCGGATGATCGCGACGCCGTTCCATTATCTCGACTGCTCGGTGCCGTCGGATGGCGGCGGCGCGGTGCTCGTCGCGCGCGCCGATCTCGCGCGGAAATGGACGGAGCAGCCCGCCTATGTCGTCGGCTATGGCGAGAAGCATGGCCGCGGCACGGTCAGCGAGCCGGGCGATCTGCTCGAGACCGGCGCGATCGCCTCGGGCGCCGAGGCGTTCCGCAAAGCGCGACTCGGGCCGGTAGACATCAAGGTCGCGCAAATCTACGACGCATTTTCCGCAACGCCGCTGTTGCTGCTGGAAAACCTCGGTTTTTGCGGAGTCGGCGAGGCGCCGGCGTTGGTTCAGAGCGGTGCGATGGATCCTGGCGGCCGCCTGCCGGTCAACACCTATGGCGGGCTGATGTCCTTCGGCCATACCGGTGACGCGTCGGGCATGTCGCTGGTCACCGCTGGCGCGCTCCAGGCGATGGGCAAGGCCGGGCCGGTCCAGGTCGACGACGCCAGCCATGTGCTGATCCACGGCTATGGCGGTATTCTCTACGATCACACCACGCTGATCCTGGCGCGCGAGCCATGACCGACAAGCCGATCCCGCAGCTGACCGACTTCAACCAGCCCTATTTCGAGGGCTGCGCCGTAGGCGAGCTGCGCATCCGCATTTGCAAGCGCTGCGCGACCAAATTTCGCTTCAACCATTATCTCTGCCCGAATTGCTGGTCCGAAGATCTCGGCTGGGAGGTGGCGAGCGGACGGGGCAGGGTGACCCATGTCACCGTCGTCCATCAGGCGCCCTATGAATCCTTCGAGCCCGATGCGCCTTATGCGATCGTGCTCGTCGAGCTGGACGAGGGGGTGCGGATGATGGGCAATCTGCTCAATTGCGATCCGGCGTCGATCGACATCGGCATGAAGGTCAAGGCGATCTTCGAATCACGCGGCGAAGTTTATATCCCGCAGTTCGTTCCCGACGACTGAGTTCGCATCCGCGCGATCCACGCGAGCAGCTTCTCGCGGTGCGCTGGTGCCAGGCTTTCGACCAGCATATCGGCCAGCCCGCCGCACAGCTTCTCGCGCAGCACCCCGAGCGGGAAGGGGCGATCGGCCCAGTCGATGCACATCGCGCTGGCGAACAGGCCGAGCCGCTCCGCCAGCACGTGCAGGTCGACATGCTCGCGGATGATGCCGCACGCCTTCTGGCGCCGCAGCAGATTGTACAGGCCGCGGATCTGCCGGTCGCGAAAGCGGTAATAGATATGGCGCGACGCGGTGAAGAACAGGATGTTGCTCTGCCGGACGAACTCCGGGTTGAGCGCGATCGCCTCCATCCAGCGCTCGGCGATGGCAGGAATGGTGCAGGGATCACCGTCATCGGGCGCGGCGGTGCGGCCGACGAAGATGCTGTATTCGCTGATCGCCGCGCTGATCGCCTCGTCGCGCGGACCGACGAGATTATAGACCGTCTGCACCGCATAGCCCGAGGTCTCGGCAATCCCGCGCACGGTGACATTCTCGCAGCCGACGTCGGCAATGAGGCGGCGGACTGCGGCGAGAACATGGGAGCGCCGCACCCTTTGGCTCTGGCGCGCCGCCATGGCCGTGCCGGGCTGGGTCGTCCGTAGCGGCACCGGCTCGAGCGGGTTGCGCAGCGCGAGCGCTTCGCCCTCGGTTGCCGGATTGGCGGCGCCGCGTGCAAGAGACGTGCTTTGGCTCAAGGCTTCCTCATCCCGCGGGCATAGTAGAGAAACCGGCCGCAGGGTCCAATCCCGGCCATTTCTACGGGCATTTGCCTCTCAGAACGGGCGATCGCTTCGTTCCATGGTTTTCGCTCGCCAGAGGCGAGGGGCGCGGTCAATGCTTACCGTCATTGGCGGCTCGCTGCCGCACCGTCAGGACTCGACGATGGACCGGATCCAACCCACTGAGGACACTCGCTGGCGCCTCGACAGCCCGGGCAAGCCGGACTGGCCGCATGAGGTGCGCCCGGGGACCAACAAGTATTTCATGATCTCGGTGGATTCCCACCTGATGCCGAACATGCGTGAGTTCGTCGGCCGGCTCGACCGCAAATGGCACGACCAGATGGCGCGGGTGGAGAAGCGCGATGACGGCCAGCGCTATCTCATCGTCCCGGGGATGCGGCCCGAAAGGCTGCTGCACACCGATTTCGCCGGTGACGATCTTGCCCGGTCGGAGGCTGGTGGCGACATCATCGCCCTCGCCAGGGACGGCCATGGCGATCCGGTTGGCCTCGAGCGGATCCTCGATCAGGCGCGCGACGGGGTCGACGGCGAGGTGATCTTTCCGAATGGCCCGGTGCTGCTGATGTGGAGCTCGAACGACGTCGAGTTCGTCGCCGCGCAATGTCGCGCCTGGAATGACTGGGCCTGGGAGGTCTGCGGCCCGTACAAGGAAAAATGCAATCCGGCCGCGGCGCTCGCGACCGCCGACATCGACCAGTCGGTCGCCGAGGTCGAGCGGGTCGCCAAGCTCGGCTATCGCGTGCTGCTGCTGCCGTGCAAGCCGATCTGGGGCG
>Ga0105240_10001430_pt1 | contig 40886 bp, 30 predicted proteins | sample KBSC54metaG_FD_80426 | JGI IMG/M metagenome (GOLD analysis project Ga0105240, IMG submission 80426) | Corn rhizosphere microbial communities from Kellogg Biological Station, Michigan, USA - KBS C5-4 metaG | ecosystem: Host-associated > Plants > Roots > Rhizosphere > Soil | place: Michigan, USA... | reverse complement strand
GGTTTTCAACCAGTTCGGGGGTGTCTCTTCTTCCCATCCGTGTGATCCGTGTATTCCGTGGTTAACAAGCTCTGGGAATTAACCAGGGAATACACGGATCACACGGATTCTATCTTTCCGGTCCGCGCGAACGCTGGCTCCTTCTTTTTCCTTCCCCCGTCCGACTACCGCTTCCACCTCAGCTGCACCACGGTTTTCAACCAGTTCGGGGGTGTCTCTTCTTCCCATCCGTGTGATCCGTGTATTCCGTGGTTAACAAGCTCTGGGAATTAACCTCGGGGTGGTTTCGACAAAGAGGTTTGACAGTTTTGCGCCGGGTGCTAGCTTCGGGTTCTAGTCGCCTTATTAATGGCTCAAGATAGTCTAATGCCAAAAGCCAGCTGTCGACGGGACTCGCGTCTCGTACGAACGCCTTCCACCCCTCTCCTATGCCCAATTTTCTGGCTCCTTTGCTCCGCTTCCAGCGTGTCTCCACCCGGCGCGCGATCGCGTTACTGCTGCCGCTAAGCCTCTTCAGCCTGGAGGCGACCTTTTCGAGGTCGGCCGCACAAACCCTGTTCCTGGACTTCAACAGCCCCGGCCAGTATGCCGGCAGTTTTAATCCGTGGAACGATGCGGGCGGAACGGACGGGGGAAACTATGCGTTTCAGGAAAGCGCGACCAACGGGGTGGGCGGGGGCGGCTGTGTCAGCGTGTTCCAGACCTCCGATACCACGGCCACCTGCAAAACCGGGAGCTGGGATTTTTCCACCAACGGTGCGGGCCTGACCGTTTCGCTGCTCATCAAAGCCAATGGCCTGGTCAGCGGCGACAAGGTTCAGCTCGGGTTTTCGAGCGTGAACAACAACGGGTTGAACAATAACGGTGGGGTGGCATTCGAGACCTATCGGCTCATTCCGCAAAGCGCCGGGGCGTGGACGCTGCACGAACAATTCCACAGTTTGGGAGGGCTCATTGACACGTCCCTCGGTACGGTGACAACAACCGCCGGCCGGTGGTACAAGTTCGTAGTCTCTTTGACCAACAGCGCCGGCGCCGCGGGCAACTACAGCGCGGGATGCGCGATTTACGATTACGGCACCGACGGTTTGACCCCGGGCGCGAACCTGGTCACGTTTTCGACCGCAACGAATCACACTGGCCAAACCGACATTACTGTTCCCGCCCTCTGGCCTGCCCTGCGGGCTTTTCAGGATGCCGGAATTGATGCATGGGATGATTTCCTGGTGTACACACCCTCGAGCAAGCCGGTTTTTACCTTGCCGCTGACCAATGTCATCGCCGCCTCCGGTTCGAGGCTCACCGCGAGCACCTTGGTCGATGGCCCGGGGGTCATCACTTACGCGTGGTATACCAATGGCACGCTGGTTCCGGGGGCGAACACGAGATCGTACACGACCCCGCCTTTGAACAATCTCCTCACCAACCTTAGCGCGGTGGCGGCCAACTCGAACGGTGCCACGACCAATTCCGCGAGCATCAGCGTCGTGGCCGTGCAGCTCCCAGCCGTCGCTAACCTGCCTGCGTCTCAGATCCAGCCGACGAGCGCAGGGCTGAATGGACAGGTCACCTCCACCGGCAACGAAACGCCCGTAGTCACGTTGTTCTATGGCCCGGTGGATGGAGGCGCAAACTCCAATTCCTGGGCGTCGAGCGTTAATCTAGGAAAGCAGGCGGGTTCATTTTCTCAAACCGTCTCAAACGTCACCAGCGGCGGAACCTATTTTTATACGGCGCGAGCCCAGAACAGCGCCGGGACCGTGTGGGCCTCGCCCTCACAGGAATTCACCACGAGCGTGGTTACGGTTGCCAATGTGAACAATCTCCCGGCGACGAGTGTGCAGGCCACCTTTGCGACCTTGAACGGCCAAATCCTGTCTTCGGGCGGCGATACTCCGCAAGTGACTTTGTATTATGGAGTGACCGACGGCGCCTCGAACGCCTCTGCCTGGGGAAACAGCCTAGCGCTCGGCCCGCAAGGCGGCGCGTTTTCGCAAACCATCTCCGGATTGGCGTCCAACCAAGTGTACTACTTTACCTTCAGCGCCGCTAACGCCGCCGGGGCCAGTTGGGCCGCGCCATCGCAGAGCTTCAAGACCGCGGTTCAGAACACCGCGCCGGCTTCCACGGCCGTGTTGACCTACCACAACGACAACACCCGTCAGGGCCTGAACGCCACCGAGACGGTGTTGACCTTGGCGAACGTGAACACCAACACGTTTGGCAGATTATTTGCCTACGCCGTTGACGGTTTTGTGTACGCCCAACCGCTCGTCATGACAAACGTGAGCATCCCCGGTAAAGGGACGCACAACCTGCTGATTATTGCCACAGAACATAACAGCCTTTACGCCTTCGACGCGGATGACAACTCCGGCGCCAATGCGGCGCCGCTTTGGCAGGTGAGCTTTCTCGGGCCGGGCGTCACGACCGTTCCCAACGGAGATGTCGGCACCACCGACATCACGCCGGAAGTGGGCGTCACCAGCACCCCGGTTATCGACCCGGCCAGCGGCACCATTTACGTCGAGGTCAAAACCAAGGAAGGCACCGCGTATGTCCATCGTCTGCATGCGCTGGACATCACCACCGGGCTTGAGCGAGCTAATTTCAACAGCCCTGGGCTGATCGTCTGCAATAACTATCCCGGCGTCGGCACGGGTGACAACGATGGGGCGAACCCGCCTCACGTGCTCTGGAACCCGATGCGCGAGCACTGTCGGCCGGCCCTGACCCTCGTCAACGGGACCATCAACATGTCCTTCGCTTCGCATGGTGACAACCAGCCCTATCACGGCTGGATGTTCGCGTACAATGCCACCAACGTCTCTCAGCAACTCGCCTCGTACAACGCCACGCCCAACGGTGGGCTCGGTGGCTTCTGGGATGGCGGCGGCGGCCCCTCGGTAGACGCGCAAGGCAACCTGTACTTCCAAACCGGAAATGGCACGTTCGATGGTGGCACCACAATCACGACGACGAACAACTACGCCATGAGCCTCCTGAAATTCGCCACCACCAACGGGATTGCGCTCGTGGATTATTTCGCGCCGGCAAATGCCGTCGCTTTGAGCAGCGGCGACCAGGACCTCGGCTCGAGTGCTCCCATTATTCTTCCGGATTCGGCCGGCAGCGCAGCGCATCCGCACCTGGTCGTGGGTGGAGGAAAGACGGCGCCGGTTTACCTGGTCGACCGGGACAACATGGGACGATTCAACGGCACGACCGGCCCGAACAAGATCGTACAGCAATTCAACGGCGGCCCGGGCGGGGACCGGAATGTCACGCCGGCCTTCTTCAACAACACGCTGTATATGATCGACGGCGGCTCTCGAATCGGCGCGTATACCATTACGAACGCGTTATTCAACACGACGCCCGTGGAAAGCCCCGACAACTACGCCAACAAGGGAGGCGCCACCGTGAGCATCTCGGCCAATGGCACCCGCGACGCGATCGCTTGGGCCCTTTACAACTCGGGTGGTCAAAGCCCGACCACGCCCTGTGTTCTGCGGGCTTACAATGCCACCAACCTCACCCAGGAACTTTATACCAGCGACCAAATCGCTTCCCGGGATTCGGCGGGAGATGCAGTGAAGTTCACTTTGCCAACCATTGCCAACGGGAAGGTCTACGTCGGCGCGCAATACTCGGTAACTGTGTATGGCCTTGCCGCCGCGTTCTTGAGCACGCCGGTTATCAACCCCAACGGAGGCGTCTTTACGAATTCCGTGGTGGTGAGCATCACTGAATCGTCCCCCGGCACTACGATTTACTACACCGTGGATGGCACCGCGCCGACCACGAATTCGGTTCGCTACGTCGCACCGTTTACGCTGACCAACAGCGCCGTCGTCCAGGCGTTTGCGATCAAGCCGGGCGCCGTCAACAGCGGTATCGCCAGCGCCGCGTTCCTCAATAGCTCCTCCATCGGATCCGGCACAGGGTTGCAGGGGAATTACTGGACGACACACACCTCGGCGAGTCCGTTTACCGGGCCTCCCACCCTGGTTCGCACCGATGCGACCGTTAACTTTAATTGGGGTAATGGTTCCCCGGACGCCAGCATCAGCGTGGATACCTTCACCGCAAAATGGCTGGGGGCGGTTCAGCCTCAGTTCAACGAAACCTACACCTTCTACACCACAACCGACGATGGGGTGCGGCTCTGGGTCAACGGCCAACTGCTCATTGATGAATGGGTGGACCAGGGGCCGACCGAATGGTCGGGCACGATCCCGCTCCTGGCCGGGCAGCGATACAACGTGGAGATGGATTACTACGAAAACGGTGGCGGCGCGGAGGCCGTGCTCTCGTGGAGCAGTGCTTCAACTCCCAAATCGGTCATCCCAACGTCCCAACTATACCCCGTGACCAACCCACCTCCCGGGGTGGTGCTCACGGCCCCTGCGAACGGCTCGAGCTACACGGCCAGCGCCAGCCTGTCGGTCACCGCCAACGCGGCCGCCCAGTTTAACTCGGTTAAAGAAGTGGATTTTTACGCCAACACTACCTTCCTCGGCGCGGTCTCGAATGCGCCGTATACCCTCACGGCGACCGGGTTCGGCCAAGGCAATTATCGGCTGCTGGCCATCGCGCGCGACACGACCGGCCTGGCCGGCACTTCCGCCCCGGTGAACATCACCGTGAGCGCCGGTAGTGGACAGCTCTACGGCCTGAGCTCACGCGCCCCGGCCCCTCATTTTTTTAATCTGCCAACCGACGGGATCGGATCCATTCCCGCAACCTTGTCTCAAGCCGGGCTGTTCAGCAGCACGGCCAATCTCACGCCCGTGCCGGCTCTTTTGCCTTATGCTCCCAACGCTCCCTTCTGGTGGGATTATGCCAGCGAGAGCCTTTGGTTTTCCGTGCCTAATAACGGAGCGCCCTATGGGCCGGGTCAACAGATCACTTTCGCCCCTACAGGCGAGTGGACTTTCCCTGTGGGGAGTGTGTTCGTTCAGAACCTCGAACTCGTGACCGATGAGACGCAGCCTTCGCTCAAGCATCGCCTTGAGACCCGAGTCCTGGTGGCCGATGCCAATGGCAGTGCGTACGGAGCCAGCTACAAATGGCGTCCGGACAACAGCGATGCGGACCTTATCACCAATGCCTTGAGCGAGACCTTGCTTATCACGAATGCCAGCGGGGTTCGCACCCAGGTCTGGTCGTATCCCGGCCCGACCGATTGCGCCGCCTGTCACCAGGAGTCCGCCGGTTACGTCCTGGGCCTCAAGACACGACAACTCAACGGATCGTTCACCTATCCTTCCACCGGCTTGACGGATAACCAGCTTCGCACGTTTAACCGCCTGGGCCTGCTGTATCCGGCAATCAACGAGACCAACATCACGGCCTACACGCATCTCGCAGCGTTGACCAATACCCTCGCCACCATCGAGGACCGCGCCCGCTCCTACTTGGACGCCAACTGCGCCCAGTGTCATCGGCCGGGGGGCAGCGGTCCGACGTTCGATGCGCGCTACGATATACCGCTCACCAATCAAAACATTATCAACGCCGCGTTGCTCAAGGGCGATCTCGGCTACGATAACGCTAAGGTGGCGGTGCCCCAGGATATATGGCGCTCGATTCTCTATCAGCGGATGAACACGATGGACATGGAAGTTCGCATGCCAGATATGGGCGGCAGCCTCATCCAAACCACCGCGGTACAGGTCGTTGTTGCCTGGATTAACAGCCTCCCCGGGACTCCTGCGTTGGCGCCTCCCACCATGACTCCCGACGGCGGCACCTTCAATGGCTCGGTTCTGATCACGCTGCAGCACACCAATCTCCAGGCCGCCCTTTACTTTACCCTGGACGGTTCGCTCCCGACGACTAACTCGTTCCTTTATACCGGACCGTTGTTGCTCACCAACTCGGCGACCGTCAACGCGAACGCGTTCGCGTCCGGTTTCAATAACAGTGTCGCCGCGAACGCTGCCTTCACCGTCGTGGCTGGCGTGGTGTTTACCGGGACTGGGTCGCTAAGCAACGGTGTATTCGCGGTCGATGTCTCGGGACCAGCGAATGCCACGTATGTCCTTCAAGGGTCCACGGATTTCCAAAGCTGGATCCCCGTCAGCACGAACACTCCGGTCGCGAGTCCATTTACGATCAGCGATCCCCAAGCAGGTTCCTTCCGGTATCGATTCTATCGCGTCGTCCAGCAACCTTAGGGCTGGCGAACATTGCCGAGAGAAGTTGGCGATCTTGGCGATGTCCGTGGGTCCGTGGTAGGGTTGCCCAGAGTAGATACAAAAATTGGGAGACAGAAAATGAGAACTCGAACTAAGCTGATTTGGGAGATCGAGGATGGAACTCCACGGTGAGGACTCAAATGAGCCGTTATCTGATTATTATCGAGAGTACCGGGACGGGGCGAACCGATTCCAGAGCCGCGCTCCGCTGCTGCTTATTGCGAAGTGGCCGCCTAACTTTGCTGCTGTAGTGGGCCACCGATAGCCACGAGCGGCGATTTTGACTTTCCGCGCCTCACGTTTGCAGCGAGCTTCCAAATCTTGCCCAGCCCAGTCCCAGCCGTGAAAGGTCTTCCTGGGCAAGGCAATTGGTCGTTTGCCTGCTATGCGCGTGCAACGAGCCAGGCTGAAGTCCCAGTGGGACGACCTGAAGGTAGCCCAGGGCAAGCGAGGAACGAGCGCCGCCCTGGGTAACGCGCCCAAATTGATTTCCTCTTTTTCCCTTCCGGTTTGGCGCGCGGCCAGCACGCCAAACCGGAAGGGAAAAAGAGGTTGGGTCGGGTGGCTCCTTACCCAGGACGGCGGCCTCGACGGCCTTGTCCTGGGCTACTTTCGTACCGCCCCTTTCAGGGCTCCGAAAGGCCAACAAGGCGCTAGAGGGCTAGCGCCCTAGAGTCGGCAGCGGCCGGCCTCGCTGGTTGTGGTGGCGCGGCAAGGTCCGTTGCTCCCGGGCCTCGTCGCGACTCCTCGCCAACTGCGGCTCAGAAGGCCACCCACTCTGGGGTGAGTGGCGAAAGAACCCATCCTCTTAATGTGGCCAGGAATGGTCTGTCCTCAAGGCTTTTCCGGTTTGGTCGGTCGGTCAGCCAACCATTTTTCGATTTCATCCGCCTCCCGGGGAAGTCCATCGGTCAGGATTTTGGCACCCGTTTCCGTTACCAACACGTCGTCTTCGATACGCACGCCGAAATTTTCTGCGGGCAGATAAATGCCGGGTTCCAAGGTGATGACCATGCCTGCCGCGAGAGGGCGTTCGTACGCGCCGGCGTCGTGGACGTCCAGGCCGACGAAGTGGCCCAGGCCGTGGCTGAAGAAGTCGCCGTAACCCGCCTCCTCGATCACCTGCCGCGCCGTCGTATCGAGGTCCTCGATGTAGACGCCGGGCTTGACCTTCGCGAACGCCGCTTTCTGCGCCTTGAGCACGACGTTATAGATCTCCCGTTGCCGCGGTGTGAACTTTCCGCTGACCGGCAAGGTGCGAGTAATATCCGCTGCGTAATGTGCGAACTCCGCCGCCATATCGAGCAGGATAAGCTCGCCCGCCTGCATCACACGCTCGCTCCTGGGGTAATGAAGAATCGTCGAATTCGGGCCCGAGCCCACAATGCTCGCATACGCAGGACGACGCGCACCACTCGATTTCCAGACTCGCTCAGCCTCGGCTTCGACACGCCCTTCCGCGGCTCCCGGGCGGATCTCCAGCACGGCGGCGCGAAAGCCGGCCTCGGATATTCGCACCGCTCGCTGCATGAGGGCGATCTCGTCGGGCGAATGCCGGGAGCGCATCTCCGCCAACGTGTAGGGAAGCGGACGCGTGCTGACACCCGTGAGCTTCGCCGAGATTTTGTTGTAGAGCTCCAGATCGGCAGGCTTCTTTTCCCCGGCCGCTTCCGGGGTCATGACTTGCCACAGCACCGGCGACCGCATAGCCAACCCCATCACCAGCGTCATTAAGCGATCGATTCGGTAGATTTTCTCAAACCCGTACTTTTGGCGAAGCCCGGCCCCGAGGGGTTCGCGTTCGCCAGTCCATCGCTCGGCCTCGGGGTCCCGATTGGGCAGCAGTAGGAATTCGCGGTAGGTCCGTTCCTTGGGTGCCAGGACGAGGATGGCATTCTCCTCGTGAACCCCCGTGAGGTAGAAAAAGTCGGAACCCTGCCGATAGCCATCACCATCCTCCTCGCCTTCCGCGTAGATGACCGCAACGCCTTCGCCGATGGCTTTCATGAGTGCTTCGCGCCGGGCGCGGTACACCGCAGGGGCCTGCGTCTGACCAGGCTCGGTCAGGCTGGGCAGCGGTGGATCGCCAACGGGATAGGTATCCGCCGCGCCTGCGTGGGCGGCGAACAGGGCGACGCACGCGGCTACCACTTCCGCAGTGAGCCGGATTCCCCGCCAGGGAAGGCGCAACGAAGCAGGATCCAATTCGCGATCGTGTATTAGGTACACTGGGTTCATTTGCACAGGTTACCTAAATGGCAGGGAAAGATCCAAGGGGAGTCTTTCCGGAGTCTTTTCGACGCCGAGTGTCGGCCAGGACTTGGCACAGATCACCGGAGCGATAGGGTGGTGGACCAGCGCTCCGGACCGGGGCTCTTTCTGCTTGGCGCGCTGGCCGTGCCGCACCTACGCTGGACCGACATGAAACAACGGTTCTCAAGATTCCCGACCCGGTTTTGCCTGTTCGGTTGGTTCGCTTTGCCGGCTCTTTTGTTCTGCTCAAATTTCGCGACGGCCGCCGCGCTCTTCCGTCCTCCGGCGGTGCCGCTCGTGACCAGCGATCCCTACCTGAGTATTTGGTCGGAGTCGGATAGTCTGAACGGGGACGTTACCCGGCACTGGACGCGCCGGGAACATCCCCTGGCGAGCCTGATCCGGGTGGACAACCAGGTCTACCGCCTCATGGGGATTGAGCCCAAAAGTGCGCCGGCGCTGCCGCAGGTTTGCCTATCCGTCCTGCCCACTCGAACCATTTACGAATTTGAGAATCCCCAAATCCACGTGACGATGACCTTCATGACCCCGGCTCTGCCGGAGGACCTGGAGGCATTTTCACTCCCGCTCAGCTATCTCACCTGGCAGGTGAAATCGCTGGACGGCCAGCCACACCGGGTCGCGGTGTACGACAGCGTGAGTTCGCAAATCGTGGTCAACGACCCCGCTGAGAAGGTTTCTTGGAAGCGAGACCGCGCGGGGGCGTTGCTCACCTTGCGAGCGGGAACGGTCGCTCAGAGGGTGCTCGGGTCCTCGGGGGATGATCACCGCATCGACTGGGGCCACGCGTACCTGGCGGCCGACGCCAAGGAAGCACGCGGAGCCATGGGCGCCGCGCGCGATCTGACGGGTTCATTCCTTCAAAACGGCACTCTGCCCGAGACCGACGACACCCGAATGCCGCGGGCCGCGAGCGAGGACGAACCCGTGCTGGCCATGGTGTTCGACCTGGGAGCGGTGGCCCAGACGCCGGTGAGCCGGACCGCTATGGTGGCCTACGACGAGGTTTTTTCGATCAAGTACTTTGGCAAGCCCCTGCAGCCTTATTGGCGCCGACACGGTGCTACACCGTCGAGCATGCTTAAACGGGCGGCGCGCGAGTTCCCACAACTGGCGGCGCGTTGCGCCCGTTTCGACGACGAAGTCCTGGCGGATGCGCGCTGGGTTGGCGGTGAGCGCTACGCCGCGATCTGCGGACTCGCCTATCGCCAATGCGCCGCTGCCTGCGGACTGGCCGCCGACGTCCGCGGCCGACCGCTGTTCTTTACCAAGGAAAACACGAGCAACGGAGACATCGCGACGGTGGACGTCTTTTTCCCCATGGACCCCCAGTGGATTCTCTTCAGTCCAACCCTGGCGAAGGCAACGCTGGTGCCGATCCTCAGCTATTCGGCGTCCTGGCATTGGAAATTCCCCAACGCCCCCCACGACCTGGGCACCTACCCGATCGCCAAGGGCACCGATGACGGGGGCGAGGGCATGCCCGTCGAGGAAAGCGGCAACATGCTCATCCTCTGCGATGCGATCGCTCAGGCCGATGGGAATGCCAAATTCGTCACGCCGTGGTGGCCGCAACTGTCCCAATGGGCCCAGTATCTCGAACAATACGGCCTCGACCCGGAAAATCAATTGTGCACGGATGACTTTATGGGCCACCTCGCCCACAACGCCAACCTTTCGATCAAAGCCATCCTCGGGCTGGCCGCCTACGGAGATTTATGTCGGATGCGGGGCGATACCGCGAACGCCGAGAAGTACCGTAACCTGGCCAAAGCCGACGCCGAACATTGGATGAAGGCTGCCGGGGAAGGAGATCACTACCGGCTGGCCTTCGATAAACCAAACACCTGGAGCCAAAAATACAACCTCGTCTGGGACCGGATCCTTAAGTTGAACATCTTTCCACCCGAGGTGGCCCGCAAAGAAACCTCCTTCTACAAAACGGTCATGCAGCACTACGGTTTGCCCCTCGACTCCCGAACCCATATTACGAAAGCAGATTGGTCCGTTTGGAGTGCGACGCTGGCTGAGAACCAAGCCGACTTCGAAGCTATCATCTCGCCGATTTACGATTACCTCAACCAGACCACTACCCGCGACCCTCTCTCGGACTCATACGAAACTGATAAGATCGAAAGCGGCGGCATGCACGCCCGACCGGTGGTGGGTGGCGTCTTTATTAAAATGCTGGCCGACCCGGGACTGTGGAAGAAATGGTCCGCTCGGGATCACACCACGGTAGGCGGTTGGGCTCCCTTGCCCGAATTGCCCCACCTCGGCATCACCGAGATTGTTCCAACGTCCAGGACGGCGCCGGTGACTTGGAGCTACACGGTTCAACGCCCCGGCGAAAGCTGGATGAACCCCGGCTTTGACAGCAGCACCTGGAAGGAAGGGCTCGCCGGATTCGGCACAGAGGGCACACCGGGAGCGGTGGTGCGGACCACCTGGAACACGGGTGACATCTGGCTGCGGCGGGAGCTGACGTTGCCGGCGGAAGCCCGTGGCGACTTGGAATTCTACGCCTACCACGATGAGGACATCGAGATTTACGTCAACGGTCAGTTGGCCGCCACGGAGGACGGATTCACCACAGGATACGTGCCCCTGGAAATCAGTCCTCGGTCCAGAGCACTCCTAAAGCCCGGCGCCCGCATTTTGCTCGCGGTGCATTGTCACCAAACCGGCGGTGGACAGAACGTCGATGTAGGCCTGGCCCGAGTCAAAAAAACGCGGCGTTAATCCTGGCCTTTAATTCACAGAGCCTTCCACAAGCAAACTTACAAAGCTCCAAAAGCAAAGCTACAAAAACCGTCTACAAGCCGACCAAGGCTTCGATCCCGAGGCTTCCGTCCTGAGGCCGGAGGCCCCGAATGTGCATAGCCCCGGGTGAACAACCCGGGGTTCGTTCGACGAACGCGACCACAACCACGGAGTGGTTGAACCTTGGCCGTTCCCTTGGCACTAAATTAAAGAGACTTGTCGCTGCTCCGCCCCCGGGCTTAGATTCCCCCAACGCAATCCTATGGGCACCCCAACGACACCGAAACCTGCGGAAGTTCAACCTTCATCCCCTGCCCCGCCCGCGCCAGGTTTTCTGAATCTGGATATTGGCTCACCGACCTTAGCCGGCTCAGCCAGGCAGGTTGAAACCGGCTGGGAACTGATTGCCGCCGGAGCCGATATCTGGGAAAAGTCGGATCAATTTCACTTCCTGTGCCAGCAGATTACCGGGGACTTTGACGTTGCGGTCCGAGTCGAGAGCTTCACCCCAGCTCACGTGTATTCCAAAGCGGGACTCATGATCCGCGAGAGCCTTGATGCCAACAGCGCACACTTGATGTTGGTTCTCTTCGCGTACGATGCTCCGCGCAATAATAATCTTGGAGCCTACGAAATGCAGTTTCGTCCGCAGGCCGGAAAGGATTGCCAGGCGGTGTACCCCGTGAAAAGGCCGCCCGCCCCGCCGGAATTTCCCGCCGCCTTCCCCAATTGTTGGTTGCGCGTCGAACGCCGCGGAGATCAGTTCTCGGCCTTTGGATCGACGGACGGCAAAACCTGGCGGCTGTATGCCGTCCAGACGCTGGCGCTTGCCGGCACGGTTTACGTCGGTCCCGCGCTCACGTCGCATGATCCGAACGTTCTGGCAAAGGCCAGTTTCCAAAACTACACGAACAGGCCCCGTTGAGCGGACCGGATACCTTGAACGCCGCCTTCCCCGGTGCTCTTTTTATTTCGCCGAGGCAGCCAGCCGCAACGCGATCTCCGCGACGCGTTTTCCCACGCCTCGAACGGTATTCAGGCTGCCTTCGTCCTTGGACAGTTCATCCCCCTGCGATTGCATCGTGCCGCCCCAATGATCTCCAGGGTTGCCATCGCCCACGAGGATCATTTCCTGGGAAAGCATGAACATGATGAGTTGCTGCAAGATGAGTTCGACCCCCGTGTTACGCCCTGCCCCGACGGCGATCGCGCCGCCGACCTTGTTCCGCAGTGGGAACCCGCCCTGGCGAAACGCGAGCATTCGCTCGAAGAGCTCCTTGAGTGGCGAGGAAACAATTCCCATGTAGACCGGCGAGGCCATCAGCACGCCGAAGACATTCGGAGCAATTAACTTTTCGCGCACGCCCGGGAAGTCATCCGATCGGTCGGAGCTTTTCGAGCCGACCGCGATGTAGGGGTCGAGGTTGAGCCCGGAGAGCTCGATAATCTCGGTGGTGATCGCTGGGCTGACGGTTTTGGCGGATTCCAAGGCCAGTTCCATGGCTTTGTAGGTGGATTTTCCTTTCCGCAGACTGCCGACGAGGCCGACAATCTTGACGGATCCAGCAGCGGGTTCAGCAGCGTTCGATAGCCCGCCGAAGGCGGTCACCGAAGCCGCCGCGGCACCGAGAAATAAACGACGGTTCATGTTGCTCATAAGAGGAGTTTTGTGTGTGTCGGGAGCATGTCTCACCGGAAAACGCGGTTCAAGAGGAAATGCCCCCGGGGCTTGGCGACAGCCGCCCTGAAGTTATTCATCTCTGATACCCGTGTTGGCTTGGTTCCTGCGCCCACGAGCCATTGATGTGCGTCGTGAATAAGACGTGGGAGCATCAAGCCGCTTCCGCTTATATGAGAGCTTTGACCGTACTTTTCCTTTGGCTTGGTTTATCTTCCCCTCCGCCCGCTCGATCTGCCTCGCCCGGCAACGCCCCAGCACTGCCGCTGACCGGAAAGCGAATTGTGAACGTCGCCACGGAGGCGCAACTGCAAACGGCCATGAGCGACCTGCAAAGCGGCGACACCGTGCTGCTGGCAGACGGTGTCTACAATTTAACCAGCAGCCTGTACATCAACGGCCGGAACGACGTCACCATTCGCGGTTCGGCGGGCAGCCTCAACGTCGTTCTCGTCGGCAAGGGTATGAACAATGCCAATTCCGGGAACGTCCCCTTCGGCATCTGGTCCAACGGCACCAACACCACCATCGCTCACCCGGACTCGGCAGCGTATCTCTGGAACCCGGCGGTATTATTTCTGGAATCATTCCGCCAACACGCTCACCGAGCGGAACATTTTCCTCAATGTGGACCGCGCGGTCGCCTACGGACTCCAAAGCACCACGCCTTTTTTTGACCATTTCGGCGGCGCGATCAGGAACAACTTTGTGTGCCTGTTACCGGGGCTGATGAGCGCCGCCCGCACTGCCGGTTCGGATGGGTCGCTCATCGCAGTTGACGAGTGTCCTGGGCGAAAACTACGACTTGCTGACCTCGCCGGCACCCTTCGGAGTCTCTTGGAAGTTCCTGGCCACAAACCTTCCCGGTACTGGAAGCGTGATCCAGTTCACCAACACCAATGGGTATTCCAGCTCCAGCGCCTTTTACCGGACCCGCATTTCCCCGTGACCCAAGCCAACTCTTACCCTGTCCAGTATTGATGTGACCCGTTTGAATTGGTTTTCGGAGCATTTCGGAGCCATGCACGGGAGCTATCTGAGTGCGTCTTCTCTGAAATCCCCTTTTTGGTTTTGGGCTGCGGGGAGCGGCACATTGCCGGTGGGCCGGGTGCTCGACTCATCCGATATAGGCACGAAGGCCGTGATGCAGGTGCCCTTGCATGGTTCCGAGTCCACGCTGATTCCGCCATGCACCAGCCGGACCCGCTCGCGCATGCTCACCAGTCCGAGTGAACTCGCCACGTGCTCTGCCTCTACCTCGAAGCCAAGGCCATCGTCCCTAACTTTCAAATGAATTGTGTGGCCGACCAGTACCAATTCGACGCTGGCCTTCTTCGCGCCGCTGTGCTTGACCACGTTTTGGATTGCCTCTTGGGCAACACGATAGAGACATAGCGCCACATCATCCGGCAGCACACGGGGAATATCCCGGTTCTCGAAACTCACGGTAACGCCGTGGACTCCCTCCACCTCCGCGCAAATGCTTCTCAGGGCGACGACCAACCCGAGCTGTTCTAGCTTTGCGGGATGGAGCCCGTGCGAAATTCGGTGTACCTCCGCGGAGAGCCCTCGTGCGTTTTCGGAGAATTCTTTTAACCGCGCGTTGATCAGCCCAGGTTCTGCCGGTAACCGTTGCCCGAGCATGTCCATATCGACCGACATGAGAGCAAGGCTTTGGTTCAGGCCGTCATGAAGCTCTTTGGCCAGCCTGGCTCGTTCTTCTTCCTGGGCACTAATCAGCCGTCCACTCAACTCCCGTGCTGCATGCTCCATCCGTTTGCGTTCCGTAATGTCAACCGAAGCGCCTAGCATCCGTAGGTGGTTTGGCCCTGCGCCGGGGTGCACTCGGCCGTTCGCGGTGATCCACCGCACGGCACCATTGGGCAATGAAACACGATGTTCACTGCTATACTCGGCTTTCTGGTTTACCGCGCGCTTGACCGCAAGCTCCACCGCCGGACGGTCATCTTTATGGACACGCTGGAGGAATGTGTCGTAGCGAATAATAGCCTCCGGCGAAAATCCGAACATACTGCGCCAATTGTCGGTAGCCCAAATCAGATCTTCGGCGACGTCCCACATCCATACCCCGACGTCACCTGCGGCGGCGGCCAGGTGCAATCTCTCCTCGCTCTCGCGCAGAGCGCGCTCGACGGACCGTCGATACAAAAGGTTTCTTAGCAGCAGCACGATGAGCACGCTCTGTAGCAGCACAAAGAACGCGGCGCCAAGGATGCGCCACCTGTATCGTTCCCAAGTGGTTAATTCGCGGAACAGAACCGCGCTTCGAGGCGGAAGCATATTTTGGCCGATGCCCCAGCGATGCAGCTCGCGCCAGTCGTACCGTGGTCCCAAGGGCCCAATGATCTCGGGTGGGAATTGGGTCGCCGATTGGCCGCGCAGGAGGCGGACAGCGATGCGGGCGGATTCCACGCCTTCGAGTTCCGCTTGATAAAGCCGGCCACCGACAATCCCCAGACCCAATTGATGCTGGTAGATGCTGTTCACCGGCGCGTTTGCGACCGCATGAATCCCTCTCAGCGCCTCGTCTGCATCGCGAGTCACCCCGGCTGCATCCCGCATGAGGAGGATCAGGAAAATGAAGGAGCGCGGCGGCAAATGACTCACCCGCTCCAGCATTTGATCGAAGGACAATTCGTTGAGCCAGGTGAAACCCAGGCGATTGGTGAATGGCGCCCACTCCTGTCGAATCGCGTCGGTCCAGTAACGCTCCAGCTGGGAAGCGCCAATCACCACGGCGATGTTGGTCGTCGCCGGCGCGACTTGGAGTATGTCCTCGATCATCCCAGGGAAGTTGAATGCTTCCCCGACAAAGGCGGCGTTGTGTTGCAGCGCACCCGCTGGCAGCCGTCGCTGATCCATCCCCGCGTAGATGATGGGGGTGGTTCGAGGGAAGAGACGAGTTCGATATTGAGCGGTGAAAACTCCGGCGGGCGAGCCGATCGGCACGACAAGATCTGGCTTCCATCGGGAATATCGTTTCTGCAAATATTCGACCATCGCCTCCTGCATGTTAGGGTCTGCGTAGCGCGCCATATCCAGCGAGACTTCGTCCAGGTCCACGCGTTCGCCCAGCTCTTCCGTTAGGGTCTTTTCAAAGGCGGTGGAGTGGGTCGTGAAGGGCGGCGAGGCAATACCAAAAGAATGCACCACCAGAACGCGTCGGGGCGCAGCCGCCGGCGCGCTCAAAGAACCTAAAGCCAGAAGACACAAGATTAAGGATGCCCGCCCGTGCCGCGGCAATTTCATAAACAGGTGGGAGTCATATCCAAGGCCTCGCGAGCCAGGTCCGCATCGTCCCCAAGGGCGGCGCCGATCGCCTCGTGCTCCCTGGCGCAGGATCCGAACCGTGTCGGCCAGAAGGGCCGGATGGTCATTCGCGAGTAAAACCCTGGGTTTGTGCGTCCTGTTCACAGAGAGCAGTTCGGGTCTTCGTTTGACAATGCCACGAATCGCTGAATCCAGATACTATCATTGACGAGTCCAGAGAGGGTCAAGCTTCGACTTTGCATCTTCTCCAAACGCTTCGCGACTTCCTGGCCACAGCAAAGCTTGCGGTCGGCCACACCCACGAGGTGGATCCGGTGAAGCTTCCCCTTCAGCGTGTCCCTCCTCAGCCTTCAAAAACATTGAATCATCGGAGTCAAAATAACCCTCTCCCCTTGACATCCGATGGAAAGAGGAGCATTGTTCCCTCGACAATCGATGGGAACAGCGCCTATGCATAAAATCGAATTACTCCAGGGAACGTTGGACATGCTCATTCTCAAAGTTCTGAACCCGAGGCCGCTGCACGGCTTTGGGATCGCCGAACGAATAGAACACCTCTCCCAAGACGTGTTAAGCGTCGGTGAAGGGTCGCTTTACCCGGCGCTCTATCGCCTGCAGGACCGAGGCTGGATCCAGTCGGAATGGGGGCAGTCGGAAAATAATCGCCGGGCCAAATACTATTCGCTAACCCGGGCGGGGCGCAAACAGCTGGAAACGGAAGCTTCGGGCTGGGAGCAGATGTGCGCCGCCATCGGCCGAATCATGCAATCGGCCTAAAACGTTTATGAATGGGGACTGTCAAAAGGACTCATGAGCCGCATTACCATGCACGCGCCTGCGAACGCCTGACGGTATGAACTGGCCAAGAAATATTTGGGAGGGTTTGCGGGGCGTCGCGCTGAAGCGGCAGCTTGATTCGGACATGGACGAGGAAATGCGCCTGCATATTGAACTGCGGACACAGCAGCACATCGACTCAGGAATGACACCGGAGCAAGCGCGCTATGCCGCCGTCAGGCAATTCGGTCGGATGGATTCCGTCAAAGATACTTGCCGCGATGCGAGGCGGCTCCACTGGCTGTCGGACATTCTGCAGGACATTGGCTATGGCGTGCGAATCCTGCGCAGGAATGTCGGCTTCACAGCGGTGGCCTTGCTGACCCTGGCGCTGGGCATCGGGGCGAACACGGCGATTTTCAGCCTGGTTAACGCCGTGCTCATTCGTCCTCTGCCCTTTCGGGATGCGGACCGTCTGGTTTGGATCAGCAACCCTGAACTTTCAGGAGCTGGAATTCCCGGAATGACTCGCAGCGTCAATGTGCGTGACTGGCGAGAGTTGACGCATTGCTTTGAAGATTTGGGATGTTACGTCGCCTGGTTTGGCAGGCAGCAAACGGTCCTGAATTACAACGGCGAATTGACACGGGTGGAAGCCACTTGGGTTGATCGACGGTTCCTGAAAGTGCTGGGCATTTCGCCTCGCCTCGGCCGTGACTTCATGGAGGACGATACCGTGGATACGGTAATCCTCACCGACAGGTTTTGGCGGCAGAAGTTCCTTGGAGATCCTGCGATCATCGGCAAATCACTCACGGTCGGCGGCAGGTCGTGGGTCGTCGTTGGCGTTCTGGCTCCGAATTTCGATTTCTCTTCCGTCTTCATTCCCGGGTCCAAGGTGGACTGTATTCGACCGTCCGTCCACTTTGGGGACCTCTCCGACAACTCGCACGCAGTGATCGCTCGGCTTAAGCCGAACATGACCATTCAGGGCGCGCAATTGGAGATGGATGCCTTGAACCGGGAACTGCGCAAGCAGCATCCGGAGCGCGGCAGCTTCGGCGCCCTCCTGGTTCCTCTGCGAGAACACGTGAGCGGCCAATTCCGCCGTCCCTTTCTGGTGCTGACCTGCGCCGTCGGTTGCGTTTTGCTGATTACCTGCGTCAATCTTTCCAGCCTGCTTCTGGCCCGGGCGGCGGCGCGGCAGCGAGAGATCGCGGTCAGGCTGGCGCTGGGCGCGGGCCGAGGGCGAGTGATACGCCAGTTGCTCACGGAAAGCATTCTGCTGGCCTGGGGTGGCGCCGCGCTGGGAATTCCTTTGGCGATTTTAGTCACCCAGGCTATCGCTCGATCCCAGGCCTTCGGCATCCCTCTCTTGGAGTTCGCGCGCGTGGATGGTCCCGCTCTGGGCTTCGCGCTGCTGGCAGCCTGTTCGACCGGGCTGCTCTTTGGCATCGTCCCGGCCCTTCAGTTTTCCAAAGGTCAGCTTCAAGGCGACCTGAAGGAAGCCGGGCGCGGATCGAGTCCGGGGCGGCGCGGGCTGCGGATTCGTGAGACGTTGGTCGTATCAGAAGTTGCTCTGTCGTGCGTTCTTCTGGTCGCTTCTGGTTTGCTGATCCAAAGTTTTGTGCGGCTGCTCGAAGTCGACCTCGGATTCCGACCGGAGCAGGTGGTGACCTGCCGGATTCGAGTCAATCGGGACTTTACGACCAACACCCAGCAGGTCGCCTATTTCGAGGATGTTTCCCGGCGAATCAACGCGCTTCCCGGAGTTGAGTCTGTCGGCTTCACTCACGCGCTGCCATTCGCCATCCGCGATGTGGTAAAGGTCCGAGCGGCAGGAGAAACGTACCGGCCGGGGGAGTTACCTAGCGTTTTCGTGCAGGACGGGGACCGGGGCTATTTTGAAACCCTGCGCATCCCTGTGATCGCCGGGCGGACCTTTGACTCGCAAGACCGCCTTTTCGAGGTTGGCGCCCCACAGGACACCACGTTCCGTGTTGTGATTAACCAGCGGATGGCGCGCACGCTGTGGCCGGGCAGGAATGCCGTGGGCCAGACCGTGTTTATTCAGGAAAACAGCGGCCCTGGCAGTGGGTCCTTCAATTGCAAAGTGATCGGCGTCGTCGGCGATGTCCGGCAGAACCAGTTGGAAACGGAAGCCGCGCCGCAAATCTACCTCCCAGGAGTGGGAGGCCAATTGGTCGTGCGAACCACGCAGACTATGGCGTCCTGTGCGAAGGACCTGCGGGCGGCGGTCCGGCAATTGGGATCGGACATAATCCTCGAAGACGTTCAAACGCTGAGCCAAATGGTGGACCAGTTCATTTCACCTAAGAGGCTGATCATGCTCATGGTTGGCCTGTTCTCACTGTTGGCATTTGTTCTCGCCATGCTCGGCATTTACGGAGTCATCGCCTACTCGGTGATTCAGCGCATCCCCGAGATGGGAATAAGGCTGGCCCTGGGCTCGCCGCGATCCAGCTTGATATGGCTGGTCATCGGCAAGGGCATGCAGCTGGTCCTGGTTGGCTGTGCCGCCGGATTGGCAGGCTCCCTGGCTTTGACCCGCGTTATTCAGGCCCTCTTGTTCGAGGTAAGCCCAACCGACCCGCTGGCATTTGCCGCGAGCGGCCTGCTGGTGCTGTTGGTCGGCGCGATGGCCTGTTGGCTGCCGGCGCGCCGGGCGGCTCGCATTAGCCCCATGATAGCTTTGCGGTGTGAATGAACGAGCCAGCCCACAATTCGTTAGCCTCCACCGAAAGACAGGAATAGGCGCAAGTTATGATCCCGATAAAAATCCGTTGCGGATGTGGACAAAAATATGCCTTCGATGTTGAGCCGGTTGGGGGCGCGATGGGTTATGCCGTTTGGTGTCCGGTCTGCGGTGTCGATGGGACCGCGCTGGCAAATGACCTTATCGCCCAGCATCTCGGCGCGTGCCAACCCTCTGCGCCTGTGCTTCGGCTCGGCCGGGAGGCCCCCGCGATGTCAACGGCTCCGCCGATCCCGCCGAACGCACCGCCGTTCGGCCGGCCCGGGGGAACGTCTCGCACCAAGGTCCGGAAAAAAAACCTGCTGCGGGTTCTTTGCGGAAGCGTGCTCCTGGTTGCGGTCCTCATTGGAGCGTTTCTTTTTGAGCGCAGAGCCGGGCTGGGCCAGAAGTCGCGGGATGTGGAAGCGGCGGCCAAAGATGGGCTTCCTCACACGCTGGCGGAGCTCAACGCCTGGTACGTTGAGCCGCCCGACGGCCAAAACGCCGCCAAGTTCATTTTGGAGGGAATGAATGCTTTGCACCTTCCTGCTGTAGAGTCTTCGGCCGTGCCTCTGTTGGGCCGCGGCAAGCTGCCCCCGTTGGGCGGTCCCATGCCTGCGTCGGTCAAATCATCGCTGGGTGGCTTGATCCGGTCAAACCGGGATGCTCTGAAATTGTTCTCCCAGGCAACGAGATTCGAGCAAAGCCGCTACCCGGTGGATTTCAACCTGGGCGTCGAAGCCACGTTTCCGCACCTGAACAAAATGCTGGGAGCCTGCCAATTGCTGGAGTTGGCGGCTGTATCGCACGCCGAAGCAAGTGACGCAACATCCAGTGTTGAGGACCTACGCTCGGCCTTCGCGTTAGCCAGCTCGCTCAGAACCGAGCCCTATCTGTCCTCTCAGCTCTTTCGGGCGCGTCTGGTGGCTGTGGCCGTAGCGGCCCTGGAGCAATCCGCCAATCGTGTCCGCTGGACCACCGAGGGCTCAGCTGAACTCTTTAAGGATCTTGCCAGGATGGAAGATTTCGACGCGCGAGGAGAGGGCTTCAGCCGCGGTGTGGTTGCCGAGCGAGTCATGACGATGTCCTTGCTGGGAAAGCCGGTAAAATTTCTTGAACTATTGCCGATGCTGAGCGCGGATGTTTCCGCCGAACGCCGCGAGCGGATGGCTGCTCGTCTGCAAAGCGGCAAACTCCAGGCCGAACAGGACTTCTTTGATCAAGCCTGGGGGAAACTCATCCAACTCCGCCAGCAGCCCTTTCCGGAACGCTTGAAAGCCGATGACATGATTCGTCAGCAAATCGCCGAGGCTGAAAGTGAACAGCTCGTCCTGGTTGAGTGTTTGTTAGCGGGTCTGAAAACCACTGCGGGGAAGGAAGCCAAGTGTCTGGCTTCCTTGCGCCTGGCGTTGACCGCGATCGCACTCGAGCAATTCCGCGCCACCCATAGCAATCGATATCCCGCGACGCTCTCCGAGTTGACACCCAGTCTCTTGACCACCACGCCGACAGATCCCTACGACGGCCAGCCCTTGCGTTACAAAACCAAAACAGAAGGTTACGAGATCTACAGCGTTGGCCCGGACTTTAAAGATAACCTCGGCCACGGCTTAAATGGTAAAGAACAGAATCTCCTGTTCGCGGTGGTTATTCCCCCTAAAGCTAAGAAGGACTGACGGGGCCGGCTCCTATCGGCCACACCCGCGAGGTGGAGTTGGGGCAGCTTCCCGCTCAGCATCCTCGCGAAGCGTTTGGAAATGATCAGCTCCGTTTAGCGGGCCCCATTTCGCCGTGACCCGCGGCCCGTTCAGTTGTGCTTGAAACTCCGGAGCGCCGTTTCTATCACCCTTAAATCGGCCTCCTGCATTTTTGGGGCAGCCTTCTTCATCATCTGGATAAACCAGTCGATATCCTGCGGCTCGCCGGGGTAACCAATATTTTCGCCGTGAAACTTGGAGTTCACAATGAGATCGCCCTTCGCATCGAGGAACGCTGAATACGGCAAACCGGCCGGACCACCCCACCGCTTCAAATAATCCTCCCCTCCCGCATTCTCGAGCGCCTTGTTCTGCGCCTTTTCCTGTACCACCAACTTCACGGGGATGAAATATTTCTCAAAGGCCGGCTGCACATCAGGGCGCTCGAGAAAGGCATCGAGCCGCCGGCACCAAACGCACCAGGAGGCGCCAAAGTGCACAAAGAGGGCCTTGTGCTCGGCGGTGGCTTTGGCCTTGGCGAGGGCGAGTACGTGATCCGCAGAAGGGGTTTCGGCCCGGGCTAGAGTGGAGGTCAGGAGCAGTGCCGTGAGTAGAGGTAACGTGCCTTTCATATCGCCTTCTAAACCCTTCGCACCGGCAGGTCAAGGGTTTCGTAACGCTGACTCAAAACTGATATCGCCGAGCTTCCGATCGGGCGCTTCTGCACTCGGTCGCCGCAGCAACAACGGAGGCCCGATGGTCGCGTCGCGTTTGGGTATCGATCCTCCTCACTCGTGGCTCGTGTCGGCGGACACTGGACGCGCGAAGCCGGCTGCAAGCCGGCGCTCCCGGAGCAGGAGACCTTCTAGCTCACCCCAACAGCCGTGTTCGTTCCCGCGATTGCCAGAGGCGGGCCACTCCGACGCTTAATTCAAATAGCGCCTGTAGTGGTACAAACATAACCAACTGCGTGACCACTTCGGGAGTGGTAAACAAAGCCCCTAACAATAGATTCACCAAAATGACATACTTCCGAGCCCGGGAGAGGAAACGACAATCAATCAATCCGAGCTTCACCAGCGTCAGAATTACGACCGGAATTTCAAAACACAGTCCCCCACCCAAGACAAGTCTCAGTGCAAAAACCCAATATTCGTGGGTATCCCACCGCACCGCGACAAAACCTAGCCACCTGGCGTAGGCCAGCGAGGCGTTCAGTGCGAGCGGTAAAACAACCAGATAACAGAACGCCGTCCCGAGCGCTAAACCGCCGGCCGCGGCTACCACCGCCCGCCGCACACAAACCTTCCGCCGTTGCCTCACATCTTCAGCAAATCCCAGCTTCAAAACATCGGCGTTACCCAACCTCCTGCTCGCCGCGTCGAACGCAGCTTCCCAGCCTACTCCCAATCTAAGCCCATCCTCGACATCATCCCGCAGGTGCGCCTCCAACTCCTGCACGGATTCCGACGTGAGTCCGGCCTCAACCATCTGCCGACGCCATTCGGTAATTGCTCGTTCCAGGTCTTGCATTCTGGTCCTTTCAGCTCCGCAATAATGGTTTCAAATTCAAGGAGTGTTTCCGATGAGCCATGGAGGTCAATATACATTGCCCCGCTATGTATGCAAGATTCTTTTCGGCTCGTCTTACCCTGATCTCAATCATTCTGCCCTGATCTTTCTGCCTCGGTTGGAAGTCTTGCCTTCAGCGCCCTCCCGAACCTGCTCAGCCATGCCTCCGAACGAGGGCACCTCCACCGGGGCTCAGTCTGAGCTCGAGCCGGCGATGGCGCGCGCGCGTCCACAGACCGGTTGCCGGATCGAAGATCTCAAGCCGGCCTGGGCCCCGGATGCCCACCGAGCGCGGAGCGTGGTAGTCCAGATTTACCACGAGAGCATACGTGGCCCGCGAGTGGTCGGAGGCTTTTCCAAAGGCACCCAACAACACGCCCCGGAGCGGTGTGGGCGGGTGATAGTCCTCAACCACCAACGGCGGATCGAATATAAAGGAAGCCTTGTGGGGCACGGATTCCCCGCCGGGCGGGATCATCCCCGCATGGTAGACCCCGAGCGAACTGAGCGGTTGGAGCTCACGTGCGATAGCGACGAAATCATGGTTCAAAATCTTGAGCGCATCATACAGCACCGTCGGGCTTCCATCCGGATTGGCGATGCCGCCCTTGTGGCCGGGCGTGCAATAGACGTAATAAGAAATACCCTGGGCGCCGTAGGCCAGCGTGGTGTAAACCAGGAACCGCATTTCGTCCGGATTCGGCACCCGCATCGAAGGGTCCCAACTGGCCGCCTGGACAATGTTCAGGAATGGCAATCCTGCGGCCAAAGAGGTTTGGCGGATGAGCGCCAGGTTAAGGAAATAGTCTGGTGAATCCCCCTTGGTGGTGAACTGGTAATGATCGTAGCTGATCAAGCCCGGTTTTACCGTCTGCACGTATTGGTGCAGGTGCGCCTGGTAAGCCGCCACCTTCTCACCGGAGTTCCCCAACTGCTCGTTGCTGGCATACGTCGGGAACAGGTTGATGTAGGCCAGGTGCGATGGATCTTTTTCCCGCAGATAACCGACCAGCCGGCTCAGCGCGGGGAAATTGGTCGCGTTGGGTTCGTCGGTAATGAAGTAGGCGTATAGCGCGGGATGCAGCTTCACCCGATCTATGAGGGCATCGAGCTTTTGCTTTTGAGTCGCGTCGTCGAGAGAGGCAGGCGAGAGCAATCCATCCGACAGTTGCGCCCTCAACCCGTGCCGTGCGGCCACATCCAGCTCCGGCTCACCGCACCACACGAGATTCCAACCGCCTTCCGCCATTTGTTCGGCCGTTTTGTCCGTCAGTGCCGGCCCGGCCCAATACGTCACTATCGGAACCCCGACCTGCCAGGAATTTGAGGCGCCCGATGCCAGCTGCAAACTTCCAACTAGAATGATCGAGGCAACCGTCTTTGTTAGGATGGTGGAGTGCATGTGCCAGAGGTTATCACCCTTGAGGTTTCTTGAAACGCGGAAAGTCGAGGCGCCGAAATACACCATGTACTCACCAACTATCCTGACCGCCGAAGGTGCCGGCAATCGAGCTTTCCCAGCCATACTGCGCATTGACAACGCTTGAGGGGCCTGAGAATAGTGCGGCTATGTCCAACCGACCACCTCGGGACCTGGCCCACGATTTGGTATTGCCCACCCTGCTCTTCGCTGCACTCGGCGCGATGACCTGGGCGGTGCGTGGGTGCTCCGGATTCGGGGCCATGAACGGATGCGTGTTTGCCGGGGTCACCTGGGGGGCGGCCTGGTGGTTTATCGCTCGAGACCCAGCGGGAGAACAGTTCCGCCGTTACTCTTCAGGCTGGATCATCCTCGCGCTCACAGTCGGAATCGGCATTTCGGGAAATCGCGGGTGGATGCAATGGCCGAGTTTTTTTGAGGGACATTTGCAAACCAATACGCCAGCCGGGCAGTTCGTGCCGATTCCACGGATTTACGGTTTTATCTGGTTGTTTATCGCGGGGGTTCCCTGGGCCGGTTTGGGCGCTTGCCTGCTGGCCTGGTGCGGATCTGGGCGTCCGATGGGGATCCGCGATTGGGCTTTCCGCCTGGGAGCCGGACTCCTCGGCGCCTTAGCCGCCAGGTTTCTATTCGACCACTTACCGCAAGTCTTCCTGCCCCTGTACGAAAGCTTGAGAACACAGTACGGCGACCTTCAGGCAAACCCGAACCTGCGCCGATTGATCAATGATAATCGCGCTGCCATCACCCACCTGGGCATCTACCTCGGTTTCCTGACGTATGAAGGCGCGCGCCGGGACTGGAAGAACGTGACGCTGATCCTCACGGCGGGGCTGCTGAATGGAATCGGATGGGCTCTGTGCCAAAACTGGAAATGGGCGGCCGGCGTCTGGCCCGGCGCAAGTTTCAATTTCTGGCGGTGCTGGGAATCTTCGGGTGGTATCAGCATCGGGATCGCCTACGGAGTTGCCTATTACCTGACCAACCGCCCACAGGGTCCCGACGCGCCTTACCATCCGGGTGGGTATCCAAATATCGAGCGTTTCGCGTGCTACGCCGGTTTGGTGTTGGGCTTGGGGTTATCGGTGAAAAACGGTTTGAAAGGTTGGGCCAATATTTATTTGGGAAACGAAGATTACTACAACTCACTTCTCTGGCGCATCCTCGGTCCGGCGATGCTCCTGGCATTGGCGGGCCTGGCGGGATGGATCCGCTCCCGACCGTTACCCAGAAGCTTTCGAGGCGACAATTTCCCACACGCCTATCGGCTGATCTGGCTGGTCCTACTGGTCCAAAACATCATCGCCCAACTGATCACGGGTCCACTGAGCTCGTGGCCGGAGGTCGCCTTCAGCATCTACTATTTAATTCTGTTCCTGCTGTCGGGGGTCATTGTTTACCACTTTGAAACTGTGAAGAAGCGGCTTCCTACTGGACCCAGCCTCAAAGCAGGAGCCTGGCAGCCGAAACCAATCTGAAGCCGATCCGAAGCCGCGCCCTCTGGACGAGGGGCTCGCCTATTTCGTCTGGGCTCGGGCGTACTCTTGGATCTGAGGCTCGGCGACGCGCGCGAGTGGCAGGAGCCGTTCACGGGCCTTTGACCAATCTTCGGGCAGCAGGATGAAGGTATGTTGATCCACGTGCTGGCCACCGATGATTTGGTCCGCCTTGACGACACCGGTTTCGCGCATGCCGAACTTACGGTTGAGAGAGAGCACATGCACGTTCGTGGAGACCGTCTTGACGCGGATCTCCTTAAGCCCGAGCTGACCGAAACCCACATCGATGCCGAGAATCGCGCTGGGAATGGCCGCCGGAACCTCAGGCCGGACAATCCAGCGGCCGGATTCCGCGCTGGCCCCGACGAAGCCCCACAGCCCATAGGTGCCGAGCGCATGGTGACCCACGGCGGTCTCAATGATGAAATAGTAGTCGTCCGGACGCTCGAAGTACTGTCGAAGCCAGGTTTCCTGACTCGCTATGTCCGTCGCGGAGTCCCCTACCCGCCCCAGCGCGTGCCCGAGGTTACGTAGCCAAATGATGAAAGGCGCATCGGTGAGTTCAACCGGCCGGAGACGTAATCCAAAACCTTCAGCTTGAATTTGATGGCGCATGATTCAGGCTTTTAGGGACGAGCAATTCTGAAATTCATTTGTCGGCGGATGCCATATCCCCAAGCACCCACGAAGTCAAAGGAATTCAGTGAGTCAGGCGGGTGACCATCGCATAGATAATCAGGCACAGCAGCACGATCCCGAGGCCGAAGAAGAAATAGCCAAAGCTCCGGGCGATGTTCTTCCAGCGGAGCCATTCATCCCGCACACGATAGTCGTCCAACCGTCCCTCGGCCACCAGCCGTTCGTACCAACGCCGCCGTTCATGGAGCATCTCATTCTTGGAAACGCGCCCGGAAAAGATAACCGTGTCCATCGGGAATTTTTCGATCCGGAAATGCGTGTTGAAAAAGTGGATCGAGAAGATGAACCCAGCCGCCAGCAAGGCTTCATCGGAGTGGATGATCAACGCGATGTTGATCAGCCAACCGGGGAGGAACCGGGTAAACACCGTGGGGAACCACATGACCAAACCGGACGAGCCAATAATGAACACGCCCCAAAACACGGCGAAATAGTCGAACTTTTCCCAGTAGGTCCACCGGTCGAAATTAGGTTTTGGCCCTTTTCCAAAAAACCATTTGTTATGGGCAACGAAGTCGCGCCAATCCTGCAAGGTCGGCATCATGGAATCCGGTCCGAACACCACGTTCCAGGTCTTCTTGTGGCTCCAACGGCCCGTCTTGGGATCCAGCGTCCTGGCCCGACCCTTCCAACAGCGGACCACAATCGCGGTGACGTGCAGGCCAAAGTAGAGGAAGGTGACAAGGGCACCCAGGCGGTGAAGCGCGCGGGCCGTTTCCGCGCCGCCAATGATGTGAAACAAGGTTTTGGCCCAATCGGTATAATAGAACTTTAATGGCATCCCGGTGATCACGAGCAGCAGGAAGCTGGTGACGACCAGGAAGTGCAGGAAGCGTTCAAACGGCGCAAAACGGGTGAACCACTCTCCTCCATTTTGCGTGCTGATTTTGGTTTCGCGGAACGTCTTTGAATCGTGCAAGTACAGGTAGCCCGCGCGGAACAACCAGGAGACCGTGTGCCCCCCAAAGAAAGCAAAGACGCCCACCAACAAGGATGTCATGCCCAGAAACGTGGCGTGTAAGAGCGGGTAGTTTCTGCGGTCCAGGGGATTGGCATGAGGTCGGTACTGCGTGAAGCCGGCCGGAGCGCCCGGATGGCACTGCCGGCAGGTCCCCAAAATGTTAGCCTTGGAGAGACGCGAATTCGGGTTGGAGGCCGGCAGCACGTCATGATGACCATGGCAGTCATAACAAGCCGCCACATCAGGGGCCACGTTGGGCTTGCCGAGCGCCATGGCTTTCCCGTGATACGTATCCCGGTAGTGGTCCAGTCGATCCTGGTGACAGCGTCCGCAGCGCACATCGCTGGCCATTTTAAACTGGCCACTCTGGGGCGTCTCCACTTGGTGCGCCGTGTGGCAATCGGTGCACGCCGGCCCGCGCTTGTCACCTTTGGCCAGCAACTGACCGTGAACGCTTTGGTTGTAGACCTGTTCGACTTTTACGTGGCATTTGCCACACGTCTTCGCAATGTTCGCGGCGTTGATGGGAGACTCACGGTCCACCGCCCGCTTGATGTCGTGCACTCCGTGACAATCGTTGCAGGAGGGGGCGACAATAAGTCCCATTTTCAGCAGGGCCCGCCCATGAATGCTGTCCATGTACTGCGCCGCCGCCTCCGGGTACTTCATCTGGTATTCCTTCGTCAGCCCGGCATTGGTATGGCAGGTGGCGCAGGTATTGGGCAGGTTCAGCTTGAACACCGGCGAATCGGCATGCTTCGCGGGCAGCATACTGTGCGACCCATGACAATCCCAGCAGTTCGCCGCCCCCGACGCACCCAGGGCATGGCTGACCCCATGAATGCTGTTCGCATAATCCTGGGCCGGCTTCGTATGGCAACTCGCGCAGGCGGGACCTTTAGCCGGAACGTTGTCGTCCGGATGTTTGGTGGAAATGTCTGCATGACAGCTCAGGCAAGTGTTCGTGCTGTGGACCGTTCCGGCGAATTTCGCTTCATCCACGAAGAGCGAGATCTCTTTGCCCGCGGCGTTGGTCTTGGACAGAGTTTTGTCGGAGTGACAATCCAGGCAGGCGCTGTTGGGGTTGGCGGCGGCGGCGGTCAACTGAAGAGGGAAGGCGCACAGCAGGAGCAGAGCCCAGCCAAAAAGCCAAACGACAACGCCAGCGAACGCCGACGGTCTGGCCACGGGACGAGTTTTTGAGGTATGGACGCGAGGATTGGGGCCCCCGCGCTCCGCGTTACAGGCCGGCGCCATTGTGACAATCATTGCAAGCTCCATCAACTGGATCTCCGGGGTGGTTGAACTTCTGACCTTCAGGGCTGAGCTGATTCAACTCCGCTCCGTTGCCCTGCGCCAAAATGGTATGGCACGTATTGCAGTCGCTCGCCTTGATCGAACGTTTGCCATCCGCGGTTTTGTGCGAACCGTCATGGCAGCGAAAGCATCCGGGCCAGTCTTTGTGGCCGATGTTTTCAGGATAGGTTTTCCAGCTCGCCTTCATCTCCGCGAAGAAGTTGTTGGTGTAGATCTCCTGAACCGTGGCAATCGCCGTGCGGACTTTATCCTGAGAACCGGGGAACTTGTCGGCCGGATATTTACCGGCCAGCGTTGTGGCGATGCCGTGCAGAGCTTGGACCTGGTTGGTGTATGGCTGAGTGAGGGTGTCCAGCGCGTTCGTCTTGATGTAAGGCAGTGACCGGTCGATTTTGCCGAGGAATATCGCCAGGCTGACGGCACCGTCGGGAGTTTCATACCGATGCGCCGGGCGATTGTGGCAGTCCATGCAATCCATCAAGCGGGTCTGCGCCTCGTCCACGCTGTTGGTGAATCTGGGCGTTCGAAACTCCGTCACCACGCCCTGAGCATCGGTCACCCTAACCCAGGGGATCTTCTGACGGCTTTCATCCGCCGCGAGATACTCGATCCGGTTACCCACGTTCATGTGCCAGTGAATACCCCCCACCGGCCCGTGGGTCGGATCCCCGCCGCCCACCTTGAGTAGCATCCGAAGGGTAAACGGAGTGTTGGTTTCGTCGCCGAGAAAGTAATGATAGGTGCGCTCCACGTTGCCGACGAACTTCTTGGGCCAGTGGCACTCCTCGCAGGTTTCCTGAGCCGGACGAAGATTCTTCACCGGAGTGGGGATGGGGCGCGGATACTTTTCGGCCATGGTGGCATAGAGCTGGTAGGTGCCGGAGAGCTTCGATCGCACATACCAGGCGGCGCCTTTGCCAATGTGGCATTCCGCGCAGGCAACGCGGGCGTGAGGGGAGTGCAAGTAGGTCACGAACTCGGGCTTCATCACGCCATGACAAGCCTGACCACAGAACTGCACCGACTCCGTGTAGTGGTAGCTTTGGTAGCTACCGACGGCCGAGATCAAAAGGAACACCACGCCGCCGGCCAGGAAGAAGCCAAAGTATTTCCGATCGCGCGGCCGGGTGAGATCGATGCGCAACGGGGCGAAAGGCCCCGCGGTCTTGAGGATTTGCCGGCGTCGGAGCAAGGCACCCAAACCGGCGAGGCACAGGCCGATCACCAGGAACCCCGGCGCCACGAGATACGTGAGAATGCCGATGTATGGGTTCGCGAAATGCGAAAGCCCATCCAGCAACAGCAGCAGGAGGAAGGAGAACAAGCTCCCGATCATCACGACCAGGCCCGCCAAGCTCAGCCAGTTGCGAAACACGGAGGTACGGCGGGGCGGTGCACTCGAGCTAGAGGGCTCTGGATTCATAAGCTATAATCGACTGTTTGATGAACTTGACCGTGGTTGGGAAGGCAGCGAGCCGAGCGAGACAAAAGCACACCTCGCAGGTTTCGACCGGCTTTCGCCAACCCACGAGGGGCGGCGGCCCAATCGTCTCACCTACTCGACCCAACCGTAAATCGGCGAGGCCTGTGAGCGGCCCTTCTGAGCGATGCAGCGTCCCAGTGCTCGCTTTCGACAAGGCCTGCTACTTCTTAAATTTCCGCATGTAGGCGATGACCACCTTGGCATCTTCGTCCGAGACGCCTTCAGCGGGCTTCATCAGAACTTTGCCTTCTTTGTTCTTGAAACCCTCTTTGACGGCTTTGATCGCATCCTCGTCTTTCAGCTCGGATTGCACTTTGGGATCGGTGTAGTCCTTGGCACCCAGCCGTTTGCCCATGGTGGTTTGTCCCTTACCGTCTGCCCCATGGCACTTGGCGCAATCCTTTTCATAGATGGCTTTGCCATCCGCCGCGCGTGCCGCCAGAGAGCAGGTCGCCAGGATGGCGACAATGACTGGTACTAGTTTCTTCATTTTCTTTCGTTTTCTGTTTTGTTGTAACCGACTGTCAGGCCTTCGGACGAAAAAAGCGCCGGCCGCATTTCGGTTTCATGGCCGAACGGGCTCCGTCCGAAAATCCGGGCGCTGGCCGGCCCCCGCCGTAGGCGGTTCCCAAGGCGGAGTGGTCGCCAATTTTTCCGAGAGAAATAGCTTCACCATGACGGTCAATATGATGAACGGCAGCGCCAGCAGAATCGCGCCCATGAACCAGCCTTCCAGGCCGGCGAACTCCATCTTATAGCTCATCACACCGCGGAGGCTTTTCGAGAAGGTTTGACCCCCGATCACCACGTTCCAGCGCATCGCCAGCACTCCAATGAGAACCAGGGCGGAGCTGGTGAAATACATTCGCCGCCGCATCACTTCAGGCACGCGCAACCGGATGAGCTGAAGGACACCCAGCAGGAGGAGGGGGACCAGCGTTCCGAACGCGAGCTGGCCCACACTGAGGGTGTAGAAGAGCTTTTCCCGCGCCATGTACTGGATGACTTGAAATCCTTCCTCGGCCGAGTAGATGCGATGGATCCAGTCCAGCGCTTCGATGGCGCCGTCCATAACCAAAGCGTAAAACAGGAACTTGCACATGGTGTCCAGGCACTTCATGTCGATCGCTTTGCGCCGGATCCAGCTCAGCACCATGTAATTGAAAATGCACAGGGCGATGCCTGAAACCATCGCGGACATGATGAAAATGATGGGCATGAGCGCGTTGCCCCACCAGGGATTGGCTTTGATAGATCCAAAAATGAACCCTACATAGCCATGGAGCAGGAACGCGGAGGGTATGCCGATGATCGAGAGGATGTGCCCAATCTTGTGGTCCAGTTCCAGCGCCGGTTTCCGGACATCCATCACGCCCACGGTGAACAACCGATATAAAATCCCCTGGAACCCCGGGGTCGTCTCCGACCACCGGACCAGGTCCTCGCGGTAATCGAACCACAACTCGAGCAACAACACAGCCATTAAGTACCAGGCGTAAACAAACCCGAAAATGGCCATCGGCGATGTCAGGTGCGGTGTCATCATCACCTCCAAGCACCGCTCTGGATGCCCCAGGTGGAACAGCAGCGGCAACGGCGCGCACAGCAGAAACGCGAACGCCGTCAGGAGCGACAAACGATACACCGGCTCCAGGGCCCGAACGTTAAACACCCGCACGAGCGACGCCATGATAAAGGCCCCCGCCACCAGGCCCGTGATGTAGGGATAAAGGACGATGAGAATGCTCCACAGCGGTTGCTGGGTAGCCTCGTTGGGGTAAACGTAGCCTTCGAAGTGTGGCATCACCTCAAAAAGGACATTGGTAACCTCGGTCGTCATATTATCGGACCTCCTTGTCAATGCCCGCGTACAGCACCCGCGGCTCAGTGCCCAGGTGCGGCTTCAGCGCTTGAACCCGGTTGTTTTGATAAAACTTTTCAAGCGGATCATCGGGTGCGGGATTTTTCAGATCCCCGAACACCCTCGATTGCGTGGGACAGATCTCTACGCAAGCCGGCTTAAGCCCGCGGGTGATCCGGTGATAACAGAGCGTGCATTTCTCGGCCGTCTTCGTGACCGGGTTCAGGAACCGGCAGCCGTAGGGGCAGGCCTGGATGCAAAAGCCGCAGCCAATACAGTACTTGGGATCGATCAGCACCGCTCCATCCGGAGTATCGAACGTGGCCCCGACCGGGCAGACCTGCACGCAAGGAGAGTGATGGCACAAATTACAGAGCTTCGGCACGAAGAACGAATGCTGGATCTCCTCCTTCGGAATCGAGAGCGCCGGAAAACCGTGCATGCCACCGTCCGGGCAATCCACCAAAGTCTCGCCCCGTGTCTCCCCCGATTCCGGCTTCGGCTTGGTGATGACATAGCGCTCGATCCAGGTTCGGAAAAAAGCCCCTTCGGGAACGTGATTTTCTTTTTTGCATGCCTCGGCGCACAATCCGCAGCCGATGCAGCGGTTGGCATCGATGGCCATCACCCATTTGTGCCGGGTCGGGTCGTATCCCTTGGGAGCGCCCGTAGTAACCAGCACCTTTTGCACCGCCGCCTTGGCGGTCCGCGCCACCGGAGCGGCCAGGACGCCAGCCAGGGTGGCCCCAATCTTTCCCAAGATACTGCGCCGGGATAATTGATTACTCATGGAACCTCCGAAGGCGCGTGTGGCACATGACATTCCGTGCACAACGAACCTGATTTGACGCCAGGTTTGGCGTCGGGTTTAGACTCGGTATAGTGGCTGCGGCTGACGATTTGCTTGTGCCACTTCGGCCGGGAGTCGTTCGCCTCATGGCAGCGGAGACACGCTCCATAATTGCTCTTGTCGATCTTGATATCCGGATTTTGCGAGTGCGCCTGCCCCGGCCCATGACACCCTTCACAGGAAAGCGTCTTGTGCTCGAATTTGGCCAGTTTCTGCACTTCATCCGAATGGCATTCCTCGCACGCTTTTCGACCCGCGAAAACCGGCTCACGCGCCCGCAGCTCCGTCAGCGCGTCACCCCGGTAGAACCCATATTCCCTGAACGAGGGCGGGGTCAGGAAATAACGCGCGATCGAGTAGGCGGTAACAATCCCTGCGGCCAGCAGGAATATCCTCAGCACCTGGGGTGGCATTTTAAAAAGGTGTCGCATGAGCTTGGTTTCGGGTCTTCACCCGCGGCATTGATTCGTTCTGAGTCGTGTCACTGGGGCCTAGAGTCATTCCTGACGCACAAAAGCGCTTCACCTCCCTTGCTTATCCTTTACCGTTTTTTGCTGTGACTTTGGCTGTAAAGAGTTGCGTGAGCGGGTCTGTGGTGAGCAATAAGCTATGCTCACCAATTGGCAACGCTTAAGAAGTGACTAAACTGCTGGTGTGTCGCTCGATTACCCCCGGCTTCACTTCCACGCCGCGTCCGGCCACTAGCGCTCGAAGTCAGGAACCCAGCGAGGCACACACAGGCTCTTGCTTGGCTTTGGGAAACAAAAAAGGGGAGCTAGGTGCTCCCCCGAACAGAATGGTATGGAAGGAAAAGGCTACTTCTTGAAAGCGCGGACATACCCGACCAGCGCTTTAACCTCATCGTCGCTCAGGTCGCTGAAGGCCTTCATTTTGACCTTGTCGCCACCCTTCTCCTTGACGCCCTCCTTGATGGCCTTGGTCATATCCGCGTCTTTCATTTCTTCCTGCACCTTGGCATCGGTGTAGTCTTTGACGGCGAGCTTCTCGCCCATCTTGGTTTTGCCCTTGCCATCTTCTCCATGGCATTTGGCGCAATTCTTCACCCACAGTTCCTTGGCATCAGCGGCCCGGGCGGATGAAACGGCCGCCGCCATGACCAGGATGCAACTCAGTGTGATTAGTTTTTTCATATATGTTTTCCGATTTAGTTAGAACATTAGATGTACCGTCGTGATTTTTATTCCGCGCGGGCCCACCCATTTATCCTTCTGGGCCGCAGTTGTTTACTTCTTAAATTTCCGCACGTGGCCCACCATGGCCTTGATCTCGTCGTCGCTCAAACCCTCAGCCGCCTTCATCTTGATCTTTTCACCGTCTTTAACTCCCTCTTTAATGGCTTTGAACATCTCCTCGTCCTTCAGCGAAGTCTGCACCTTGGCGTCGGTCAAGTCCCTGATCTCAAGCTTTTTGCCCATCTTGGTGTCCCCTTTGCCATCCGGCCCGTGACACTTGGCGCAGGTCTTTTCCCAGGTCTCCTTCACATCGGCTGCGGAAGCGGTTACTAACATAGCCGCGAGAGCGGCCAGGCTGAGCACGACGATTTTTTTCATGTTTAATTAGGTGCGTTGTTTGTTTCTATTTTGTCTTCACGAAGCAAATAGTTGGTTGATCTTGCCCCGTCTGGCTTTCCAAAACTTGGCATTTCATTGGCCTTTTTTGCTTGGTGCCACTGGGTCCGCCTAGGCACAAACCTGCCGGCAATACTCGTCCTCTCATTCGCGGGACACACTTCCAGGCAGGCGGAGTACCGGCCGGGCCCCGGGTGCGGTGAATACTGAACTGCTTCGCACACGGTCGTTCGTTCGGATTGGCAAGCGCCGGCGCTTCAGCTAGCCTGGGAGCCGCGCCAAAAATGAAACCGCCCTCCCCTGCCCTCATCCCCCGTCGTGAGTTTGTGAAAACCGGTGCCAGCCTCGCGGCCATCGCCGCGGCCGCGCCTTTCGTTTTGGAAACCAGCAGCGCCGCCGCCGACCCAAAAAAGCCAGCCCCGACCATCGGCATACAGATCGGCGCCGTCTCTTTCGTGGATGAAGGGACGGACAAGGTGCTGGACCTCCTCCAGCGGCAAGGCTCCATCAACGCCCTCTTCCTGACTACCTTCACGTATGGCCGCGGATTGGCCGGACGCCAAATTCCTGGGTATCCGTTTCCCGATCATGGGGCTCCGGAGTCCGACGAGGCTTTCTTTCATGGCGGGAATTACGCCCTGCCTCACGCCGAGTTCTACCGGGATACGGTCCTGAAGGAAACCCGGGCTCCGGACCACGGAAAGCTGGACATCCTCGAGGAGGTGCTGCCGAAGGCGAAAGCGCGAGGTCTCAAAGTATTCTGTTCCTGCGAGGATGTCTGGCGTTCCTCAGTGCCCGGCGTCAGCGAAACCGCTGAAGTCGACCTTTACGGCCGAAAAGCGGGCACGCTGTGCTTGTTTCACCCGGAGGTCCGCCATTTTTGGACGGCCCTGGTCACCGACTACTGCAAATCCTACGAGGTGGATGGAGTGCTGTTCTTCAACGAGCGCAACGGACCGCTGCTCAATGCGCTGGGAGCCAGCCACGCGCAGAGCATTGCCTCCTCGAGAACGACCTGCTTTTGCGAACATCACCAAAAGGCGGCGCGCGAGATGGGGATTAATTTCGAACGAGCGCGGGAGGGTTACCGAAAGCTGGACCAGTTCGTCCAGGCAGCACAGAAGGATCAGCGCCCCACGGATGGCTACTTCGTCGAGTTCTGGCGCTTGCTCATGGACTTCCCGGAGATTCTTCTTTGGGACAAGCTGTTTGATGCGGGCAAGCACCAGGTTCTCCAGGAAATTCACGATACGGTTAAAAGTATCCGGCCCGGTTTGCAAGTGGGATTCCACATTGAACATGTCAACTCGTTCAATCCCATCTTTCGCGCGACCCGGCGCTATGAAGACCTGGCGGCCAAGGCCGATTTTCTGAAAGTCGTCGTGTACAACAACTGCGGGGGCGAACGCTACGCGCAATTCATCCGTAACGTGGGGACGACAGTTTTTCGCGATGTGCCACCCGAGGAGCTGCTGGCCTTCAACAACCACCTGCTGAATTACGACCATGAGGCGGGGCTGACCGGTCTGGCCACGGCCGGCCTCTCGCCGGAGTACGTGGAGCGAGAAACGCGGCGAGCCTTGGCCGGAGTGAATGGGCGGGCGAAAGTTTATCCCGGGATCGACATCGGCATTCCCACCGGCAAGAACAGCCGCAAAGCTTCGCCCGACGATACGTACTCCGCCGTGGCCGCGGCGCTGAAGGCAGGCGCCGATGGGCTGATCCTGTCGCGCAAATACTCCGAGATGCGGTTGGAAAACCTCGCCGCCGCTGGACGCGCAGTTCGGGAACACAAAGCGATATGAACCTGCGGCCGTGTTCCATGGCTTTCCGTCCGAAAGAAGGTGGGAGCGTTCGGAGGCGCCCAACCCGAAAGGCGGCGGCAAGCCAGCCGCACTCCAAACGCTTCGCGAGGACGACGAAGTGGAAACTATCCCAGCTCCACCTCGTGGGTGTCGCCAATACCTGCTGGCCGATCGATGGATTTGCTTTGACCAGGAAGTCGCGAAGCGTTTGGAGTGCGAGCGGCTTGCCGCCGCTTTCGAATGCGGGCGAGGCTTGGGAAGGCCGCGGGCGCTCAGAGGCATCGCTTCGCACCGCGCTAGCATGACCCCTCCGAGACCAGGTGACGATCAAAGCCTCGCCGCGAGGAACACCCGTCGGGGGTTTTTGAAGCAGTTAACGCTGACGACCGCAGTGCTGGGTACAGGAGAAATGGGAAGGTCGAGGGAAGCAACGCCGCTGAACAATCGTGGAGCAAACTCCATCGCACCCTGGTATCGCCGCGTCACACGCTGGGGCCAGACGAATATCACCGAGATCGACCCAACCCGGTATGATATTGGCTGGTGGCGCCGGTACTGGCAGCGCACCCAAACCCAGGGGGTGATCATCAATGCCGGGGGCATCGTAGCCTACTACCCGAGTTCAGTCCCGTTCCACTCCCCGGCAGAGTTCCTGCACGGGCGCGATCTTTTCGGCGAGCTTTGCCAAGCGGCCCACGAGGACGGGCTGGCGGTGTTCGCGCGCATGGACTCGAACCGAGCCCATCCCGATTGTTACCAGGCGCACCCCGACTGGTTCGCGGTGGACGCCACCGGCCGGCCCCACAAAGCGGGCGATCTCTTCGTCGCTTGCGTCAACAGTCCCTATTACGAGGAACACATTCCGGCAATTCTTCGGGAGATCATTTCCCGCTATCACCCCGAGGGCTTCACCGATAATAGCTGGAGCGGCCTCGGGCGGGACGCTCCCTGTTTCTGCCCCTATTGTGAAAAGAAATTCCGCGATCGCACCGGGCAGGCGATTCCCCGGAAAAAGGATTGGAATCAGCCGCTCTATCGCCAATGGATTCTGTGGAACTATGAACGGCGGCTGGAGCTCTGGGATCTCAACAACTCGATCACCAAATCTGCCGGCGGCGCCGAGTGCAACTGGGTCGGTATGAACAGCGGCTCGATCGCCGGACAGTGCCAGAGCTTTCGCGATTACAAAGAGATCTGCCGCCGATCAGAATTGATCATGCTCGACCATCAGTCGCGGAGCGACGCCGCCGGATTTCAGCAGAACGGAGAAACCGGCAAGCTGGTGCACGGGTTGCTGGGATGGGACAAGCTGATCCCCGAGAGCATGGCGATGTATCAAGCCGGAAAACCAACCTTTCGCCTGGCGAGCAAGCCCGAAGCCGAAGCGCGTCTATGGATGCTCGATGGAATCGCCGGCGGACTCCAACCCTGGTGGCACCATATCGGTGCCTACCATGAAGATCGCCGGATGTACCACACGGCCGAGCCCATCTATCGCTGGCACAAGGCGAACCAGGAATTCCTCCTTGATCGGCAACCGATCGCCTCCGTCGGCGTGGTGTGGTCTCAGCGCAATGCCGACTTTTACGGGCGCGACGACGCGGAGGTGATGGTCGACCTCCCCTGGCGCGGCATCACCCAGGCCCTCATCCGCGCACGCATTCCCTATCTCCCCGTCCACGCCGACCACTTGGAGCGCGACCTCGCGCGATTCTCGCTGCTGGTCCTGCCCAATCTTGGCGCGATGTCCGAAGCGCAAGTCCAAGCTGTGCGCCGCTTTGTCCAAGGCGGAGGCGGACTCCTGGCCACAGGCGACAGCAGCTTGTACAATGAATGGGGCGAGGCGCGACCGGATTTCGCGCTGGGCGATCTTTTTGGCGCGCATCTGGCGCAACCCGGCCTGGACCTTCCGGCCCGCCGACGGCGCGCCCTCGAAACGGCGCACACCTACCTTCGGCTCTCACCGGAGTTGCGCGCCGGCGTGGATGGTCCCCACCTTCCCTCGGAGCCCCCGGTGTCAGGGCGTCGTCACCCGGTACTCAACGGGTTCGAGGAAACAGACATTTTGCCCTTTGGTGGAATGCTTGAATCCCTTCGGTTGGACGCCCGGACCCAAGCGCCGCTGACCTTCGTTCCACCATCTCCAATCTACCCGCCCGAGACCGCCTGGATGAAGAATCCCAAAACGGACATCCCCGGGCTGGTTCTTTCCACGCAAGATTCCGGAGCCCGAATCGCATTCGTGCCCGCGGACCTCGATCGTCGTTTTGGCCGGGACAACCTCCCGGACCACGGCAACCTCTTGGCCAACCTTGTGCGCTGGGCGTCCGGAAACACAATTCCACTCGAAGTCCATGGCCCGGGTCTAGTCGACTGCCACCTTTATCGTCAGCGGAAGAATTTGATCCTTCACCTGGTGAACCTCACCAATGCCGGCACGTGGCGGCAACCGGTTCACGAACTGATCCCCGTCGGACCGCTACAGATCAGGCTCCGCGCCCTGCCTGGCCTGCACCTCCGCCGCGCACAATCACTGGTCGCTCTGCAGCGCCACCGCCTCTCGCACTCGAATGGCTGGTTCCACCTCGACCTGACCTCCCTTCTAGACCACGAGGTATTCGTCCTCAGTTAAGGACAGAGTTGGCACGTGCTTCACCATGGCGTTGCGTCTCCCCCTTCTCCTCAAATGGATCCCTCCCCCATCATTCTGCCTTAATCATTCTGCCAGGTCCGTTCTTCCTCGGCTCGGCGACGACTCTCAATGGAGAACCGCTTCAATGACGATGCAATCGCTTACCCCGCGGACTCCGGGCAGAAACCGGACCACATCTTCCAGAATCGTCCGTTGATGTCGCCCACTCAATTTACCCTCGAGATGAATCCAGCCATCATGGGCGGTGACCTGGATGGCCTCCTTCGGCACGGTGGGCAAAACCCTGATGGCTTCGTTCGCCGCGGCGCTGAGGTTGCGATCGGCTAATCGCCCGGCGCTGGGGTTCTTCGTTCCTGACCCAAATTCCTGCCGTTTATTTCGCCGTTGACGGTTTGAGCGAGTGTTCATGGCGACCGTGTGAGCAGATATCGCGTGAGACTTTATACCAGTATCGGTTCGGCACCTCCATGGGATACTGCCCCCAGGCGAGGGCTCAACGCCCCGAGGACCGGCGATTTCGCTAGGCTAATCCCCGGTCGCGATACAAAACCAAGGCGTCCGGAATTAGAAACACTGGCGATCCACTGGCTGAACACCCAGCCGGACTTCGTGAACGCGGAAGACCTGAAAAACGCGCGCAAGGAGGCCGAAGAGGCCTTGGAATATTACCGGAAACTTTAGTGCGCAACCTGCTTCGTGGAGTGTAAGAGCGCTACGCGCCACCTTCCGCCACTGTCACGCCTCAGGATCATGCTCTCAAGATATTCCCGTTGCCTTGCCCCCTCCTGCTTGTCTCGTATATCCGACTTGAGGAAATACACGAGATAGGCGACGTCCTTGTGGATCTTCACAGATCGAAAATCGAACGTGTCCTTTCGCTGGTAATCGGCTTGCGGCGTTGGGATGAGGGAGACGTCTTTTTCGAGGCTGATGATTTCCCCGTTTTCGAGAAGCAGGTAATCATCCGTCAGCATTGAGCGATATTTCTTACTGTCGAGGTCAGTGTAATAGACCTTGTAGTAGTCCACCGCGATGCGCTTGAACTCGGACACATCGTCGGCTGCCAAGACTTCCGGCGACAGCGTTGCTGCAATCGCGATCGTCATCCCCGTCGCACTAATAAACTCTCTTCTTTTCATCGTTTACCTGTCTTTCGTCGCTCCGCCGTCTCACCTTTTCAGTCCCACGAAATATGGGCGGACCCTATCCACGCCAGAATGAGGCGTCAACAGGCGGTTTTAGTTCAACTCAGGGTTTCTGGGGAGGGTTCAGGGAGTCATATTGTGTAGCAAGATGCACTTCTGAGGAGGAGGGCGCAGCCGAGAGGATGGGCCCGAACAACCAGAAAGGAACAAGTGCAGGAGAGTCACGGACCCATCGCATTGGGCGCCACGAGCGTGGGCTTGATGCGGAAAGTGAAGTAGCGCCGGCGCTGGAGGGCGATATCGACGTTGAGGTTGGTGGCCTTAGCGTTGGACTACGACCGAATATCCACGCCAAGAAGCTTTACATAAGTCCGCCAAGGCAGTACTGTTTGGAGTCGTGAAAAAGGACCTGGGGCGCCGTTTAGATATCACCCCAAAATGGGGAGATATCCAGATCTGCATAATTACTTGTTAAGCCAAGAATAAACTTATGTGCGAATCCAAACTTCCGCTGCTCGTGACTGTCGGCTTTGTCGCGGTGCTCGCCATGGCCCAAACGGCCCCACCAACCCT
>Ga0105240_10001429_pt1 | contig 40888 bp, 24 predicted proteins | sample KBSC54metaG_FD_80426 | JGI IMG/M metagenome (GOLD analysis project Ga0105240, IMG submission 80426) | Corn rhizosphere microbial communities from Kellogg Biological Station, Michigan, USA - KBS C5-4 metaG | ecosystem: Host-associated > Plants > Roots > Rhizosphere > Soil | place: Michigan, USA... | reverse complement strand
GGCGGCGGCAGTGCCGGCTGGATGGCCGCATCGGCATTGGTCAAGGTGCTCGGCACCGAGAACTACTCGATCCGCCTGATCGAGTCGGAGGAGATTGGCATCGTCGGGGTAGGCGAATCGACCCTGCCGCATCTGCGGCTGTTCAACAACATGTTGGGGATCAACGAGATCGAGTTCGTCAAGGAAACGCAGGCGACGTTCAAGCTCGGCATCCAGTTCGTCGACTGGCTGCGCGAAGGAGAGCGCTACATCCATGCCTTCAGCCCGACCGGGCGCGACTACGGCCGGCTGCCGTTTCATCAGTGCTGGCTCAAGGCGTGGCGGACGGGGCGTGCCTCGCCGATCGGCGATTACTCGCTCACCGCGCTCGCGGCGGAATGCGGCAAATTCATGCCGGCGCCGAACGACGTGCCGGCATCGTCGCCCCTCTCGAGCATCGCGTATTCCTACCAATTCGACGCCGGTCTCTATGCGCAATGGCTGCGCCGTTACGCCGAACCGCGTGGGGTCAAGCGTACCGAGGGCAAGGTCAAGCAGACCGTGCTGCGTGAGGCCGATGGTTTTGTCGAAGCGGTCGTGATGGAGAACGGCGAGCGCATCGACGGTGACCTGTTCATCGATTGCTCCGGCTTCCGCGGCCTGTTGATCGAGCAGGCGCTGCACACCGGCTATGAGGATTGGTCGCACTGGCTGCCGTGCAATCGCGCGATGGCCGTGCCGAGCGAAAGCTTCGGTCAGCCGACGCCCTACACGCGCGTCACCGCGCGCCCGGCGGGTTGGCAGTGGCGCATTCCGCTGCAGCATCGCGTAGGCAACGGCTATGTCTATTCGAGCAACCATATCAGCGACGACGAGGCGGCGGCCTACCTGCTCTCGCACCTCGACGGCAAGCCGCTGGGTGACCCGCGCCCGCTGCGCTTCACGAGTGGACGGCGCAACAAGTTCTGGAACAAGAACGTCGTCGCGCTCGGCCTTGCGAGCGGCTTCATCGAGCCGCTCGAATCGACCAGCATCTTCCTCGTGCAGTCCGGTATCGCGCGCCTGCTCGATCTTTTTCCCGAAGCCGACTTCAACCCGGTCCTGATCGACCGCTACAACGCACAGTCCGTGTTCGAGTGGGAGCGCATCCGCGACTTCCTGATCCTGCACTACAACGCGACAGAGCGGACGGATACGCCGTTCTGGGACTACTGCCGGACGATGTCCATTCCCGATTCATTGCGCAGCTACATCGAGCTGTTCCGCAACAGCGGGCGCTACTTCCGCGACGCCGACGAAATGTTCACGGTCATCAGCTGGGTGCAGGTGATGATCGGTCAGGGCATCCTGCCGCAGAGCTACCACCCGGTCGTCGATCAGTTGCCGGAGGCGGAACTGGACGATTTTCTCGGCGAAGTAAAGAACGTCGTCGCGACCTGCGTCGAGGCAATGCCCATGCACCAGGACTTCATCGATCGTTTCTGCAAGGCGCCAGCGGTCGGCTGATGGGATGCGAGGTCGGCGCGTAGGCCGCCGGCCAGGCGAACCCGGCGATTCCGTGCGCGCCGCGCTGCATGTTTCAGCGTGCGCGCACCGGCGTGCATGCTTCGTCGAAGGCCTCGCGCTTTCGCCAACACTGATGACACTCAGCGACGCACATCGAAGCGACGTTCGCGGCAGAACGCCATGACATCCGCCGCGCCGAGCGGGAAAAAGTCGCCGGGAATCGAGTGCTTCAGGCAGCCGGCAGCGAGCCCGAAGGCCAGCGCATCGGCATCGCTCATATCGCTGAACAGACCGTGCAGCAGGCCGGCGGCAAACGCATCGCCGGTGCCGATGCGGTCGACGATCGGCGTGATCGTCAGCGCCGGCGCAGATACGCAGCCTGAGCGCGTATGCATTGTCGCGGACAGTTCGTGATGATCGACGCTGTGCTGTACACGTTGCGTCGCGGCGATACGCGCGAGCTGTGGAAACGCGGCGAAAGCCGCATCGGCCGAGACGCGGCCGATGGCCTCGGCCGATTCGCTGGAGAAATCGCGGCCGAGTACAAGGGCGATATCGCGATCGTTGGCGAACACAATGTCGGCACAAGCGAACAACTCGCGCAGGATCGGGCCGGGCTCGACATCTCTCGTGCGCCACAGCGCGGAGCGGAAATTGCCGTCGAACACGACCGTCATGCCGCGCTCACGCGCGTTGCGCGCGGCGTTGAGTGCAGCTTGCGCAGCGAGTGCGCTGACCGCGGGCGTGATTCCGGACAGATGCAGGACGTCCGCGCCTTCGAGCAATTCGTTCCAGCGATATCGTTCGGGCGCGGCCAGCGCGAATGCCGAATGCGCACGATCGTAGAGAACGCGGCTCGCGCGGTTGCCCGAACCGATCTCGAGAAAGTACAGACCCAGCCGTCCGTCGGTGACATCGATGCCGGTGACGTCGACACCGTGACGTCGCAGCTCGCCCAGGGCGGCAGCACCAATTGCGTTGTCCGGCACCACGCTCGCCATCGCAGCGCGGTGACCGAATGCCGCCAGCGCGACGGCGACATTTGCCTCGGCGCCGCCGAAGATGACCCTCAGATGGGGGGATTGCAGCAGCAACTCGCGTTCGGGTGCGGACAGGCGCAACAGCAATTCCCCGAAACAGACAAACGAATACGGTTTCTTGTTCATAGCAATCTCTCCCTCGGGGCCTGGTTTTCGGAACGCTTGCGCTTGTCATTGTCCGGGTTTGCTGATTTGTTTCAAATCTGTTGACATCAATCAATGCTGCTGATATTTTACATCGCAGTTTAAAGATTTCGATAACATCGGCACTTAAACCAAACCTTGGAGAGGGGAACACAGATCATGACCATCACCTTGAAGCCCGTCGTTCTGGCGGCGGCCATTGCAGTAGCGCTGTTGCCGATCATGGCAGGCGCGCAGAATACAGCGACGCCCTCGGGTGCGGCCGATCAGCCGGCGCCCGCGGCGGGCGATTCGGACGCGGCATCCAAGAAAAAGGCTGACCAGTCTCAGGAGATGGGGACTGTCACCGTCGTCGGCATCGCGAGATCGCTGGAGGCTGCGCTCGACACGAAGCGCAACGCCGACTCGTTCGTCGACGCGATCAACGCCGAGGACGTGGGCAAGCTGCCCGACGCCAATATCGCCGAAGTGCTGCAGCGCGTGCCCGGCGTGACGATCCAGAGAACGCGCGGCGAAGGCGACTTCGTCTCGATCCGCGGCCTCAGCCCCAGTTTCGTGCGCGGCGAAGTCGATGGTCGTACCGTGGTCAGCGGCACCGAAACCACCGAAGCGATCCGCAACGGTGGCCAGGACGCGAGCACCGGCCGCTCGACCAACTTCGACGTCCTGCCGTCGGAAATCGTCTCGCGCGTGGAGGTGTACAAGTCGCCGACCGCGGCAATGGTCGAGGGTGGCATCGGCGGCGTGGTCAATATCGTTACGCAGAATCCGCTCGAACTCGGCAACCACGTGTTCGCCTCGGCGAACGGTCAGTATCGTGAACTCAACAAGGCCTTCAATCCGGACGTCTCGGGTCTGGCCAGCTGGAGAAACGCCGACAAGACCTTCGGCATTCTCGGCAGCCTCACCTATTCGAAGCGCGAGATTCGCGATGACTACACGGATTCCTATGGTTGGGGCACGCCGATCAATTGGGCCGCCTATCCGGACATCGATTCGACCGGCTCGGGAACGCCGAACCTTCTCGGCACAAAAAACCTGAGCGGCCCGTGGACCGTCCATGGCCGTCAGGATATCGACACGCGCGAACGCACCACCGCGAATGTCAAGGCCGCATGGAAGCTGGCCGACGACAGCCAGGTGATGGCCAACGCCCTGTATTCCCGCCGTACCGCGGACGATACGGCCTTGAATTCCACCTGGGGTATCGTGCCGAACGGATTTGTCGATGTGCCGCCGGCGCTGCAGCTGCCAGGTAAGCCGGGGACCAGCCATCTTGGAAACTGCGGCAACGCGGGGCCTCCTGCCGGTGGCTTCTGCACGGTGCCCGGAGCCGCCGCCAACGGTGACTCGTTCACGTCCGTCCCCGTCACCTCGGGTGCGACCGACACGTTCAGCCAGAACAATCAGACCGATTCGTTGACCCAGTTGGGCCTGAACTACCGCAAAGATCTCGGCGCCTTCCACTTCGACGGCGACCTGTCGTATTCGCGCGGGCTTGGAAAGCTGTTGTCGCAAAACGCCAATGTCCAGCTCGCCTACGTCACGCCGTACGTGGTCACCAACAACGGCACGAATCTGGACCTCAAGTTGAGCGGCAGTCCGGATCTCTCCTCAGCGGGCAACTACTACTCGCGCGGTTTGTACGCGGGCCTGCGCAACAACGATCAGTCCGAGAAGGCGCTCGCTCTCAACGGCAAGCTCGATCTGGACAACGTGCCGCTGTCGCGACAGCTCGAATTCGGTGTCCGCCTTGCCGAGCGCGATGTGAGCCGCAACGTATATGGCGACCCCAATGGCGATGGCAACAGCTATCTCCTCGGCGGCTTCAGCGGTTTTCACCCGGAAGGCAATTTTGGCGACGGCCGGTTCACTCTGCCGATGAGTCAGATGTTCTTCATGACGCCCGGCCAGCTTGCGGCCGCGCTGAAGCAGCTGGATCCCGCGGCCAATCCGGGGTTGGACACCACCGCGTTCCAGGCCAATCCTTCCTTCAACATCGCCGAAAAGACCGACGCGTTCTACATCCAGGACGACCTGGAAACGCAGCTCTTCGGCATGCCGCTCAAGGGTAACGTCGGCGTGCGCGGCGTTCGCACGAATGAATCGGCGACCGGGTATTTCCAGCCGTTCACCATTAAATACCACGACAATGGCCTCGGTTATCTGGAATACACGTCGACGACAATCACCTCGAAGGACTACAAGAGCAGCTATTTCAACCTGCTGCCGATACTCAATCTCGAACTCGACATCCGCGACGACCTGCTGTTGCGCTTCGCGGCCGGCAAGAGCGTGACGCGGCCGGATTTCGCAACCCAGTTGGCGCCGTCGCTCAGCATCATCAACCTCGGCAACAACAACGGCTCACAGGGAGGCGGCAGGGTTGCTGCGGGTGGCAATCCGGACCTGAAAGCCTACCAGGCCACCAATCTTGATCTCGGCCTGGAATGGTATTTCGCTCCGTCCAGCGCGTTGTGGGCGGCCGTCTACCACAAGTCAATCGACAGCTTCATCGCCCAGTCCACGTCGACCAACGTGGAGCGCTTCGGCTACACCTGGAACTCCTTCCTCTCGCCGGATAACCAGGGCAGTGCGGTCATCCATGGCCTGGAACTTGGCTATCAGCAAGTGTTCGAGAACGGCTTCGGCTATGTGATCAACGGCACGATGGCCGGCAGCTCCGCCAACTACACCCACGGCGTGCTCGCGGGCCAGTCGATTCCGTTCGACGGCGTTTCCAAGAAGAGCTACAACGTCGCCGTGTTCTACGAGAAGAACGGCTTCAATGCGCGTTTGGCCTACGGCTACCGCAGCAGCTACGTGCTGCTCGGCCAGGACGTGTTCGGCAATACGCTGTACAACGACGGCTACGGACAGCTCGATGCCTCGGTCTCCTACGCGATCGACGATCATTGGACGGTCGTCGCCGACGTGGTCAACCTGACCAATGCGGCGAATCGCATCTACACGATCAAGTCGTTTGATTCGGTGGCATACGAGGTAGTCGGTCGCCGCATCGGATTCGGGGTGCGCGCCAAGTTCTGATAGGTCCCTGACCAGTCAGCGTGGGCACGCCTCATTTTCCAGACCTCCAACGGGGAGGTCGAGGGAAAATGAGCGTGCCCACGGCTGTTTTTGAACCGCGCGGCCTTCGGTGGTGGCAACATGCCTGAGAATTGCATCGGAGCTTCTCGATCGGCGGGCAAGTGAGCCGACACGGCACCGAGCATCCGGTTGAAGAAACCGCAAACGAAACAGAGCCGCAGATGACCTCGATAGCTTCCCTTTTTCCCGATCGCAGAACCTTGGTGGTCGGCTTCGGCATCACGCTCGGCAACACGGCGCAAAGCGCCATTCCGTGGATCTCCGGCAGCCTGGTTGAATCGGCGCACCTGGATATCCAGCAAGCCAGCTGGATGATCACCGCCGAAGTGTTCACGATGGGTATCGTGATGTTGGCCGCGTCCGCTTTCGTGCATCGCCTGCCGAAAAAGGCCGTGCTGATCTTCGCCACCTTGCTGGCCATAGCCGCGCAAATCGCATCCATCTACGTGACCGAGCTCGGCGCGCTCGCGCTGGTTCGGGCGGTGTCCGGCGCGGCGTTCGGCCTCGTCTATTCGCTGGCTTCGGCGATCGGCGCGGGCGCCGAGGTGCCGCAGCGCACTTACGGTGCCGCGGGAACCATCGCCTTGCTTCTAGGCGTGCTCATCAATCCGATGCTCGGTTACGGCATGCAGACCTACGGTGCCGCGGGTGTGTTCAGCGGCATCGTCATCCTGGCCGTGGTCCTTGCCGTGCCGTTGTTCCTGATCTCGTTCAAACCGTTCCAGACTTCAGCCACAACCCCAAACACAATCATCGCGGATCAGGCCAAGCCCGAGGATCGCCTCGACATGCCTTCCGCCGCGGGCGTGGTCCTGACCATGGCCCTGATGTCGGCAGCGGTGAGCGGGCTCTATGTTTTTCTCGAGCGCATCGCGCATTCCGTCGGCCTCGAGGGCACGGCCCTGGGTGCGGGGATGTCGGTGGTTTCGCTCATCGGCGCATCGGGCGGCGTGATCGCGATTTTTGTTTCCAAGCGGGTCGGCAATGTCCTGCCGTTGTTGATTGGTCTGCCGCTGGTCGGCGTCATCATCCTCGGCATCGCGACGGCCAAGAACCAACCGCAGTTCTGGAGCGTGTTCAGTGCGCTCACGGTGATGTTCTGGTTCCTCTATCCGTTCATTTTTGGACTGGCGGCCAAAGTCGACCCGAAAGGCCGGGTCGCCTCGGCGACCGGCAGCGGCAAGATCCTGCTCGCTTCGGGCGGGACGGCGCTGGCGGGTTTCCTCGGTGCGAACTATGGAATGCAGAGCTATGGCTACGCGGCGATAGTCATCTGCCTTTTGTCAGCGGCGATGGCTGCCTGGGTGGTCGCGCGCCTTAGAGAGCCCCGCGAGGTTTGCGTCTCTCCTTCTTAAATCCGTCCGCACATTCGACTTGACATTGTCTTTGTGCGCGTGGAATATCAGATATCCATTCTGATCTTTTTCGATGCATATGGCGATTTCACGACGCGAAATGCTTGGCGGGGCGGCAGGAGCACTCGGCGGACTGGCTTTGAGCTCCGCTGCGCAAGCAACGGGCGCCGCGGCAAAAGATGCGCCCGCGGCGCAATTTCCGGCCCAGGTGGCCACGGACAGAAACCCCGGCGCTGAAAGGAAAACCGCCGGCGCCTACGACATGCGCGAGGATCTGAAGCCGCGGCGCCTGACGATGGCGATGTGGGACACGATCCATCTGCTGCGCCATGGGCCCGGCGGCTCCATGGCCGATTACGATCGCGTGCTCGACGAGACTGTCGAGCGCGGCTACAACACGGTGCGCCTCGATGCGATGCCGCAGTGGATCGACCTGCGCAAGCCGCAGCGGGTGCTGGATTTTGCCGACCCGAAACTGCCCTACATGCCGTGGGGATGGAATACGGCCGTCAAGGGTCCGGTGGGCCAATGGGAAATCGATTTCATCGAGAAACTGCAGCGGCGCCCGTCGCTGCACTACACGCTGAGCGCCTGGTGGTTCATGCCGGACGGGCCGACGTTTCATGGCGTGCCGCCGGTATTGCGCCGACCCGCGAACATGATGGAAGGCGCCGAGATGTGGGCGCCGCAGCTGGCGGAATGGAAGCGACGCTTCGGATTCGATCGCCTGATCTACGTCGATATCGCCAATGAGACACCGCACTTCTTCCCGGATCTGCTTGATCGGATCAAGAAGGAGACCGGCGCGGGATACGAGGATCTGCCGAAGTTTTCGCTCGCGCAGATCGCCTTCCTCGCCGATGAAATCAACAAGCCGCTGGCGTTTCTGCGGCGCGAATTTCCCGAGCTGCGGTTCACCACGTCGATCCACGACGACCTGCGCTGGCTCGACGTGCCGCTGGAACTCGATTGCGTCGACGCGCACTTCTTTGCCGACGCCGATCCGCGCTGGACCGAGCGCACGCGTTTCAACGATCTGATCAAGCAAGATTTGTTCAAGACCGACAAATGGTTCGCTGAGCTCTCGGATCGCGCGGTGAAGACCGCGGCGGCCATCGCGCCGATGTTGCGCGCACGCCAGCGCTTCAAGATGGAAGAATTCGCCAATTGGTCTACTCGCCGCGGCGCGCCAATTACCTGCACCGAGGGCTGGGCGTCTTGGTACTACACCGACCATCCGAAACTGGATTGGGGCTGGTTGCTGGAGTGGGCGAAGTGGTCGTGTGATGACGCCATCGCCTGCGGCTTCTGGGGCTGGACCACGCACAACTATGCGCAGCCGCAATTCGAGAACTGGAAGGACGTGAAGTGGCATCGCACCTTGAACGAGCGGTTCTTGAACAGTTGAGACCAACACCTGCCTGAGGCGGCGCCCCAGTCGTTGCCAGGTTTCGAAGCGAGAAAAGTGGAGTCGAACTGGTAATGAAGCGTCGCGAGTTTCTGCAATCCACACTGGCGGCAGCAGTGATCGCCGAGTGGGCAAAACCTGCCTGGAGCGCACAAAGCGGCGCGAACGTAAAACGCGTTCTCGTCGTCTCCAAATGCCATCTCGACGTTGGGTTCACCGACACCCAAGCCAACGTGATGCGCCTGTATTTCGACAAGTACTTCCCGCAGGCGATGGCGACTGCGAAGAAGCTGCGCGAGCGGAGCGGGACGAACCGCTACACCTGGACGACAGGCTCCTGGCTGCTCTACGAGTATCTCGAGCAGGCGAGTCCGGAACAGCGCCGCGCGATGGAGCAGGCCATCGCCGCGAAGGACATCGCCTGGCACGCATTGCCGTTCAGTTGGGAAACGGAAGTACTCGATCGTTCCATGATCGAAGGCTGCCTGGGTTTCTCGCGCGAACTGGATTCGCGCTTCGGAACCAAAACGATTGCCGGAAAGATGACCGATGTACCCGGTCATTCGCGTGGGCTGGTTCCAGCGTTGGCGGCGCACGGCATCCAACTGCTCGATATCGGCGTCAATCCCGCCAGCACCTGGCCCGAGGTACCGGACGTCTTTCGCTGGAAGGCCCCGGACGGATCGTCGGTGATGGTGCTCTACCACACGCGCGGCTATGGAGGCGTCATCGAGGTGCCAGGAACCGATCTGGCCATTGCGGTTGAGGTGCATCGCTACGACAACGGCGGACCGCACACCGAGCAGCAAATCAGTGATACGTACCAGACCCTCGGGCAGCGGTTCCCGAACGCGACGATTTCTCCCGCCTCCCTGAGTGACGTGGCGCGTGCGCTCGCGGCGACAACGTTGCACGTTCCCACGTTTACGCAAGAGATTGGCGACACGTGGATTTACGGTGTCGCCAGCGACCCGCCGAAGATCGCCCGATTCCGCGAAATGTCGCGGCTGCGCCGGGAATGGGTCCAAGCCGGGCGCCTGACTGCGGGCGATGCGAACGACCGCCAATTGCTCCGCCGTCTCGCCCTCGCTGCCGAGCATACCTGGGGCACCGACACCAAGCGCTACATCGACCACGAGCATTACGCGCCGAAGGAGCTGGCTCAATACATCGACAAGCCGAACTATCAGGTGATGGAGCGCAGCTGGCGGGAGAAGCGCGACGATATCGATGCGGGCATCGCCAATCTTCCCGATGCCATGCGCGCGGAGGCTCGGACCCGTCTGCAAGGGCTGGCGGTGAAGGCCCCCGATTTGGCCGGCATGAAACCTGCGGCACCGGGGCAGCCCATCAAGACCGCGCATTTCGAAGTCGTCATCGATGCGAAGAATGGCGCCATCACCCGCTTGACCGAAAGACGCACGAAGCGTTCGTGGGCGTCTGCCGAGCGGCCGCTGGCCTTGTTCACTTACCAGACCCTCGATCTTGCGGATTACTCGCGCTTCATGACGGCGTACGTCACTTCCAAGGAAGACTGGGCGCCGCAGGATTTCGGCAAGCCCAATTTTGAAAAATTCGCCCCGCAGTCCAGCAGTTGGCATCCGGTCGTGAAGAACCTCTGGGTCTCACGAGAAGAGGAGGTGCGCAAGATCCTGGTCGAGTTGGCTATCGAGGATGCGCAAAGCGAGGCGCAGGGCCTCGTCGCATGGCCGCGGCAAATCTATCTTGAGATGACGTTCCCGGAGTCGGATCCGCGGATCGACTGCGCGCTCTACGCCCTCGGCAAAGCCCCGAACAGAATGCCCGAAGCGATGTGGCTGACGTTCCAGCCCGAACTGTCGAAAGGCGCGTCGTGGACGCTCGACAAGGTCGACCATGACGTTTCGATTGCGGACGTCGTGCGCGGCGGTAGCCGCACGCTGCACGCCGTGACGAGCGGGTTCCGCTGCCGCGACGGCGAGAAGAACCTCGAAGTCACCACGCTCGACGCGCCTGTCGTCGCGCTCGGATCGAGATCGCCGTTGAACTTCAGCTTCGATCTGCCGGATCCCGCCAAAGGGATGCACGTTTGCCTGTTCAACAACGCCTGGGGAACCAACTATCTCCAATGGGCCGGCGGCGACTGGAAGTATCGTTTCCGTCTGCAGACAAGTCCGACGCGGGTGGCGTAGAACATGAATCGAGGAACCACCTTCATCCTCGCGGCCATCGCCTCGCTCGGCGGTCTGCTTTACGGGAAAGACACGCGAGGAGATCGAGGCGCATTTCGCCGAGGATCATTCGGCCAACGAAGCGTCTGCGATCAAAGACGCGGCGCAATTTCTTCCCTACCCAAGACAATCAAGTACCAACGATGAAACTCGGCTTCGGACTCTATCGCCACATGCTCGATGAGGCGCACTACGACTTTGCGCTGCAGTGCGGAGCCACGCACCTCGTCGTCCACCTCGTCGACTATTTCAACGAGGGCGAGCAGAAGACCAAGGACCAACCGATCGGCGGACTCAACGGCTGGGGCGTCGCCGGCGATCCGGACAAGATCTGGGAGGTCGCCGATCTGAAGCGCCTGAAGGCGCAGATCGAGGCCAAGGGGCTCGTCTGGTACGCGATCGAAAACTTCGATCCCGCGCACTGGCACGACATCCTCCTCGATGGGCCGAAGCGGGCGAAGCAGATCGAGCAGGTGAAGCAGATGATTCGCCATGTCGGCGAGGTCGGCATCCCGGTGATCGGCTACAACTTCTCGCTCGCCGGCGTCGCCGGCCGCGTGACCGGCACCGCGCGCGGCGGCGCCGAGTGCGTCGTCATGAACGGCATCGAGGAAGGCAGCACCGCGCCGATCCGTCAGGGCATGGTGTGGAACATGTGGCACGACAAACCCGGCGAAGGATTCCTTCCCGAGATTTCCCGCGAAGAACTCTGGCGTCGCCTCGAGCGCTTCCTCGAGGAGGTCGTGCCGGTTGCCGAGCAGGCCGGCGTGCGCCTCGCCGCGCACCCGGACGATCCGCCGCTCGAGCGCGTGCGCGGCCAGCCGCGTCTGGTCAACCAGCCGTACCTCTACGACCGCCTGCTGGCCGCCAAACCGAGTTATCACAACAGCATCGAGATGTGCCTCGGCACCATCCAGGAGATGACCGAGGGCGATGCGTACGCGGCGGCGGAGAAGTATTCGAAATTCGGCGACAAGGGCGTGAACATGGCGCCCTACATCCATCTGCGCAATGTCATCGGCAAGGTCCCGCACTACCGCGAGACCTTCATCGACGAAGGCGACATCGACGTGCTGCGCGTCATGCGTGTCCTGAAGAAGAACAATTACGACGGTGTCATCATTCCGGACCACGCGCCGCAGATGTCCTGCGATGCACCGTGGTACGCGGGCATGGCCTTCGCCATGGGTTACCTCAGAGCCGCGATGCAGGCGGCGTGATGCGTCCGACCCGTCTCTTCATCGGCTCCGTCAACGCGCCCAATCCCTGGTTCCGTGCGGAGGGCGACGGCGTCAGCGTCTGCGAACTCGACGAGGCAACGGGCACGCTCACGCGCGTCGGTGCGCATGCTCACATCGAAAACGCGATGTGGATGATGAGGGCAGGCGACGCACTGCTCGTTGCCGCCGAGCGCCATACCGGTGGCGGTGAAATCGGTGCGTTCGATACCGCGTTCCAACGCGTCGGCGAGCCGCGCCAAACACCCGGCAGCGCGATCTGCCACCTCGCGCTGGCGCCCGGCGGCGAGACACTCTATGCCGTGAGCTATCTCGGCGGCGTCACCGTGCATGCTCTCGATGCGGAGCGTTCCGTCACCGCCGCACACCAAGAGATCGTCTATGCAGGTTCCGGCCCACATCGCGAACGGCAGGAGGCCTCGCATCCGCATCAGGCCGTCGTGTCGCCGGACGGCGGACATCTGTTCGTCTGCGATCTTGGTTGCGACAAGATTTGGATGCATCCTCTCGACCGCAGCGCGCTCGGTCCCGCCGGTGCGATCGAGGCGGCCGCCGGTTCCGGACCGCGTCACCTCGTGTTCCACCCGACGCTGCCGCGCTTCTACCTGCTCAGCGAACTCGACGGGATCGTGCGCGTGTACGCGGGCCAAGGCGCTGACTGGAGACTCGTCGCCGCGCACTCCGCGCTTCCCGAGAACTTTTCCGGTACACCCGGGGGCAGTGCCATCCGTCTGCACCCTTCGGGCAACACACTCGCCGCCGCCGTGCGTGGCAGCGACAACATCGCGGTGTTCGCCATCGATGCAGGCGGTGACCTGACTCCTGCGGCGAATTTCTCCAGCGGCGGAAAGACCCCGCGTGACTTCGACTTCACGCCCTCCGGCCGCTTGCTCGTTGCGCTCAACCAGGACTCCGACAACGCCGTTGCCTTCGGCTTCGACGCGGACACGGGTTTGCCCACGGGCCATGTCGGTCCAGCGTTCGCCATCGGCTGTCCGGTGTGCGTCATTTTCTGAAACAAACCTCTGACATTTCCCATGAGCAAAATCATAGAAAAGCCCTTCGTCATTCCGCAGCCTTCGGCAAAAGAGCGCGCCCTGTTTGAGCTCGTGCAAAAGGAGCTCTACACGCCGGTCGTCGGCGATGTGCTCGACGCGCTCGGCTACTACCACCAGTTCCTGCCGCAGCCGATCCAACCGGCGCTGACCGAGATGAAACTCGTCGGCCGTGCGATGCCGGTCGTGATGATCGACGTGCATGGTCCGCAGAAGAAACCCTTCGGCCTGCTCACCGAGGCGCTCGACCAGCTCGAGCCCGGCGAGATCTACCTCTGCTCCGGCGGCGACATGCGTTGCGCCTACTGGGGCGAGTTACTTACCGCCACGGCGCGTACGCGCGGCGCGGCCGGCGCGGTCATCAACGGTTTCCACCGGGACACACCGCAGATGCTGGCACAGAACTGGCCGGTCTTCAGTCGTGGCCGCTTCGCGCAAGATTCCTCGGTGCGCACGCAGGTGACCAACTTCCGCTGCCCGATCGAGATCCGCGGCGTGTGGGTCGAACCCGGTGACCTCGTGTTCGGCGATCTCGACGGCGTCGTCGTCGTGCCGAAGAAGGTTCAAGACGAGGTGATCGAGAAATCCCTGGTCAAGGCGCGCAAGGAGAATGTCGTGCGCAAGGCCATCGAAGCCGGCATGAGTTCGACCGCCGCGCTCAAGAAGTACAAGGTGCTTTAAGTCGGAAGGTATTCCCTTTTCACGCAAAGGCGCGAACACCTGGAGCAGGTGGTCCTCCAACACGCCGCTTTCCTGCACCTTTGCGTGGTTTTTTCTTCTGTCCACGGCGTCCATTCCATGTCCATCGACCTTTCCGACAAGACCATCCTGCTGACGGGCGGTCTTGGTGCCATTGCCGAGCACATGCTGAAGGCCCTCGCCAAGGCCGGCGCGACGCTGATCGTCACCGACCGGATAGGGGAGGCCGAGGCAGCAGAGATGCTGACGCAGTGGGGCGTGCGCGCCGACTACTTCGAGCTCGATGTCACCGACCCAGTGGTCGTGACGCGTGTGACGGAGGCGGCTTTTGCCAAACACCCCGGCATCAATATCGCACTCGGCCATGCGGGCGGCACCGGCGTGTTTCCATTTGAGACTTGCACGCAGGAGAACTTCGATGCCATCGTGAAGTTCAACTTCACCGCGCAGACCTACTTCGCGCGCGCGGTGCTCGCGCAGTGGCGCCAGCGCGAATGCGCCGGACATCTGATCTTCACCTCGTCGTATGTCGCACAGATTCCGATGGAAGGCATCAGCGCCTATGTCGCGGCCAAGGCGGCGCTCGAGATGTTCGCGAGGAACCTTGCGCTCGAATACGCAAAGCACCAGATCCGGGTGAACTGCGTGAGCCCGGGCAACGTCGCGGCGGGCGGTTCCAAGCTCGTTTACGACAACGATCCCGTGTACCGGGCCTGGGTCGATCGCGTCTCGCCGCTCGGCAGGCGCAACTCGCCCGAGGCCATCGCCAACGCGTTTCTCTACCTCTGTTCGCATCTCGCCGATGAGGTGGATGGATTCACGCTGCGCGTGGACGCGGGCGTTGGCCTGCCGAAGCTTGGGTAAAGCGACCCGAATTGATCTCCAATGTCCATTGCTGAGAATCGGGCCAATCAGGAACCCGAAGCATCACTATTCCAGTTCGCGATGAATCGTTGCGTGATGTACCTGAAGCGCCCTCTCGCTGCGAACGGCGTCTAGCGCCACTTTGGTTTGAACGCGGCGAATGGACGCATCGTATCTCGCTGCCACTGTCTGCTCCTCGCAATGCGGCCGTCGTCACTCGAGTGGATACAAAAATCCCACGCATCGGCTGCCCAATTTTCTGGTGACAACTCTTCCACCCACTATGCCCAAGCGCGGCACCATGCTGCGTTGCGGCGTGCTCGGTCTAGGCAGTAGCGGTATTATATTTACTGATATTTCAGATTCATGTATATAAAACTCATTAATACAATCTGAGATATTGATGAAAATGTCGAGGCGCGTTACATGACAACTCAGGAGTTGCAATGAACCGTTCAACACTTCACGACAGACTGGCCGTTACCAGTCTATTTCTCGGTGCGATTCTCATCTTCCTCTGTGCACCCCCGGCTGCGGCGCAAACCACGCTACTCACTCTGCAAACCACCTACGCGCAGATCGCGCTCAATTCCAACGGGTTCGTCTCGTCTTTCCAGTCTCGACCCACCGGCAAGGAATACGCGGTGTCGAGCAATCTCTCACCGCTCCTGAGTCTCCATGAGTATGGTCAGCCCTACACCACGCTTGTGCTCCCCACGTCGGCAACGTTGGCCAATAATGGAACGCAGATTGTCCTCAGCTATCCCAACGGGGCAGTCGCAACCATCAATGTAGCGTCCGCAGGCACGTATTTCCGCTTCCAGCTGGCTTCACTCGCACCACGTGGCACCGTGGACAACGTCGTGTGGGGGCCGCTGCATACTTCGATCTCGAAGACCATTGGCGACGTCATCGGCGTGGTACGCGACGACGACTACGCGATCGGCATGTGGGGCCTGGATGACAACACCATCGCGGGTCCACCGTCGGACAGCGACAGCTACGCGCTGCGCTATTACGTCCACTCGTCCGATCCGGTCAATAATCCGGTCCCCGCGCCGTACTATGAAGGCGAAGAGTTCGGCATTGGCGGCAATGGGGCCAACGACGTTGCCTTCTATTCGCATCCCGAGCCGTATTTCCATTTATATGCAGGCAGCGCGGCGGTGCTGGAACCGAGCTTCGGCTCCACGGTGACCTATCATTCGCGAGATCGCACCCGGTCGTATACCTATTTTTACTCCCTGATACCGGATTTCACGAACTACCGTGCGCGTCATCAAGTCAGCGATCCGCTTCCGGGCGTCGACTTCATCGGCTCGGGCGTTGCGTTCTACGGCTGTCCTGACGATCTCGGCCTGTCTACCATCGAAAGCATCATCCTCGGTGAGAACCTGCCGCACCTTACGGTAGGCGGCAAGTGGATTCGCGATCCCGCGACCAATCAGCCGGGTCTTGCCTGGAGCGGTCCGTTCGATAACGCCATCCCGTACGCCACCTCGATGGGCCTGAAGCACCTCTCGTCGTCGGCGGCGGACAACGGTTCGTTTTATCCCAGTATCGACCGCTCGCACGGCTCGGTCACGAATGGAGCGGTCTGGCAGGGATCGGTGACCTACAACAATGCGTCGATGAGCTACAAGAATTTCGCCGCGTTGGCGGCGCAACAGGGGATAGGCTTCGGTGGACTCCACACACTTTCCCTGTTCCTTCAGGGCGGGATCAGCGGTGACGTGGAGCCCGTTGCGAGCCCGCATTTGCAGACGGTGCTGCGCACCCATCTGGTAAACGGCATATCGGCGACCGATACCAATATCGTCGTGGACGATCCATCCTTCCTGGCCGAAGTGGGCACCTGGCCTGAGGGAGACGATTCGAATTATCTGCAAATCGGCAGCGAGATGCTGCGCTACAGCGGCATCACCGCCGCAGCTCCGTACACGTTACAGGGCGTGATACGCGGTCATGGGGGGACGACGGCTGCGGCCCACAACGCCGGTGACCAACTCGTGAAGCTGCAACAGAACGCCTACAACGGCTTTACTGCCGACATGACCCTGATGCTGGACTACGCGGATTATTACGCCTACCTCATGGCGCAGAACGGCATGGAACAGATCGGCTACGACGGCCTGGAAAGTACGCTCTATCAGAATCAGGGCTATTACGGTGTCCGCACCTTCTTGCGCCGGTTCTTCACCACGTATTCGCAGATGACCGGCGCCACGTCGTTCCGTGCCATGCCCTCCGCTCTCTTCGCGGGTGGCTGGGAGTACTTGAATGCCGCTCCTCTCGGCGGCGGACCCAATCTGTTCGATCCGGCCGCCAACCAATGGCTCACCGAAGGCAAGGACCTTCGCGACGGGTATGCTGCCAGTTACTTCCCACCCAGCATGGGCACCCAGTCCTTCAATCCCGCGGGATCTTTGTACGATGCGGAGAATCTGGAAGCCAAATCGATCGGTTGGAACGCCGCTTATATGTTCACCGTGAGCCAGGCTGCCTTGGATGAATACGGCGACAGGGATGCGCTGTTCGCCGCTTTCCACGCATGGGAAGATGCCCGGGCCGCCAATTACTTCACCAAGGCGCAGAAGGCGCTGCTCCAGGATACGACCCTCAAGTTTGACCTCGTTGAGAATGCGCCAAACAACTTCACCCTCACTTCGATCACGGAGGTGAAGAACTCGGCGAGCGCCGGCACGACGGCGACGTCCGTTGCGATTACGAACAACTATTACGCGCAGCCGTTGAACGTCGCCCTGGCGGTCACAGCAGCGGTGAACGGTTTCACCATCGTCCTTCCCGACGGCAAACAATTGACATCGGGTCTGTCCATGACGGCCGGACAGTATGTCATCGTCAGAGGCAATTCGGCCTATATCGCGGATCAGTATCGGAAGAAGATCGCCGATCTGACGCTGTCCGGAACCGCGACGCTGCCAGCGGGAGCATCTCAGTTCAGTGTGCAATTCACGGTGAGCGGATCGGTTGCCTTCAACCTGACGACGTGGATCGGCCATATCGATCCGGAAAACTATCCGTTGGCCGCCTATTGGAAGCTCGATGAAACTTCGGGTACGAGTGCGGCGGACTCTTCGGGCTTGGTCAAGACAAGCACGGTATACGGAGCGGCTAGCTGGGTATCGGGCGTGACAGGTGGCGCACTGTCCTTGAACGGCACCAATGCCTATGCGGCAACGTCGAACGTTGTCTCGACACAGACCGACAACATCACCATGTCGGCTTGGGTGAAATGGAACGGCCCCACTTCGGACCACCAGGTGATTTTGAACAATGGCAGTACCGCGACGAGTGGCTACAGCATTTTTCTCAATCATGCGGACAGCAACAAGCTCGATTTGTTGGCGGGTGGCGTAGCGGTGATGTCGTCACAGACGATCCTGCCCATCGGCCAATGGACGCTGATTACGGCAACGAGAAGTGCCGGTACCTGGAGCCTCTACGTCAATGGCGCCGCCGTTGCGATCACCAATGGCGGGACAACGCCGCGTGTGCCTGCCGGCACGACGACGATTGGTGGGGCTCAGGGAGGCATACAGAACTTCAATGGATCGGTGGACGACGTGAGGCTCTACAACGGCGCATTGAGCAGCAACAGCGTTGTTGCGCTTTACCACGAGGTTCCGACCCCGGTGGCCTATTGGAAGCTGGACGAAACTTCGGGTACGAGCGCGGCGGATTCTTCAGGAAACAGCAATACGGGCACGGTTTACGGGACTGCTACTTGGGTGTCCGGCGAAATCGGCGGCGCGCTGGCATTGAATGGCACGAATGCGTACGTACAGGCATCGAGTCTTGCGTCCTCGCAGACAGACAACATCACTATGTCGGCTTGGGTGAAATGGAACGGCTCCACTTCGAACTACCAGGTGATTTTGAATAATGGCAGTACCGCGACGAGTGGCTACAGCATTTTTCTTGATTATGGAAATAGCAACAAGCTGTCTTTGTTGGCGGGCGGTGTAGCCGCGATGTCGTCACAGACAACGTTGCCTACGGGTCAATGGACGCTGGTTACGGCAACGAGAAGCGGCGGCATCTGGAGCCTATACGTCAATGGCGTTTCCGTTGCAATAACGAATTCCGGGACCACGCCGCGCGTGCCTTCCGGGGTGACAACGATTGGTGCGGCGCAAGGCGGCATACAGGAGTTCAACGGAACGGTGGATGATGTGAGGTTCTACAACAGTGCACTAGGCAGCAGTAGTGTTGCTGATTTTTATCACTACCCTGGCGCGATGAATTAGAGAAGGTCTGAACAAGTTCTCCGTTTGGGGTGAGCCTGTCGAACCCTGAGCGGAGAACTTCGCCATTAACTCAAACATTCGGCCATGACAATTTGTCGCTGCACGCAAGATCTTTTCCGCACGACAGCTTGAGGCCGGAAGTGCGGTTCCGCCAAATCGAAAACTGGTTTGCTAATCCAATTAAAAAACAGAGAGGGGAAAGCCGTGATTGCACGAGCGATGAAAAAAGCGCCATTGATTGCCCTCACTGCATCTATGGTCTTGCTAAGCGCCCAACCAACCAAAGCCTACGCCGTTCAAAACGTGTACGTCGCAGGTTCAGCTCCGTTCATCAACCAGTGGCTGGTTGCCGGTCCGTTCAATACGCCCGTTGCCGACAACATTTACGGCACACCCACGGCAACGACGCCGCCTTCCAATCCGGATATTACCCAAACTGTTCCGGGAATGACGGCAACTGCATCGACAACCTATCCCAACAACCCCATTTCCCAGGCTATCGATGGCACCACCAGTAAACAGTGGTTAACCAATGGCAGTGACCCAAGCCCGTGGCTGAATATCGCCATGCCGTCTCCACAGACGATTGCAACCGTGGGATTTGCAACATGGGGCGACAATCGCTTTGTCAACAGCGTTTATAACGTTGTTTTTACACATTCGGACTACTCGACCACCGAGTACGACAACATCGTTGCGACAAGCAGTTCATCTCAAAGTCCAACGCTCTTCAATCCACCAAGCCCGGAACAAAACGTCACAAGCGTTAAAATATTCGTTGATCCGGGAAATGCCTACACAGCGCATCAATATTCGGGTTTGTCAGAGGTTTATCTGTATCAGTATCCGATGACACAGACAACCCCACAGTTTGATCTGACCAGTCTCGGCGGAACCACAGCAACTTCCACAAACGCAACGTACTCCACCGATACACCGCCAAACGCAATTAAACCGCTCATTGCATTTACGAGTCACGGGTCTTATCCGGCAAACAACGGGAAAGTCGACTGGGCGTCTACTGACCCCAATCCGTCGATTACGGTCACGTTCCCCGCATCACAATCGCTGACCTCAATTACCTTTAAAGATCGCACAACCGTCACCTCGGCGACCTCGCCTGACAAAATTACCGCAGGCGTGCTGCAGCTGTATGATGCAAGCGGCAATGCGCTGTATACGCAGAATGCGTCGCTTCCGACGGCAGGAATCAACACGGCGACATTCAACGCCGTAAACAATGTGAAGTACTTCACTTTCTCCACCACTTCAACGGGCGCAAGCGGCGGCGCCCCCGGGTTTTCGCAGATCAGCGCCTACTATGCGCCCAATACATTCGCGACAAACGGCAACAAGATCGCGCAAGTTCAGGGCCAGGCCGTCGATTCCACGAACTATCCCAATACCAAATGGGAATATTTCGACGACCGCCTTTATAACCGCAACTACGACGACTACAACGATTTGTATGGCTACTATGCGGTAAAACAAGGCACAAGCCTCGATAACAACTACCTGCTGGCGAGCACATACGTCTACAGCCCGACAGCGCAAAGCGCGTATTTTGATGTCGGGTCCAGCGGCATCTATCGCATGTATGTCAACGACGCGCCGGTGATGAACCCGCCGCACACGTCCGCGAACATTCAAAAACAAATGACCAGCCAACAGGTTTCGCTGAATGCCGGCTGGAACAAGCTGCTAATTCAGATCTATGATAATTATGCGCCGCCTGCAAACCCGACAGGCGCGGAAACAGACCAGAAATACTGCGGATTCTACGCAAGGCTTGCCGATTCCAGCGGGAATGCTTTACCCGGGCTGATCTACTCGGCAGCGGGAGATCCCACCGCCTATTCAACAAACGGATCACAAACATCGCAGCTTGCCATCGTAACGCAGCCGCTCAAACAAGCGGGTGCGCTGACGAGCAATGCGTTGCCGCTCGGTTATCAAGGCTGGCCATACGTTGCACTGGCATCAACCGGCAACCCTCATCCGCAAGCATCGCTGTTCTACCTGCAAGCAAGCGGCGGCGTTCCAGCAGCCAGCGGTTACACCTGGAGCATCGTAAGCGGTGCGCTTCCTTCAGGACTGACCCTGGCAGCTGACGGCTCCATAAATGGAACCGTATCTTCAACTGCCGCAATTGGAGATTACGCGTTTACCGCACGGGTTACGGATGGCACAAACGCCGCAACCAAACAGGTCACACTTACGGTGCAGCAAAGCCCGTCCAAATGGTTTGCCGATGCGCATCACAGCACCGAAACAGAATCCATTGTTATCCCGAACTGGTTTATGGACCCGAATTTCTCGCCGGATCAATGGGCAAAAAATGCGCATGACGAGGGGATCAGCTTTACAGCGATCGAAACCAACCAGCAAGCCTACTATTGGCCGTCACAATTCAACAACGCTGCGTACAACGCAGCGGCGGGCTGGGGTGGTACTTCCAGCGGAACGTATTCACCGATTGATCCGGCGACAGGCAAAGTGGCAAATACATTGGCTGCATTCGTGCAGGCGATTAAGCGCTACAACATGTACGCCGGATTCTATGTAGCCTCCTCTACGCCACAGCAGACTGGCACTGACAGTATGTTCGAGGACGTGACCACCCTCATCAATTTGTATAAGCCATCTTATTTTTACTTTGACGGACCCCAGGGTACACCCGCCAATCTCGATGTTGTTTACAGTGCAATCCGTGACTACTCAAACAGCATCATCATCGAGGCAAACCAAGCAAACTCAGCTGGCGACGTTGACGCTGGAACTTCGGAGACCCCTGGCGCAGGATATAAAACGCCACAACTACTGGCTAACTATACTCAGCCAATCGTCCCGGAACCATGGATTCCGGCACTCACCCTCAACAGCAATTCCGCGTACTACGGAACTCGTGACGATTTCCGAGAAAACGTCAAACAACTTGCCATGTACGGCGGCATTGGATACGTGTTCAACAACGATCAAATTCCGCTTGACTATCGCGGCACCAAATGGAACTTGATCTCCATGGCGCAGATTTCGTACCCGCAGGCCGTTCAAGAAGTCGACCTGTTGCATGAAAATGCGGCGGCGTGGTTCACACCACCAGGCCTGCCAAACCGCTATGAGTCGATCATCGGCACATCGCCGTATGATGTTACCGGCAACGGCAATGCCACCATTGCGAATTTCGCCAATGGCTCGCTTTCGCCAGATTGGGGATTCGCCAATAGCCGTGACAACAACATCTACCTGCATGTTGTCAACATGAGTACGGGTGTTGGCAACAAAACGGGATTCTCGGCGAGCAGCCTGTCGAGCGGCACGATGAGTGTTTATGTCGCCAATAAAGTGAACACGCTTTACAACCTGACCACGGGCGCCTTGATTACCGGCTGGTCGCAGTCCGGCAACACCCTGTCGATCAACGTGAACGACCCGGCGATTGTGCGTGATCCGGTGGACACGATTCTCAAGATCGTGACAAACCCAACCAAGAGAAATGTCTACCACCTCACCGATCTTGACATCAACGGCAATCAAATTTCCGATACGCAAATTCAGCTGTCGATTGACGGGTACATGACCTATCCGGAGTTGCAAGTTCCACTTACCAATGTTTCCTACACGAGCGACAATTCATCAGTGGCCAGTGTCAGCAGCAGCGGACTCATCAGCGCAATTGCGGTTGGCAGCGCAACGATTACGGTGTCCGGTACCTATTTGGGTGAAACCCAGAGCAAGACCTATCCGGTGACGGTGAAAAATGGCGTGATCTTCAACGCCACCCCAATGATTGGCGCTTACTTGAAACTGAAGGGCTTTAACACCTACACAACTGCTGACAGCAACGGCTCCTACAGTTACCAGCTCAGCGGCCAAAGCAATTCCGGGAACACCATTGGAATGAATGCCGCTACCGTAGCATGGCACTCCGGCACGGTTGCGCCGGGTACGAACTACGACCCGGACGCCATAACGGAAACAAATACGATTAGCGTGCAAAACGGCACGATGACGATGCCGGCCGTTACGGCAAAGACCAGAATGGCCGTATGGGCAGACGTCAATCTAAACGGGCAGAGCTTCACATCCAATCGGGTTTATATCGACCTTCTGCCAACGCAGAACCTGGCGACTACTGCAACGACCACCGACAGCAACGGTACTGCCCCTGCGGTGCTGGCCAAGCTCGTGGACGGACAGTACATTTTCAATGCGAACTATGTAACGCCGACGTGGACCGCTGACGGCGGTACGAGCCCCTGGATGCAATTCAACTTTGGCACCCAGCAAACAGTGTCGGATCTGCAGATCGTTTTCAACCGCAATGACGTCCAATCGTTTATCAACTTGCCGTCCAGCCTTGCGGTCTCCACGAGCAACGACGGCACGAACTGGACAACCGTAACACCTTCAAGCGTTCAAATTTATCGCGTTGGCAACGGCAATCCAACAGCCAGCACTTTGCAACCCGTATCAGGCAGTGTGCCTACCACGGCAACCGCCAATTACTTTGGTTCACCGGTGATTTACACTTTGCCGGCTGGCACCACGGCGCAATATGTGAGGATTGGCATGACAGGTACGGCCGGTACAGCCATCGCCCTGATGCAGGTTGCCATTGACGGTAATCCTTCGCAGACGGCGACCCCGCCGCGGACGCCTACTGCCGGGACCTACAGCATCAACGGCAGCGCACATGACTATGTGTTGGACGCAAGCTTTACGCCAGGTACGGTAACGGCCAACATGGGCAGCGCCAACGCGGGACAGCTGGTAACCGTTTATGCTTCGCCAGCACTTGGCTACGGTCTCGTGCCAGGCTCAATCACGGTAACCGGTGCGGATTCTTCGTCTGTTACCGTGTACCCGGACGGCACGTTCATCATGCCTAGTCAATCGGTTGGACTGTCGGCGCAATTCGTCGCGCTGAATACCATTAACACCGATCTCAACAACATGAAGAACGGCATATTGACGCCAAGCTTCAATGGGGCATTGCCGGGACAAACGATTAACGTACGCGTGACGCCGACATCGGGTTATACACTCGTTCCCGGCAGCCTGGGCTATTACACGACTTCGCCCGGTGTAATAACGCCAATTACCGGCAACAGCTTCACCATGCCGAGCACCAATGTGACGCTCACCGCGCAATTCGCGCCAACAGCCGTTACGGGCGTTGCACTTGACCAAACAAGCCTCACCTTCACCTCAGGTACCGGCGGGAGTGCAACACTGAATGTAGTGTTTACGCCCAGCGTACCCGCAGACAAATTCGTTAGATGGTCTTCTGACAACAGCGCGGTCGCATCTGTTGACTCCAACGGAAATGTAACCCTCACCGGCGCTCCTGGTGTTGCGCACATCACTGTAACTACGGATGACGGCGGATTTATCGCCGTGTGCACCATAACAGTTAACCCTTCGAACGCTGGAGTATCTCTCAATTCATCTGCTGCAACACTTCTTTTGAACAATGACCCGACCTTGCACACATCCACTCTTGGAACGGTACAGCTGATTGCGACTGTTTTTCCGGTGGCTGACAGTGTGACATGGCAGTCCAACAACACAGCGGTTGCCACGGTTGACGCAAACGGACTTGTAACAGCAGTCGGGATCGGCCAGGCTAGTGTCAAGGCTACATCTGCAACCAATGGCTATCAGGCAAGCTCTGTTGTTACAGTGCTTGGCGACGATCTTGCAGTCGGTCGGCCTGCTAGTTTTTATGCAAATCTCAACTATGCATCCGGTACGACAATGACGGGCGTTAGCCAATCAGCCACTTGGGCTCCAGACAAGGCGGTACAGGGGACAAACGCAACCGGTGCAAACAACACCGCCTATCTCAGCGGCGGCAGCCAAAATGGTCCGGCATATCTGCAAGTTGACCTTGGTACGCAGCAGCTAATAGGCACAGTGGGTTTCAGCGGCTATAGCGGATGTCACCCAACAGGCCTGGTCATCATGCTTTCCAACGATTCGACTTTCCAGGCGGCGAATACAACGGTTGTTTACAACGATAACGACAACACAACCGCGTATACCCAAAGTGCAGAGATGGCTGCAATCTACGCTAACCAAGGCTTTAACAGCACGACATTGCCGCCAGTCGCCGCGCACAACGGTGTCTATTTCCAAGATTCTGCGTCAGGCGCGCTGCGCATGTTTAATCTGCCAACGCCTGTATCTGCACGTTATATCCGTGTGTGGAACACAGGCGTTACAGAGGATGGGCCTCGTGGGCGTTGGCAAGAGGTCGCTGCATATGCGCCTGTTTATCAAGTGACGTTCAATTCAAACGGCGGCAGCACAGTTGCAACGCAACAAGTTGTTGGCAACACCGCAGTTGCGTCGCCCGCAGCACCGACCAGAAACGGATACACGTTCGCGGGCTGGACGGATGCCAGCGGCAACAATTATGACTTCACTGCACCCGTGACGGGTAACGTGACTATCACAGCTAAATGGGCTTCTGGATGAGGCGTCCGGAGCAACAGTGGCCGACTTATCCGGAAAGAACGATGGTTAAATGGAACGTCGCAACGACGACACCCAGGTGCTGTTCTACAAGAGCGGCACCGCGGACGAGCACGAAGCCATCACGCAGACAATTTCTCATCCGGTCGGCTGCGTTGGGGGCGGCTTTCGCCACTGCGGGGATGTCACGGCAGCTAACGGCCAATCCGCTAGGCAAGCCGATCGGCATTCAATTGTGGACGGTCAACGACGCGCTCCAGCGCGATCCGGCCGGTACGTTGAACCAGCTCGCCAAGATCGGCTTCAAGGAAGTGGAACCCGCAGTTTTTCCGGGCCTTACGCCGCAGCAATTCCGCCGCTTGCTCGACGCTGCTGGACTGCACTGTCCAAGCACGCATCTGCAATTCGATATGGCCAATCTCGACAAGGCGTTCGAGGAGGCGCATGTGCTGGGTGCCAGGTATGCGGTCGCGGGTTCGCTGATCGGGCCAGTTGTCGAAGCGACGAAAATCAAGATCGAGGGGCCGTCGGGGATGAGCGCAGACGAGGCGAAGCGCACGGCCAAGGTCGCCAACCGCATCGGCGAAGCGGCCAAGCGGGCAGGCTTGCAGTTCGCCCTGCACAACCACGACCGCGAGTTCGTTGACCTGGGCAACGGCGAGTGCGGCTACGACATTGTTTTCCGCGAGACCGATCCCAAGCTGGTGCAATTCGAGATCGACTGCGGCTGGATGTTGTTCGCCGGGCGCAACCCGGTCGACTACTTCAAGAAATATCCGGGCCGCATCCCACTGATCCACGTCAAGGATTTCGAGCCGAAGCAGAACAAGGACGCCAAGCCGATGGCGGAGAAGATGCTCGGCGCCGAACTGGGCCACGGCGTGGTCGACTACAGGCCGATCTTCGCCGCGGCGAAGCAGGCCGGAGTCAAACACTATTTCAGCGAACAGGAAGGACCGTTCTCGCGCATGAGCTCGCTCGAAGCTGCGCGAGTCAACTACGACTACCTGCATTCGTTCAACTAATTTTCTAAGCGAGATTCTTGTGGACAATCACTCCTACGATGCCATCGTGGTCGGCACCGGCATCAGCGGCGGCTGGGCGGCCAAGGAACTGACCGAGAAAGGACTGAAGACTTTGGTCCTTGATCGCGGACGCATGGTGCGCCACGGCGAATACCCGACCACGACCGACGATCCTTGGCAGTTGCCTCACGGCAATCATCCAACGGCGCACGATCTCGAACGCCAGCCCAAGCAGGCGCGCACGGGCTACGTCGTCGCGCCGGAGTCGAAGCACTGGTTCGTCGACGATATAGACAATCCCTACGAAGAGAACTATCGCTTCGACTGGATCCGCGGTTACCACGTCGGCGGCCGTTCGATCATGTGGGGCCGACAGAGCTATCGCTGGAGCGAGATGGATTTCGAGGCGAATGCGAAGGACGGTGTCGCGGTGGACTGGCCGATCCGCTACGCCGATATCGCACCGTGGTACGACCACGTGGAAACCTTCATCGGTGTCAGCGGACAGGCGGAAAACCTGCCGCAGTTGCCGGATGGACAGTTTCTACCGCCGATGGAGCTCAACTGCGTCGAGCAGGCGTTCCAGGGCAGGCTTAAGGACAAGTTCAGCCGCACGATGACGATCGGTCGCGTGGCACATCTGACCGGCCCGCTCAAACACGATCAGAGCGCGCAACGCAGTACGTGCCGCTATCGCAACCAGTGCATCCGTGGCTGTCCGTTCGGCGCCTACTTCAGCAGCAATTCGAGCACACTGCCGGCCGCGGAAAAGACCGGCAACATGACCCTCGTGCCGAACGCGATCGCCTACGAGCTGATCTACGACGAGAAGAAGGGCCGGGCGACCGGTGTGCGCGTGCTCGATGCGGAGACCGGCGCGCAGACCGATTACTTCGCGCGCGTCATTTTCCTCAATGCATCGACGTTCGGCTCGACTCAGATCATGCTGAATTCGCTCTCGAGCCGATTTCCGAACGGTTTTGGCAACGACAGCGGCGAGCTCGGCTGCAACATCATGGATCACCATCTCGGTTCCGGCGCGACGGCGACCGTGGATGGCTTCGACGACCGTTACTATTTTGGCCGGCGCCCGAACGGCTTTTATATCCCGCGCTATCGCAATGTCGGCAAGGACAAACGCGACTACCTGCGCGGCTTCGGCTATCAGGGCGGCGCGGGACGTGCGGGCTGGGACGAACTGCAGAACGCCGCACTGCTCGGCGAGGAATTGAAGAAGAAGGCGCAGGCGCCAGGCCCTTGGGCGATCGGCATGACCGGTTTCGGCGAAATCCTTCCGCATCACGACAATCACGTCAGGCTCGATCGCGACAAGAAAGACAAGTTCGGCCTGCCGATCCTGCGCTTCGATGCACGCCTGCGCGACAACGAACTGCGCATGCGCAAGGACATCATCAACGATGCCGCCGAGATGCTCGAAGCGGCGGGCTATCGCGACGTGCGTATCTTCGATCATGACTACGGCATCGGCCTCGGTATCCACGAGATGGGCACCGCGCGCATGGGGCGCGATCCGAAGACCTCGGTGCTCAACGCCTGGAACCAGGTGCATGCGTGCAAGAACGTCTTCGTCACCGACGGCTCGTGCATGACTTCGTCGGCCTGCCAGAACCCGTCGCTGACCTACATGGCATTGACCGCGCGCGCGGCCAACCATGCCGTCGAAGAGCTCAAGCGCAACAATATTTGAGGACGAACCATGAATCGTCGCGAAGCGATACGGCGGGTGGCCTTGCTGATGGGTGGCGCGATTTCCGCGCAGGCTATGCTCGGCGTGCTGAAAGGCCGTGCCAAGGAACCGGGTGCGGATTGGGCGCCGGTTGTGCTCGGCAAAGACGAACTGGCTCTGGTTTCCCGCGTCGCCGACATCATGATTTCGCGCACCGACACCCCTGGTGCCCTGGATGCCGGAGTTCCGGCGTTCATCGATACGATGCTGAAGGATGTCTATTCGGAAGAGGCGCGAGAGCGTTACCGCAGCGGGCTACGCGATTTCGATTCTGCGGCGAGGAGAGAGCATGGCAATTCGTTCCTCAAGCTCGATGCGCGGCAGCAGAAGGCGCTCGTGCAGAAGTTTCAGGACGCGGCGATTGCGGATGAACGGGCGGCAGGCGCCGAGGCGCAGAAGAAACTCGTGCAGGAAGTTCGTGGCGCCGCGATGCTCGCGCAACGTACCGAACCTTCGGTATGGGCGCATCCGCGTGGTTTCATCCTGACAACGAAGGAGCTGACCTTGCTCGGCTTCTTCACCTCGCGTGTCGGCGCGACGCAAGTGCTGCAGTACGTGGCAATACCCGGTGCCTACCATGGTTGCCTGCCGGTGAATCAGGCGGGCAACGGCAAGCGTTGGGCAACTAATTAATCCTGCGCCCCTGCGTTCGCGCCTTGAACGAATTGCCGTGCACTATCCGTCGAGCAACGTTTTGACCTGCGCCAAAGAGGCAGGCTGCGCTGCGAGCGCGGCACGGCAGTCTTGTCGCAGTTGTTCGCGTTGCAATCCATCCAGGTATTCGAGCGGTGATTTGCCATCGACGCGGGCGAGAGCCAAGGCGGGCAGCAACGCTGCGGCGCGGGCTTCGAGATCGTTGCGCGATTCCCAATCGACTTGGCGCAGGTAGGCATCAGCCAATCGGTCGAAACTCGCGCCCAACGTCTCTTTGGTTCCGCGCACCACGCGCCGTTTGATCAGAAGATGGTTGAGGCAAAATGCCAGATCGAACGCCGGGTCGCCGAACCAGGCGCATTCCGCGTCGAGGAGTACCGGGCCGTCTGGCCCGAGCAGGATGTTTTTCGGGCTCGCGTCGCCGTGGACCAGAACCAGACGAGTCGCAGCGGTTCGCCGGGCCAGAGCGTTCAGCGCGTCGCGGAAATCGACGTGCTTCTCCGCGGTCGCCAGCAGGTAGGGGGCGATTCTTATCTGATGGAACAGGTCGTCGGTCGCGAACCGGCGTGGCAAGGTCGCATCGCGCACTGACGCTGCGTGAATCCGACCGAGCAAGTCGCCTACCGCGGCCGCGGCGGTCACATCGACTCGCCCGGCCAACAACTCACTCTTCCACAGCGGGTAATTTTCCGGCGCGAGCCATGCCATCGCAAAGATGCCGCGTCCCGGGTCATGCGCCAGCGGCCGCGGAACATGGCCCGGCGCGATCGCATCGACCACTTGCAAGTAGTCCCATTCGTAGGCATTGCGGCCGACAGGGACGTGCCATTCCGACTCGACTTTGAGTTGAGGCAACGCGCGCTTGACGCAGAACGCTGTTGCCTTCGTCTCGACACGCCAGATATCCGAGGACACCCCTCCGCTGAGCGGCGTCCATCGCGTTTCGCTGGCATCTCCAGCCAGGCCGGCCGCGATGACGAAGGCCATCAGTTCGCGATCGGGCGCGTTCACAGCGGTGCAATCACGGATGCGCCCGACCAGGCGAGGCCTTCCTCTTCGAGTCGAAGCAGTTGGTTGTATTTCGCCAGACGCTCGGAGCTGCGGACCGAACCGATCTTGATCTGACCACCCGCCACGCCGACGGCAAAGTCGGCGAGGAAGGCATCTTCCGTTTCTCCCGAGCGAGCGGAAATGACCGTCGCATATCTTGCACGTCGAGCCGCATCGATCGCCGCGAGCGCACCGGAGAACAGACCGTTTTGGTTGACTTTGATAAGGACGGCGTTGGCGATCCCTGATTCGACGGCGCGGTTGATCCGTGACGGTTGCGTTGCGAACAGATCGTCACCGACCAACTGTCTCGAGTCGAGCGCCTGAGTCATCGCGGGCCAGTGGTCCCAGTCATCCTCGCCCAATCCGTCTTCGATCGACACGATCGGATAGGCCTGCACCCATTGACGTTGCAGCTCGATCATTTCCAGGGCGCTGCAGGTTCGCTGCAGCCGATCAAATCGATATTGCCCCGCGTCGTCCTGCAGCGACGATGCGGCGACATCGAGCGCAATCGCAACCTGTTCGCCGGGCGCAAGCCCTGCGCGTTCGAATGCCGCGACCATCAGATCGAGCGCTTGTTCTGATCGTTCGAAACCCGGCGACAGGCCGCCCTCGTCAGCGAGCAGCGTGGTGATGCCTTGTTCGGCACACAGTTCGGCAGCTGCGCTTCTTACGCGACAGATCCAGGCCAGTGCCTCGGAGTAGGAGCGAGCGCCCACGGGAATCATGAGGAAATCCTGCACGTCCATGCCTCGCCCCGCATGCAGACCGCCCGACAAGATGTTGACCATCGGCAGAGGAAGAGTTGGCGTCGTATTGGCCAGTTCGGCGATCCTGCGGTAAACGGGCAGCCCTGAAACCTTTGCTGCGGCACGCACGGCAGCGAGACTGACCGCGAGCGTGGCGTTTGCACCGAGCCGGGCCAGATTCGGCGTTCCGTCGGCTTCGCGAAGTTTTTCGTCGAGACCCGCCTGGTCGAGCACATCGTGGCCGTCGAGCAGACGCGCAATTTCGCCGCTGACGTTGGATACGGCGCGCGACACCCCAAGGCCATTCCAAGCCTCGCCGCCATCACGCAGTTCCACCGCTTCGGCCTTGCCTTTGGAAGCTCCAGAGGGGACGGAGGCACGTGCGGTTTGGCCGCCGGCAAGGGTGATTTCCGCTTCTACCGTCGGGCGGCTTCGGGAATCAAGAATCTGGCGGGCGTGGACACGGTGGATTCGGCTTGCGCTCACAAAAGTTCCTGCTGGCTGTGCGGATGTCGGTCTGCGTCATCGCGGCCCAGCGGGTCGGGATGATCCTTCAAGTTGAACAACTCGCTCATCGCCACCCAGTCCTGGGATGGCGATTGCGGAGCAACCGCGCCGAACGCGATCGGTTGCTGGTAGGCACTCATTCTGTCCACCCACGCCTTCATGCTGGCGTTGTCGCCGGCCCTGGCGAAATCCGCCGCGCTGACTTCGTCGCGCAGGTCGAGGATCATGAACAGCCGATTGCCGGCGCGGTGTATCTGCAAATCCTCCACGCCGTGTTCGCGAAAGAACGCGACGACCTCCGCCGGTGTTTTTCCCGGGCGATGCCAGGCTTCGTAGGCTTCGACCGCCTGCGGCTGATCGACGAGATCCAGCGCGAAGCAATGCCGGTGCGTCATGGTGCGTTCCTCAGAGCCCCATGGCGCGATGCATCGCCGAATTCAGATGCGCCATCATTTCCGACGTGGCCAGTTCGACGTTGCGGTCGCGACACGCCTCAAGAATCTTGACGTGTTCTTTGAGCGTACGGTTGATCAACGGTGCCGTTTCACGACGATCCATGAGGATCAGTGAGGTGTAGTTCTGCAGTCGCTTGGTGGTCGATTCGATAAGCGGATTGGCGAGACTCCCTATCAGGCCGCCGTGCAATCGGTGTTCGAGCTCATGCAGCCTGGGTAGCGGGTCGAAACCGTTCCCTTTCATCTCTTCGATGAATCCATGGTGGTCGGCCAGCAGCGCTTCGATCTCCTCGGCCGGTGCTCTTTCGGCGTAACGACGGATCGCTTCGCACTCGATGATGATGCGGAACTGGTAGGTGCTGCGGATCAGGTCCATGTCGGCCTTGACGAACTCGATGCCGGCGCGCGGATGGATCTTCACCAGGCCTTCGACCTCGAGGACACGCAGCGCGTCGCGCAGAGGCTGGATGGGCACCCCCAGGAGTTCGACGAGCTCGTTTTGCGACATGTATGCCCCGGCGGCGATGCGTCGGTGGTATAGCCCGTCCATGATCAGCTGATAGGCGGTTTTGCTCAGCCGTGTCGCGCCGTTCGCGGCAGGTTGCCCCTGCTTGGGCGCTGGCGCGGCTTTCCGGGTTTTGGGAGCGCGCGCGGAATGAAGGGCTTGCTTGGTTGCTTTTTTTATCATATCTATTATCTTATCTGATATTTCAGAATGTCGCTAGATGGGTCGCCTCATGCGAATCATTGGCTTCAGAATCCCCCGTTTCCGGTTTGTCCCAGGTAGAACTTCTTAGTATGGAAATCGCGCTGTCCACTGACCAAAACCCCACCGGCACCGGCGGCACCAGCCGCATGCTGGTTGCCGGAACGTTTGTTGCGGCACTGGGGTCGCTGCTCTTCGGTTTCGATACCGCGGTCATCTCCGGCACCACGGAATCGCTGCGGCACGTCTTTGCGCTTAGCGACAACCTGCTCGGCTTTACCGTCTCCAGTGCGTTGATCGGGACCCTGTTCGGCGCGTTTCTCGTGGGCCGTCCGGCGGATTGGTGGGGGCGCAAGCCGGTCCTGGCCGTCCTCGCGTTTCTCTTCGTCGTGGCCTCGATTGGCTGCGCGATCGCATGGAACTGGTATGCGCTGCTGGCGTTCCGCTGGCTAGGCGGGGTGGCCGTCGGCGGAGCCTCCGTGGTCTCGCCGCTCTACATTACCGAGATCGCCCCACCGAAACGCCGCGGCGTGCTGGTCGCCATCAGCCAGCTCAACATCGTGCTCGGCATCCTTCTCGCCTATCTTTCCAATTACGTCGTGGCCTGGGCGCTGGGCGCGGACGCAGCAAACGACTGGCGCTGGATGTTTGGCGTGATGGCGATTCCGTCAGTCGCATTTCTCTGTACCGTGCTGCTGATCCCCGAGAGCCCGCGCTGGCTGGTGCGTCAGCGCCGCATGGATGACGCGGAAAAGGCATTGACCCGGTTCGGGCATGAGAACCCCGGTGCAGAGGCGCGCGAGATCGCCGAGTCCATGCATGCGGATATCGAGGGTCACCACGCAAGCCTTTTTCAAGGCCGATATCTCAAGCCGTTGCTGCTCGCCTTTGCGATCGCGGCATTCAATCAACTGGATGGCATCAATGCGGTGATTTACTACACCGCGGATATTTTCCGCATGGCGGGAGCATCCAAGACAAGCGCATTGTCGCAATCCGTGATCCTTGGCTTCACCAATCTGGTGTTGACGCTTGTCGGGATGGCCGTGATCGACCGGATTGGCCGCAAGGCGCTGCTGCTGGCGGGATCGGTCACGTTCGTTTTCTCGCACCTGCTGGCGGCCTGGGTGTTTTACTCGCATGCGCACGGTTGGATTGTGATCGTGGCACTGATGGGCGTGGTCGGCTCCCATTCCTACTCGCAAGGCGCGGTGGTGTGGGTGTACATCAATGAAATTCTGCCGAACGCGATTCGCGCATCCGGCTCCGCGGTGGTGTGCTTCAGCCTGTGGGTGATTTGCGCCGCGGTGAGCTGGATGTTCCCGGTCCTCGTGGGGATGTCCGCCTTCGCGCCATTCCTCTTTTTTGCGGCGATGATGGTAGTGCAGTTCTTTTTTGTCTGGATCGCGTTGCCGGAGACGAAAGGGGTGTCGCTGGAGGAACTGCAGCGGCGCCTGTGCGGCCAGGAATAATTTTGTCCGCAGTCCGCACAAATTCGTCTTCGCGGTGCTTTTTTGGTTACCGTATTGTCTGGCTGCGCCTTCAAAGTTGCCGAAGGAACAAAGTTGCGAACCCGGCGACCTTGGCGAACCGGTGGTCACCATTTCCGTTGCGCTCGCGCTCGAGTCAGAAGCAGCGCGTGACCCTCAAGTCACAGCAGCTGTAGCCACGAGGCAGTGCAGCGGAGTCAAACTAGTCATAAGGAGAGCGATGTTGGCGCCAAAGCCGGGCTGTTTTTTCCGACATGCCGCGATCTGCGGAATTGCCGCCATCTTTCTTGCCACTGGCCCGAAGGCACAGGCTGGCGACTATCCTGCGCCTGCGCATCAGCTGGCAAAGATGCCGGTCGCTTTGGAACACCAGCAGGACACGTTGGAATTCTCCGAAGGCACCAGTCGCGTTGTGCCGCTGACCGCCGAAGCGCTACAAGCTGCGAGCCCGGTGAACTGCACCGTCTATTGCGGCACGACGGTCAGCTACACCAGCTGGAAGGGCAACACCACCACGATGCAGGAATTCGATGGCCTGTATGTGCGCGTCCTGATGCCGCAATCCTGGTTCGACGATCCCACGTTTACCGAAAGCGCGCGCCGCACCTTCATGGACGGCTTCGATCTGGTTTATCAATATCTCTACGAAATCGTCGGCAGAAGGCCGGGGACCGCTCTCGACACGATTGCCTACGTCAACCCGGCGGGCTGTGGCGACGGTTGCGGAAGTGTGGGTGGGCTTGGAATTGAATACGACTGGGGCTGGAGCACCGAAAGTGCGGACGGCTTGGAGGGGTATGGCGAGATCCACGAACTGACCCACAACTTCGATTCGTACGGTGGCTCGTACAAGTTCGGCAACAGCACGCTGACCAACAATGCCAACGGCCCGCTGCCCGATTCGTCGCATTACTGGACGACGATGATGCGCGCGATCTACACCTATTCGGGCAATCAGAACAGCTACTACGATCACCAGTACGAAGGCTGGCTGCAATCGTATCTCGACGGTGGCGGCACATGGCAGAACTGCGTCGTCCAAAGCAATTCGGCCTGCGGCAGCGGCTCCAAGGGCTGGTATGCCCCGGTCGGTCTGTACTTCCGTCTTGCTCACCTGTACGGGCAGCAATCCATCACCCGCTGGATCGCGTTCATCAAGAACAACCAGACTTCGCCGACCGACCAGGACAAGCTCGATCATTTTTTCGAAGCGTATTCGGCCGCGGCGAACCGCAACGTCAACTGTGTATTCGACGAATTGAATTGGCCGATCTCGCAGGCGGTGCGCAATTGGGTGGATACGAATATCGGTACGACTGCGCAGAACCCCGATTGCAGCAACGGCCCGAACGGCAAATCTTCCATTCTCGACATGAGTGCGGAACTCGGCCCGCCGGCGACGCCGAACAATTACACCGGTCCGGGAGGAGGAGGTTTCTGGAGTCCGAAAAGCGTGGGATTCCCCGGTACCGCCAACTCGAACGGAGTCAACGCCAGCGGCAGCGCGGGGCAACGTGCGTTCACGTTCCAATGGGGCGCAGGCCAGAACGTCCTGCTCTATTTCTGTTCGCCCGTCGGCGGTCACAGTGGAGGCACGCTGATCGTGCACTACCACGGAAGCGCCACGTATTGGGGTGGCCCCTCGTTTACTCCGGGAACGTGCAATACGACCACCTGGACAATGTCGACTGACGGGGCGGGAGACAGTTGGGGGATCGTCGTTCAGGGTAGTACCGACACGGGCGCGTATTCCATTGTGGCGGTGCCCGCGCCGGTGGTCCTGCAGCCGCAGGACTGGGGGAAACTCTCGGTGTCGCGCAATGCCGCCACCGGCGAGTTCACGATGACGCTGAACCAGATCGATGCGAGCAAGGTCACGCCGAAGTCGAGCCTGTTCTCCGGCCCGCAGACCGTGCGTTTCTGGGCGCAGAACTACGGTTGGGTCAAGGAAATCCCGTGGGTTGCCAGTGCAACGACCTACACGGCAAAGTGGACGCCGCCGACGGCACTCTCGGTCGATACCGAATTCCGCGCCCAAGTCTACGCGGACGCAGCAAATGGCTACGCCAGCAATCAGACCGCGCCGGTCACCTACTACCTGATTCCGCGCAAGACCTTGTATACCGCGCTCAACCCCGCGCGCTTGCTGGATACCCGGGCGGGATTCACGACGATCGACGGCACGGCGCAAGGTACCGGACCGATCGCTGCGATGACTGCGTACACACTGCCGGTAAGCGGTCGCGCCGGCATTCCTGCGGGCGTCGTCGCGGTTGCCCTCAATGTCACGCCGGTCGACCCGACAGATTTTGGTTACCTTACGCTCTGGTCCGGAGTGGGTGCGGCGCCAAACGCATCCGATCTCAACCTCAATCCCGGCCATACGATTCCGAACCTGGTTATTTCTCCGCTCGACAGCAACGGCAATGTGGCTATCTACAACGGCAGCCGGAAGGCGCAACAGGTCGTGGTCGATGTGCAAGGCTATTTTCCTGCCGGCAGCCCTTATGTGCCGATGACGCCGCAACGCTACCTCGACACTCGGTTCGGCCAAACCACGGTCGACGGTCAGGATCAGGGCACCGGTGCCTTGGCCCCGCACGGGCAATTCGATCTCGGCATCGGCGGGCGCACTTCGATTCCGGCGGCGGGTGTCGGCGCAGCCATACTCAATCTCACCGCAGTACTGCCGAGCAGCATGGGCTACATCACTGCATGGCCCAGCGGGTTGACGCAGCCGAACGCGTCAAACCTCAACTTGAACCCTGGCCTCACCATTCCCAACCTGGTCATCTCCGGACTCGGCGCGGGAAAGGTGTCGTTGTTCAACGGCAGCGTTGCTGCGACCGATCTCGTCGCCGATGTACAGGGTTGGCTGCCCAGCGATTCCGGTTACACGAGCTTGGCGCCAGCGCGTCTGCTCGACACCCGCAGTGGTCAAAACACGATCGACGGGCAGTACGCCGGAATCGGGGCACTGGCCAGCAGCGGCACCTTGGATCTGCAGGTGACTGGGCGCGGCGGAATACCGGCGGAGGCCGGGGTCGGGGCGGTGGTGCTCAATGTCACGGCAGTGGCGCCAAGCGCAGCGGGCTACATTACGGTGTGGCCGACGGGGTTGGCGCAGCCGTATACCTCGAACCTCAACCTCAATCCGGGCGCGACGATTCCGAATCTGGTCATCGCCAGGGTCGGCAGCAACGGCAAGGTATCGATCTACTGTGGCGGCCAGGCCCCCACCGACATCGTCGTCGACGTGCAGGGCTGGTTACCGATCGGGTTGTAGGCTCGGGCGCGCATTGCTGGCACCAGCGAGATAAAAACTCACACCAGTACTACGCGCACACCGCTATCGATCAGCGCCTGTACGTATTCCGCATTTGCGTTTTTTTCTGTTATCGCAACGTTCAACGCAGTAATGGGAGCAATGACGGACAGGCTGCGCTGGCCGAATTTGCTCGCATCGAACACACCGACGACCTTGCGCGAGACGCGGATCATCAGTGCGTTGAGCGCGGCTTCCTGCGGATCGTGTGTGGTCACACCGACCCCAGGGGTGATGCCGTCCACGCCGAGGAACAAGCGATCGGCCGAGAGCTGGGAAAGCGTGTGCTCGGCGCCGGGGCCGGCGAGCGAATGCGAGCTGGAGCGCAGCAGGCCACCGAGCATCATCACCCGGATCGACGGCACCGCACTGAGCTCGAGCGCGATCTGCAGCCCGTTGGTAACGACGGTCAGTTCATTCCATTTGCGCTGGCGCAGCGCACGGGCGATTTCGACCGTGGTCGAACCGGAGTCCAGGATGATCGTTTCGCCATCTTCGATCAGCTTGGCTGCGGCATAGCCGATGCGTCGCTTCTGAGCATGGCGATGCGCTTCCTCGATGCTGGGCGGCGTGTCGGCCGCGTGGCGCGGCATCGGCACAGCGCCGCCGTGCGAGCGCATGATCGCCGCATTGCGCGTGAGTGCCTCGAGGTCGGAGCGTACCGTCACCGGCGAGATGTGAAAGCGCGCCGCAAGTTCCTCGACCGTTGCGCGACCTTGCCGCTGGACGAGTTCGACGATGAGTCGGCGGCGTTCTTCGACGAGCAGGCGGGGCGAGGGTGAGGTCATGCGGTCAAATCACGGAGAGGGATGGTTTAGCCATGGCGTCTCTCTCAGAGTCCCATGGCGCGATGCATCGCTGCGTTCAAGTGCGCCATCATTTCGGATGCGGCCAAATCAACGTCGCGATCGCGGCAGGCCTCGAGAATCTTGACGTGCTCCCTGAGCGTGCGGCTGATCAACGGTGCCGTTTCGCGACGACCCAAGAGGATCAACGATGTGTAGTTCTGCAGGCGCTTGGTCGTCGATTCGATAAGTGGATTGGCCAGGGTTCCGATCAAGCCGCCATGCAAGCGGTGTTCAAGCCCATGAAGCCTGGGCAATGGATCTACACCGTTCTTCTCCATCTCTTCGATGAATTCGTGGTGGTCGGCCAGCAGCGCTTCGATCTCATCGATCGGTGCCCTCTCGGCATAGCGACGCACCGCCTCGCACTCGATGATGATGCGGAACTGATAAGTGCTGCGGATCAGGTCCATGTCGGCTTTGATGAACTCGATGCCGGCGCGCGGATGGATCTTCACCAAGCCTTCGACCTCGAGCACGCGCAGCGCGTCGCGCAGAGGCTGGATGGGCACCCCCAAGAGTTCGACGAGCTCGTTTTGCGACATGTAAGCCCCGGCCGCGATGCGTTGGTGAAACAGCGCATTCATGATCAGCTGGTAGGCGGTTTTGCTGAGCCGCGTCGTCGCACCCTTCTTGGCAGGTTGCGCTTTTTTGGGAGGCGCCACGGAACGTGGGCCGCGTTTAGTTGCTTTTTTTATCATATCTATTATCCTATCTGATATTTCACAATGTCGCTAGATGGATCGCCTTATGCAAATTGTCGACTTCAGAATCACCCGCTTCCAGTTTGCACGGGATCGCCTGATAGGCGATAGCCAAATTTCGTCCAACGAGGTTCAGGCTGCAAGCCTGGAGTTGGTGGGCAATGACGGTACCGTCGGACTGGGCTTCGTGAATTCGGTCATGTCCGGTCTTCCGGACGAGGCCGAAATTGCCCGCGTGTTCGCGCTCGAAGCCTGGCCGGAACTGGAGGGACAAATCCCGGCGGTCCTGGTCCACCGCCAACTCAAGCGCCGCGGCGGCAATCGCCGGAAAATGAGTCTGCCGTTCGAGGACGCCATCCAACAAGCCGTCTGGGATATCTACGCGAAGTCCATGCGGCTGCCCCTCTGGAAGCTGCTGGGTGGCGCCAAGGAAAAGGTGCGCGTCTATGCCAGCGGCCTGGACTTTCACCTTTCGGACCACGACTTTTGCCAGATCTTCGCCCGAGCGGTGAAGGACGGGCATACGGCATTCAAGATCAAGGTGGGTCATCCGGACGTCGAGCGCGATATCCACCGCCTCGATCTGCTGAAAAGCACGGTCGGGCCCGAGTCGATCGTCATGGTCGATGCCAACGAAGCTTGGACGCCGAAGCAGACGCTGCGCGCGCTCGATCTGTTCCGCAAAGCCGGACACGCCATCTTTTGGGTTGAAGACCCGATTCCACGGGACGACGTCGCCGGGTTGCGCCTGCTGCGCGGCGGCAGCGGTACGACTCATCTGAATACCGGCGAATATCTCGATGTTACCGGCAAGCGCTCGCTGATCGATGCGGGCGCCGCCGACATCATCAACGTCGGTGGTCAGATCACCGATGTCATGCGCCTGGGTTGGTATGCCGCAGAGAAAAATGTCGAACTCGCGCTCGGCAACAGCTTCCTTGAAGTCGGCGTGAATCTCGCCATCGCGCTCCCGGAAGTGAATTGGCTGGAATACAGCTATCAGAACGTGGATCACCTGGTGAACAAGACCTTCGATATCCGCGACGGATACATCTTCCCCTCGAACGAAGCGGGGCACGGCCTGACCTTGAGCGAAGAAGCGCGAAAACACTGGCGGCAACCTTCTCCGGTCGGCGCCGAGAGCAGTGAGGCGGATGTTCGTGTTGGCTTGGCGAAGGTGGGTGCGCGATGAAACTTCTACGCTACGGCGAATCCGGCCGCGAAAAGCCGGGCATGCTCGATGCTCAGGGTCGCGTCCGCGACCTTTCCTCCTTCGTCGACGACATCGCCCAGGATGCACTCTCGGCTCAAGGCCTGGCGCGTCTGCGTGCGATCGATCCATCAAGCCTGCCGCTGGTCGAAGAAGCAGTGCGTTACGGTGCGTGCGTCGCGCGCGTCGGCAAGTTCGTCTGCATCGGCCTCAACTATGCCGACCATGCCGCCGAGACGGGTGCCGCGATCCCGGAAGAACCGATTATTTTCATGAAGGCGACCTCGGCCATCGTCGGACCCAATGACGCGGTGCTGAAACCGCGCGGCTCGACCAAGCTCGATTGGGAAGTGGAGCTCGGCATCGTCATCGGCGAACACACCTCCTACGTCGCGGAAGCACGGGCGCTGGACCATATCGCCGGATATTGCGTCATCAACGACGTTTCCGAACGCAATTTCCAGGTCGAGCGTGGCGGTCAATGGGACAAGGGCAAGGGTTGCGACACGTTCGGCCCGATCGGGCCCTGGCTGGTGACGCCGGACGAAGCCGGCGACGTCGGCGATCTGAAGATGTGGCTCGACGTCAACGGCCGGCGCTACCAGAACGGCTCGACCAAGACGATGATCTTCAAGCCTGCGTTCCTGGTCCACTACGTGTCCCAGTTCATGAGCCTGCAGCCCGGCGATGTGATCTCCACCGGTACGCCGCCGGGCGTTGGCTTGGGCCAGAAACCGCCGGTGTACCTCAATGCCGGCGATGTGATGGAACTCGGCATCGAAGGCCTGGGCATCCAGCGACAGGTAGTCGGCCAGGCCTGAGTCGTGATCATCTCGGGGCCGAGCGACTATCGCGAAGCGGCGCGCCGAAAGCTGCCGCCGTTTCTGTTCGACTATATCGACGGCGGCGCCGGCGACGAGGCGACGTTGCGTGCCAACCAGGACGGCCTTGCTTCAGTGAACCTGAAACAACGCGTTCTGCGCGATGTCGCTAGCCTTTCGCTGGGGACGGAACTCTTCGGCGAGCGCTTGGCCATGCCCGTGATCCTGGGCCCGGTGGGC